>Ga0209287_10001845_pt1 | contig 10173 bp, 4 predicted proteins | sample PPLLak3cmMay2015_2_FD_187255 | JGI IMG/M metagenome (GOLD analysis project Ga0209287, IMG submission 187255) | Freshwater sediment microbial communities from Prairie Pothole Lake near Jamestown, North Dakota, USA - PPLs Lake P8 Core (1) Depth... | ecosystem: Environmental > Aquatic > Freshwater... | reverse complement strand
TTCGATGAGAAAAACTAATCGCCGTTCGGCACCCTGAATTATATTTTATTCAAGTCGCTTTGTCGTTTAATGTCAAGCCGGATAAAACGATTTTAACCTGCCGAACCGGCGATAATACGCAGGATAGGTAGCACCCTTGGTGAATATATTATCAATATATTCATACGGATTGATATTATTCATAGTGCACATCCCAAAGAGCGAATAGATAATTGCCAACCACCGAGCTCTCTCATATGACCCAGTAAAAAACCAGTTCTTCCTGCCCAATCTGGATAATGGCTCCTTACCAATAACCGCCTTCACACCCCCGGCAAGACTGTCAAACGACCGCCGCATATCCGTCGGCTGAAGGCTGTTATACACCGATGCTTCTCTATCTTCTTCTTGCTTCTGAATCGAACGCGTTGCATAGCAATCCTCCTTTTGTTTTGGACGCTTTAAATATCGTTCAGAAACCCTTCTTGGAAATATGGGTCCACAGAACGCATACAAATAATCACGACTGCTTAACGAATAATATGATATGGGGTAACCGAACAAAAACCTCTTTGTCAAATTTATTGAAATCTTATGGGATGGTAGTGTTCCAAAATGATAAATCGTCATAATAACTATTGAACTAAAATCTCCTAAATATTTCTTCTAAAGTATCAGTTTCAAGCTCACATTCAAAATCTTTATAATTTAAGTAAGAAGCTATTTGGCTAACAAATTCGCATCTAAAATAATTTTTTGTATTCTTTGATTTTAAATAAATCTGATTTAAAAATAATGTTGTGTTATTTTCAAACACATCTCTAATTACTTCTCCACAAGCAACTGGTGTTGTGTAAGTTATAACAGTATTATCGCTATTTTCTAAAAGTGAAATTAGTGCATCAATTGCATGGGCTTGATTGTATTTTGATTGTATTTCATATGTTCTTTTTAAATCTTTCCATAAAGTTATATTGAAATTATCTTGATGTATAGCTTCTTTTATTGTTTTTGCAAATAAATTAAAAATGCTTTGTGGCAGGTGAGGAAGGGCTTTGTGAAGTAAGATAAATTTCTTCTTAATAAATAAATAATTTTTACTTTTACTCACTTCTTTGAAATAGGTGTATACCCAAGTAAAATAATCCAAATATATCTTTCGCATTAATTCTAATATATATAAACCATTACCGGCTAATTGGGAATTATGATTATCTAGTAAAGAATAAATGCAATATGCAGCTGCTCCTAGCGATATTTCTGAATTCAACTCTAAACAAACTGCCAATTTTTTCCATATTTCCGAATTACAATTATCTTTCTTCAATTCCAGTATAGAATTTACAACATCTAATTGCAGTTTCCAAGTTAAATCAGTCGTATCCAAGTGAAATGCATAAGAATATAACTTTATTGCGGACTCGAAACATCCATATTTTGCTGCTTCACTTCCGAGATTACCTATAAATGCAGTATTTGTTATTTTAGCTTCACATAGTGCTTGAATAGGATCGCCCATATTTTCTTGCATTGATATCTGAATACTGTCCCGAGATACGAGAGAACCAACTGCCATGTAATTAATCGAATTAGAGTGATTGCCTATCTGTTTTTGAATCCATCCAAGTGAGCTCCATGTTGTAGGTATATCTTTAAACCTGTTACAATAATCGCTCCAATATAATTTGGATGAATCTGAAGTAAGTTCCTTTTTAGTATGGATTATTTGATTATACTTATAATCCGTTTTTTTAAATGGTTCAATTAAATACAAACCTTTTTGAGTAACTGCTAAGGACAAAGGTTCTAATTTTATAAAATTACAAAGATTTTCCTCGAATGAATATGTTTTTTGTTCAATACCATTTTGAGTAAACTTTAAAGATCTTGAATTATTCATCATATAAACAAAAATTGTGTCAGTGTTTTTAGTACCAGACCATATACAAGATTCTTTTCTGGGCTTTGAACTTATCAATTTTTCAAAAGAAAATACCATTTTATAATCAAGTTTTATGGACTTTTGAGTTACTGAATCTATTGTACAGCAGACAAAAAAACTGTCCATATCTATTTTTATCCAGACACCCTTTTCTAAGTTATATTCTAGACTAGTATTACCTAATTTGAAGATAGGGCAATTTATAGAGGCAAAACTTACACGATGATTATCTTTAATGCAATTCGGAGAGTAGCCATTTAATCCAGCGCCATGCAATACCCAAACACCTTTATTGTCAAATGCGACAGATCTAACAGAGTCAAAATGAAAATTACCACTTGAATTAAGATAGATTTGCTTTATAGTATCATTGACATTTGATACTATCTGAAATGGGCGATCTGAATCATATTTTGTTATACACCAACCTGAATCTCCATAACAAAGTTGTGGTCGAAATATATTGTGTTTTTCCGGTTGCATTAATATAGAGTCTCTTAGAATCAGTAGTAAATTTCCAACTTGCCAAATTAACAAACTGTCATTTTCAGCGGCTAATATGCTATTCTTTATCGACATATCACCTTGAATTTCTGGGGATATTCGTACAAATTTCTGTGGCGAATCACGATTTATCCTACTTCCAGTATAAACCCCTACCGGTGTTGTAGTCCAAATATTCTTATCACCTACACAAATTCCAGTCAACCAGTCAGAAATAAATTTACCATTTTTAAATTTGATAGGTTCAGATTCGACGTTAAATTGGACAACTCTACCTTCCGCGTTAAATATATTCTTCCATGTAATATAATCGGAAAAAATGCCAGATAAACATTTTTCAATTTCTTTTGAATCTGAATTTTGCCAGCCATTAGATTTATTTAACTCAAATATTTTTCCATTCTCATTATAGGCATATATAATATTTATTTTCGGTTGAATAATACCTTTTATATCGTCTGGCATTGAATACTGCCATCCACCGATCACATTTTGATTTTCAAGCGATACAAATTGAACAGATTCATTGGTTCTGATGTAAAACCCTTCATTTCCATCGAAGATTTCCTTTACCATATCAAAATTAAATTTTTGAGTCTCAAAATCAAATAGATTGATACTCGATTTTCGAACACCTTCAGTTGAGATTGTCTCTGCAATTGCAATATTTATTCCTTTTCCTAAATTAAGATTTTTGTATTTAATTTGTGTGAATGCATTTTCCCCATCATTTGCGTATAAATAATTCTGGTTTTTAATGTAATACTGACAACTATCGTTGGATACAAAGAGAATTTTATCACCTAAAAGCTCTAAACGTGTAACAATAGTCCCTGTTGAAGCAAATTTTACAGGAATATTATCTTTTATATACATAATACCAAATTGTGTTCCAGCAATTAATGTGTCATTATAAATTGTAATTTCGCTTATTTTTTCATCGGGAAATTTATTACAACTTAAAAATGGATTCGAAATTGCTATATCGTTCCTAAAAACAAATAAAATTGAATCTTTATTCGGAGACATATTTGTTCGAATACAATTCCAATTTGTTGAAATTGGAAATGTATCTTCACATTGTTTGTTTTTAGCTGTTTGATTTTCTAATTTATCTATTTTTATTCTATTTTTATCGGATGTTAATATTTCTCTTCGGCCTACCGGCGTTTTCATCCAAACTCTTTTTAAAATGTCTTTTTCAATACCAAGACACTCGTCTTTAAAAAACTTATTTTGAATTGTATCAAAGCAATTCTTTAAGAAATAATCTGAATTATAGGTTTTGATCCATTGGATATCACATATATCTTTATTTACACAAATAATATCATTATTAGAAACCCATCTTCCAGATACAGTGTCTGAATATTTATAACATTTATTTGTAGATGATAAAAAATATATTTCAGAATTATTGTTGATTAAAGCTCCTTTTTCTTCAGGAACAGAATATAAATCAACCAGTTGGCATTTATCATTCTTATTTTCATATTTTAATATACCTGCCCCAGATTTGAGAAATAAACAATTTTTACTTATCGCGAAATCATTTACTTGATCTTCAATAAATCCTTTACCATTAAAATGGTATTGTAAAAAGTTTCCTCCTTTTGTCTTCCGAGATAATATCAGATCATTTTCAATATTATCTAATTTATACTTTTTTTCCTTACTAAATAGAGGGTAATGCAATTTGTTGTTTTGCACTCTAGGAAAGTTTTTTGTAACCTTTTTTGGATGAGGATTCCTATAAATATTCTTAAAGTACCAATATTGATTATCTACAAAAACAACTAATTGATTATCTAATATTTCGTAATCTTGAATCTTCCCTTGAAAATCTACAGAATTAAATGCATTATACATACATTGTTTTGGGTAAAAATAAAGTATAAATAATGATACATATAGCACTATTAAAGCAAAAACAATCAAAGAGAAGGGGGCATAAATTCGGCTCCATTTAAAATTGAAACTATTTAAGTTGAATACAATTTTCCACTTTCTAATGTCCATATTAAATTGATCAAAAATTGTATTAACTGTTGGTATAAAAACATACAATAGTAATAATAATAGAAGTATCCAAAGGATTTTATAAAATGTCAAATTTATAATTTCTATAACTTTGTTTTTATAAATTTGTGATTTAAACACAACATTGTGCCGATTAGGGCTTGAAAGAGAAATTGTAAATAAATTGTTACTAGAATCGGAAAACCAAAGTGTTTCGTATTTACCTTTTATCAACCTCTTTAAACCCGATGAAATTAAATTGCAGCTCAACCATTCTGCATCTTCAGTAACATACCGATAAAAATTCCCTTTTTTATCAACAATCCATAATTCAGAGCCAAAAAAGTCAACAAATAAAATAGAATCCAAGATTAAAATATCTGGATTCATAAATTCCGGAGTTGTCGAGTTCCAATTACATGCCCAATTCAATTCAGGGTATTTTGAAGTATAAATCGATTTTTTCCGACCACTATTACATTCTATACCTAATGTTAAATTATCAAAACAGATTTTATTAATCTGACCTTGAGATAACGTCTTTATTGTATCTAATAAGGTTGTATCAGTGTTAATTTCATATTTTAGAAGTAAATTACCATGTGCTACAAAAAGAATTGATTTCGAACCTTCTTCAAGTAAAGCTAAATCGGTGCAACCATTTATTTGCCATGACCATTGTCCCAACTTGGAATCATATCGAATCAACTCTTCATTGAAAGTAATACACCAAATATTTCCGAATTGATCTGGTTGAATTCTTTTATGTATTGCTTGCCCAGAACCCTTGCCTATAAAAACTTCATTTTCATTTGGAAATTGCGCGACTGCTGATCCTTCAGATGTTATTAACATTAGACAATTATCAGCAGAGACAATGTCAGTAATATTAAAATCATTATAAATAAAATCTCCATTTTCCTCTTTAGCGGAAATTTTAAACACCGATCCCTTAAATGAATTATAAACTTCTTCTTTTCCCAAAATATAGAGATATTTATTTGCAACTCTTATTTTCTCTGGAATAATATTATTAGGCAAAATAGAATTTTTATTCGTTATTGTTCTTTCCATTTTATTATATGAAAACAACATATAATTTGAATCATTATTTAAATCATTTTTTGTTTTATAAATAAACCAAAAATCATCTTTAAATTGATCACCAGAAATAACTTTCCCACTATCTAGTAACTCGCTTGTACCGTAAACTGATACATATTCAGGATAATTTTTGTTAGAGATATTTTTTATATATCCGAGTTCTCCATTTTCCTTCACAATCCACAAATATGGATCCGAAAATAGAAATTGCTTAATTTCATTTCGATTATTTAAAAAAAGAGGTTCCCACCCTCTTTTATCACTAATATACCGCGCACAAACAATGTTAGACTCTGCTTTAACAAGCCCTACAAATAATTGCTTTAAACCTAACTCTGTTGCTCCAATTTTATTTAAATTTGGAGCTGGAGTAAAAAAGGTTGTCGACGCTTCTAAAAAATATTTTTGTCTATCTTTTTCGGTTATTTTTTGTAAAAATGTTGTTTTTCTCTTCTTTTCCATTTCTCTATTTAAACATTTATACAAACGAACGATTCCATCCTTGCTGAGGCACATTGGATTACTGTCAGAGAAGGCAAGTCCAATTACATCTTTATCATTTATTTCAGCATTAATCCATTTGCCGTCTATGTTATAAAAAATGTTTCTCTCATCAGTTCCCGGAAAAGATGCTAAGGACCATAATCTCGGTTTTTCAGAATTAGAATCTTCAATTCTCTTAAAAACTGTCACATCGCAATAAGACGCAGAATCAATTGGTAATCCGTAGTTTTCTAATGCGAGTTTTCGTTTTTGATTTTCATAAGAAACCACTCCAATTTTTGGAATCGAAAAATAAGATTTATCTTCTCCCTTCAATACAGTGGTTACATTCCTATAACCAGAAAGCGGAAAAAGCAGAGAATCAGCGTCATCTACAATTATTTTCCAAGTATTTTTAAAATTCAAAAAGGAATTCCAAACACAATATGCACCATTTCCAACAATACAATGAACCATATAATTATCTATAAAATAAAGAATTGGTGAATTTTCTTCAATTAAAGAAGTGACTGGTTTTCTAGCCAAGGAATGTGGTAATACTCGTTTAGTTTTAAGTGCTATATTTATGACATCTTCGACACGTTCAATATTAGCACAATATAACCCCATCGATGTGCCGACCCATAAATCATTATTCTTCCACAATAAACAATTTATAAAAGGACTTGTTAAGGTGTCTTTTATTTGATACCATTGTTTTGTTAAAACATCATAAAGTCCAACACCATATTTTTTTGTTCCAAATGCGATTAAAGAACTATCTTTTGACATTTCAATGCAATTTGTTTCGTTTGATAAGTTTATATTAGGAATAAATCCATTAGCACCATAAAGTAATCTCCATTCATGTAAATATTTATCAGCAGCAGAAAGACTGCCTCTTTTTCCAACAAACCAAAGCTTATTGCCGTCAAAGTGAATATTTTTTATTGAGTCTTCTCCTAATTTTCCCTTCGTTGATTTCTGAGTATATGATTTCCAAAATCCCAAGTGCCCTCCATCAATCCTGCATTTCTGGATTCCATTACCTTCGGTGGCAACAACAATTGTGTTTTTTTTGGGGGCAACAGCATCGGTTATAATTGTTTTATTGTATTTATCGTGTTTACGTAAATCATTTATCTTTAATTTTATGTTCGGCTGGCACCAATGGTCTTTTTTTTTCCAGGTATGAATTCCTATACAGGTTATTGTAATTACTAAAGAGTAGCAAATGACTCTTAATATAACAATATTAAACCAGAATTTCGAGAGTTCATTTCCAACAGTACAGAATTTCTCTAACAATATTTGTAAGATAGTCAAATTGTCTGTTTTTTCTTGAATATTTTCTGATGAATCAGATAATATTTTTGCTCTGTTCATTTTGAATACCACCAGTCTTGGACAAGTGGGAAATTAATCTTTTTTAATAATGATAAATTCCCAGCGCAATAGAATCTACTTATAACTTGTTCTCTAATCCATGTCACTGTATTTTTATCATTAACTTTTAATGATAACTTGAAATACGCCTCTCCTAAATCAAAGTGATCATGTTTTTTTAAAATATAAGAACATGTATTTAGCATCCGGCAGGTCTCGATTATTCCTTGCCAGTCAAATATTAATCGATATTGACTTAACAAAACATTTACGACGAACGTACATTTTGCTTTTTCGATATAATTATTCGTTTGTTTGGGGATCCAATCAAGAATTAATTCTCTAAATTCAAGTAGAGACTTTATTATTTTTTTTTCTTTTTGCTGGCTTTGATACCGTTCTAAAAGATACACAAAGATCTTTTGGTTCACACCATTGGTACAATCAATTATAGTGTTATAATAGTTAATCAATATATTTTCAAGTTTTCGAAACAAAGAGTCGTTTTCTTCACCGAGAAGGATAGATTGTGTTACAACCCAATCCATCCTGAACATAAGCCGTTGGCTCACTCGATTTAAATCGCTATAAAAGCACTTGTTTATTGGACAGATAGTATAATTATATGCACAAAGTAATGTTTGTGCATCTTTGTACAAATATTCAATATAGCTTTTTCGAATATTTTCCTCATCTTGAATATCTTGATTCAGCTCAGGATAAATATTCGTTATGCTATAAGGAATTAGCTTAAGCAATAGAATATTTCGATAGCATTGCTCTTTACTCAGTAATGTCAAGAAAAGGTTACGCATCGAAAAATACAGGAAAATACTAAAACGATTTGGTTTGTAGTTTGATCGTTTATCTATTATATCGGGAACTTTTCCTAATAAAATATTCCATGTCCAACTAATTCCTTTATTAATCTCGAATAATTTACGACCGATTTTAGTTGCATTATGCCAATATTTATGGCGAAAATGTGCATATCTGATTCCTTCGGGGTCTTTTTGGGCATAACTTAAAATTGCTTTAGTAATAATTTTGTTAATCCATTTTGTTTTCCAAAATACCTGGTTTGTAAATAATAAAGTCATAATGATAGAGGTTGTAATAAATAATAAAATAATAAGTAAAGTAAAAATTGGGAACGGATAAAATGTTGTAATACATTCTATCAACAAATCCCAATACCATGGGAGTGCCAAAACAGTTAATAAAACAATTATGACTACTAATAACAATCTACTATAGGTATACTTTCTTTTTCCAATGCCTCCATCAAACCAATTTATGAAAGGAGATAAAAATCCTATTAAAACCATTTGTATTAATTTATTGTGTGTCTTCCATTTAGGCAAAATATTAAGAAATGATATATTATTGACATAAAACAGAAGAAATAAAAAAAGGAATAAAAAATATAACTCACTTATAAAAGCGTTAGCTACAAATTCTCTTTCATTACGAATTTTATCGCTAATGATATTAGTTTTAGAAATCCGGTACCAATTTACATAAGGAATTATCCGGAAAGTAACCCATATAGTCGTATAATATAAATATGCAACAACATTATTTAAAAAACTTGAAGACCAACCCAAACAAAAGAAAGTTGCCACCATAATGGCAAGCCAAAAAGGCGATGATTTATTACAAAAATCTTGATTAACGCCGTTTAATTTTATTAATGGTTTCACGGAGGATCTTGATTTCTTTCTCAAGCTGCTTTTTATAATGCAATAATTCAGCGGTTGTTTTCTTTACTTCTTCACTTAATATTTTACGTTCTTCTTGTTTCACAATGAGAGGTATCCACTTTGTTTAAATTAGAGAATTAATATTCTCTAGCATAATTGATATTTGCTGAAAATTTAGCTTAGAAATACTTCCGTCATAAATTTTCAATCGTAACTTATCTAAAATCATAACATTATGCCAATAATAATCTAGATTGTCACACTTTGACAACCATTGATATTCATAATTTATAATTGTATTAATATTATTTATGAATTCATTAGATATTATTTTAGTATAAGCATCGCTTAATAGTGAATTACAATCTTGTATTACTTTTATCGCTTCCTTAGATGTGTTCTTTGCTTCCTCAATATCAGCTTTTAGGTCGTTTAATTCTCTTGAGGTTTTATCCCACAAGTTATTAAGAATATGAAATTGATTATCTGTTAAAGATGAAATTTTATCTGCTGCATTATCTGTAATTTTCGTAACAACAGATTCTGTGAAATTATCCTGGTGATCGTATTTCAACCATTCTGTTAAGACTTTATAATTTAGTTGCGGAAATTTTGTTGAAAGAGAGCCTAAATTTAATTCATTAAATACAAACCGATATTCATTTCTTTGGTCATCTATAATAAAAATGAGTATTTCTTTTTCACTGACTCGATCTGATTCACTTTTCTTCCAAAGACAATTTGCGGCCATATCTACTATCTTCTCATTTGATTGTGGAGGTGGAGGAAATAACTCATAACCTTCAGGGACATACACAGAATAATTTCTTTTTTTATACCAAAAAAAATCACGATAAAGCTTTTTCCAAGGAATTGGTGGCTGTATAGGATAATTATTAATGCTTTCCAGGTTTTTCGGCATTAAAATATGAATAGCTTGGCATGCAGGTTCTGTTAAGGATACTGGAAATCGATGATAATTATAATTATCAAGGATAATATCAGGAACTCGCAATACCCAATCTCTAATATACTGATAACAACCTGTAAATA
>Ga0209287_10001842_pt1 | contig 10177 bp, 5 predicted proteins | sample PPLLak3cmMay2015_2_FD_187255 | JGI IMG/M metagenome (GOLD analysis project Ga0209287, IMG submission 187255) | Freshwater sediment microbial communities from Prairie Pothole Lake near Jamestown, North Dakota, USA - PPLs Lake P8 Core (1) Depth... | ecosystem: Environmental > Aquatic > Freshwater... | reverse complement strand
TGGGCCCCAAGGGCCGCAATGTGCTTTTGGAAAAATCTTTCGGCTCGCCAAAAGTGACCAAAGACGGCGTCACCGTGGCTAAAGAAATCGATTTGGAAGACAAATTTGAAAATATGGGCGCCCAAATGGTCAGAGAAGTGGCTTCTAAAACATCGGATGTGGCCGGTGACGGCACCACCACTGCTACCATCCTAGCCCAAGCCATTTACCGGGAAGGCTCCAAACTGGTGGCCGCCGGCACCAATCCCATGGCCGTAAAGCGGGGCATTGATAAGTCCGTTGAGCTGGTCGTGCAAGAACTTAAAAAACTTTCCAAGCCCACCAAGGAAAAAACCGAAATCGCCCAGGTCGGAACCATTTCCGCCAATAACGACAAGACCATCGGTGAAATTATCTCCGAGGCCATGGAAAAAGTGGGTAAAGAAGGCGTGATTACGGTTGAAGAAGCCAAGAGCATGGAAACCACCCTGGAAATCGTGGAAGGCATGCAGTTCGACCGCGGTTACCTGAGCCCCTACTTTGTAACCGATCCGGAAAAGATGATCGCCAGCATGGATGATCCCTATATTCTGATCAATGAAAAGAAAATCAGCAGCATGAAAGACATGGTCCCGATCCTGGAGCAGATCGCCAAGATGGGCCGGCCTTTCCTGATTATTGCCGAGGAAGTGGAAGGCGAGGCTTTGGCCACTCTGGTGGTCAACAAGCTGCGCGGCACCCTGAAATGCGTGGCGGTCAAAGCCCCGGGCTTCGGCGACCGGCGTAAAGCCATGCTGGAAGATATCGCGATTTTGACCGGCGGCCAGGTGATCAGCGAAGATCTGGGCCTGAAACTGGAAAACGTGACCCTGAACGACTTGGGTACGGCCAAGCGTATTAATATCGACAAAGACAACACCACCATCGTAGCCGGCGGCGGCAATCGCAAGGATTTGGAAGGCCGCGTCAAACAGATTCGCGCCCAGGTCGAGGAAACCACCAGCGATTATGACCGTGAGAAACTGCAGGAACGCCTGGCCAAACTGGTCGGCGGCGTGGCGGTGATCAAGGTAGGCGCAGCCACGGAAACCGAAATGAAAGAGAAGAAAGACCGCGTGGAAGACGCGCTGAACGCGACCCGCGCGGCCGTGGAAGAAGGTATTGTGCCGGGCGGCGGCGTGGCTTATATCCGCGCTTTAAAGGTTTTGGAAAAAGCCGAATTCCCCGGAGAAGAACAGTTGGGCGTCCGCTTGATCAAAAGAGCTCTTGAAGAACCGATGCGCCAGATCGCGAACAATGCCGGCTTTGAAGGCTCGGTCGTGGTGCAACAGGTTCTGTCCAATAAAGGCAATTACGGTTTTAATGCCGAGACCGGCGAATATGAAGACTTGCTAAAGGCCGGAATCATCGATCCGACCAAAGTGGCTCGTTTTGCCCTGCAAAACGCCGCTTCCGTGGCCGGTTTGTTGATGACGACGGAAGCCATGATCGCCGACAAAAAAGAAGATAAGAAACCGGCCATGCCGCAAATGTCGCCGGATGATATGTATTAATCCGTATTGATTCTGATGCAAACGCCGGCCAGGTTCAACCTGGCCGGCGTTTTTTTTATCAAAATTTTTTAATCGTTTAACAATGACCGGCACCGTTTAACCTAATTGAAAAGCAGCTACCGATTTTTTTCCTATTTCACTCCCAACATTCAAACGCTATTGTAACCTATCACAGGTTTTGAATTATCTTGACCCGTAAGGGTATGTTTTGTATACTCCGACCAATAAAGATAAGGTTTTTTCATTAAACAACCCCTTGCCCGAATCGAAAAAATATCCAACCCTGTAATAGGGAAATAATCATGCTTACGAAAATCAAGATCAAAAATTTTAAAAAACTTGATGAAGTTGAATTCGAATTAGGGAAGACGGTGATCTTAATCGGTCCCAATAATAGCGGCAAGACGACAGCCCTGCAAGCGTTAGCGCTGTGGGATATCGGCCATCGACTTTGGAACGCGAAGCGCAGCACCAGCTTAGCCAAACAACGCACAGGTGTTACGATTAACCGTCGAGATTTGATTGCCATACCGGTTCCCATTGCAAATCTATTATGGCGCGATCTGCATACGCGGAGTGTCGAACGCGTCAATGGAAAGCCTGTGACGCAAAACATATTCATCGAGATTGAGATTGCAGGCATTTCCGGGGGAAAAGAATGGTCATGCGGTTTAGAATTTTATTATTCAAATGAAGAATCTTTTTATTGCAGACCTCTAAAAAAACCAGGCGAAGATCAATCGCAACTCGCATCGATACCGGAAGAGGCTTCGGCGGTTAAGGTCGCTTTTCTTCCCCCCATGTCCGGGCTATCTGCTGAAGAACCGAAACTGGAAGTAGGGAGAATCAATGTTCTCATAGGCGAAGGACAAACCGCACAGGTCCTGCGTAATCTTTGTTATCAAATTTATGAGCGTTCGCCAAATCAGGATTGGCGGGCCTTGAAAGATCATATCGAAAGGTTGTTTGGAATTACACTGCTATCTCCTGAATACATAAAAGAACGCGGTGAAATTACCATGGCCTATCTGGAACCGAACCGCAATCGAACGAGGCTGGACCTCTCTTCGGCAGGAAGGGGTGTGCAGCAGACGATACTTCTTCTATCCCATCTTTACGCTAATCCCGGAACGGTTTTGCTTTTGGATGAGCCCGATGCGCACCTGGAAGTCTTACGGCAGCGCCAGACCTATCAACTCTTGACGGACGTTGCGGAAAAACAAAATTCGCAAATAATCGCCGCTAGCCATTCCGAAATTATACTAAAAGAAGCGGCCGATCGGGATATGGTCGTTGCGTTTGTCGGCAAGCCCCACCGTATTGATGACCGCGGAAGCCAAGTCTATAAAGCTTTGAAGGAAATAGGCTTCGACCAATATTATCTTGCAGAAGAAACGGGTTGGATATTGTATCTCGAAGGATCTTCGGATTTATCAATACTTTTAGCTTTTGCGCGGAAACTCAACCATGCAGCGTCAGCATTACTTGAGCGTCCTTTTGTGCGTTATGTAGGGACAAACATCCCGCAAAATGCCAGAGAACATTTTTACGGTTTGCGGGAAGCCAAAAAGGATCTAGTGGGGATTGCGATTTTCGATCGTATAGATAAGGAGCTGCAACAGAATACGCCGCTTACAGAGATTATGTGGAAAAAAAGGGAAATTGAAAACTATCTTTGTTTTGAAGAGGTTCTGATGAAATATGCCGCCTATGATCTAGCGGAAGATAATCTCTTCGTTAGAGCCGAGATAAACCGGCGCGAACAAGCAATGAAAGAATCGATTGATGAAATTTCAAAGGCATTGGAAACATTAAAGAAGCCATCGCCCTGGTCTTCTGATATCAAAATTACAGATGATTTTCTTGATGCGCTTTTTGATAGGTATTTCGAAAAGATTCACTTGCCGAATTTATTGCGCAAAACCGATTATTATGTATTAGCAAACTTGGTGCCAACGGAAAAAATTGATCAAGAAGTGCTTGAAAAACTCAATGCCATTGAAGCGGTTGCAAATCGAGCCAAGCCGCGGGAGAATTGAGGCTTCATCGTTTTTCAAGCATTCAATCTCAAGGATGCCAAAAAAAACTTTCCAGATAGATTTTATGAAACCGGGCGTATCCTTAGGTTGCGCCCGGCGAGCAAAGCGAATTGAGGATCGGTTAAAGTTATTTGGTTTTTTTAGACAGGGCGATCGGTTTGTTTCCTTTTCTATTTTCCATCTTAGCCGTCTCAAGCAACCCCTTTAAATCCGGGATCAAGGCGTCATGTTTGACCTGGGGAATGACATAAATCCAGGCGCTCAGCTTTTTATGAAGTTCTTGAGCCTCACTGCGTAATGCTTCCGGGCTCTTGTCTGGCAGGGCAGGAGTTTGAGTGGCTTTGTTTTTGTCGGTCTCTATTTGCTTATTTGCTTTTGCCGGAGGTTCCTGGTAATCCACTTTCAGGATCAGATGGCATTGCTCCTTATCGCAAGTATCGCCCGGGTAAAGAGAGTAGGTCAAGCCGTTAAACAGGCGATAATCAAGACGCTTTGAAAAAGTGGTTTGCGGCGGATTAGCCGGATCGGCCACGTCTTCCAAACGCAAGCTGTAGACGGCTTGCTCCAGGTTTTTCAGGGCCGATTTATCGATCTTGAATGTCGGTTTGCTTCCGGACAATGCCAGTTCTTTGCCTTTTTCAGCCCGTTCAAAAGCATAATACAACTTTTTACCGTCCATACTGAGACAGCGGATGGTTTGGATCTCATCCGGGTCCACTTGGATCAGATCCTGATCCAGCCAGGCCAATGGTTTTTTTTCCAAATAGGTCAAATCTTTATCGATCAGAAAAACAAGGGGATCCCGGTTGAGCATCATATACTGGCCCTGGCCGCTCGTGCCATCAGCCGTATCAGCCTTGTTTTTGCCGATTAGGATCTTATTCAGGACAACACCTTTCTCATCTTTCAATTCGATGCGTACGGCTTTCTGCTCCCTGGCGGCGCCGGTCTCTTGGGGATCTCTCAAGGCCAAGCGGTTCAAAACTTCTGATGTGCTTGTAAAATCGCGGCCGATTTTGGCTTCTTTGAGCCGGCGGATCATTTGGGTGATTTTTTCAAAATCGGCCGGAAAGCGGTAATGGTTCTCGACAACCCAGCGGTCGGCTTGCTTGGCAAGCAGAATGGACGTATCCGCTGTGCGAATTTCAATGGCGGCGATCCGTTCGACGGAGAATTCCTTCAAGAGGGGCTTTCCTAAGTTATTTTCACGAGCCCGGGATTGGAGGGTTTGGCGGAGCAGGATTCCGGCTCCGGCCAGGATCACCAAAATCCCGAGCAGAATAGCGAGTGTTTTGGTTTTCATTTTTTTCTTGTCTTTCTTTGGCGATAAACGCCGTAAACAATGCCGGCCGCGGCTACCAGCAGCGGCATTAGAAAAATATTGACGATTTTCAGCTTGGCGCCGAGCCTCTCAATATCGGCGCGTAAATTTTTTCGTACTTCTTTCAGCTCCAGGTTGATCTGGCGGCGTTCTTCCTTAAAGTGCTGAATTTCCGTTTCCTGTTCGGGACTCAAAAGGGTTTTTTGCGAAGCGCTTTTTTGCTGTTCCAGTTGGTGTAATTTTCGATTAGTCAGTTCGGCTTTTTCAACCAGTTCTTTTTCTTTAACAAGCCAGCGGATCTGGGCTTGGCGTTCCAGTTCCCGAACCACGGTGAAAGGCCGTTCAAAAGAGCCGCGCGAGCGCAGGTTGATCAAAGATGCGCTGCCGCTTAAGGTCTCGCAGGCATTGGCCACAAAATTCAGGTTGTCGTTGAAGACATTGGCATTCACGGAGCCCAGGAAGCGGCTTTTCTGGACATAGAAAGGATCGGCCAAAAAATCGGCATCGGCTACGACGATGACCGTGGCGCTTTCTTTGGCCTCGGTCAAGTGCGGCGCATTAGCCGGGGAAGATTGATTTGCTTGAGGTTTGCCGTCCTGGGGCCGACCCTCGGAGAAAGCAGTTTTAAATTTGCCGTGTACGCGCACAGCCAGGTTCAGGCGTTTGCCTGCGGGTGTGAATTCCCGGCGCACGGCCATGGTGCCGAAGCTGGCCACATAACTTTGCATTAAAGCGGCGTTTTCGCTGGATTGGATCAGCGGTTCAAATAAGTAGTCATTGCCTTCCGATTTTTTCAAAGCGCCGGCCAGGGGGAAAAGCATGCTTTTCAATTGCGAACTCACAATATCGGTCTTGTTGAAAAATGGGCTGCGGACCGATATCCAGACCGGGCTGTCCTCAGGCAGACCATTGCCGCCGCGGATCCGCGTGAATTGGTCCAGATCGGCCACGATCTTAGTCGAATCCAAGTTAAGCCCCCAGGCTTTTAAAAGCTTTTCAAAAGAGGAGTGAGCCGGAGCCATCATTGGTTGTTGGGTTTGGAGGGATTCGATCAGACAGAAGGGGTCCACGAACGCCAGAACTTTACCGCCGGCCAATACATATTGATCAATGGCGTATTGCAGTTGGGGATTCAGTTCTTTGGGATGCAGGATCAGCAACAGGTCGGGAGCCGGATCCAATTTGCTTTCGCTCGGATCAATGGGCCGCACCGTATAGGTTTTTTTGAGTTCGGAGATGAAATACCAGGGCTCCTGGCCTTGCGGGGCATCCCCCATCATGGGGTTGGGAAAAGCGCCGAAAACAGGCAAGGAAGTAATGACGGCGATTTGTTTTTTTTGGGCCGATTGCAGGCGTTGGATGATGCGGGTGATATCGTACTCCAGTAATTTTTCACGGCTCGGGTCCAGAACCTCGATTTTTTCCTCCTGGTCCAGGGCCTGAAAGACCAGGCCGGCATAGATCCGTTCGCCGGCCGGAGTCGGCACCGGGCGAACGCCGTAACGCTGGGCCCATTCTTCTTCATCCGAATCGGGCTTGGGGTCGTAGGTTTCGATTTTGATCTTGCCGCGGCCGGCTCTTTCATATTCGGAGAGAAAATCGAGCACTTGTTGAGCGTAAACCTTGAGATCGGCCGGTAGATTGGCTTGGCTGCGGCTGTAGAAAAATTTAACGGCCACGGGCTGTTCCATTTTATGCAAAATTTCTTTGGTTCCTTTGGAAAGGCTATAAAGACGGTCTTCGGTCAGATCCAAACGGATATTCGTATAGGAGAGAAATACATTCAGAAGAACGATAATGACCAGCAGGATTGCCGTGCCGAGGGCGGACAGCAAAATTTTATTTAAATAGCGACCTCTATTGGTTGCCATGGTATGCCTCCCTTAAGCCGCTTTGCGGTTTTGTAAAATAATGCCGTTCAGGAACAGCATTAAAAAGATGACGGATAAGAAGTAAACCACATCGCGTAGATCGATGACGCCCCGATAAATAGAGCCGAAATGGGTCATGAAACTGAAGCCGGCGATCAGCCGGATGAGCCAAAGCGGCGCCAACCCGGAAAGGGCGGCCATGACTTCATCCATGCCGATCAAGACCAGGAACAGGCAAATGACCGCGGAGACGATGAAAGCAATCACCTGATTGCGGGTGAGCGCAGAGGTCATGAGCCCGATGCTCAGATAGGCTCCGGCCATTAGGAAACCGCCGAAATAAGCGGCGAACAGAGCGCCCAGGTCCGGATCGCCCAAGTAAGTGACCGTGAAGATCAATGGAGCAGTCAGCGCAAGAGCCAGGCCCATAAACAGCCAGGAGGCCAGAAATTTACCCAGAATGGTTTCCGTCAAGGTAACGGGCAGGGTCATGATCAGTTCAATGGTGCCGGTGCGACGTTCTTCGGCCCAAAGGCGCATGGTCACGGCCGGGATGAGAAAAATAAAGAGCCAGGGCAGGTATTTAAAAAAAGAGTCCAGATTGGCCTGCCGACGGATATAAAATTCGCCGAATTGAAAGGCAAAGTATCCGCTTAAGGCCAGAAAAATAAAGATAAACACATAGGCAACGGGCGACTCGAAATAGCCTTTCAGTTCCCTTTTGACGATGGTTAAAATAGTTCTTAAAAACCTTTGCATTTTTTCCTCTCCTATAAGGATTGGGTGGTGATCATCCGGAAGACTTCATCCAGCCGGCCTTCTTCAATATATATTTTTTCAACGGGTTTGCCTTTGACCATAAAATGACGAATGATTTTTTCCGTTAAGCGTTCGTCCGATTTTTTGGGAAAGGCCCGGATCGTGACGAATTCAGGTCCTTCACTCACAATCGCAGCCCGGTCCACGCCCGGGATCTCTTCTGTTTCCTTAAGCCAAACCCCTTCGCCGATTTTCGGCAGGGTAAAACAGATTGCGCCGTGCAAACCGGACCGGGTTTTGAGTGCGGCCGGGGTCTCGTCGGCCACAATCCGGCCTTGGGCGATAATCAGGACTCGGGTGCAAATCGTATCGACTTCTTCGAGGTTATGCGTGGAAAGGATAATGGTTTTATTCTGAGCCATGGTGCGGATCATATCGCGCACTTCATGTTTTTGGTTGGGGTCCAGGCCGTCGGTCGGTTCATCCATGATCAGGTATTCGGGGTCGTGCAAAATACTTTGGGCAAAACAGACCCTTTGTTTAAAGCCCTTGGAGAGAGTATGGATGGCCTGGAAACGCACCTCCAGCAGATTGCAGCGCTCCAGGGTTCGGATGACCTGTTGTTTTTTATTTTGCCCCCGGAAACCGCGGATTTCGGCGATGAAGTCGAGAAAACCATTGACCGTCATGTCCGGATAGGTCGGAGCATTTTCAGGCAAATAACCGATTTTTTGACGCGCGGCTAATGAAGATTCCAGAACGTCATGACCGCCGACCAGGGCGGTTCCGGAAGTGGGTACCAAAAAACCGGTGATCATGCGCATGGTCGTGGATTTGCCGGCCGCATTGGGGCCTAAAACCCCCAAAATTTCTCCCTTCCCGACCGTAAAGGAGATATCGTCCACTGCCGTTTTGCGGCCAAAGATTTTTGTTAAATGTTTTGCTTCAATCATATTTTTGTACCGATAACTTAAAGGTTTAAAAAACGATGAGTTGGAACCTGTTCCTCAGGGAAAACCACCGATTGAAAACAATGTAGTTTATCCGTAATTTAGATGTTGTCAAGTCTGTTTTGAGGATGACATTTTATCAAGTGTTATCCTTATTTTTCAGTTTTTTTGATTGGGGTCATTTTTTGAAAGGCTTGACAAGGGATTCGGGTTTCTGGAATGATCCGGAAACGGTTGTGGAACCTATGTCGTTTTTCAGGGCAGTCAGCCGGGTAGAGGCGACCCGGCTCCGTAGAGACGATTTTATGTCTCTACACTGGTTGACCTTACTCATGGAGAAAATATGCGCGATCAAATCAAGAGACTTGAAGAATTATCCCGGGCTTTGGACCCGAATGCCGCGGAACGCGGGCAATGGCTGCAAAAAGTGGTTCAATATACGGATTCGTTTCTGGAACAGCTCAAGAGCGTGCCGGTTTATCGCTCCAATCCGGAGGCGGGTCCGGGTTTGTTCGATGCACCTATATCCGAAGATCCCCTGGATATGGATCGGGTACTGGGTTTAATCCGGGACAACATAGATGCAGCCGGGGTCCATGTGGGCTCCGGAGGCTGGTTGGCTTATATCCCGGGCAGCGGTCTTTATGCGTCAGCATTGGCCGATTATATCGCGGCCATTACCAACCGCTATCCCACGATTTATTTTGCTTCGCCCGGCGCGGTTTCCATGGATCGGTTGCTTCTGGCTTGGATGGCGGAATGGATCGGGTATCCCAAGGAATCGGCCGGCGATATGACCTCGGGCGGCAGCATTTCCAACTTGATCGGTATTGTAACGGCACGGGATGCTCAGGGTTTGCAAGCCAAGGATTTTTCAAAAGCAGTTGTTTATCTCAGTCAACAGACCCATCATTCCGTGGATAAGGCGTTGCGCATTGCCGGCTTGGGCGAAGCAATCAAGCGTCAAGTGCCTTTGGACGAGCGTTATCGCATGAACCCGGCCGCGCTGGAACGGGAAATTCTGCGCGATAAAAAAGCCGGATTGATTCCCTGGCTGATTATCTCTTCAGCCGGCACCACGGATACGGGCGCGGTGGATCCCCTGGCGGCCATGGCTGAGATCGCCCGGGCGCATAAACTCTGGCTGCATGTGGACGGAGCTTATGGCGCGGCTTTTGCGCTCTGCGCCGAAGGCCGGAAAGTGTTGCAAGGCATCGAACGCTCCGATTCGGTGGTCATGGATCCGCACAAAGGTCTGTTTATCCCTTTCGGCAGCGGCATGGTGCTGATTCGGGACGGCCGGAAACTTTTGAAATCGTTTTATTATGAAGCTGCTTATCTGCAGGATAGTGAGGTTTTGGCTTCGCCGGACGAGGTGTCGCCTTGCGATCTTTCACCGGAATTGACCCGCCATTTCCGGGCGCTGCGCTTGTGGTTGCCGCTTAAGTTGATCGGGCTCGCCCCTTTCCGGGCTGCTCTGGAAGAAAAAATGCTTCTCGCGCGTTATTTTCATGGACGTCTGCGGGAACTGGATGGTTTTTGGGTCGGACCGGAACCCGATCTCTCCATCGTGGTTTTCCGTTATATCCCGAAGCACGGGAATGTTGATGCGTTCAACCAACGTCTGGCCAAGGCGGTCCAGGAAGACGGCCGGGTCTTTATTTCTTCCACCCTGATTGACGGCAAATTCACCCTGCGCATGGCG
>Ga0209287_10001838_pt1 | contig 10182 bp, 7 predicted proteins | sample PPLLak3cmMay2015_2_FD_187255 | JGI IMG/M metagenome (GOLD analysis project Ga0209287, IMG submission 187255) | Freshwater sediment microbial communities from Prairie Pothole Lake near Jamestown, North Dakota, USA - PPLs Lake P8 Core (1) Depth... | ecosystem: Environmental > Aquatic > Freshwater... | reverse complement strand
ATCCCCTTGCTCTTCAAAAAAAAGGCCCTTCCAGAGGGGCTTGAGCAAGTGAATCCGTAGAAAAATTAGGTGCCAGGCAAACTTTTTCTGCAACCTTTTTCTTCCGTGAATCATGAGTGCTCCCACGGAGTTACCGCAATCAAATATCACCGATTCTTAGTGATTCGAACGCACGAGGGATCCATCTCTTCCTGGCTCTTCACCCTCCAATCGCCAGTCCTTTGGGCCCGCTCAAGTAGACTCCCATAGCAGGTAGGGCAAAAGGCTCGTCCTTGAGCATCGAAGATCTTTGCCGTGCCAAGAGTTTGATTACGGGTTTTGCCATAAACACGTTCCAGCAAGACTTTCGCGGCCTTCAAGCCAAAGGTCTCTATACAGTTTGTACAAAACTGCTTGCCGCACCGTGTGCATCGGAATTCACAAAAACCTACAATGCAAGATGCACAATCCCCAGCTTCGGTTTTATTGGCCTGACCTCGGGAAGCTGATCCCCGAAACACTTTTTTTATCTCGCTCTTTAAAAATTCCATAAGCGATGGCGTTTTCTTGTTCTTCTTGTTGTTCTTATCTGATGATGTATTTGTTTTCTCAACTGGGGTTGGAATCGGTTTTTGACCAACTCGCTTCATTCCTTCAACCCTTGAATTCTCACAATTTGAACAGAATTCGTTGCACTCTTCGTTTTCAAAGCAGCAGGTATCACATGTCCACATGTCGTCTCACTCCATAAATCTATCCGTGCAATAACTAACGTGAGCTCCGCCCACAACCCAAAATAAGAAAATAGCCTGAAGTATGGGAAAAGCATTGTCAACCCTTTAAGATTTCTTTTGCTAAAAAAACCACCCCAAAAGGAGGCAATGCATGAATATATTTTTACAGCGATTTTCAGAAAAGATCAAGGGTTGAATCAGCGGATTTGACCGAATAGTTTTCAAAGGCGGAAAATTTAGGTGCCAGGCAAACTTTTCTATTGACTTTGTCATTTTGCCTTGTTAGACTGACGGATGTAAAATGACTGACGGTCAGTCAAGATGTGACTGTTGGACGAAATGGAGGTGCTGATGGGTATTGCGGAACGTCGGGAACGTGAAAAGGGCCTGCGTCGTGAGACAATTTTAGACGCTGCTGAAAAGTTGATATTTTCCAAAGGCATCGAGCAGACGACCATGGAGGAAGTGGCCGAAGTGGCGGAGATTTCCAAGGGGACAATTTATCTTTATTTCAAGAATAAGGACGATCTTTTTCATGGCATCGTTCATCGGGCCATTGTTTTGTTGCAGGGGTTTTTCGAGCGGGCTCTGGCTATTCCCAAGGCCAAAGGGATCGATAAACTGCAGGCCATAGCCGACAGTTATCTGGAATTCTACCAGCGTTACCCCAATTACATCATGGCGATGCTGCATCGTGAGGTCAGCGAGGTCTCCCATGTGGGAATGTCCAAAGAAGAATACCCCTTTCATATTGCCTGTAAGGAGGCCGGAGCCCGGGTCTTTGCTTTGATAGTGAAGCTGGTCGGGGAGGGTATGGCCGACGGCAGTGTCCGGGGTGATTTAGATCCCATGGCTCTGGCCATGATCATGTGGGGGCATATTACTGGTGCTATTTTGGTGATCAGTAGTAAAAAATGTGTTTTGGCAGAGTTCGGTTTATCTGATGCGGATCAGTTACTGGAAGAGTCCGTGGCCCGGATACAAGATTATCTTAATCCCTGCCACAGTCAGGGAAAAGGAGAATAAAAGTGAAGCGAATTTTATTGGCGCTGGGGCTCAGTGCCATGATGATCGCATGGGTTGGTGCTGAGACGATTGATGAACTGGTCAATCTGGCTCTCGAGAACAATCTCTCTCTTTTGCAGTCTCAGTTCACTGTGCAAAGTGCTGCCCTTTCTTTCCAGAAGGCAAAGGGTCGTCTTTGGCCGCAGCTTGGATTGTCCAGCCGCCTCAGTTTTGCCGGAGGCGGACGAAACATTGATTTTCCGGTGGGTGAAATGCTCAATCCGATTCTCCATTCTGTCAACAGGCTATATCGCCAGCAAGGAGATGCTGAACCGTTTACCCGGATGTTTGATAACATGAGCATTCCTTTCATGCGCAGCATGGAGCAGGAAACCCGGCTGCGTCTGACGGTGCCGTTGGTGCAGACATCTCTTTGGCATGGCATCAAGATAGAAGCCATTATGAACCAGGCGGAAGGGCATCGTCACCGGGCCGAAATGCGTGATCTGGTCTATCGGGTCAAGGCTGCGGCCATTCAGCTGCAGCAGGCGGAAGCGCTGAGTCGTTCTGTGCAGGCGGCACTGGAAATGCTGACTGAGCATTTACATCTGGCCGAATCACTGGTCAGGCATGGGGCGGCCACAGAGGATGTATCTGCCCGGGCTCGGGCGGAGTTGGCGTCCATGCGGCAGAAGGAAATTGAGGCGGCCAGAGGTGTTGAAATGACCAGGTATCAGGTTAACCTGCTGGTTCATCGTGAATTGAGTACGCAAGTGTCGATTGATGAAGCAAATGAGGAAGATGAGCTCAGGCTGACCGTTGATGAAGCTGAGCTGAGGCAGCGGGTATTGTCCCAAAGGGAAGAATTGATGGCCTTGGCTGTGGCCCAAAAGGTCAGCACTCAGGAAGTGGCGCTTCACCGGGATCGCTTGCTGCCCGGTATTGTTTTGGCGGCCGATTACGGTTTTCAGGGAGACCGGTATAAATTTGATGGTGAGCACGATTACTGGATGGCTTCTCTGGTGCTGGAATGGCCCCTCTTTGACGGAGGAGAACGACGCCTGTCCAGACGACAGGCTCAGTTGCGCAGGCAAGCGACGGACTGTCGCTGTCAGGAGCTCGGTGAACAGCTGCTCATGCAGCTGGCAGACAGTCTGCTGGAGGTACGCTCCAGCAGGGCGGAGATAGAAGCCGCCAAGCTGGCAGAGGAAAGTGCCCGTTTGGCTCTGGAAATAACGAAAAAACGCTTTGCAGCGGGTAGCGCCTTGCAGTTGGAATGGCTTTCAGCCCAGGCCAACTGGGTCGGCATGAATGAAAAATGGATCCTGGCCCGTTATGCGTCAAGCTTGGCCTATGCCAGGCTGGAACGGGTGGCAGCCCTTTACAAGCTGCCTGGGGAAAGGAGATAAACGGTGAAAAAGAAAAGACTATTCTGGATGATTTTCATGGGTTTGGTCACATCCATGTGGCTGATATGGTCCTGCAGCAAAGCTGAGAAGAGACAATCCCTAACGCCGGGGCGTTCTGTGGGGGTACAGACAGTAAAACGGCAGGAAATCGGAATACCCCTGTTGGTCGCCGGGCGCATGGCTGCTCACAGCGGCATCCGCTTGGGATTTAAACTGGGGGGCATTGTTGAGCGCATTCCAGTTAATGAAGGGGATCAAGTGAAAAAGGGGCAGCTTTTGGCCCAGTTAAATCCAAGCGATATCAAGGCTCAGCTCAATGTGGCCAAAGCAGCTCTGGAGAAGGCCAGGCGGGATTTGCGCAGGGTTGAAGGGCTTTTTGCAGACAAAGCCGCTACTGAGCAACAGCTCTCCGATGTCCAAACGGCACTTGCGGTTGCTTCTGCTCAGTACCAGGCATTGCAGTACAATTCCCAAACAACCCGTCTTGTGGCTGATGCCGAAGGTGTGATTCTTAAACGCTTAGCTGAACCGGGTGAGGTGGTTGGTCCGGGTATGCCGGTCCTTTTTCTGGCCAGTGGCAAGAAGCAGTGGGTCTTAAGGGCTGGGGTTTCAGAGCGTCATATTTTAGAAACAGAACGTGGGGCATCTGCCCAGGTTTTCCTCAGTGCCTACGGTGAGCGGGTGTTTGGGGGGCGGGTCAGTGAAGTGGGGGCAAGTATCAATCCAGCCAGTGGCGCCTATGAAGTGGAGATTCTGCTTGACGAGGTGGATGTTCCCATTTTGGCGGGATTTATTGGTCGTGCAGAGATACAGCCAAAGAATAAGCAGTTGGCCTATCTTGTCCCTTTCGAGGCCTTGGTGGATGCGGATGGGCTTAAGGCTGACATATTTGTTCTGGAATCAGGTAAAGCGATGCGCAAAGCGGTCATCCTCGTGCATTTCTTTAATAACAAGGCCGCTGTGGCGGCTGAATTGGGTGATTCATTTATTTTGGTCGTTAAGGGGGCCGCATATCTCAAAGATGGTGATGAGGTACAAGTGGCTGGACGACCCTCAGGAGCTCAGTCATGAAGCTGCCGGGTCTGGCGATTCAAAATCGTCAATTTACATTGATGGTGCTCATGGTGCTTCTCTTGATGGGAGGGGTGGCCCTGGTCAATATGCCCAAATCAGAAGATCCGCCGGTTGCCAAACCAGGGGCTTCGGTTATGGTGATTTTCCCGGGTGGCAGCCCCAAAGACCTGGAAGAATTGGTGGTTGATCCCATTGAGAAGGCCATGAATGAACTGGCGGATATCAAGAAGATTCAGTCCAGGAGTGTTGATGGCCTGGCCATGGTGATGGTGGAATTCACTGCGGGCAGCAATCCGGACGAGAAGTTCGATAAAGTCAACGAGGCTCTGAATCGGGTGCGTGGTGATTTGCCCGAGGGTATTCTGAAGTTGGAGACTTTGAAATGGACAGTCTCTGATACCGCCTTTATGCAGTTGGCGCTTTGCTCAGAAAAAGCGGATTTTATTGAATTCGACCAACAGCTGTCGAGAATCAATAAAAGACTGATGCGTATTCCCGGCATCAAGAGTGTTGATTCATGGGGTTTGCCTGCCTTTGAAGTGAGTGTGGAAGTCGATCTGGTGCGTCTGGCCCAGATTGGAATTCCCGTTAACCAGCTGCTGGGGGCAATCAATCTGGCTGGGCAAAACATTCCTGGTGGTGATCTCCAGGCAGGCGGGCGGCGCTTGGTGGTGCGAAGCAGCGGTGCCTTTAACTCGCTCTACGATCTGTCTCAGACGGTGATTCAAAGTGATGGGACCACCCTGACGCGCCTGGGGGATGTGGCTCAGGTCCGTCTGGGTACCGAACCCCAGCCTTTCCAATCGCGGGTGATGGGTAAACGGTCTGTTTTTTTGATTCTCAAACAGAAGGAGAACACCAATCTGTTTGCCATTATGAAGAATCTGGACCCGGCACTGCAGGAGGTCGGAGCATCACTGCCTGAGGGCATGAGTCTGGAGATGATCTACAGTCAGGCCGAGAGTGTTGGTCAGCGCCTGTCCCTTTTTTCAACGAATCTTATCCAGGGTATTCTGTTGGTGGGCTTGATTATGTTTTTGTCGGTTGGTTGGCGTGGGGCCAGTGTGGTCATGATGGTCATCCCTTTGTCTTTGATGATTGGTATCGGATTTGTTGATTTGTCAGGATTTGGTATTCAGCAGATGACCATCACCGGCCTGGTCATTGCCTTGGGGATGCTGGTGGACAATGCCATAGTGGTGGTTGAGAATACCAACCGTTTCACCCGTTTGGGCCTTTCTCCCATTGAGGCCGCCACCCGGGGTACCAGTCAGATAGGTTGGGCCATCGTTTCGGCAACTGCAACCACTTTGGCGGCCTTTTGGCCTTTGGCCACCATGCGGGATGTGGCCGGGGATTTTATTCGCAGTATGCCGATAACGGTCATATACACCCTGTCGGCATCTTTGCTGATTGCCCTGACTATTACACCGATCCTCAATGTTTTTTTAATGCCGAAAAACGGTGTTGAGAAGGAGACTCGTTTGGGACGTCGGGTCAGCCAGTTCGTCCAAGGGCCTTACAGGCGTTTGTTGAAAAACGCACTGTTACATCCCAAACGGGTTATTGCCATCAGCCTGACGGCGTTTATCCTGGCTTTGGCCCTTTTTCCTGTTATAGGCGTGGCTTTTTTCCCCAAGGCCGAAAAAAAGCAGATATTTGTCAACGTAAAAACCCCGGAAGGCACTGCGCTATGGCGAACGATTGAAACTGTTGCAGAAGTTGAGCGTCTGCTTAGGCAGGACCAGCGTGTCGCTTACCTGGTATCAAACGCCGGGCAGAGTAATCCCAGAATTTATTACAATTTGATTGAAGTGCACCGGGATGCAACTTTTGGGCAGCTTTTTGTTAAGCTGGATGAGCAGCTCAGCTGGCAGGATATGTCGGAAATGATTGAAGAGTATCGTGAACGGTTCAGGTCCATTGCCGGCGCTGATATAGAAATAAAAGAACTGGAGCAGGCACCACCGGTGGGGGCACCCGTTGAGATCCATCTGCTGGGTGAACGGGTATCGGTGTTGGAGGATCTGGCTGGTCAACTTGAACAGGTTTTTTCCGGGGTGAAGGGTTTGATCAATATTGATAATCCGGCCCGGGACCGGAAAAGTGATCTCCTGGTGGACATCGATCGCGACAAGGCATCGATGCTGGGAATTTCTCTGGCCGATATTGAGCGTCAGGTTCGCCTGGCGCTGTCTGGACTGACTGTAAGTCGTTTGCGTTTGGCTGGTGCAGACTCTTATCCTGTTGTGGTTCGGGCACCCTATGAAGGTCAGCCGGGCCTTGAGACCCTCAATAAATTGTTTTTTCACACTCCCAAAGGGGTCACTGTGCCATTGTCTGAATTGGCTCAGGTTAAATTTGAGAGTGGTCCGGTCAAGATCAGTCACTACAATTTGCAAAGAAGTACCAGTCTGCTGGCCGATGTCGAACGGGGTTACTCCACTGTTGAATTGACCAGAAAAGTGACGGATGCCCTGTCCAGCATGCCCTTCCCCCCGGGATACAGTTATATTGTGGCTGGCGAGAAGGAAGGGCAGGATGAGTCTTTTGGAGGCCTGGGACAGGCGTCATTGGTGGCAATAATGGCCATATTTGCCATTTTGGTTCTTCAGTTTCGATCCTTACGCCAGCCTCTGATTGTTTTTGCTTCACTCCCCTTGGCCGTTATCGGAGCTCTGCTGGCCCTGTTTCTAAGCGGGAATCCCTTTTCTTTTACCGCATTCATTGGCACCTGCAGCCTGATTGGCATCGTGGTGAACAATGCCATCCTGCTGCTGGATTGTACCAATCAGAAACGCAGTGAGGATGGACTCTCCATCCCTGAGGCCTTGCGGCTGGTGGGGGAGGAGCGTTTTTTACCCATTTTGCTGACGACTCTGACGACGGTGGGTGGACTTCTGCCCCTGGCCATCCGGGGAGGCAACCTGTGGGCTCCTTTGTGCTGGGTGCTCATTGGAGGTCTATTAACCTCTACAATGCTGACCCTCTTGGTGGTGCCGGTTCTTTACCAGCTTTTTGAAGGGCGGACAAACCACTGACATACAAAAACTTTGGGTGCTTTCAGATTTCTTCGTAGCTGCTGCGGTTTAGTGTTTGTTTTTTTTGTAAAGAGAGAATGACAGCTCAAAGAATCCCTGGGAAGTCCAGTACATTGAGGAGACAAAGGGAATCTCGCCGATGGTTTGGATGAACTGATCCCGACCGATGACCACAAAAGGGGTGGACATTTGGTAGTGAAGGCCACTTTGACAGAATTCTTCTTTGGCGTTGCCGGTGATCATGTTCAGGATTTCTCCAACGGCATCTCTGACTTCATCGTTCAGCTCTGCCACTTCTTCGTGAATCAGGCATTTATAGATGAAACGGGCCAATTTTTCGGTCAGGTTGATGACCACTTGTCCCTCAAGCTGGTCGCTGTCAAATGACAGGAAAGCGGTGACTTCAAATTTTGGGGTCAGGGGGTTGCGCACATTGATGGATTTTTCCTTAATGGCAATATCCAGGTAATTGGCAAAGAGGTTGACGGTGGAGTTGTAGATGGGTTCGATATAGTTCATGGCGTCGTGGGGATTGGTGGTCAGATCGATCTGGCTGTACTGTTTCGTTTTTTTGATGATATCTGAAACAAACAAAACCACATCCAGTGGGCCAAGATCTGAAGAAAAAGAAATACGTATGGCCGGGAAGCGTGACAGGGTTGAGAGGACATGGTGTTTTCCAATGATCAGACCGGGAGTTGAAAGGGTGTAGCGCAGGGAGTCGGCCAGATCTTTTTTGGCGTTGCCGACGATCATGTTGCCCAGTTCTCCCAAGAGATCCCGGCTCGAACTATCTAGGGCTGTTGGCAGATTTCCGGTAAGCCGTTCGGTAATTTTCAGCAGGACGGCTTCTTCAAGACAAAGAAAAAATTGAAACTGAAAAGTATCGGCACTGCAGTTGATATAGGTCGTGGCATCGTAACGGCCGCTGGTGATGGTTTTGAACTCGAGTTCCTCTTTTTTAACCGGCAGGTTGAGGAACTGGTCCAGAACTGTAATGGCAGATTCCAGAAAGGGGTTAATGAGATCAAGGTAGTCGAGGACGCCATCTTTTTTGGCTTCCCGCTCCTCTTTGACGCTCTGTATACGATCAACCACTTCGCTTTTATCCCTTAAAAGCGACAGATGCTGTTCGCTGCGCCAGAGAATCTCAGTGTAGATGGCTTTTCTTAATGAAATTTTGAAGGAGTCGGGGGCATCCAGGAAATAACCGCCACAGGTATTGTTCTGTGTATGGCAGATTTTTATGAATGTGGTGGCCTTTTGACCCAGAATGATATCGTCAATGTAAACGAGGTCGTCGGCTTTTATTGATACATCCTGATCCAGCACGAAAAATCCGATGCCATCCATGCATAAATTGTAGATCATGGCATTAAAGCGGATTTTGGTCCGTTCACACCAGAGCCTGAGAATTTTATTCTCGCGGGAGTCAAACATGATGCGGGCGCATTTGCGTTTATCGGCGTAAACTAAGGATTTTGGGAAGGTGATCAGGGCGCTGTTTTCATCGATTCGTTTGCTGATCAGATATAAAAATTCAAAGGACATATTGTACGAGCGGAAGCTGATTGTCCCTTTGCTGGCCATCTTGGCTGGGGGCGATGAACTTTCTTTGCGAAGCTGTATCAGCAGTGAATCCAAATGGCGTTCTTTGAGGGTGATGGCCACGTTTGCCGGGGAAGATTTAATGAATGCCTCGCCCTTGCTGAGTATGGAGATGTCAAGAAATTTCTCTATGTCTTCCCTTTCAGTAAATTCCATTGTTTTAAAATGATACTATAAACCTAAAAAAAAAACACGGAATGTTGTTTTTGTGTTAAACGATATTTATGGCATGCAAAGTGATCCATTATCCAAAGGGACTTGTTATCACTTTTGAACGGGTGCGGGGAACAGCCCCACATTACATTTCTGAATTTTGCAACTGGCTTTAACTATTCTTTTTTTTCTTCACACCTTTCGACCACAATAGTCAGGCGGGAGATCAGGGCGGCCATGGCCCCCAGGGCAGCCAGAAGGGGAAGCAGGGCGGCCCCCACAATACCCAAAGTCAGGGGAATCTCCATCAGGCTCTCGCCCTCATCATTTTTAATGGTGAGGCGGCGGATGTTGCCCTGATGAATCAGTTCTTTGACCTTGTCTACCAGTTGCCCGCCGTTGATTTTGAATTCTTCGTAGCGTTTTTTGTTGTCGGTCATTTGGGTTCTCCTTCTTCTTTCCCATTGTCACTCCTCTGGTGTGATAACGGTTTGATGTATTGAAATGTTCCACTGTTATTTTTGTTTTTTGGCAAGTAGTGTGTCCAATAGCAGGGTGATTTTGCCCTTTAGCTGCCTCAGATGGGCGGGGCCGAAGCGAAGAAAATGCTTTTGGGCCGCATTCAGCTCTTCGAGGTTTTGATCGGCGCAGGCGTAAGAAAGCGTCATCTCAATCAATTCAAATTGATCAGGGGGAATAGGGGTTTGCTGCAGTTGCCTGACTGCCTTCTTGACAATCTCGATGAATGGTGTGGCATTGTCCTGGCCCAATTCCCGATAGGCGTCTTCGATCTGAGGCTCGAAGCTGAGATAGAGTTCGACGCAATAATCTGTATTCAAGGATAACAGCAGATTGACCAAACTATCATATCGGGAATAACTGGCAGGGTCAACGAAAATCCGCTCATCTTGAAATCGGACCTTGAACTTAGATTCAGGGGCCAGAGACGGCATCAGTTTTGCCGGGGATTCTCCCAGGGCTATGGCGTTGCAGATGGCCACAAAGCGGGAGATCAGGCCCTCCTCTTTGAGTAGTGCCCCCAACATCTTGCTTTGACCGAGCCCCCCTATGGCTTTCTGGCGCAGCGGTTCGTCGCTTTCGGCCAAGGGTATTGACAGTGGAACGATGGCTTTGGCTGTGCTCTCTGTTTGTTTGGTCAGCTCATGAGCCAGGGGGGCG
>Ga0209287_10001837_pt1 | contig 10182 bp, 12 predicted proteins | sample PPLLak3cmMay2015_2_FD_187255 | JGI IMG/M metagenome (GOLD analysis project Ga0209287, IMG submission 187255) | Freshwater sediment microbial communities from Prairie Pothole Lake near Jamestown, North Dakota, USA - PPLs Lake P8 Core (1) Depth... | ecosystem: Environmental > Aquatic > Freshwater... | reverse complement strand
ACGGAACAGATACCATTATTACTACCCCCGCCGCAAAACTCGGGGTCGGTGTGGCTCGCTACTCCTTCACCGTATGAGACTTGCACCCACCACCCTATGCCGATTTTACCGGCGCTTTCTCTCCGTCCCTTTGTAGCATAATCACATCGAAAAATTACAAAAACTTCCCTCAAAAGATCAGATTGCTGTATTTAGAATGTTTGATGGACTTTCAGCACAGAATGGCACTAAAAAATAATTTATCCACTTTTTTAACATTTCTATTGACTTTTTGTACCAAATTTGGTACATTATAGATACATGGTACAACTGCATAATCCAGACATTGTTTTAAATGTCCGCTTCTATAGAAGTGAGAGCGGTTCTGAACCTGTCCGGGATTGGCTTAAATCTCTTCCGGCAGAGTATAAGAAATCCATTGGAGAAGACATTAAAACAGTACAATTCGGCTGGCCCATAGGCATGCCAATAGTACGAAAACTCGATACCGGGTTATGGGAAGTACGATCGCATATAAAAGATGGGATTGCCCGTGTAATTTTTACCGTATTCAGTGACACTATGGTTCTTTTACATGGGTTTATTAAAAAATCTCAACAAACACCAAAAGAAGAACTTGAAACAGCAAAACGCCGCAAGAAAAATTTACAATAAAGGATTATGATGTATGAATAGCAAAAAGCAGGTAACAGAAAACAGGTATATTGGTTCCGATTTCGATAATTTCTTAAAAGAAGAAGGTATTTTGGAAATTACCGAAGCTGCGGCTAATAAAAAAGTCATCGTATATCAGCTTCAGGAGGCAATGAAGCAATTACATCTGACTAAAACCGTTCTTGCAAGAAAAATGCATACCAGCCGGTCAGCATTAGAGCGTTTATTTGATCCTGAAAATGATTCGGTAACATTGATCACATTAAATAAAGCTGCAGTTGCTCTTGGTAAAAAATTGAAAGTAGAGCTTGTGTAAAAAGACATCGATCAGTATCGAACCCAATAATATAACCACCGATGTAAGTTAAGAATGTGCTCCGTTCCGGCAGGATTGCATCGCACACTGCGTCGATGTAGCTATTTTGTTTTTCTGGCAAAAGAGTGCTGCTGATAATCCGCTCCGCCTGAAATCCCCCAAATACTTTTCTATCTCGCGCTTCCTCCTGAACCGTAATCGCCGCATCAGTTCCTCCTTAGAACCTTAGAAATAATTTTCTGACATTTTTCACCCAGTAGGGTACTTCGAGGCAGAAAATTATTTCGTGAAGGTTCTTATCCAGCTTGTCTGGGTTGGGATGATATGACGCTCTTTTTTCCTGATGCTTTACTATCGTTCAGAAATAACTTCTTGAATGATGGGTTCACGGAACGGATGCTGTATATTTATTGTCTCGGTCAATCGGTGAACTAATTATATTTTTTCTTACTTCCTTTTTTCTTCTTGAATAAATCTAATTTTTGCTCTACTACCACTACCTTTTCTTCTAAAAATTGCTTTGCTTCGTTAAAATTTGTTTGAAAAACATTCGTGATAAAATACGCGACATTCGGGCCTTTCGCTATTGTAATTAGTTTATATATATATTTATCATAGTTAACCTCTCCAACCTCATGCCATTTACAAGTAAATTTAAAACCTATTATTTTTCCATTTCTTTTTATAATACCTAGCACATATATGATTGCATCTTGTGTAAAAACCAATGTATAAAATACATGTGTAAGAATATTCCCAACTATCATAAAAAGAAGAAACATGGGATCATTTTGAATAAAATTTAAAAAATTAATTACATTGTAATTATACTTTGCAAAGACTTTAAATAATATACATAACATTGTTGAATGCATAATAATATGCACCCATAGCCTTATTTTTACAATTATAATTTTATCAACCATTTTAACTTAATATTACCTCACCCAAGCTGAAATTGCTTCAGATACTCCAACCCTTACGATAACGCCAACAACAACACCCAGAGGCGCCATAGTACCTCCCGAGGCAGATGTAATAATAGCGCCAGCTGCAAACCCAAATGCAGCGCCCGTGACATTGGCTAAAATTGCATTTCCCCACTGATTGGTTTCCAAGCCCAACATCAATCACTACACCGATTACTGTCGCAATTACAGGTAGTGCTGATTTTGCTGCTATTTTAATTGCTAAACTATCAGTACCTTTGCGTGCCGCTTTCACAGCTATTAAACTTTTACTAAAGCCTCTTGATTGTTTCGCAAGTTTGGGAGATTTATAACCGTTTGCTTGTTTAGCTAATACCTGATTTACTTTATTATGATTTCCGGATCACACTATCTCGCCCCAAAAACAAATCAATTCCCGATAATAATAGAATACTCATCCGCCTTTTCCGTCGACTTGCCGCAGGACGACGTAATTCCGAGCGGGGCGTTATTCGATCCCAGCACAATGGGGCTTAACACCGCAGGTTCCAGTTTCACCTCGATGTCAAATTCCAGCGGGTCGGCGCAGTACTGCCTGGTGATCTCCTTTGCCAGGGCGATATTTGGGGAATCGGGGAGGAAGGTCTCGAAGGTTTCTTTGTCAAGCGGCCCCAGGACGATACGGAATTTACCGGCAACGTCCCGCACGTGCGTGCCGATCATGGTTGTTACGCCCAGCACCGAATCCTCGCCGATTTTTTTCAAATCGCGGATCTCCGCCCACCGGTCCACAAACTCGGTGATGGCTACGGGAATGGCGTTGAAATAGTCCGACAGCAGCACCTTCAGGCCTTCCGCGCTTCTGCACGACTGGGACAGAAGGCCGGTATAGGCAAGCAGCCGTGCATGCTGCGGCTGCGTGGTATCGTGAACACCGGCCAGCAGGGCGATCTTGTCGATAAGCCCCGAGGAGTCGCCGGGCGCGGCCATATTTGCAACCCGGTATTTCTTCCATGCGCGGTAAAAAAGAACGTAGATACGGTGGTTGAAGATATTCAAAAAATCGGAAAGCGGCCGGCTCTCCTCTTTATATCTGATACAGTACTCTGAAAAATAGTGCGGCAGGGGCGACGACACGCCGAGCATGCCCATGAACGAAAGCACAAAACGGATCGCGCCGTCGTCGTCCACCGAAATCGAGTCGATATCGTTGGGGGGAAACGTAAAGGAGAGGCTGGGAGAAAACTGGAAAGCGCCGCTGTTGAGCGTGTCGCCGGGTCCCTTTGTATTCTGAAAATACTCCTGCAGCAGGGATACCGCCTGAAAAAAATCAATCTCCTGGGAGTGCTGCTCGATTTTTCCTACTACATCAGGCATCGTTTCCCCTCTGATCCGCTCCAGGTCATGGTTTTACCGGACGGTTTTTGTATGAACACAAGCTCCAGAAACGAGTTGATCGAAACAAACTGGGACAGAAATTCGCTGAGTATCCGGCCGAACAGGTGAATGTCCCCGCTGTCCTTGAATTCGGTCTCCCGCAACGTTACGCTGACGCGCACCCCTCTGATGACGGAGCCGTTGTGCAGCTTTTCGGCCGGACCGCTCTGCACATCGACAATCGCGTCTATCCGCCGCTTTCTGCCTTCCTCTCCCGACCAGTTATACACCGAAAGGAAATTTTTAAGGGTTTCGGCGTTCGCCAAAGAGGCCCAGGTACTGGACAGGTGGGAGAGATACATCCAGATGTACTTTTCATCCTCGGGCGGTTTGCAGGGAAGCGTCGGCCGGGTAATGTTGCTGATGCGTATGAAATCGGGAAAATCCCTTCCCGCCCGGTTTATTTCACCCTCCCTGATATGGTCGCGGGGGATCTCGCCGTTTGAAACCCACGCCTTGATGGAAAGATTCTCCTCCCGCACCTCATTCTCGCTAGTAAGCTGGCTCCCGCCGATAATGAGAAACAGCTCCCGCCTGCCGCCGGGCGAACGGACGAATCGCGGTATGTATGTTCTGGGGCGCTGCGGGTTATTGAGGTCTTTGAACGAGTAGAGCGGCGTGTATTCGCTCCGCTGGCCGCTGATACGGTCGATGCCCACCACTGATTGGATGCTGTGCACCCCTACCGTGCCTATCGACGAGGAGTCCGGATTGATGCGATACTCGGGCTTCAGGCCGGTCACCGAAACCGGCTCCGTGTCCTGCAGGGAAAGGTTGACAACGGGGCTGCAGAAAAGCCTGAAGTTTTCCGCCGAAAAGGGTTTGTCCGTGGTGAATCTTTTCGACAGGGTAACCGTATACACAAAGCTCTGTGGCTCCGGATCGATGGCGGGTATCGCGTCGAATCCCGGCAGGTCGATAAACAGGAGTTTTTCCGGATAAATGAAATACTCGCGGAGCAGGGAGTATCCCCAGAACGAACGCGGCTCCTGCGGAAGCAGCGCACAATCAGGCGTCAGCGCCGCCGCCCTGATGCTGCCCTGAGGGGCGATATCAGCAGTATACTGGCCGTTATTCACCACGATGCGCGCCGAAACAACCGATGTCGTGAGGTTTTCGTGCAGCATGAGCGCGGTCGGCAGCTCGGCATGAAGATACAGGCGCAGGGCTTTAAACGAGCATTTGCTCCAGCTCGCGTGCGACTCGAGCTGAAAATGAAACGAGATGCAGTCATTGCCCTTTGCGTCGGTCTCTTTTTTGACCGCGGTTAAATTCACGGGGTTCAAGACGACATCCTGTGTGGTGATGAACCGGCACACCACCGATTCCGGACCCGCGGGGTTTGAAACCACTTCGGAGCCGCGCGGAAGGGTTTTCGGCTCCTGAAGAAGGCCGCTGCGCGGCGTGAACTGGACAACGGCGGTCGATGGTATCTCCAGAAGAAGCTGCGGCCAGAGCAGGTTGATGAGACCCTCGGTAAGCTGGGGAAACGTGTCGTCCAGTTTTTCGCGTATACGCGCGGCAAGAAACGCGAAGCCTTCAAACAGCCGCTCTACATAGGGGTCGCGGTCTCCGATCGAATCTATATTGAGAAATCGTGCACGGTCAGGGTGAGCGTTCGCAAATTCCCGGCCCGATTCATACAGATACCTGAGCTCTTCTTCGTATAATTTTTCAATCATAGTACGTTACTGTGGTTTTTTCCACGGGGAAATGGTTGAATGCCCGGTCTGCGTGAACGTGGTCTGGAACCGCACCATCTCACCGCGTTCAACCTCGCCGGAAACGATAAAAACAAGACGACTCTCTTTCAGATTGTTCTCCTGATACACCACCCGGGGACCTTTCAGCCGCGGTTCGTACTGCTCGATGGTCCGCTTGATGGCATCTTTCAGCTCTTCGATGCCGCTGGGAATCTTCCGGTATATATCCGATATATCGGGCAGCCCGTAATCCTTCAGATGCGGAATGCTCCCGGAACGCGCATTAAACAGCCGGTTTAGATGATCCATAATCGAGTGGATGACCCGCTTTTTCTTCGGTTCGGCGTCAACAGCCGTCCCGTCGATGAAATGCCCGGTAATACTTTCAAAAAGCGCCTGTTCCATATCTATAAAAATAATGAAATGAAGCCTCATCTATATGAGGTTTTTTATTGTTTATTGATAAATCTTACGGATAGTTGTTTTTATGATTATAATTATTATACCATTTCCGATCCGGAAAAAAAAATATCACCGGTTCTGAAAGATATAAACCTTCCCAAAAGGATTGAAAGCGTTATATACAGGAACCCTGTTTTTCAACATTTTTTTTAAAGACCATTTAAATACAACTATTTTTATTTTTTTTCCCGCCATTACCTGTTTATTTTTATTACATTATTAAAAAGCCCTCTGCTATCCGCACGTCATTAATACTCATATTTGCCACATCCCTGTTTTTTAAGGAAGCGGATGAAATATACTTTTTTAAACATGCTGCTGTTGCTCGGGGTGTTTACCGTCTATTCCGGAACAGGTCTGAAAGATTACCGACGGTTGCATGGGCCGGTCAGCCTCTACGACCAGCTTGTATCATTAAACGGCGATTTTACTGCGGCGCCCGCCTTCTCTTTTAATGAGGATAATCAATTCAGCACGGATGAACTGCTGCAGGATATTAAAAGGGGTGCTGCCCTCAGCGCCTGGGGAACGGTTATTCATTTGAGCGGGTTTGTCATGAGCGCTGTTTTTATCCCCATGACTATGGCTGAACTGAAATATAAAGACTCAAAAGAGTTCCCCTATGCCTATTGTTATCTTGGCCTGGGGGGTGTTGCTCTGAGCCTGTTAGGCCCCATCTCCTCCTGCGCAGGAGCATCACTTATAGAAGAGTCAATGGAGACTCAGTACGAGAGGTTTCCGCGTCAATCCTACACCGGCTATTATATCAAAAGCGTCGCATTCGAGGCTGTTGCCTGGACCGTAAACCTTGTGGGATCGTTTATCATATTGAAGAATGATAAATCCGAGATCACTCCGATTTTAATGGATGTCGCTTTTTACAGCCTCGACCTGGGTGCTGAACTCTTCAGGGCCAAATCTGCCATAGGACCGCTGGTCTATGCAAAAAAGGCAGAGCGATACATACAAAAACAAAGGCACAAAAAAAGCCTGACAATACATTTCATGCCAGTTCTGCCTTTGGACGGCAGAGCCGGGGCAGCGTGCAAGGTGCTGTTTTAAGAATTCAAAGCGATTATATAACGTTGCAATGACCTGTGGCATTGATGCATCTAGTACTCTTTTTATAGCGGTACTGCCACTATTTTTTATCATCCGGCATCTCATAAACAGGCTTCAACAGCCGTAATTATCATTATTTACTTTTTTCCTGTATATATTAATTATATAATAAAGTAATTATCATCAGGATTATCCTAAGTTTAGGATAATCCTGCGTAAGAGCGGATGGTTTGAGTACAACCCCTCCGCTCAACGCATTATTACGGGATGCTATTACATGAAACAGATGGCTACATCCCTCTGTTTATCGCATTATTATACTATATTTATATACGAGTATCTGTTTGAAGCGCAATGGGTTGCATGAAGAGCCTTTATTTTCTGTCGCATCCAGCCGGACTGGATGCATAAAACCGGTTTATATATGAGCTCAATGAACGTTACATCGCCAGTCACCTTACCCGAAAGGCTCTCACGCGAGTGGGTGGAGCAGAGCGGGCTCCAGCACAGTGTGCCGCAGAGCACCCTGGTGCTTGATTTCGGCAGGACAGCGGCTATTGACTCGTCCGGCATAGCGCTGGTGCATCTGCTTAACAGCCGGTATGCACGGCGCGGACAGAAACTGATCCTTAAAAACATCTCCGACGAGCTGCAAAATACGCTGAAACGATGGAAAGTCGCGCCTGAAGCCGCCGTTGTTTCGCACAGGAAAATCAATTTTTTTGCCGGTATGGGAGACCGCGCCCTCGTCGTATACGACGAGATCTCCAAAGCCCTGTCGATGCTTGTCGAGACCATTTACTGGGGTACCATCGGACTTATGTACCGCCGGGATTTCCGCCGGGGTGTGCTGGGAGAGCAGATGTACCTGCTCGGCTTCAATGCGATTACCATTGTCGTGCTGCTCTCCTTTGTTATCGGCGTTATCCTCTCAATACAGACGGCCATGCAGCTTCGGCAGTTCGGCGCCGATCTCTATCTGGTAGCCATGATTACCTGGTCGATGATCCGGGAGCTGAGCCCTCTGATGACCGCGATTATTCTGGCGGGAAGGTCGGGCAGTGCGACAACCGCGGAAATAGCCACCATGGTCGTGCAGGAGGAGGTTGACGCCATTAAAACAATGGGCCTGAATCATATCCAGTTCATCGTGGTGCCGAAATTCTGGGCGATCTCCCTGACCATGCCCGTTTTGTTCGTGCTCTCCATAGCCGCCGGCATATTCGGCTGTTTTGTCATAAGCCTGTTCTATCTGGATTTTACGCCGGCGATTTTTATAAACGAGGTGCGGAAAAATATCGTGCTGGTCGACTTTCTCATCAGCGGCGCAAAGACCGTGGTTTTTTCGTGGCTTATCATCTGGGTCGGCGCCTACTACGGATTCAGGGTGCGGGGAGGCGCGGAAGAGGTTGGCAAGGAGACGACTGCGTCGGTCGTCACCGCTATTTTCATGATAATCATCGTCGACGCTTTATTCACCTTTTTGTACGATAATCCGCTCATGTAAAGCAGAAACGTTATGCCTATGCAACAGAATGCACCGATAATCGAAGTGCGCAGCCTGACCGCCAGATACGGCGACAGGACCGTGCTGCATGATATCACAACCGCGGTCCTTCCGTCGGAAATCCGGGTTATTCTGGGCACGTCGGGGTGCGGCAAGACAACGCTGTTAAAGAACATCATCGGCCTGGTAAAACCGTTTTCCGGCACGGTGAAGATTTTCGGCCAGTTGATCGGAGAACTTGACTCGTTGGAAACCTCGTCGGTGCTGAAAAAAATCGGCATTCTTTTCCAGAACGGCGCGCTGTTAGGCTCTCTGTCGGTGCGTGAAAATGTCGCGCTCCCGCTCAAGATGCATACGGCGCTGTCGGAGGATGTCATCGACGAGGTCGTTCATCTGAAACTCGCCCAGGTCGACCTGCCCCATGCCGCGCCGCTCTTCCCCGGCGAGCTTTCCGGCGGTATGCGAAAACGGGTCGCCATGGCGCGCGCGCTGGTACTCGATCCGCCCCTGCTTTTCTGCGACGAGCCGTCCGCCGGCCTCGATCCGGTTACGGCCAGCGGGCTTGATGACCTGCTCCTGAAACTGCGGGAAACGCTGGGGATTACCATCGTGGTGATAACCCACGAGCTGCATTCCATCGAGAAAATCGCGGACACCATCATATTTCTTGAAAAAGGAAGGCTGTTGTACGACGGCCCGCTTTCCGGCGCGCACGCGATCACCGAAGGGCCGGTATTCGATTTTTTCAACCGGCACGAGCCGCGGCGCGAATTTAAAGACGGTTCCATAGCTTTTAACGTGGAGAATTGATCATGAGTATTTCACACTTACAGCGGATACGGCTGGGCGTTTTCATGGTGGCGGGCTGCGTGTTGATTTTAATCTTTGTCATCATCGGCATCGGCTCCAAATTGACTGACAAGACAAAGCGCTACTATACCCATTTCAGCGGCGAATCGCTCTCGGGGCTTGAAGTCGGTTCGTCGGTAAAATTTCACGGCGTCAGCATCGGGAGAGTGGAGAAAATCAGCTTCGACAGCGCCGATATCGCCAGAATCAGGGTCGCCCTTGAAATCAACAACGATTTCCCGGTCAAGGAGGACATGATCGTGCAGACCGGCATGGTTGGCATAACCGGCTTGTTGTATCTGGAGATAATGGGCGGTTCAACCGGAGCGAAAACACTCAGGGAAAACGCCGAACTCCGGTCGAAAAAGTCGATCATTCAGACCATTACCGGCAAGGCCGAAGTCATCATCACCAAGGTCGAGCTGCTCCTGAATCACCTCAATCTGCTTACCCACCCCGACAGCCTCGCCTCGATCAAGAAAATACTGGACAATGTTCAGGACATCACCGCGACGGCCAAGAGCTTTGTCGACGAGTTCAGCCCCGACGTCAAGTCTATCGCCGCGTCCACCAGGCAAACGATGAACAAGGTTGACAGCATCACCACCAATATCCAGTCCATTACCGGCAAGGTGGACCGGGAGATAGACCTCGGCCAGTTTGCACGCATAATGAATCAGGTCGACTCCACTGCACGGGCCATGAAAGAACTTTCCGAGAGCCTCACGATGACGGTGAAACAGAGCCGCGAAGATATTACTGTGTCCATGGAGAATCTGCGTGAGACCCTCGAAAACGCCAATGAATTGTCAAAAATCCTTGTCGAAAATCCTTCACTTATTTTAAAAGGTGAATCACAGCAGGAGCGTACCATTAAATGAAAACAACACACCAATCCATTCTCGCCGTTGCGATCGTTGCACTACTACTGGCCATAACCGGGTGCGGCAAAGTGCCGGTCAAAAAGTTCTATCTGATTAATTACGATCCGGAACTTGTAAAGGAGCGGAAATTCGACGGCCCCTTCCCCTATACGCTCAGGGTCAAGGAGTTTGAAATCGAGCAGGCATACGCACGCCCGCAAATCGTCTACCGTAAAAGCCCCTACGAACTCGAATACTACTATTACCGCGTATGGGCGGTGAAACCGGTGCGCATGATTACCGACGCGGTTCACAAGCACCTTTCCGCCTCCGGGCTTTTCAGCCATGTGGTCAGGCGATACGACGAGGGAATAAAGCCGGACTACGAGCTCTCCGGCCA
>Ga0209287_10001835_pt1 | contig 10189 bp, 8 predicted proteins | sample PPLLak3cmMay2015_2_FD_187255 | JGI IMG/M metagenome (GOLD analysis project Ga0209287, IMG submission 187255) | Freshwater sediment microbial communities from Prairie Pothole Lake near Jamestown, North Dakota, USA - PPLs Lake P8 Core (1) Depth... | ecosystem: Environmental > Aquatic > Freshwater... | reverse complement strand
TTTATTGTGATATCTGCAACCTGCATCTCGTTGTATTCACCCTGCCCCTCGAGAAAAGCCACTTTATATACCGTATCCGATGTGATTGTGGCAATGGTCTGGATCATTTCATATTCAAGTCCTTCCATTGAGTGAAGGATATTCTGTTCGTATGATACCGACTGGTTGTTCTTCAGGAAATTCACCGGCACCTCAATGCCATTGTAATTCAAAATCATACCCGGAAAGATCAGTTTCTGCGTCTTACCACCCTCCTCATCTCCGGCCCGGATGTTTACGGGATTCAGTCCTTTGTTGTACAGGGCAGTGTACTGGTTGTCCCTCTGTTCAGCATCCTTCACGGCTGCCGGGTTGATGAACGCATAGGTTATCTTCCTGCCCGAGGCGATGCGGAATTCATCGAGCATCTCCTTCACAGTTCTTTTCAGCCGTTTCAGCGGGACAGGCATTTCACCGTCAAGAAAGACCTCTACATAAATATCATTTTCAATATCATCAAGGATCTTCAGTGTTGGAGGCGACAAAGTATATCTTTTATCTTCTGTAAGATCGATCCTCACCCTGATAATTGAGCAAACTGCGGCAACAAGTATGATGCCTGCGACCGCAATAATGAATTGGGTCCATCCTTTCATCCTTACACTCAAGCTGTCTCCTGAATTCACCATTATTCATCCTCCCTTCTTCCATTTACGCGACAGAAGCACAAGCCGTGTAGCTTCATTGAAGATCGCGGCAACAGCCAGAAAATATACAGCATCCCTGATATCCAGAACACCTCTGCTCATTGATTTGTAGTGTTCGTTGATCCCGAGGTTTATTACAAACTCATCAATTTTCTTCAGCCCGGGAAGGTATGCGAAGGAATCAAAACCCATCAGGAGGAAAAAACAGATAAGCACTCCGATGATGAAAGCAATGACCTGGTTATCAGTAAGTGATGAAGCAAAAATTCCGGCAGAGGCATATACCGCGGCAAGGAAAAAGAGCCCTGTAAATGCTCCCCAGGTCCCTCCTTTGTCAAGGTTGCCGGATGTCTCCCCGAGAATGGATACCGAAATGTAAAAGACAAGACATGGCAGCAGCGACAGAAGGACAAGCACCACAGCAGCCAGGTATTTGCCCCAGATGATGCCCCGTTCCGTAACCGGCTTAATATAAAGAAGTTCAATCGTACCCAGTCGTTTTTCCTCTGCTATCATCCGCATTGTGACTGCAGGCACGAGGAAAAGGAACACCCAGGGTGAAAGGAAAAAGAGCGTATCGAGCCCCGCATAACCGCTTTCAAGAATGTTCCACTCACCGGGGAACACCCACATGAAGAGACTGTTGATGATAAGAAAAACGATGATGACAAAATATCCCGTAAGGCTGCTGAAGAAACCGCTTATCTCTTTCCTGAAGATCGCAAACATAATAAAGGTTAATTGGCAAAAATAAGGAAATAAATCTGAATACTATTCCCCCTTTTTACATACGTTTCCTTCCCCCAATACATCTTATTCTAATATTCAGATTATAGGCGGGAGATTCGTATCAGAATAGTACATAAGATGCAATTTTATGTGACCGAATCGCCGCTTCTTCCCCTAATCTTCTCTACTCAGTCTGTCATTCCGAGCGAAGCGAGGAATCTCCTGAATATCAGCCAGGACAACGCCGGTATAGTAGAAATTTATGATCTGCCTGTAATCAAATCCTTTCATTGCCATGCTCATGGCTCCTTCCTGGCACAGGCCGACACCATGTCCATAGCCTCTTCCGTTGAAGACAACCGAGTCGCCAGATGCTGTGACGGAGAAAAATGCAGAACGCAGGTTAAGGTCGGTTCTGACCTGACTGAGAGGGATTGAGAATGTTCCGGCTTTTATTTCAGCACTCCTTGTCTTCTGTGAAAAATTTAACAGTGACGGATTGTTTTTGTCGCCTTTGTATCCCATCTTTTCAAGGTATCCAATCCAGGCTTCCCGTCTCATGCTGATCTGCCACCTGGCATTTCGCGATGAGGTGCAGAATGGATCTGTGACTTTTTTAAGGTATGGTTCATTTGTAACCCAGACAGTTTCTGAAGGAGCGGTCTCACCGCCGCAGTTTGAGTGAAATGCAGCTATGATGAGAGTGCTGTCAGGCCCAAGGATCACCTCACTGCTTGTTTCAAGTGCTGCGCGGTTTATTACCGTATCATTGGTAATACCATTAAACGCCTGGCAGTGAGTAATGTCGCACAGATTAAAGCGGTCGGTGATATGCTTGTCAAAGTACCTGTACATATATGTGCGGGCAATAACTGCCTGGGTTTTAAAATATTCGATGTTCTTCCCCTGACCTCCTTCAGACCTGACAACTCCTGCAATATATGTTTCAATATCACAGATATTTATGAGCACCATTGATCCAAGATCGGGGTAACAGTGAAGATCGCCTGAATAGAACCGGCGTATTCCCTTTATGCGGAGCGAGAAAGACTCATTTCCTCTCTTTCCGGAAAAAAACAGGGAATCACATATCATACCTTCCCGGTTCCGGGTTTTAAGATAAATCCGGTTTCCGTACCGGGAAATAATTACAATTTCTCCCGCAGCAATCTCAAAAGGATTATCCGAAAATGTATTGATCTCATACCTGCCTGAATCTGCCGCAAATACGGCAAGATCAGCAACAGCATCTGAAAAAAGTCTGATTCTTACCTGTTCCGAACCTAACCCAGGCAGGGAAGCAATCAGAAATCCAAAAACAAATATCCGTCTGAGCATCATAAACCATTATCGGTCATACCGTTGCGCCGCTGTGCCCCCGATCCCGAGGACCCGGGACGCGGCAAGCCATTGAGCCATTCAGTCATATCCTTTGCTATCCTTCCCGAGGCGCCCCCTGGGCCCAGCCTGATTCCAATCTGCTTATAGCTTTCGAGGACCTTCTCCCTTAATTCACTTCCCGGAAGAATCGATCTCAGTTCCCTGAGGAGATTCCTGGTGTTCAGAGAATAGCCTTTCAGCTCCCTGACCACCTCTGATCCCATTATCAGATTTACAAGGGAAATGTATTTCACCTTCACGACCATCCAGGCGATAAGCGTTGAAAAGAAATCACCTTTATAGCAAACCACCTGCGGGACGTTGAACAGTGCAGCCTCAAGAGTGGAGGTACCTGATTTTACCAGTGCAGCTTCTGATATTTTCAGCACCTCATAAGTTTTATCCTTCAGCAGTCTCACCGGCTCATTCCCGATTATTTTCATATAGAGCTCGTCAGGCAGGTTCCTGACTCCTGCCAGAATGAACTGGTATCCGGGAAAGTATCTGACGATCTTTACCATCTGCGGAAGTATGTATTCGACCTCATGCCGCCGGCTTCCTGCAAGAAGCCCTATCACAGGCTTCTCTTCAAGGCTGAGGGTCTTCATCAAATCCTGCTTTCCTGGCAGGCCGGCAATTCTCTTTTCTGTCTCGTCAACCAGAGGATTGCCCCGGTATTCAACATGGATCCCGTGCTTTTCGTAAAACTGAACTTCAAATGGAAAGATAATATACATCCGGTCGACGGACTTTTTAATCTGTTCGACCCTGCTTTCATGCCATGCCCACAGTTTGGGAGAAATATAATAAAACACCCTGATGCCTGCGGTTCTGGCAAACCGGGCAATGCGCAGATTAAATCCCGGGTAATCAATAAGGATGACAACATCAGGTTTGAAACCAGTTATGTGCTGTTTGCAGAGGGAGAGGTTACGGGAAATTGTCGTAAGGTTTTTCAGTATGACCGTAAAGCCCATGAAAGCTGTTTTGCGGTAATGCATCAGGAGTGTGGCTCCGGCTGCTTCCATCAGATCTCCGCCCCAGCAGTGGATTTCAGCTTCCCTGTCGGCCGCTTTCAGCTCCTTTACCAGATTTGATCCGTGAAGGTCGCCTGACTGTTCTCCTGCTATCATGAAATATCTCATGGCCAGACCCTTACGATTAAAACCAGGATTGCCCAGACAATCGTTGCCGCCAGCACTCCGCGCGATGCCCTAAGCATATCGAAATGATTGAACAACAGAAAAACAAGCACATTCGGAAATACACAGAGAGATATAATGTGAGTGGCTATGCCTGCAATCTTTATCCGGGTTATCCATAAGCCAATGTCCGGATTCCCCTCAGAAAAAAGGAAAACAAAAAATGAAATAACCAGAGGCAGAAGGAAACCTGAAATTATTCCTGTTTCAAGCCTGTCATATTTTTCGGTAAACATCATTTCAGAATCTCTCTCTTAATTTACCGATATACGAGTGAGCGGTCATATCAACTGACACCGGGACCAATGAAACGTAATTGTTGGCAAGCGCCCACTCATCAGTGTCGTCAGCATCAGGTTCATGATTTATAAAGATTCCGGTAAGCCAGTAATATGTCTTGCCCATTGGATCCTTTCGTTTTTCAAATTCTTCCTTCCAGTTGCCTTTTGACTGCCTGCACACCCTAATTCCCCTGATATCCTTTTTATCGGCTGCAGGGATATTTACGTTAAGACATACACCCGCGGGAAGAGGCTCCTGCGCGATCTTCTCCATGATATACCGGATATATGTGCTGCAAGCTGAGAAATCGGCTGCAGAAGAGAAATTGTTCAGTGAGAACCCGACAGATGTGATGCCATAAAGACATCCCTCAAGAGCTGCAGCCATAGTCCCTGAATAAAGAACGCTGACCGATGAGTTAGCCCCATGGTTTATCCCGGAAACGACCCAGTCAGGCTTCCTCTCAAGCAACTGATTGACTGCAAGCTTTATACTGTCGGTCGGAGTTCCGTTGCATGCATAGATCCTGTGCCTCTCATTTTCGTCAAGCAATTTCACCCTGAGGGGAGTTTTAACAGTCAATGCCTGTGACATTCCCGACTGGCTGTCCATTGTCGAGATCATTACTACTTTCCCGAACTCCTCCATCACCCCCTGAAGTGTTTTTAAACCGGCGGCATAGAGTCCATCGTCGTTGGTAAGCAGGATCAGCCGGTCGCTTTTTTCAATAACCATAAATGTTAAATTTGATTCACAAATATAGGTAAATTCGCTGTCAATCATGGAACCAATCCGCGGTTCTGAAAGTTTAGAACCCGGAGGGGTTCCATAATTAAACCAATTTCTTACTTTTGCCTTCTGTTACTATTTGAAGACATGAAGATCTCATACAACTGGATTAAGGATTACCTTGACATTGGCATTGATCCGCATAAACTCTCCGTGATCCTTACCGGTTTGGGTCTGGAGGTTGAAGCCATGGAGGAGTGGGAATCAGTGAAGGGCGGAATGAAAGGAGTTGTCATTGGTGAAGTGCTTACCTGCGCAAAACACCCTGATGCTGACAAACTTACCGTAACTACCGTGAATATCGGAGCAGCTGAGCCCCTGCATATAGTATGCGGAGCGCCAAATGTAGCTGCCGGACAAAAAGTGCCTGTTGCTACAGCCGGAACAATTGTTTTCAATGGTGATGAGAGCTTCGAAATCAAGAAATCAAAGATCAGGGGACAACTATCGGAAGGGATGATCTGTGCTGAGGATGAACTTGGCCTGGGTCCAACGCACGAAGGCATAATGGTTCTCGATAAGGATGCTGTCCCGGGAACGCCTGCATCCGAATATTTTAAATTAAAGAAAGATGTAATTTATCAGATCGGGCTTACGCCGAACAGGATAGACAGCGGCTCACATTTCGGTGTTGCAAGGGACCTTGCCGCATACCTGACCATAAATGAAGGGAAAAGCGTAAGGGTAAAACTCCCTCCGGTTGATGCCTTCAGCCCCGATAACAATGACAATCCATGCGAGGTTATCGTTGAAAATACAAAGGACTGCCCCAGGTATACCGGGGTGACAATAAGGGGGATCACGATCGGGGAATCGCCTGCATGGCTTAAGGAGAAGTTGAAGGCAATCGGGCTCAACCCGATAAACAACGTGGTCGACATAACTAATTTCGTCCAGCATGAGATCGGCCAGCCGCTTCACGCTTTCGATGCCGATAAGATCGATGGCAGAAAAGTGATCATTAAAAACCTTCCTGACAAATCGAAATTCATTACGCTTGATGAAACCGAAAGAAGCCTTTCATCAAAAGACCTGATGATATGCAATGAAAAGGAAGGTATGTGCATCGCCGGAGTTTTCGGAGGCATAAAGTCGGGGATCAGCGCATCAACCAGGAACATTTTTCTTGAAAGCGCTTATTTCAATCCTGTTGCCATAAGGAAAACTGCCCGCCGCCACGGGCTGAACACAGATGCTTCGTTCAGGTTCGAGCGCGGAGCTGATCCCGAAATAACTGAATGGGCGATTAAACGGGCAAGCCTGCTAATCAAAGAGATCGCAGGCGGAAAGATCTCATCAGATATTAAAGATGTCTATCCCGAGAAGATCAAACGTGCAATAATCGGGTTCAGCTATAAAAACTGCGACAGGCTGACAGGCAAAAAGATCGATCATGATGTTATCAGGAATATCCTCAGACTGCTTGATATAAAAATCCTTGAGGAAAAGAAAGAGATACTGACTCTTGAAATCCCGGCCTGCAGGGTGGATGTTCACCGTGAAGCCGATGTGATCGAGGAGATACTGAGGATCTATGGTTATAATAATGTAGAAACCGGAGAGCACGTCAACTCGACTCTTACTTACCAGGAAAAGCCTGATACGGAAAAAGTTGTGAATATCATTTCTGACATGCTGTCCACCAGCGGTTTTGCTGAAATAATGTGCAATTCGCTCAATCCTTCAGCTTTCTATGAGAGTGACGATTTCAACAGGAATGAGCTCGTCATTCTTGCCAATCCCCTCAGCTCCGATCTGAATGCCATGAGGCAGTCGCTTCTGTATGGCGGACTCAGCTCGGTAAGCCGCAATATAAACCGGCAGAATCCTGATATCCGGTTCTATGAATTCGGATACTGCTACTTCCTCAGGAGATCGGATAAATCATATCCCGGTGTGAACAAATACACCGAGACTAGGTCGCTTGATCTGTTCATTTCAGGGAATACGGGCCCGCAGCGATGGAACTACAAAACAGATCCCACAGGATTCTTTCACCTAAAGGGATATGTGGAAATGATACTCACCAGGCTGGGTATTGATCCGGGATCCCTGTCTTCAGGAGAGAGCGGCAAAAAGTACTTCGCTGAATCGATGACATGGTCTGCAAATAATAAAACGGTAGCTGAAACAGGCAGGATATCAAAACAATACCTTGATAAGTTTGACATCGGGCAGGATGTATATTATGCTCATATTGAATGGGATATAGTAATGAAGCTTATAAGGGACCATAAAGTATCCTACACAGAACTGCCGAAATATCCATGGGTCCGCAGAGATCTTGCCCTGCTTGTTGAAAAAGGTGTAAAGTTCGGCCAGATAAGGGATATTGCCTTCAGAACCGAAAGGCACATACTTCAGGAGGTTGACCTGTTTGATGTATATGAAAGCGATTCTCTCGGCGCAAATAAGAAATCGTATGCAGTAAGCTTCAGGCTCAGGGATGATCTGAGAACACTTACCGACAAAACCATAGATAAAACAATGAACAGCCTTGCTGCAGCTTTTGAAAAAGAGGCCGGAGCAAAAATAAGATGATGAAGAAGCAGAAAAGGGTAGAGATAGTAAAGGGCGATATAACCGGACTTGACGTTGATGCTATCGTAAATGCAGCCAACAACTCACTGCTGGGGGGCGGAGGCGTTGATGGCGCCATTCACAGGGCCGCAGGTCCCGATTTGTACAAAGAGTGTGAAGAGCTGAAAGGATGTGAAACAGGAAAAGCCAAGATAACACAGGGCTATAAACTAAGGGCAAAGCATGTGATCCATACCGTGGGCCCTGTATGGCACGGAGGTTACCGCAATGAACATGAAACACTCGCCTCCTGCTACCAGTCAAGCCTTGATCTAGCAAAAAGACACAAGCTGAAAACGGTAGCCTTCCCCGGAATCTCAACGGGAGTCTACGGATTCCCCAAGGACCTGGCAGCACTTATCGCAGTAAGCGAATCAAAGAGGTTCCTGATGAAAAATTCCTTCCCTGAAAAGGTAATTTTCGTGGCTTTTGACGAGGAGAGCTACGAAATATACAACAAGCTGCTTGATCAATGAGCTCCTTCCCTGATTTAGTAAAAAGATACCTTTCACTCGTCAAATTCAGCCACACTGTCTTTGCGATGCCCTTTGCACTGATAGGCTTTTCCCTGGCTGTTGCTGAAAGTGAACATCAGTTCAGCCTCAGGCTGCTGCTCCTGATAATCCTCTGCATGATATTCGCCCGCAATGCTGCAATGGGATTTAACAGGATCGCCGATTACAGGTACGATGCCCTGAATCCCAGGACCAGATCGAGGGAAATCCCTTCAGGTACCATCAACTTAAGGTCAGCAATGATTTTTGTCGGTATCAATTCGGTCCTTTTTATTGTCACAACAGCATTCATAAATAAGCTTGTGCTTTTCCTTTCACCCGTTGCACTGCTGATCATCCTTGGCTATAGTCTTACAAAAAGAATTACCTCTTTATGTCACTTCATTCTTGGCCTGGGACTAAGCCTGGCACCTATCGGTGCATACATCTCGGTGACCGCATCATTTGCCCTACTTCCTTTGATCTACTCGTTAATCGTTCTCACCTGGGTCAGCGGATTCGATATTATCTATGCCCTGCAGGATGATGAGTTCGACAGGGAAAACGAGCTCCATTCACTCCCTTCTGCCGCAGGACGGAAGAAAGCCCTGATCATATCCATAACAGTGCATGCGCTTACTTTCCTGCTGGTAATAACAGCCGGATATAAAGGCAGCGGAGGCTTTTTATGGTGGGCAGGTGCTGCCATTTTCACTCTTCTGCTGATATACCAGCATCTTATTGTAAAGCATGATGATCTGAGCAGGGTCACTCTTGCTTTCGGAACAACCAACGGAATAGCCAGCATACTGCTTGCTTTATTTGTGATCCTGGACCTTTTTCTGCGCTGACGCAGAAAGCAAATATTAATCACAAACTTGTTTTCTAAATTATTTTTTTTGTTATTTGGGGTAACGAAACAACCTTACATGGGAAATATTATTGTAAAAGAGGTAGTTACACGCCGCGATCTGCATGAATTTATTTTTCTTCCTGAAAAGGTGCATAAGGATGAGCCCAACTGGCTTCCTCCCATTTACATGGATGAGCGCCTCCTGTTCAACAGGAAAAAGAACAAATCATATAAGTATGCCGATGCAATTCTTTTGCTTGCATTGAAGGAGAATAAGCCTGCAGGAAGGATAATGGGAATCATCAACCGCAGGTATAACAGCATCAACAATGAACAGCACGGGCGGTTTTGCTTCATGGAGTGCTATAACGACCCTGATGTATTCCATGCCCTCATTGAATATGTTGAAAACTGGGCAAGGCAGAACGGAATGGTCAAGCTGGTAGGACCGCTGGGATTCTCTGACAAAGATCCCCAGGGATTTCAGACCGAGGGTTTTGAGTATCCCCTCTTCATGACAGCTGCCAACAATTCGGCTTATATGCCGCATTTAATTGAAGCTGAAGGATATGAAAAAAAGATCGACCTGGTGAATTACCTGGCCGGCATGCCGGCTGAACTGCCGGAGATCTATCTTAAGGTCCTCTCCAGGGTTGAAAAAACCGAAGGGTACAGGATCATTGAATTCAATTCTAAAAAGGAGCTTAAGCCGTATATTATCCCCGTGCTTGAGCTTATGAATCAGACTTTCAATGAGATATATGGTTTTGTTCCGCTCAATGACAATGAAAAGACCGAATTCGCAAACAGGTATCTTCCGATTCTTGATCCTAAGTTTATCAAGGTTGTGGAAAATAATGAAGGCCTCATTGGTTTTGCAATTGGCATGCCTGATGTGAGTCCGGGAATCCTTGCCTGCAGGGGAAGGCTGCTGCCTTTCGGCATCTTGAAAGTGCTGAAAGAATCCAGGCGATCGAAAAAGCTCCTCATGATGCTTGGAGGCGTCAGTAAACCTTTCCGCGGAAAGGGAATTGACGTGCTCATGGGAGTGAAAATACTTCAGTCGGGCATAAAACACAAAATGGAAGTCATTGACAGCCACCTTGTACTTGAAGACAATACCAGGATGAGAGCCGAATATGAAAGGGTCGGCGGAAAGGTGGTGAAAAGGTTCCGGATCTATCAGAAGACACT
>Ga0209287_10001830_pt1 | contig 10206 bp, 9 predicted proteins | sample PPLLak3cmMay2015_2_FD_187255 | JGI IMG/M metagenome (GOLD analysis project Ga0209287, IMG submission 187255) | Freshwater sediment microbial communities from Prairie Pothole Lake near Jamestown, North Dakota, USA - PPLs Lake P8 Core (1) Depth... | ecosystem: Environmental > Aquatic > Freshwater... | reverse complement strand
CAGGATGTCCTCAATAAAAAAGAGACAGAGATTGACTTTATCAACGGCGCAATAGTCATGGAAGGCGAGATGCTGGGGATTCCGACGCCCGCCAACCGCACCCTTACATATCTTGTCAAGGCCATAGAGGAGGGTTATCAGGAACAGCTTCAAATCCCGACGTGAGGAGTGAGGGTGAAGGCGTGAGGCGTTAGGCGAAAGTATCCGACGTGAGGCGTTAGGGGTAAGGCGTTAGTGGAAAAACACGACTTACGCCTCACGCCTCACGCACTCACGACTTACGCCCTTGCGCCCTGCGCCTTAAGCCACGACCAATTTCACATTCGGCCCGAGCGGTCTCCATCGCTCTATGGGGCTGTCCTTGAAAATTGCTATTATGTGAATCCCCATCATTGCCGCAAGATGGGTAATGCCGCTGTCATGGCCGATATACACCGATGCGCTGCCCAGGATGGACAGGAGTTCCTCCCTTTCAGGCATGACCTTGATAGCCGCATCGCCCCTTTTCAGATTCTCTCTGAAAAACTCTAAAAGCCCCTCCTCCGCCGGGCCGAGGAGCAGTATCAGCCTCTCCTGCCCTTCAAACCCTGACGACTTTAATTCCTTTATCAGTTCAAGCCAGAAGGCCGGGGGATAGTTCTTCTTAATGGACCCTGATCCCGGGTGAATTATTATATCAGGCGCTGCCAGGGCTGCTGTTTTTTCAGCGCCCATAAGGGGGGCCTTGAGCGCCCCTTCAAAGGCCCTTTCAGGGTCAACAGGGAGTCCCGCCGACCTGAAGGCCTTTGCCATGTACAGCGCAATATGGGTTTTATCCCCGTCATGGGGGAAGACAGGGAATGCATTAACAGAGCTCTGAGGAAAGCATGCCTTGAGCCTGGCCGTCAGCCGGCCGTCAGGGTCATTTAAAAAGGCCACCACATGATCGAACCGGGGAAGCGAAAGATCCGGAATATTTTCAGTCCCTTCAATGAACAGCATATGCCACCCTGATGTCTCGATATCCACGCATCGGGCGACATAGGGGCTTAAGTAATCAATGCCGGGACGCCTGCCTGCAATGGTTATCTCAGCGACTTTTTTAAGGTTTGAAATAGCGGGCATCAGCATAAGCGTGTCTCCCAGTGCCCCCGCCCTGATTATCAGTATTCTCAAGTTAGGTTATCCTTTTTGTTGAATTTTTCGTTTTAATCATGAAAGAAATCCATCTAAACCTTGACAAGAAGTCGGGGGATATTATCATAAGACATCGTGAATTAACAGGAGATTGTTAAAATGGACAACTGGTTTAAGACTACCCTGCTGCTGGGCGTAATGACTGCCCTGATAGTGCTGATAGGTAGGCTGATCGGCGGCCAGCAGGGCATGATTTTCGCCTTTATCCTTGCAATAGGGATGAATTTCTTCAGCTACTGGTTCTCGGACAAGATCGTGCTCCGGATGTACAGGGCAAGGGAGGTCACGCCCCAGGAAAATCCACGGCTCTACGGAATAGTAAACCAGATAGCACTGAGGGCAAACCTCCCGATGCCCAGGGTCTATATAATCCCGGAGCAGTCTCCGAACGCCTTTGCAACGGGCAGGAACCCTGAACACGCTGTTGTCGCGGTGACAGAAGGGCTCCTGAACCTGATGGAAACTGATGAGATCACCGGAGTGATATCCCATGAGATGGCACATATAAAAAATCGGGACATCCTTATAGGCTCCATTGCCGCGACCATGGCAGGGGCTATAATGATAATAGCCAATATGGCGAGATGGTCCGCCCTTCTGGGGGGAGGAAACCGTGACAGCAACAGAGGAGGCTTGGGCAACCTGGGGATGCTTGCCATGTCTATACTGGCCCCCCTTGCCGCAATGCTGATCCAGATGGCCATCTCCAGGTCAAGGGAATACCTTGCCGATTCCACCGGCGCATCCTTCGCCGGGCAGCCTGCAGGTCTTGCAAGCGCCCTGGGGAAGCTTGGCTCCTATTCCAAAAGGATCCCTATGCACACCGCCAGGGAAAACACGGCCCACATGTTTATCGTAAACCCCCTCAGCGGCCGCACGTTTGCCTCGCTATTTTCCACCCACCCTCCCCTTGAGGAAAGGATCGCCAGGCTGACAGGCGTAAGGCCCTTGACCGGCCCTACGGATTTAGCCACCCCTGGAAAATCCGGCAGGAGAGATTCGGAAGATGCATGGAAAAGGCTTATGAGGTGACATCCTGCGATTGACACATCTTGGCAATTCTTTTATACTTTCAGTCAGCAATGTCCGGTTAGGATTTTGCATTAGCATGCATCCTTGTCATGGGAGGGCCAATTTTTTTAAATTGAAATGGATTGGATGCAAAATTCCGGCAAAAGGTGATCTAAAGCGGGCGGGTATGATCAATAATATCTGCCGGGACCTCAACACTTATAGCATTTGAGGTACCTTTCCGCCCGCTTTACAGGCTTGATGCTTAATCCTCAGCAGGCCACACCATTTCAATTTAAAAAAATTGGCCCTCCCATGACACCTGCGCCGGTTACTACTCCTTGCAAAATCCTAACCGGACATTGCTGACTTTCAGCAAAATTTATTCGGCTGTTTTCGGGGAAAAATGTCAAATACCAGTTCATCGCAGTGGAGAAAAAAGGTCGTATCGCCTGATGAGGTCTTCAGGAGGATTAAACCGGGCAGCAGCATATTCCTGGGCACAGGCCTGGCTGAACCGCGCACGCTTGTAAAGGCGCTGATGTATTCTAACGCCCCCAACCTGACCGATCTGGAACTTATCCAGCTCATAAGTGTTGGAGATGCTGTTTCCATAGAAAAGAAATACTCGGGGCATCTGCGGTTAAAGACATTTTTTGGAGGCCTTTCCGCCAACAAGGCAATTACTGCAGGACTCGTAGACCTTATTCCTTCCAGATTCTGCGCCATTCCAAGCCTGTTTGCAAGTGGAAGGATCAGGACTGATGTCGCCTTCATACAGATAACACCGCCCAATGATGATGGATTCTGCAGCTTTGGTCTTGCAGTGGATGTCGCGAGACAGGCTATAGAGAAGGCCGGGCTTGTTGTGGGAGAGATCAATCATTATATTCCCAGGACAAGCGGGGACACTGTGGTGCACATTGACGATTTTGATCTGCTTGTAGAAGGGACCAAGCCGCCCCTCTATTTTCCACGTTCGGAAATCAATGATGTATTTAACAAGATCGGTGAAAATGTCTCATCCCTTATCCCTGACAGGAGTTGTCTTGCCTTCGGGATCGGACCTTTATATGAGTCCCTCAGCAGGCATCTTGTTAAAAAAAGGGATCTTGGCATTCACTCTCCATATGTAACTGATGCGGTTATGGCCCTGGTAAAAAGCGGCGCAGTAACAAATAAATATAAATCCATTTTTAAAAATAAATGTTCTGTCTCCTATGCTGTTGGATCTGCGGAACTGGTAAAATGGCTCGATAACAATCCGATCATCGAATTCCAGGGGATTGATGTTGTTGCGGACCCCACTAAGATCCTCACAATTGATAACTTCATCTGTATTCTTCCGGCGAGAAAGGTTGATCTGACGGGGGAAGTATCATTTCACAGCGGAAAAGGTTTTATAAGTGCAGGTCCTGCTGAGGCCCTTGAATTTTTAAGAGGCGCCACTTTCTCCAATGGAGGCCGGATTATCTTTGCGCTTCCAAGCCGAAATCTGGCACAGAAGCCCAATATCATACTGTCGGTTTATGATAATCCGAATTATTTCTCTATCGTAAAAGAGTCCCTTGATCTTGTAGTAACTGAATACGGCATCACATCCCTGAAGGGAAGGACCATAAGGGAACGCGCCTTTGCCCTGATAGACATAGCCCATCCGGATGACCGTGCAGAATTGGTCCGCAAGGCCAAGGAGGCACATATTCTCTACCCCAGCCAGGTCTATTTTGAGGAATCGGGAAGATTTTATCCGAACCATCTTACCCATTCTAAAATATTCAAGGAAGATCTGGACGTGATCTTCAGGGCAATCAAGCCGTCGGATGTGGATGAGATGAGGAGCTTCTTTTACCGTTTGTCGGATGAATCCAAGTACCTGAGATATTTCGCGCCGATCGATGCAATGCCCCATGAAGAGATGCAGGAATATGTCACAGTGGATCATCGTCATATCATATCAATCGTCGCGCTTGTGGGAGGGCCACAGGATGAACGCATCATCGCCGAGGCGCGTTATATCAGATGGCCTGACAGGGCATTTGCCGATGTTGCGTTCGCTGTGGATGAAAAGTACCGGCGAATAGGATTAGGCTCCTATCTCTATCGGATGCTCCTTGAAATCGCCAAGAAAAACGGACTGGAGGGCTTCAATGCAACAGTGCTTGCGGATAACGCGCCGATGCTCAAGGTCTTTCAGAAAAATGCCCCCTATCCTATCAATGCGGTTCTTTCAGGCGACAAGTATGACCTCTCCATGCCCTTTTACTCCGACAAATCAGGCTACAGCCCTGAGCAGACGGGATATGCAAAGGTGGCGACGCCCCATACTGCCAGGGAAGACAAGAGCAGCAATATTTTATAAATACAAAATAGAACACCTTCCATCCTTCATCCATGACATTCTGAATTCCGATTCCTGCTTTTTCTCTTTAATCATTTTGTCTCCCGATCAATGCCCTGATGGTTCGGGGCTTAAAGGGCCCTTCTTTTTTTGTAACCGAAAGCCGCATCAAACGACTATATAGGCAAACAAACAATATAATGAAAGGAGAATTTCGCATGGAAAAGAAACACAGCTTCAGCTTTGAAAATCTGCCTGGGGAAATCGAAGAAACATTTTTCACTTTTATGATTGCCGTCACATTAATTGCCCCGATACTCTTTGCGCTTGTGAAGTAAGCCGGGCTTGAATGCTGAAACGCAAACAATCATTCAATAATCTTGTCATTACCAGGTTTGGAGACCCCAGTGCGGCCTCCTATACCTGTCGATTGCATGAGATATCCTTTATCATGTTTCAGGATGTCTCCCTGTCTCATTTGAAATGAACAACTGAAAAATATTCCACACCTCAGGATTGGCCTCACGCTATCGAGCATCAAGCCGATTGAAAAACAAGATATGTTGCATTCCTTAAAGGGAAGATCTACAATATCTTTTACATCATGCTTTATCGATGATTGCATTTAATTCATATTCACCAACAGCACGATTAGAGGTTAATATGGCTACTGATTTAAAAGACGACATTAAAAAAATCGCCAAGGAAACTGAAGTCAAGCTTACAGGATTTCTTTTAAGATGGAAGGAACAGCATGAAGGGAAAGAAGTCCCCGACGATGAGGCTATTGACAGGCAATCCAGGATCGTTGCCGACAAGGCAAATGAGATTTTTAAAAGAAGAGGCAAAACAATCTTCAATGAAATAAAAAATGTATATGTTAAAAAAAGGCCGGGTGAGGAGGACCGCAACCAGTGAGCAGGGCAGGGCATCTCAATTCCATAAAGACAGCCCTGGACAATGAAGAAGAGAAACGGCTCTCACAATGGGCCTGTCTCAGCCGTGATGCAGTCCGGGGAAGGGTTGAAGAGCATATTCTCTCAGGACACAGACAGAATTTCTCTCTTGATACGGACAGGATACTCCATTCGCTTGCCTATTCCAGGTATATCGACAAGACCCAGGTGTTTTACCTGGTCAAAAATGATCACATAACGCACAGGGTCCTTCACGTCCAGCTTGTATCCAAGATATCCAGGACGATCGGGAGGCTGCTGAGGCTCAATGAGGACCTTATTGAGGCCATAGCGCTGGGTCACGACATCGGCCATGCCCCCTTCGGCCACGACGGCGAAAAATGCCTTTCCAGGCTTTCAATGCGTTACGGTCACTGCAACTTCCTCCATAACCTGCAGAGCGTCAGGTTCCTTGAAAAGATTGAAAGAAAGGGAAAGGGATGGAATCTGACACTCCAGGTCCTTGACGGGATACTGTGCCATGACGGAGAGCTTCACGCCCAGGAGCTGAAGCCGGACAGCAAAAAGGACTTCACCCGGTTTAATGAGGAGATTAAGGGCAAGGCGGAAAATCCTGATCTTGACATCCTGCCCATGACACTGGAAGGCTGCGTTGTAAGGATGGCCGACACCATAAGTTACATAGGACGGGACATTGAGGACGCAATCAGGCTGGGGGTCATAAATAGAAACGACATGCCCGACGAGTGCAGAAGCGTCCTTGGAGAGACCAACGGCACCATCGTATACTCGCTGGTTGAAGACCTTGCGGGAAGCAGCCTTGACAAGCCCTATATCTGTTTCAGCGATAAGGTGGCAGAGGCCCTTAAAAGGCTGAAGGAGTTCAACCGGGAGTACATCTATTCCGGCAAACTGTCCTGGAAACAGACCCCGAAGATTGAATTGATGTTTGAACTCCTGTTTGAAAGATACATGGACGACCTTGCAAAAAAGGACGAAGGCTCAGAGATATATGGAGAATACCTGGGAGGCATGTCATCCGAATACAAGGAAAACACCCCCGATGTGGAAATAGTGCGCGATTTCATGGCAGGCATGACGGATGATTTCTTCCTTGCCCAGTGTGAAAAGCGCCTCATACCAAGCATAAGATCAGGTCTTGGGTAGGCATGCTGCCCCATGAAATATATAAGCGCACAGGCAATCATTACAAGGGTCAGGGAATTCGGCGAGTCGGATCTCATGGTGACGTTTTTCACACAGGATGCCGGGCGGCTGCGGGGCGTGGCCAAAGGCGCCCTCAGGAGCCGCAGGCGTTTTGTAAACTGCCTCGACATATTCTCCCTCGTGAACCTCGAATACAGCCCTGCCAGAAACAGCGACCTCCATTTTCTGCACTCAGGAAAACTCATTGAGGCATTTCCCGGCCTGAGAAGCAATTATTCAATTCTTTCAAAGGCCGCCTATATGGTGGAGCTTACGGAGATCCTTTTTCCATGGGAGCTGCCGGACCGCGGCATCTTTGAGATACTGGTAAAATCAATGCATATGCTGGACAGTGGCGGGATGCCGGATCTCATTGCCCATTCCTTTGAGTTCACAGCCATGTCACACGGGGGATTCAAGATCAATCTTGAGAAATGCTGCCGTTGCGGCAGGGCGTACACAGGGGAGGGGACCGCGGTGTTCAGGCCGGAAAAGGGCGCCATTGCCTGCATGAAATGCCACCAGATTACGGCCCTTTCTCCAAAACTGAGCCCTGAGGCAATCAAATTCATTAAGATGCTCTATGATGACCCCTCTTCGATTTTTGACCGGCCGGCAGTTGATGACAGGGTCCTTTCGGAGATCAAGCCGGTGCTCAGGCTGCACAGGGAGTATCACCTCGGACGGGAGCCGAAGACAGCGTCCTGCATGTAGGCATTGGAACGTGTTATGAAACATTTCTCTTATAGAATATCCTTCCTCAGAAACCGGCAGGCTTTTACAAATAAAAGTTGCGGCTTCATGAACTGAAAGAAGCTCGTAAAATGTGCCTAACTGGCCCGCTGATACACTCTAACATAGTCAACATAGAAATATTGCGGCCATACATTGGCGGATGTCGGAGTACCGGCCCAGGATCCAGGGGGGCCTATGGCAAGCTGTATCAATATGTACTGTGGCAAATTAAACTGGCCATAGGGCATATCCGCTATGCTGAAGGTATAAAAAAGATTCCCATCGCAAAACCAGCTGATTTTATCTGCATCCCATTCTATCCAAAAGATGTGATATGCATCCTGAAAATTTCCAAGTTCGGCAGGAAGCTGATAATCTCCAATGTCCCACTTGTGCGTCGAGCCATCGTGATAATGTATTGCTCCATTATATAAATCATAATAGTCTTCCCCGCCACTGTCTCCGCCTACTTGTTCCATTATATCTATTTCACCGCATGCCGGCCAGCCCACACTGTCATAGTTTTCTCCCAAGGTCCAGATGCCGGCCCATATACCAGGCCCCCATGGCATTTTAGCCCTCATCTCTATTCTGCCATAAGCCCAAGAATGTTTTTCTTTTGTTATTACACAGGCAGAAGTGTATTGAGCCCCGTCCAGATATTTCTCAGGACGGGCTTCAATGACCAGATTGCCGTTCTCGACCCTGGCATTATCAAGCCTATCGGTATAATACTGCAATTCATTATTCCTGACAAAACCATATTCATAGTCCCAGTTGCTGTGATCGAGTTCAGCGCTTGATCCATCAAATTCATCTGACCAGACCAGTTCCCAGGATGAGTCAATTTTCCCCTGCATTGTATCATCTGTGGAGCCCGTCAGAACCTCTATACAACTGATCATTGTATTGTTCTGAGTGGCCGACAACTCGATATCCAATGTCCCATCATCGACTGCAACATTATCGAAAGACTTCCTAACCAAGCGATTCTTACCACCGGCTTCAGCGAATGCATCGAATTTCGTAAGTCTTTGACCCTCGACATCCATATTCATAATACGGGCTCCGGCTGTGTCCAAGTAATTCTCAACAAAATGGAGCTGAACGTTGTAAGTTCCGTTAGCGATCGGAATTGAGTAGCCGGAAAGTCCCCAACGCTCGGTCTGGCATAGGCGAACATTCGGTGTTCCTTCTATTTCCGCATCTTCATAATCTATGGTATTATTATCACCTATCCAATCATGGTCCGAGCTCCATGTGCGACCCAGCGTATCGACGTAATCTTCGGTAGAGCCGCAATCAATAAGAAGAACCGTATTTTGGTTTAAAAATGATTCTCTTACCATGTTCGAGCCTCCACCTCCAGCAGTTACTGAATCTGTGCTTGACTCCTTATCTGCATTGTTTTCATTTCCGCATCCCCAGGGACCAATCAGAACCATCGCCAGGATCAATATATTTATACTTAAATCTCTAATATAATAAGTCATATTTTTAACCTTTTTTATCCCCAACAGATCTTTATTAATAAAATTAATTTCCCCTTCTTTATTCAGAGACATTAAATTTCAAATATCATTAGCCGTTCTATGTTCGAATTCATCCTTAAGACGTTACAAACTGCGATGAGTTACAAAATTAGGAGCGTCATCATTAAAAAACATGATCTATCCACAATGTCTTCAATTCACTGGCAGTATTAACTTTGGTTTTGGCATTGTTATAAGTCTCAATACAAATAACTGCCTTCTCATTCTAGGCTGATTGAAAAACCAGCTTCCAGAACATGTCTCCAGGGGCATTAGGCGAGGCCAAACAGGGAAATCATTGAAATGAATTTTCTATTATGGCAGGAATTTTAAATCCTATTGATAGTTGTTTAGGCTTTTTTTAAAATCAACCAGAGGCAGTTGACGGAAAAATTCTTTCAGAGATCAATCCGGTGCTCAGGCTGCACAGGGAGTATCACCTCGGCCGGGAGCCGAAGACAGCGTCCTGCATGGAATAAATTGTAAAGCAGGGGCGAGCGGCGCTCGCCCGTTCAGGGGGGAGGCATTGGTCTTAATACATCAAAAAGCGATCATTTGGCGTCTAATATCTTCAGTATGTTGGCGGTCAGTTCTTCACTGTCAAAGGAGAATGAGACAGTGCCGCGGGAGACCTCAAAGGACTCCAGACGGCATTCATACTCCTCTGCCACCTCCTCCAGGAGTTCCCTGAAACTCTCAGCCACAGGATGCCCAGCATCATCCACTTCCGCCGGAAACATCTCCACTTCAATTACTCCCATTTTTTCTCCTTTAACAATTATGATTGGCAATTTTGCCACGGCAAGTCATATTTTTATCTTAACTGGCGTCCATCCATAAACGCCCTATTTATGGATGGAGCTTTCAGTGGTCCACAATCAGCCAGTTGATTGAGTTATAGGGCCTTTGCTGAAAGCTGAGCGCTGACTGCTGATAGCGTGAATCCGAAACCGGTCTTTTCGGATGAACACTAACTATCACTAATCACTAAGAAAAGTCAATTTGAATCAACAATATCCCCATTAGCCATGAAAAACAGCCGTTTATTAAAGGCGGGAACAATGCATTAATCCATCTTCATTTCTCTTGATAGAAATCATGCCCTATGGTATTGATTTTCTTAGGATCAGAAGATTATCAGGTGATAATTCAGGTTATGGGGGAATAGGGATTGAAAAAAGACAGGACCCGGGACGGTCAGGAATTGACAAAAAAGATCAGCTTTCAGGACACTGATTTCTTCAGGCTCCTGTGCGGTCAGCAGGGCTCTCATCTCAAGATCATTGAA
>Ga0209287_10001828_pt1 | contig 10211 bp, 12 predicted proteins | sample PPLLak3cmMay2015_2_FD_187255 | JGI IMG/M metagenome (GOLD analysis project Ga0209287, IMG submission 187255) | Freshwater sediment microbial communities from Prairie Pothole Lake near Jamestown, North Dakota, USA - PPLs Lake P8 Core (1) Depth... | ecosystem: Environmental > Aquatic > Freshwater... | reverse complement strand
AGATTTACGGAGGATTACACCTGGGACCAGAAGGCGAGTGCTCGATAAAATGGAATGGATGGGGGAAAACGGGGAACTCGTTCAACACCAGGCGTTGCAAGGCGATGAATGGAAGGGGTGTTTCAAATACCGCGTTGGCGATTATCGAATCATCTATAAATTGGATCATCCTGCCGCGAAATTGACTGTATTGAAAATCGGTCACCGGAGTGAGGTGTACAAATGATGTGGGCATCACACGTGCCAAGCGGGATTTGATCGTCACATGGAATTCAGGTCGGCAGGGCGATGCCACGCCAGCCCTGGCGCTCAGTGAGTTGATGGGATGGTGGGAGTAAGAATTGAGTGAAAGAAAAAGACTCAAAAAATAGCCTCGGAGATGAAATATCGCCGAGGCCGTTTTTTAATCCGAGCATTTTATTTTCCCCCAACCACTAAATTAGTTCATGCGCTGGCAAGCCAACCAACCAGCCCAAACAGGAAATCGATAAACCCAAATATGATCGCGCCGTAGAACAGCACGAACTTCCCGCCCAGTTCGCTGGCAAATGCATATGTCCCGATGGTGACAAGGATGCCGGCAATCGTCCATACCAGGCCGCGCGTCAATCGCCTTTTATATTTCGCCCGACGCTCCTTCTTGATAACATCGCGCGCATCTTTGACGATCATCCGGGCAGCTTCCGCTGATGCGCCCCGGCCGACCAACGATTTTTCGACCGCCTGGAGGGACTTTTTGTTGGCAAGTTCCATGACCGCATATTGGAACAGGCCGGAGAACTCCTGCTGATTCCAGCCTGTTTCGAAAGTGGATCCTGGTTGTGGCTTGGATCCTTTGACATGGGCTGGTGTCAATGGGGTTCTTACCAGGGTTGGGGAATCCACATGAGACGAAAACGGGGGCGAACTGTGTCTGGATGTGGGATTCTGCGCCGTCGCAGGGTGCTGCGGTTCAGGATAAGCCGGGATGGCCGGGAAGATCCCCTTCTGTCTCATCATGTCTGCCCCGCGTCTTGCGGGAGTATTATCGGGATTGACCTTGAGCACATTATCCAAACAATACAGCTTCTCGGCATCATCCTTCACAACGCTCGATAACCACAGCCAGGCCCGCTCGGAGGTTGCAGGAACATCGGATGCGCGGATCAACATATCGAAGGCACGCGGCCTGTTACCAGTCTTGGCTGCCATGATGCCTTGTTGCAAGTAATTATCCATTTTGACTCCATTCGTTGTTGGTTTCTACGTATTCTTCTCGGAGCGATTTCGAAGCAGAGCAGATCTGGCTCGATTGAAGAGATTCTAACCGGACTGCCAGCCCGAGGCCCATACAGTTTAGTTAGCTAAAAATTTCGAGAACTCCAAATTCCAAACACCCGCACTCTTGACAACCCCTGCCAGGTGGGGCAGACTCATGTTGCCATGCTAAAAACCAGCACTCACGAGACTGTCACACGCTTTGACCTTTCCCGCTCCTTCCTCGGCCGCGGACGGTATTGGACCACCGCCTATCTCATCGATGGCCTGCTGGTGGATACCGGCTGCGCCCACACTGCCCGTGAAATGGTAAACTGGCTGGGGGATAAGCGCCTGGCATACGTTATCAACACCCACACCCACGAAGACCACATCGGCGCCAACGGCTTGATCCAGCGCCTTTATCCTGGATTGAAGATCCTGGCCCATCCACTGGCCATCCCGGTGCTGGCTGACCCGCGCCGTCAGCAGCCCCTGCATCCCTACCGGCGTCTCTTCTGGGGCTGGCCGGAACCCTGCCAGGCGCAGCCGCTCGAGGATGGCGCCCGGATCGAGACCGAGCAGTACAGTTTCCAGGTCCTTTACACGCCCGGTCACAGCCCGGACCACATCTGTCTTTATGAGCCTGAACAGGGCTGGCTGTTCACCGGCGACCTGTTCGTCGGCGGGCAGGAACGCGCCCTGCGGGAGGGCTATAACATCTGGCAGATCATCGCCTCGCTGAAACGTGTTGCCAGGCTGCCAGTCACGGTCATGTTCCCCGGCAGCGCCCGCGTGCGCGAAAATCCCAAGGCCGAACTCGAATCGAAGATCGCATACCTGGAAGATTTTGGAAACAAGGTACTCGGACTCCATCGCCGAGGCTGGGATGTCAACGCCATCACCCGGGAACTGTGCGGGAAGCCAATGCTGATCGAGTGGGTCACGCTGGGGAACTTCTCCCGCAGGCATTTGGTGCTATCATATATCCGCAATCACACGGAGGAGTGACATGAGCATCCATATTGGCGCAAAGCAGGGCGAGATCGCCCCGACCATCCTGTTGCCCGGTGACCCGCTGCGGGCGAAGCATTTCGCCGAAACATTCCTTGAAGAAGCCTTTTGCTTCAACGAAATCCGGGGGATGTTGGGCTACACCGGCCTCTACAAGGACAAGCGCATCTCCATCATGGGGACCGGCATGGGCATCCCGACCCTCTCCATCTACGTCAACGAACTGGTGACCGAGTACGCGGTCAAGACCCTGATTCGGGTAGGTACCTGCGGCGCGTTGCAGCCCTTCCTGAAGGTCGGCGATATCGTGCTGCCGATGACCTCCTCCACCAATTCGAACATCAATAAACTGCGCTTCAACGGGATGGATTATGCCCCCACTGCCAGCTTCGACCTCCTGCTGAAAGCCTACCAGGCTGCCAAACGGCGCGGCGTGAACGTGTACGTGGGCGGAATGTACTCTTCGGATACGTTCTACGATGATGACCCGGACTGGTGGAAGAAATGGGCCGCCTACGGGACCCTGGTCTGTGAGATGGAAACCTCGGGCCTCTACACGCTGGCAGCCAAGTTTCAGGTGGATGCCCTCTCGGTGTTGACGGTCAGCGACAGCCTGGTGAGCGAAGAATTCGCGAGCGCCGAACAACGCGAAAAAGGCTTCCTGGCGATGGCTGAGATTGCACTGGAGATAGCAACATAACGCAGAGGTTGACAACGGGCAATTTGTGACTATAATAATAGTCATAATGGCACCGCAGAGACGGTTTGAACTCATTTATCCCCCGATCATCAAACAACAACTCAGATCCATTGAGACGAAACATTATTCGCTTATTCGAGAGTCAATCGAGAAACAATTGCGGTTCCAACCGGATATCGAAACCAGAAATTGCAAACCGCTAAAGCGCCCGGTGGTTATCGGAGCGAAATGGGAAATTCGTTTTGGGCCAGGAAATCGTTTTCGAGTGTTCTACCGGGTGGATTATGATAATGAGCAGGTTATATTATTGGCAATCGGCGAAAAGATTGGCAGCCGCCTCTTTATTGGAGGCGAGGAGGTAGAACTATGAGAATCGCTTCTGTAGCGGATGTGAAAGCTAAATTCAGTGGCTATTTGAAAGCCAGCGAGCAAGGACCGGTTGTCGTTACCAAGAATGGCAAACCCATAGCGATGCTTTTGTCAGTCAAGGATGAAGATGAAATCGAGCGCATGTTACTGGCATATTCGCCCAAATTCCAGAGTATCCTGGAAACCGCTGAACAACAAATCCGGGAGGGCAAAGGGATCAAGCACGAGGATTTCTGGCGAGAAATGGAGTCCGAAAAAAGCGCGGCGGGCTGACACCGACTGCTGGCAGGGGTTGATGTGGAAGGCATGCGTGGAATCTTATCCGCAGTAGCAGCAACAGCCTGGCAACCGGGGAAACCTCGACCGCTGAACAACGGGAAAAGGGATTCCTGGCGATGGCAGAGGTCGCACTGAAGATCGCACCGTAAAGGGATTGTAAAAGGAAGTGAAACTCGTCATCCCGAGAAAATATCTGCTGATTATCTTCCTGATACTTCGTTGATGGAGACAATTACATGAGCATTTTACGTAAACTCAGCCCGGAAAAATTCAAATCGCCAGAGGAAATTCCACCCAAAGATTCCCCACAGAGCCGCATTCGGGATAATAGCCCCGCTGAAAAACTACAAGCTGAGATTATGGATACTTATGCTTCTATAGAACTTAAGAACGAAGCTGCTCGTTATATCCGCCTCATGCGAATTTTGGCGATCCTGTCCATCACACTACCTGTACTTTATTGCTTGGTTATTCCTCTGGCATTCTGTTTGCTCGCTGCGTTTATTCCGTCATTTCTGGAAAGCATTTATTACATATTCTTTCCGCAGGGCAGCGGCATACTCTGATACGAGTTTTCATGCAATCAAGAAGTTTTAAGAAACAGAGCACCTGGCGGCAGTTCATTTTCCATCCAGTCTCAGTGCTTGCCACCTCCCTCCTTACCGCGCTGATCTTCGCCGGATTCATCATCTGGCGCTATGAGGGGGAAACCCGCTGGTTCCTGCTGTACTACTTCGTTCCCATCGGAATCCCTTTTGTCACCTTCCTGTTCGACCGCCTGGAACGGCATGAAACCATTCATCCAGTGGCGCGTGGGATCGACCTGATCGTTATGATCCTTTCATTGACGCGCTCGGTTATCCATATCCCGTTCTTCTCCGGGCATGCGCTCTTTTTATCCTATGCCATGCTGACCATGCGATCCACAACAGCCCGGATCACCGCCGCGATCGTCATGCTGGAGGTTGCCTATCTCAAGATATTCGTCTGGCAGGATGCGACCATCCTGGGCGGGATTGCCATCGGTTGCCTGGCTGCCCTGGTATACAGGGGATTTTTCAAGAATAAGGCGAAATGAATTTCGCCCTACAATTGACTCTTCTACACAAAGGCCACAAAGTTCCACAAAGGAACCACCGTTTATATCTTTCCTTGGTGTCCCTTGGCGCCTCTTTGCGACCTTTGTGTTAAATTTCGCTTACTTCACCCTCACAAATCGCCGCTTCCCCACCTGCAACACTCCCTTACCAGGGAAAGGCGCGTTGGCATCGCCCAGAACTTCCCCATCCAGCCGCACGCCTTTCTGCTCAACCAGGCGGCGACCTTCACTTTTACTGGTGATTACGCCGGTTGAATGTAGCAAATCCAGTACGCTTTGTCCATCCTGTAACACATACTCAGGCATCTCGTCCGGCAGGTCTTTCTGCTGGAAGAGCTTCACGAAAGCCTCCTCCGCAGTCTGCGCTTCCGCCTCGCCGTAGAAGATACTCGTAATTTCACGGGCCAGTTTCATCTTTGCATCCCGTGGATGCAGCTTCCCAGAAGCCAGGTCAACTTGGATGGCTTTGATCTCATCCGGCGTCCAGCGCGTCACCAATTCGAAGAATTTTCCCATCGCAAAATCAGGGATGCTCATCACCTTGCCGTACATATCTTCGGCCGTGGTATGGATCGGGATGACGTTGCCGGTCGACTTCGACATGCGCTGCACGCCATCCGTGCCGGGCAGGATGCCGCAGATGATGCCCACCAGCGGCTTCTGGCCGAGCGACTCCTGCATCTTGCGCCCCGCCACGATGATATTGAACAACTGGTCGGTGCCGCCCACCTGGACATCGGTCTGCATGGCAGCCGCGTCATAGCCCTGCATCAGGGCGTAGAAGGTTTCATGCAAGAAGATCGGTTCGCCCGATTCCATTCGTTTAGCAAAGTTCTCGCGCGCCAGGAACTGCTGGACGGTAAAGTTCTGCCCCAGGCGGATCAGGTCCACCAGCGACAACTCAGCCAGCCACTCGCCGTTGTAGCGGACTTTCGTTTTATCCCGGTCCAGGATACGGAAGGCCTGTTCGGCATAGGTGCGGGCGTGTTCGGTGATCTGCTCCAGGGTCAGGATGGGGCGGGCCTTATTCTTGTCGGATGGATCACCAACCAGGGCGGTATAGTTGCCGATCAGGAAGGTAACCTCGTGCCCCAGGTCCTGGAACTGGCGCAGCTTGCGCATGGTGATGGTGTGACCCAGGTGCAGGTCAGTGGAGGTCGGGTCGTAACCGGCGTAGACGCGCAGCGGCCGGCCCTCCTTCTGGACATCCAGCAGGCGCTGGCGTAGTTCCGCGGTCATTGCCTGCTTCAGTTCCTCGTCACCGTATTCGGTGCCCTGCATCAAAACCACAACCTGTTCGTCAATGTTCATGGAGTCCTCCAAGCTTGTTTTCATCGTGCGTCGCACCATGGTAAACGGGACAGTTCCAAACCGCGGCAATCTCCGATTAACAAGAGCCTGCCAAAAGGTTTGGTGCGACGCACTCCCGGGTGGGCAGATTTTCAAACAAAAACGCGCCCGCTGCGGCAGGCGCGTCCAATCCATCCGCAGCAGTGGCTAGGGATGAAGATAATAAACGTAATCGTTCCGGCTGGTTACCATGCGCCAATTATACAGCAAATCAGAGGGTTTATAGAAGCAAATCCTTCAGCGCCTCTTCCGCCTTCGGGAAGCGGAACGTAAAGCCCAATTCAAGCAACCGCTTGGGGTGCACGAACTGTCCTTCCAGCACCAGCGTACTCATCTCACCCAGCACCATCCGCAGCAGGAAAGCCGGCACCGGGAACCAGTATGGCCGCCGCAGCACCTTTGCGATCAGGCGCAGGAACTCGGCGCTCGCCAAAGGTTCCGGCGCGGACAGGTTGAAAACCCCGCCCGCCTGCTCGTTCTCGATCAGGAAGCGGATGGCAGCCACCTGGTCAGCCACATGGATCCAGGAGAACCCCTGGCGGCCATTCCCCAGTTTTCCACCCATGAACAGCCTGGCCGGGAGCACCATCAATTGCATGATCACATTCTGCATTGATAGCACAACCGCCGTTCGGATGACTACACGCCGGACACCCATCTCTTCCACCGGTTGGGTGGTTGCCTCCCATTTCTGGCATAACCTGGCGCCAAAATCTCCCCCCGGAGGGGTTTCTTCGGTTACCGGTTCATCCCGCGGTCCATAATAACCAATTGCCGATACCTGGATGAGAACCTTCGGACGTTTGGATGCCTGCCGGATAGCCTGCGCGACCGCCAATCCCGGCTGGATGCGGCTATCCAGGAAACGCTGCTTGTTCTTCTCCGTCCACGGCCAATGGGCCAGGCTCCATCCGGTCAGGTTGACAACCGCATCCATCTCGTTGACCAACCCTCCCCATCCATTCGTTGTGCGGCCATCCCAGCGGATTGCCTGCGCACCCGGCGGAAGGGAAACCTTCTCTGGGCTTCTGCTCAATATCCAAACCCGGTGACCGTCCACCAGCAGGGAGTCTGTCAAGGCACCCCCGATCAAACCCGATCCACCTGTGATCATTACGTTCATAAAAATACTCCTCTTTTGGTTGTGCTATAATTCACGCCATTGTGGAGGCTGCGATGCAAGCCCCGGTTCTGGTACTCAACGCAAATTTCGAACCGATCAATGTCTGCTCCACCCGGCGTGCAGTTGGCCTGATCCTGACGGGCAAGGCGGCAATGGTTGTGAATGGCCGCGGCTATATCCACACCATCACGCTGGAAATCCCCCGCCCATCCGTCATCCGGCTGGAAGACATGGTTCACCGGCCGCGGCCGCGGGTAAAAATGAGCCGCCGCGAAGTCTTCCGCCGGGACCATTACACCTGCCAGTACTGCGGACGTCACACCAACGACCTGACGCTCGACCATGTGATGCCTCGTCACCTGGGAGGGGAGCACATCTGGACCAACGTGGTAGCAGCCTGCCCGACCTGCAACCACCGCAAGGGCGGACGCCGGCTGGATGAAGCCCACATGTTCTTGCTCAAGTCACCAGTCGAACCACCATCCAATGCCATGTATATCTACGGGCGGCATCTGACAGAAAATGGCGACTGGGAACCATTCATCACTGGCTGGTAAAGACCTACTTCAATAGTTACAAAAGGCTGGCACGAATTCCGTGCCAGCCCTTATTTTAATCGAATGCGATCTCCATGAAATCTTCTGCTACCTTCACCGGCCCATCGAAAGATTGGCTTGCTTCATCGACCAATTCCTGAGGCGCTTTCTCGGAAGGGTAATGGATCAGGTACAGTTCGCCCACTTCCGCCCGCCGGGCGATCCCGGCCGCCTGAGCAGCAGAAGAATGTCCGTAAAACGCCCCGGATGCCTCATGGATCAACACATTCGCCCCCCCGGCCATGCGCACCACCGACTCACAAGGCTCCGTATCGCAGGAATACGCCACCACCTTCTTCGATTGCCTGAAATCGAACCGCAGACCCATTGTTGGGATGTAATGCTGCACTGGCGAAGACAGGATCCGGAATTCGTCACAACTGAGCACTTCCGCCATTTCATCCATGGGGACGCGATGGAAAGTCACCGGGAAGAAATCCGGCCATTCCTTCCATGCATAGGCTTCCATCAGGGCTTCGATGCGATCCAACGTATGTGCGAAACCATACACGTTCAACGGATGCTGGTGTCCCATCAGCCACAGATCCATCAGCAGCAGCGGCGCGCCGGAAACGTGGTCAGGATGGAAATGGGTCAGGACGAGATCGGTAACCGTGTGCACATCCAGTTTCGCCTGCTGCAAACGCAGGATCGGGTTACTGGCACAATCCACCAGGACGGTGCGTTCCCGGCCAACCAGGATCATATGTGTATTTTCGCGCTTCGTGTCCGCGATGGCATTCGATGTTCCCAGGATGATCAATTTTGGCATCGAGGTAATCCTTTTCACTTCATAACAAGCGCCAAGAGCGTTGGCGTCAGGTAGGTTTCGATCACGGCCGCCACGGTCAACAGCGGTACAACCACCGCCAACAGTATTTTGAACATATCCGCCAGGGCTTCCAGCAGCACCTCGCCCAGGGTGCGACTCGCATCCGGTTTGACCAGTAATGCGCCGATATACAAGACGGTGGCAGCGGCCAGGGTCAAGGCTGTCAACTCGAAGATCCCGTGCGGCAGGATGCCAGCCAGGGCCAGCAGAACCGGCGAGTATCCAAACACCTGGAAGGCTCCCAGCACTGCGCCGATCACGCCCATGTTGATGACATATGAAAGCACGCCCAGTACGCCAAACGAGAACAAACCCAGCAGAGAGATGAGTGCCACGGCCTGCAGGTTATGTCCCCAGATGAACTGGAAGGTGATATCCGATCCCATTGGAGCGCCAAACACACCTTGCACGAGTTCACGTACATCCTGCTGGGAAGTTTTTGTCAGCAAACTTGGCAGTTCAACCGAGGTATAGATATAACCGGCGGCGATCCCAAAAATCCCCAGAACCAGGAGCACCAGGATGGAAACTTTGATCCGGCGCAGAGCCCCTCCGACCTCGATCTGGTACCAGACCCACAGGGAGGTTGCCTGGCCCCGGAAAGCTTTCCAAAACGTACGCCCCATCCAGCGCAGGTTGAGCACATCGATCTCGCGCCCCAGCAGGGCCTCGCGCTGGAAGTGCGCCACCCCCAGGCGGACGATCAACGCCGCCATCAGCGCCACCGCCACCACGGCCAGCCACAGGATCTGATGGTTCCCCCAAAACATCATGATCGCTTCTCCCTGGATCAACAAAGCCATCGGGATCACAATAAAGGAGGCCAGGAGATTAGCCCCGCGCACCGAAGTGGCCTGGGTGGATAGCACCATCGCCCCGCTGACCATCAGCACCGCCTGGACGCCAGTGAGAGCAATGGTCTGGATCAGGCGGTTGATATCCGGCAGCGGGATGCCCTGCCAAACCAGGCCAAGCAGGTAAACGGTAATCCCCAGGTAAGCAGTCAGGATCGGGCCGCCAGAGGCGGCCAGCAACTTTCCAACGAACAGTTCCCAATCCTTCATCGGGCTGCTCAGCAAAGGTTCGATGGTGCCGCGTTCCTTCTCACCTACAAAGGCCTCCAACGCAATAACCAGCGAAACCGTGATCGGGAAGAAGCCCACCACCATCAAGAAGAACGGCACCAGCCGCTCGCCGATCAGGGGCGTGCCATATTCGGCCGTAAAATCGAGCGCCGCCCTGGCGGTGTAGTTCATCAGGAACGGGAAGAAGACCGTCAAAACGATCATCGGGAAGATGATACGCCAGTCGCGCAACTGGTCGCGCAATTCCCTTTTCGCTACAAGCAGAACCATGGAGAAAGAGGCGCGCATCATGACCCTCCCACCTGCTTCATGGCTTTCAGGTAAACCTGTTCCAGGGTACGGCGGACTTCCTGAACGGCCACCACATCAACACCATTCCGCACCAATTCGCCGACCAGAAGCGGGTTCATCGCCAACGGGTCCGGCACCCGGAAGCGCATCCCGGAAGCCAGCGCCTGCAGGGGTTCCATGCCGTCTGGTAATTTCAGGTTGCCATCTGGCCAGTCGCCTCGCACATGCACATCGTAT
>Ga0209287_10001824_pt1 | contig 10232 bp, 12 predicted proteins | sample PPLLak3cmMay2015_2_FD_187255 | JGI IMG/M metagenome (GOLD analysis project Ga0209287, IMG submission 187255) | Freshwater sediment microbial communities from Prairie Pothole Lake near Jamestown, North Dakota, USA - PPLs Lake P8 Core (1) Depth... | ecosystem: Environmental > Aquatic > Freshwater... | reverse complement strand
TTCCCAAAGGCGTCATCTTTTCAAAATAAGGTCTCATTATTGCCTCCTGAAATTATTTATTTGCCTTGCGGATATCCAGAAAATCAGTGCCTGTTATCATCTTGCATACGTTAGATGAGCCTTCCACAAGCTGGTACGCCGGGGCGTCCCTGTAATATCTGGCAACAGGATATTCCGTTGAGTAGCCGTATGCCCCGAGAATTTTCATGGCCACCTGAGATGCCTTTACAGCTATCTCTCCGGCGAGGTATTTGGCCATGGCAACCTCAAGGGTGTTACCCAGTTCTCCCTTGTCCTTCTGACATGCAGCCTTATAAACCATCAGGCGGGCCGCTTCCAGTTCGCAGGCGACCTGTGCGACCATGTCCTGGTTCATCTGGAAGTTGCCTATGGCTGTCCCGAACTGCTCCCGCTCCTTGCAGTAGGAGATCGTCGCATCGAGGCATGCCTGGGCAACGCCGATGCCGCCGGCAGCTGCTGAAAGGCGGGTCTGGTTAAGCGAACCGAACACGATTTTGGCGCCATCTCCGGGTTTGCCGAGGATATTTTCCTTTGGAACCTTTACATCTTCCATGATGACCTCTCCGGTCGGTGTGGATCTTGTTCCTATCTTATCAAGATCGGTGGTGGTTATACCTTTATAATTTTTGGGCTCAATAACAAAGGCCGAAAGTCCTTTGCCCTTTGCTTCTCTATTCGTGTATGCGTAATATATAAGTACATCAGCGGCAGTGGCGTTGGAGATCCATGTCTTGTATCCGTTTATAAGCCAGTGATCGCCCTTGTCTTCCGCGGTGGATTTCATGGCCATTACATCCGAACCGGCATTGGGTTCCGTTATTGCAAAGCCGCCTACATATTCCGCCGATACCAGCTTGGAGATATATTTTTTCTTCAGCTCGTCTGTGCCGTATCTAAAGATCGTAAAGGCGCATCCCAGTGCCTGCATGTTTACCTGGACCCTCAGAGAACTGGATGCCCTGGCTATCTCCTCCGTAAGTATCATTGCAGCCAGCCAGCCCATCTCATTTCCGCCGAATTCTTCGGGGATCACTGTCCCAAAAAATCCCAGTTCACCCATGGGTTTCATTGCTTCCTTATAGGGGAAATAATGTTTTTCATCCCATTCATCCGCAAAGGGTGCAATCTTTTCTGCCGCGAAATCCTTGGCCATCGTTCTTAACATCTCTAATTCTTCACTTAACGTAAAATCCATGAATCATCCTCCTTTTAATTGGCTGTTGCCATTATGTTCTTAATTTTGACCTGTTATTTTTTGACTTTAATTAAATAAAACCTTTTATGCAATAAAAATATTCACATTATAGCTGTAATATGACTATTTATTAGTTGGCTAAGCATGCTGATTATGTTTCGGGATGATTGGAAAAACATCCAATTTTAAGTAACTTCATATTATTATAAAGCCTGATCAATATGTGAAGTCATTAAACGTCTAAATTCTGGTACTTTTTTCGTCTTTCTGACCTGGCCATATCATAAACCAGGGTGCGATTATTTGAAAACCGGCCTCTTCCGGTTAACGGATCAAATTATGATGTCATTTACAATACATTGACACCGGAGATCTCATTTAATATACTTTGGCTCAAAAAATACAGCCTGCTTAAAAATTTTATAAACCTCGATGCATTATTATTAATTAGTGTTCATCCAAAAACACCTAATTTTGGATTCACGCTATCAGCTGTCAGCATTCAGCTGTCAGCTAAAGTCTTTTAATTCAATCGGTTGGCTGACTGCTGATCGCTGACCGCTGAACGCTCCTTCCATAAAAGCCTTATTTATGGATGGACACTAATTAGGTTATCCTATTATGAAATATCTCGGCGATCCATATCCAGGCAGATCATCTATTGTGAAATGTGCCTCCGCATTATTCTTGATGATCATCACATGTTCGATCATGGATATGGGCAATTATGCCCTTTCTGATGGAGAGGCCGTATATTCGATACATCTGTTTTCTTTCAAAGGTAGTGAAGAGGCCAGGGCAAAGACAAAAGAGTACAATGACCTTGGATACAATGCCTTCTACAGGCAGGAAACGGCAGACGGAAAGCCGGATGTCTATAACGTCTATATCGAGAGGTTTAAATCACGTCCGGAAGCGGAAAAAGAGGCCGATATCCTGAAAGAGCTGGGTCTGATTTCCGATTTCGACATTAGAGAGATAATCGAGAGGCCCAAAAGCGTCCCGAAAAAGGAAAAGCAGGAAACCCCTGCTGCCGTACAGTCCGTGAAGCGCTATTATCTCAAGGTCGGGTCCCTGAAGGAAAAATCCAACGCCGAAGAAATCGTAAAGAGGCTCAAGGATGCGGGGTATAATGCATTTTATAATTATGAGACCGTTAAGGGGCTCGGGGACTGGTACAGGGTGTACGTTGACGAGTATAAATCAAAGGCCGATGCGGAAAAGGACGCCGGGAAACTGATGGAATCCGGAATTATCTCCGGTTATGAGATCAGGCGCACGACTGAAGAGATCCGGGCGGCGGAAATAATGCAGAAGGATAAAAAGAAGATGTATTCCCTGCATGTGGCATCCTACAGGGAAAGCAGTCATGCCGATGATGACATTGCCAGGCTCTCCGGATTAGGGCTTAAGGCATATTCAGTAAAGACAGATCTCTCCGGAGAACAATGGTTCCGTGTGTACGTGGGAGAATTTTCCGAAGAGGCGGAGGCAACAAAGACGGGCGCTGAACTGGCTGAAAAAGGCGTCATCGGCTATTTCAAACCCATGCTGATGGACAGGACAGGTGAATGAATATATTTTAATCTCCGGCCAAGAATAATATAGCCAATATTTCCGTTCTATGATAATTGCCTTGAAGCGGAATATCTCTGACATAACACCATGGGTATGAGCCGGATTTACAGGGAGAGGATTTATGGATATCAGCAGAGGCCTTGGAATAGGGATTGTCATGATCATTCCTTCCTTCATCGGGGGAGGGGCGGTGTGGGAATTCATTCACAGCTGGGGGGCTGTCATTGCATGGATACTCCTGATGGCCGCCGTTTATGGAATGATACTCTATAAGGTAAGAGGGGGAGACAGCAGCGATGTCGCATGAACACAGCAATATAGACCATTATGAAAAACAATTCGGAATAATTGCCATAGAGAAGGGTTTTATAACTCCTGTGATGCTCATAGAGGCGCTCAAGGTTCAGGTTGAAGATGAGGTTGAGTTTCATACCCATCGTCTGATCGGCGAGATCCTGATGGAAAAGGACTACCTTACCGCCATACAGATACAGGAGATACTGAACACAATCTTTAAACATAAACCCTGAACGTCAAGTGAAAAAAAGCCCCTGAATCAAGAGGTTTTGGGAGGACTCAGGGGCGTGATTAAAACCACAAGGGTTCTGCAGGATTTATCGACATAATATTTCAGGCACTTTAAGATTTTTTCAGGTTTATATTCTTTATGCGTCATCACTATCCCCAATTTTTCCCCCTTGAGCCTTGAGCCGGCCGACTCCGTCCCGTCGGGGCGGGATTGCGACGGCTGGATGCGCCCTGTGCCTCACAAAAAAGACAATAGACTCAGATTCCCTTAGTATGGTCTTAAATTTTCAAACAGTAATATTGAATAAAAAAATATGAGCCTAATTAGTGTAATAAATCTCGGACTGGCATTTTCCAGAAAAACCATCTTTAAAGGTCTTAATCTACAGGTTGAGCCCGGTGACCGCATCGGGCTTGTGGGGCCTAACGGCTCCGGCAAAACAAGCCTTTTAAGGATAATCTCCAACGAGATATCATCCGATGAGGGTGAGGTAAGGATCAAAAGCGGATGCATGGTGGGATTTCTCCCCCAGGATGCAGGGGAAAGGATCTCAGGGGCTATTCTTCAGTGCGTACTTGACTCCATCCCATCCCGCGTCTCAACAATGGCCGAGATAGAGGAGGTTGAGCGCACGCTCAAGGATAACCTGAATGCCGGCGGTCAGGAGAGGCTGGCGGCCAGGCTGGCAGAGCTGCATCACAATATGAGCATCCTTGAAAGGCAGTACCCTGCCCATGGCGCCGAAAAGATCCTGGAGGGACTCGGATTCAAGGCAATCGATTTCGGAAGGCCTGTATCTTCATTGAGCGGCGGCTGGAAGATAAGGGTTGCCCTGGCAGGCATACTCTATCAGAACCCCGACCTGCTGATGCTTGATGAGCCTACCAACCACCTGGATATGCCCTCTGTCCACTGGCTGGAGCAGTTTTTAGCTGACTTTCAGGGCGCTATAATACTTGTATGCCATGACAGAGAGTTTCTCAACCACCAGATAAAACGCGTAATCAGTTTTGAGACCGAGGGAGTAAGAAGCTACTCGGGGAACTATGACCAGTACATGGATTCCAGGGAAGAGGAGGTCAGAGGACTGGAGGCCAGGGCGCGGAACCAGGAGATACAGGTCAAGGAGGCCAAGAGATTTATAGAGAGGTTCCGTTCAAAGGCAACAAAGGCGAGGCAGGCCCAGAGCAAGATAAAGCTGCTTAAAAAGATCGAACTCGTGGAGACCCATAAAAGGGCAAAAACCATCCGTTTTTCCTTCCCCGAGGTGGCCCCGAGCGGCAGGGTTGTGTTATCGATTCAGAGCCTCTCGAAAAGCTTTGGAGAAATGGAGCTTTATAAAAACATTGATCTGAGCATCCTGAGGGGGGAAAAGGTTGCTGTACTGGGGCCGAACGGGTACGGGAAGACAACACTCCTGAGGATTGCATCCGGGGAAATCAAGCCGACCCACGGCACGGTCTCTCTGGGGCATAATGTGGAGATGTCATATTACGCCCAGCACCATTCAGAGATGCTTGACCCGAATAAGACCGTCCTTGAAGAGGTATATCAGGTGGTGCCCAATGAAAGCATAAGCTTTGTAAGGGGGATGTGCGGGGCGTTTCTGTTTTCCGGGGATGACGTTGACAAGCCGATCAGGGTCCTGTCCGGAGGAGAGAAGGCCAGAGTGTGCCTGGCAAAGATGCTGATCAAGCCCGGCAATTTTATACTCATGGACGAGCCTACAAATCATCTGGACCTCATGTCCTCGGAGATACTCATTGACGCCCTTTCAGAATTCAACGGTACGCTGCTTTTCGTCTCCCATAACCAGTCATTCATAAACAGGCTGGCAACAAAGGTGTGGGACATCAATGACGGAAAGATAATCGATTATCCCGGCTCCCTCAGGGAGTATTATCTCCACCTGGAGGGGATTGCCGCGGGGAAAAGCGCCCCTGTCCCTCAGAAGGAAAGCGTCCGGCAGAATGAAAAAATGGAACAGGCAGCGGAAACAAAGGACAACAGAAAGTCAATAAGAAAGGAAAAGGCTGAAAAAAGAAACCTCATCAGGTCACGGCTCAGGCCCTTTGAAGAAAAGGTGACATCCCTTGAAAACAGGATCTCGGAACTTGAAACAAGGGAAAAGGAGCTAGGGCTTCTTCTTTCCGATCCTTCCGTTTATCATGACAAGGGCAGGGGCGTCGCACTCCTTGATGAGTATCGTCATGTAAAGGATGAACTGGAGGATGCCATCCTGAAGTGGGAAGGTTGCCATAATGAGCTTGAGTCTATTAAATCCGAGTTAGGATTGCTTGCTGACGAGATTTGAGGGCCGGAGATTATGTTTTATAAAATGTTTTGGTTGCTGTATAATCGATCATAGGCAATGATGATCAGGATTCTTATTTCATACATCCGGTTGACACTAATGTGTGTCTTGTTTTTCTGGAGAAATTTATATGGCTTACAAACGTATTGAAGACAGGCAGAAAATAATAAGGATAATCGATCATCTCATCTCGGCAAAGTGTTCTGTCAGCGTAACAGTAAAGAGTGCAGCAGCAGCCTTTACCTCCATGGTTGTAAATGCCGACCAGAATCATCCTTCCCTGGCAAAGGGGACAAGAGCTGTAATAATCATAGATAAGCTGGCGCCGGAAAGGGGCAACAGCCTGATCCAGTCATCACCAAAGGTTACTCTTAGATTTGATGTAACTGATCAGCCGTGCTCCTGTACGGTTAATTATATCGGTACAAGCAGCATGCCACCCCATTTCGGTTTTATGTTAACTATGCCCGAGGTCATAGAACTGGGAGAGAAGCGAGTAGAAAGCAGGGTGCTGTTTGACCCTCCTGATTTTTTACTGGCGGAAATATGTATCGGAAAGGGCGAAAAAGATGAGAAACATTATGAGCTGAGTGTTGTTGATTGCGCGGCACACGGCCTGGGGATGCTAATACCGATGAAACATCTTGATCTTCTTAAAAAGATAAAAGTTGGAGATGTTATCAAGGACATCAGATTTTATGCCTCAAACGCGGTGCTCAGGGTTGACGGCATTGTAAGACACATTACAAAGATCGGGGAAGGCAAATTTAAAGGCGGCTATTACATAGGCATTGAATCAAAGGATATCATCCCGAGCTGCAAGGCCTAGGGATAGGCCTTTCTGTCAATAAGTTAACGTTTAATGCACCCAAGACAGTGGATTAGCATGGTGTGGTAAGAATAATCCAAACAGGTTTCTTCCCCGCTTAAGATAAGAGGGGGTCGGGGGGAGTTATGATAATGTCAGATAACCTTAACGTAACCCTTCCCGGCCTCCCCTTATCCTAAGCGGAGGAGAAAAATTTAGTCATAAAAATTGTACTGTGTATTAATCGAACAGGATTTAAAAGATATCTAAGGCTATTTGAACCAAACCGGACCGGATCATGTTATGGAATTCTATGATGAAATCGTAGATGAATGGGAGATAAGGAAAGAAAAGGCCAGAGCGCAGGAGCTGAAGCGCTCGACATGGTGGCTGAACCGCATCCAGGCCGGCGTATGTCATTACTGCAACAAAGAGGTAGGGAGAGCGAATCTCACGATGGACCACATAGTCCCACTGAGCAGGGGCGGGAAGAGCAAAAAGGGAAATGTCGTCCCGGCCTGCAAGGAATGCAACAACAGGAAAAAATACCTTCTGCCGATCGAGTGGGAGGAGTATCTCCAGTCACTTTTAAAAGAATAACCGGATATATAATTTACCCAGAATGGTGTTGAAATTCCTCCACCTTTTAGGGGGAGGTCAGGAGGGGGTCTAAAAACATCAATGCTTTAATTTTACGTCCCTCTGGAGACCCTTATCTCTGCCCCGATAATCTCGTCCCTGTTAATGCCGACGTATTCCGATGCCCTTCCCAGATTGACGGCTATTTCAAGCACTCCTGAACTGTTAATCAGTGCAAGGGGCGTCCCTTCTTCAACATCAAGATATGTGTTATAGATTCTCCTGATCTCAAGCCCGCCGGCAGATATGACGGGCGTTGATCTTCCCAGGAAATTTTCCAAACCCTGTTTCCGGATGTTCGTGATGAGATTGCCGAAATTATCAATGCGCGTGACCTCGCCGTGCAGTACTTCATTGGCAATATAGGGCAGGGGTGGGTTCATCTCAACGGGGTCCGATATCTGATCGCCCATCTTCTTAAGGTCCTCCCCCATTGAAATACGGGCGGCCACAGGGGCAAAGACCTCCCTTCCATGGAATGTGCTTGTGACATGGGGAAGAAAATACCTCTTTTCCGTAAGCTGTATGAGAGTTGCCTCCCTGGAGTCCCTGATGACCGGCCAGAATACCCCGTTATCAGGGCCGATGAAAAAGTGGCCTTCCGCCTCAACCCCCAGCAGCCTCCTGCCGCTTCCCACACCGGGATCGACCACTGCCACATGCACTGTGCCCTTCGGGAAAAAGGGGTATGTCTCCCTTAGCATATCAGATGCCTGCGCTATCCCGCCTGTCATGATGGAGTGACTCACGTCAACAATAACAGCGTTGGGGTTGATGGAAAGAATCACGCCCTTCATCATGGCAAGATATGGATCAATAAGCCCGAAATCAGTAAGCAGGGTAATAATGCCGGAAGGTTTCATAATTTTAATTAATTGCCTCGATTTAACCCATGCCTCACAAAAAAATATGGCTAAGCAGTCTCCCAAACCGCATGTTTATAATGAGTCCTGATTGTCTGATCTTTTGTTATCAGGCGATTCTGGGCTATTGCAGACTGCGCAGTTATTATTCGGTCAAAAGGATCTCGCGTCCATGTTAGATGTGATGCCGAACGAATAACATCATAAAAAGATTTTCGACATATTTGAAGGTCAATTTGTTGATTAAGGTATTTAAAAACAGGTTCAGATGGAAGTGTAGTACGACCGATTTCATGCAGATAATCCAGTTCCAATAATACGATAGGAGAGATTAAAATTTCAGGCTCATATTCAATTATATACCGGGCATGCTCACTTAGCCCATCTCCCTTGCGGAAGAAAAGCCATAGAACAACATGGGTGTCCAGATAAATCATATTTTAGGTTCCCATTCAGAAGACCAGTCCATATGAACAAGGTCATCAGGATTTCCAATAATAAATTCGGGATGTTTTTCGAGTGTATCCAGATCCCTGCATTTTTCGGCAGGACTGATAACGAGGCGTTTGCCTTTTCTCTCAAGTTCCACAGGGACACCTGTCTTGACGACTTTATCTAATAGTCTAAATATATCATTTTGTTTTTCCGAATTCGAACTGGGGAGTTGTTGAGGCATTTTAAACCTCCTAATCAGTTGTTTTGCTTAATTTTAACATTGATTTTATTTCTACACAATAAGCGATATTTTAACTACCTTCTTTTTATAATAATATATTTTACTGAATCTGCAATAGAATTATTTCCGTATCATTTCCAGATTCGAGGTCCTTACAAAATCTGGCTCGAAAATATTTTGGCTGTAGTTTCATGACCGAAGGCATCTTCTATTGCCTTATAAATGAACAATGGATCATTAGATATATATTTATCTGTGGTCCTTATGTTCCTGTGTCCCATGGCCCGGGCCACCACGATGATATCCTTTGAACTATTATACAGGTGCGAGGCAAAGCCTGCCCTGAAGGAATGTATGGTCAGGTTTTTTCTAATGCCGGAAAGCCTTTTCCATTTTTCAAATCGTGCATTTGCCTGTCTTTTCGAAAGTGGGGTTTCAGAATATCTGCCTGGAAACAATGGCAGTTCTTTAATGTTATCGCCTTTCGCCTTTATCGTACTGATGTATCTGTCCAGTATTTCCGCAAACAGACTGGGGACAGGTTGACGACGTTTGCTGCCGCCTTTTGTATGGTTTAATAATAAGCTTGAAGATACGGTGTCATAATCCTTTATCCTTAGCTGAAGGGCCTCTGATCGACGTATTCCTGTAAAAGCATAGACAGAAAATAAAAGCTCATCGCGAAATGCCTTCGGGTCCTTTGAGTGTTGAATAGTTTTAAAAAAGACCCCTATTTCTGTAAAGGAGATCGGAATAGCTCCGGCAGAATAAACCTTTTTCAGATGAAGTGAAATCGAGTGGTCACTTATTGTAAGGCTGGAATCAAATGCCCATTTGAAAAAAACCCTATAGGCGCATATTATCCTGTTCATTGTCGCTATGGACCTTTGCATTACAGAATGGGATGATTTTTTGATTTCGACAAGGGCTAAGGAAATATCTTTACTGGTGATCTTTTTCAAAGGAATATCATAGAGAATTTCTATCAGCCATTCAAGGCTGCGTAAATAATTGCTAATTGTATTTGCGGACCGACCTGTAGCTTCAAGATGAATACGGAAATCATTAATGGCCTCGCTGAATAGCAATCCGTTACTATTTTTTCCCCCGAGAAACATAAGTTGTTATTGGAGTATTGTAATTTTTATTGCCTGCTGTGAATGTCATATTATGTTCTCCTTTAATTTATGTGTTTCGAAATTGATTTTAGAAGCATTTTCGTCGACCCGCTTGTGACAAACATGGCCGAACAAATGTACAATTGCAAAGTATTTTTTTAAGTTTATTAAAAATGTCGGAGATAAATAAGGGGGTTTTCGAAAATGGGTGTGAATTTAGAAAAAAGGCAGGGCCAACTTTTAGAGATTATTGATTTTTTTGGGATGTCGTCCACGCACCACCATAAAATGTCGAAAGCGCATTTTCGACATTTTATGGTGGTGTATAACTAAATGAAATATCTAGGCAATATGTTTTTGAATTAATTATCGATTTAAAAAGTGTAGTATATTGTTGATTTCCGGATTAATTTGACTAACGATATCTGATTATATTGGACTAATTGCCGGATTTCCGGATTAAAATGACCAAGGCCGACAAGAAAGAATCG
>Ga0209287_10001823_pt1 | contig 10234 bp, 10 predicted proteins | sample PPLLak3cmMay2015_2_FD_187255 | JGI IMG/M metagenome (GOLD analysis project Ga0209287, IMG submission 187255) | Freshwater sediment microbial communities from Prairie Pothole Lake near Jamestown, North Dakota, USA - PPLs Lake P8 Core (1) Depth... | ecosystem: Environmental > Aquatic > Freshwater... | reverse complement strand
TGTTTTCACCGAGAAGGTGAATCTGAGCAAAGTTTACGGAGAGTGAGGTCGGGGCCGCTTTCAAGCAATCTCAAAGCTGAGCAGGAAAGTTCTGTGTATTGGATAGTCAACCCCGCTTTTTATATCCCGTTGATTGCCAATCACTAACAGTGAGCTGCGGTGATCAGGATTTTCTCACTCTCCGCAAACTCCTCGAAATGCCAGGCACCGAGTACCCCGCAAGTGCCGACCGCCGATCGAGATCATCGAGCGCCCCGTCTAAGATTCAAACGATGAAGTAACATCAGGAGAATTGAAAATGTATATTGTGACATGAGAAGTTATCGTGGCTGCTTAGTCCTCCTGTCCCTTGGGCTGCTGGTGTGTGTTTCGGGAGCACAAGCTGAGGATTCCCCGATCCCGGGTGACGCCGATTTGTCGGGTCTCCAGCAGGGCGAATTTCGATTCAAGACCGACTCCACAGATTCAGGACAGCTGATAGACTATGGCATCATCGTACTTCCGGAGAACCGTGAGAAACAGAACTCACGTTGATCTAGAAAGGGGGCAAGTTGAGAGCCGGTCTGTGTGGCGGGGAACTGCGGACCGGCTATTTTTCAACATTTTCACCTTTTGGGGCCTATTGCTTTTCTGTGTAAAATGTGAAATAAATCACTTGCGGGGGGGGGGGGGAATTCTATATCTTGTAGCTATAAATTTAACTCAATCAACAATGTGAGCTAAGGTGAGTTGTAAAAATCGACCGCTGCCAAAGAGAGAAAGGAGTAAAGACTTGTATAGAAATAGAGTGCTAAGCTGCTTACAAATCTCTGCATCCCTAATTCTGTCAATCGTTGTTTTGCAGTTTATTGTAGGATGTGGTGCACCAAGGAACTTCGTGATCAAAGATGTCAAACTTGAACAACCTCCACACAAAATACCATTGAGCATTGCACTATACGTGCCCAGTGAATGCGATTCGATGCTGTATATCTCACCATATGGGAAGGGTACAGTAGGTTACTACGAAGGAGCGATTGGACAGGCGCTTTGCCCAGAGCTGAGACTATTGGTAGACAAGATGTTTGAATCAACAACAGTGGTCAGCAATCTGGAGGGGGCATCCGAGGGAATATTTGATGCAGTACTTATAGTTGACTTGAAAGGCGCAAAAAGGGAAAGCGAATCGGGAAATACATGGGCCAAAAGGGAAATGGCCGTATGGGCAGACTGGATTTTATGGGATTCAGTCGGAGGTAATTTAATCTGGGACTTTAGAGCCTATGGTCTGGCCGAAACTAATGAGGGAAACCTATTCACAGGCAAGAAGAATCAAGTGAACGCACTAAAAAAGGCATCTCAGGACTTATTAATGAAAAGCCGGAACGCTCTGCTAAACTCCACTGAGATAAATGGGTTCGTCGAGTCGCACCAGGCTACCGGGCCATCCGAATCTGTCTACAGGTCGGTATACGGTAACCGTCCACTCTGGCCATGGGAGAACGAACTAGCCAACCTATACTACTCTCACCCCGAGTGGGACTATAAGTCATGGGGTTCATCGGGCGTTCCTGTCGAGTATTTCAAGCTTCTGTTTCCAGAAATTGCTCTTTTACATTGGGTGGGCCTTGATAACATTGCGGAAGGGGGGACTGTGACACATAGGTTGCGAAACGGAACAACAGCGGAATTTAGAAAAGTCGGTGAAGACTACAAGGTCTTTATGGTTGCGGTACCACCGCCCCCAAAGAATTGGAGGCATGATGCCCCTTTCGAGTAATTGCAGAAGTCTCTATAACGCTGATTCGTATGGGAATTCAAAGTATAGAGTACACAGTGCTATGAATGGTGATGATTTGTTGAGAAGAATAATCCGGAGATGTGATTCTAGACGTTTGTGTGTTTTGACAATGATATTGAGTCTAATCACTTATGGTCACATTCTGGCTGGAGAACGACTAAAAGTGCTGGATACAAAGATCGCTACTCCGGTCTACCAACTGATACTAAACTCAACTGGCGACTTCTCAGGGGAGCAATCTTTTACAATGACCGCCCTACCGACTCTTGCGGACTACCGTTGCAGTTTTGGAGGTATAGCAACTGGGACCATGCACTTCACTGTTACTGATTTGTCACCTTATCCTTGGATTGTGCCGAAGGATGACGATGGGGATCTGTCCTGTTATGCTACTTTAGAGGACGCGCAGAAGGCGTTATTGAGGCCGACGGCTGAGAGCCGAAAGTCTGAGGCCAGGCATAGGAAAGATGGTTTTCTTGGTGCTATGACAAAAGGCGATCTGCGATAATATTAACCATCGTCAACGATGAAAAGGGGAGGGAAATACTGCAATTGGCTGTTCCGATAAAAGCTGACAGCAGTACTAAAGTTTGGTCCGACCTCTATAAGTCGACATTCATGTATCGAGATATTATCTCACAAGAGCTTTCCTACGGCAACAAGTTCGTTATCTGCTTCGCCATTCCCCAAGATGTTGATAGTGGCAAAAGAAAAAGCGCCAAGGGTAACCTGTTTAAGAAAGGCGTCTATATCAAAGCAAAGGATTTTGGTCAGGCTGTTGACTCTGCATTCGACGAGACTCCTAAAGATACAATATTGAAGGTCTTTGATACAGTGAGTTACAGTATAAAAAGTGTCGCGATATCACAGTTTCCCGATACGACAAGACCGATTATCACTGTTAGCGGGGGAAACATTACTATTGATTCACTCCTAAGTATTTTAGAGCCAGCAGTAGGCACCGTAAGTAAGGACTCTGTTGTTGATCTGATGTTCATCGGTGAATTCGAACATAGCGAATATGGAGATACTGTGGCATCGTGTAGGGTTGTGTTTCCACTTGGAAAGTACCTATCAGGCATTCGTGCCAATTCACTTGATTTGGATTTCGTTCACATTCCCCCCTCAGAGTTTGAATGCGATCCGTACTACGATTTGTCGCCGGAACTCAGAAACTGGATCGGCTGGATCACGAGTTGGGAGAGCTTTGCTAAGAAGTATTGCGAACACTTATCAACCCAGGAAAATGTGACGTTTCAATTTTTCAGCGCTGAAAGTGGGCCGATCCGGCTTGAAGGTACAGCGTTATTTAACAAGGGGCAGATTAAGATTCAGGAAATGAATGCTACACTTCCGAGGCTCAGCATAAGTGTAACTGGCAGTGGCGTGTGGCTTGGATTCGATGGGGATTATTACATTTGCCAGACAGAAGTGTCTAAATCCGAATATGCTCTTATCATGCAAGGGAATAGACTTAACGACGAAGACGGTAGCAAACCAATATCAAGCATTACTGATGGCGAGATTGACGAGTTTTGTGCCAGATTATCCAGAAGAGAAGGAGTATCATACCGGATTCCATATGAGATTGAATGGGTACTTTCTTCACTATATGCCTGTAGTAAGCATAGTGGATGTAAATTTGATAATGCAATGATAGTTACTTGCGACAGTTGGAACAGTTCAAACTCGAGCGACTCGCTCAGAAATGTGCGAAGCAACAAAACCGACGATGTACTACTCCATAATCTGTTTGGTAATGTAGCAGAGCGTTGTTCGTCATCGTGGCTAGAGTCAGGCATTGTGAATTTGACAATAAGGATAAACAAAGGTGGGCATTACCAGAGTGATCCTGATAAGTGCGGTTTGCACAGTGGCACTAGTGTGAAGGAACGAGATCAGACTGTAGGGTTTAGGCTTGTGGCCACCTTGAACTAGATAGTTGCAGATCAGGGACAGAAAGCTCATCAGCAGTTCGTATTTTGTGACATGAAATAAACTATCTTGTTCCAAATTCCTTTGCTCTATACTTTCAGCAGGCAATTCGAGGGTGTGTTTAAAATATTGTCTTCCAACGCGTTCCACTAGCAACCGAGTAGCTTGATATCACCCGAAACTCGAATTCCACAGAAGTTTGGGGAGAGTGAGGTCGGGGCCGCTTTTTTCTAATCTTCACTCCAGCAACACATTAAGAAATTTACGTCTTTCCTATAGACAGAACCATTCATATGAATTATTTATTCCCATTGCGAAATCTATATCTGTTTCTCCGATCTTTTACCGAATTTGAAGGATATTCTCAAATAGAGCCGTCTGATTAAGATGCCCAATCCTTTTACATCTTTGAAAGTGGATTATTAATCCGCGGACAACTCATTTTTGAGTTGATTTATTTCATCAAATAATAGTTTCAGTTCTTGCCTTATTGGCTTGTTGCATCTTTTATTAAACCAACGCTGGAAATCCTGGTTATTTAGTTTATGTGCCTTTGCGGCTTGATTTGTATTTGGGTATTTTCTTTCAAAGAAATATTCTCGGGCAAATATCCTAAATTTTTCAGGAAGTATATTCATCAGCTGCTCTACTTTTTCTTTGAGTAGTACTTCCATTTCACGTAGGCGACCATCAGCAATACGTTGAGAATTTTCATCTGAAATTGGAGACGTAGATGTTAATGAATCCTCCGTTACATACCACCCCGTCAATGATTCATTATCGGTTAGTTTCTGTCGTATTGAGATCGCATTATATTCGACTTCCTTTTTTACCTCGACGATTAAGCGTAATGCCTCATGAAAAGCGACTTTATAGACCCAATTGGAAAACCTGCCTTTACCCTCAAAAGAACGTGCTTTCAAAAAGCAGTGCGTAATAAGTTCTTATAGATATGAGAAGAAAAGGACCGCCCGATAGAGCAGCGCTTGATTGCCTTTGCGCGATAACCAGCTTGATTAAATAATACCTTTATCAGCCCTCGATAGCTACCTTTATCACTACCTGAAATTCTTTCAACTTGGCATCGCGGATTGAGCCACGTTGTTCAACAACTTGGAAGAAATGGACCTTTTCGCCCTGTGATATTAGTTTATCGACTGCAATTCTGACTGCTTCCGAAAAACCATCTGATGATACGCCTACTACTTCTTTCATAATCAGCATTGTTCTGCTCCAATCGTTTTCACATTTATCAGTTTATATATTATTTGCTCATTTCTGCAAGAGAAATAAATAAGATTGATAATTTAGCATGTAATAGATATAATTATGTTGTGAATAGGATATTCAATCAACCCATTATTGTATCCAGCAAATGCCTGGGCTTTGAAGCTTGCCGCTGGAACGGGATGACGATTTCCGACTTGTTCATTAAAAAGCTTGAGCCTTTCGTGGAATTCCGGACGGTGTGCCCCGAGCTAGAGATTGGTTTAGGCGTCCCAAGGGATCCCATTAGGTTAGTGAAAAAGGGGAATAATCTTCGCCTTATGCAGCCGGCAACTGACAGAGACGTGACTGGCTCGATGATTAATTTTTCTAATGGCTTCCTATTAAAAATAACTGAGGTTGACGGATTTATACTGAAGGGTAGATCGCCGTCTTGCGGCATAAAGGATGTCAAATATTACCCGGGAATAGAAAAATCCATGGCCGTGGAAAAGGGACCGGGATTTTTCGGTAGTGCCGTTCTTGAGCGTTTCACTGATATAGCTGTTGAAGATGAGGGCAGGCTCAGCAATTTCAGAATAAGAGATCATTTTCTAACAAGGATCTTTTCATTGGCTCAATGGCGTGAAGTCGAGAAGGTTATGTCCATTTCAAGGCTTGTTAATTTCCACACCGATAATAAGTTGCTATTAATGGCTTATAGTCAGAAGGAATTAAGGCTTCTTGGCAAAATAGTGGCAAATCATGATAAGAAACCTATCAAAGATGTTGTTGCCAATTACGGACATCATTTTAAACAGGCGATTGCAAAAATCTCAAGAAATACATCCAATATAAATGTCATCATGCACGCCCTGGGGTACTTTTCGGAGGATCTAATTAAAAATGAAAAGCGACATTTTATTGGTATTTTGGACAAATACCGGCAAGGGGCAATTCCCTTGAGCAGTCCATTGAGTATTTTGCAGTCATGGATTACGAGATTCGATCAACAATATCTTGCTCGTCAGACTTTTTTCGAGTCATACCCCGAAGAATTATGTGAGATATCTGATTCCGGCAAGGGGCGCGACTACTAAAAGCATATACCCATTTTGAAAGACATGAAAGAGCAAAATATTTTGGTAATAGGCGCGGGCGGTTATATCGGCTCTCACCTTGTCCCGCGACTTTTGGAAAGTGGCTACAAAGTTAGATGTTTGGTCCGCGACTCGAAAAAGATTACAGGTGAATCGTGGTTCAACTCAGTCGAGGTTTTCAAGGGTGATATTCTCGACTTGGCCTCACTGCAGCACGCATTTGAAAATGTAAATATTGCCTATTATTTAGTCCATTCGATGGGAAATCCAAAAGGCGATTTTGCGAAACTTGATCGCTTAGCTGCACGAAATGCCGGCAAGGCAGCCAAAGGCGCTGGAGTAAGTCGGATAATCTATTTGGGCGGACTTGGAAGACGTAACCTGCCGCAATCCGTTCACCTTAAGAGCCGCCACGAGGTTGGCAATATCCTTAGAGCATCCAGTGTGCCAGTTACCGAATTTCGGGCGGCAGTGATTATTGGAGCCCGGAGCCTATCATTCGAAATGATTCATCATCTCACCAACAGGCTCCCAGTAATGATTTGTCCGCAGTGGGTGATAACTAAAACTCAGCCGATCAGTATTAATGATGTCATTGGTTATCTCGTCGCTGCCCCCGACATCCCAAGGAGTGTCGATAGAATAATTGATATCGGAGGGCCTGAAATACTGACATATCGTGACATGATGTTAACAGTGGCACAGGTTTTGGGGCTCAAGAGATGGCTGATCAAAGTGCCTGTATTAACGCCCCGACTTTCGTCATACTGGGTTGGCTTGGTAACGCCAATTCCAATCCGGCCGGCGCGTGCTCTTATCGAGGGCCTTCGACATGAAACGGTGTGCGAGAATGATGATGCAAGAAAGCTATTTGATATCGAACCCATGCCGTTTGTGACAGCCGTGCAAAAAGCCCTATCGACGGTTCTCTTCAGTGATAGCATTATCGAGGGATTTGTAGGGGAATCAGTTATTAGGCAAATTGAGCCGTCGCACATTCTAATTGACCGTCAACAGCTGACTGTTAATGCACCCGTAAAGGTTGTTTTTGACGTCTTTACAGGGATAGGCGGTGAAAAAGGCTGGTATTATGCAAACTGGCTTTGGATGATTCGTGGATTTATTGATGAGATCTTTGGTGGGATGGGCCTGCGTCGTGGTCGCCATGATGCTGCTACCTTGTCGGTTGGTGATTCACTTGACTTTTGGCGTGTCGAAGAACTTGAAACAGCCAAGAGACTTTTACTTCGCGCCGAGATGAAAGTACCGGGGAAAGCCTGGCTTGAATTTGAGGTAGAATTGATTGACCAGCACAAGAGTAAATTGACACAGACAGCACGCTTCTATCCCAGGGGCTTATTAGGGATATGCTATTGGTATGGCGTTTATCCGCTTCATAAGTTGGTGTTCAAGGGACTCGCATCTGCTATTGCAAGAAAGGCAGAAGCGAGCTATGCGAACTGAAACAAAGAAAATCTAAATGAATAGAATGCTCCGATTAGGCCTCTGCTGCATTTTTCGCCATGAGCCAATAAAATTCCGGACAACGACGGCGATGTCGCTTAAGAATGTGATTCGCTGAAATGCTCTAAAAAAAATATCAGAGCTATGTATACATAATACTCAGTCATTAAATGATGCCCTGGCCTATTGCAGCAACCATAGGATAGGTGCTTTTCGCATCAGCAGTGGAATTTTTCCCCTGCGAACGCATCCGCATTTGGGATATGAGATCGATGAGCTTCCTGAATCAACGCAGATTCGAGCATTGTTCAGCAAATGCCATAAATTCGCCCAGATCAATAACATCAGAACAACCTTTCATCCAGATCAATTTGTGGTTCTCAATTCTCCTCGACCGGATGTGGTCGACAGCTCAATTTCTGAACTTGAGCATCACGGCGAGATGGCGGAATTGATTGGCGCCGATGTTATCAATATCCATGCTGGCGGGGCGTATGGCGATAAGGAAAAAGCCTTGGAAAGGCTTGTCACCGGCATAAACCGGTTATCAAGCCGAATCAGAAAACGTTTGACTCTTGAAAATGACGATAAATCCTATACTCCAGTGGATCTTTTGCCGCTCTGTTGGAGAGAAGAAATCCCTCTAGTTTATGATGTGCATCATCATCGCTGCCTTCCCGATGGAGCATCTATTGAAGAAGTTACTGATGCTGCCTTGCTCACGTGGAATCGAGAGCCATTGTTTCATATCTCCAGCCCTTTAAATGGTTGGAACGGAAAATTCACTCAAAGACATCATGACCTTATCGATGTCAAGGATTTTCCTAAGGCCTGGCAAGGGCTCAGAATCACTGTTGAGGTTGAGGCGAAAGCGAAAGAGGTCGCGGTAAATAAACTGCGAATTGAATTGAATAGCTCGCGAATCGGAAATCGAACTAAAGACCATATTCGACGCTGATATTATATCAAGTGATAGTTTTCCGACAACTTCCGTTGATGATAGCATAGTGCAATCAGATCGGGAAACTGAAACTCACAAAAGTTTGCTGAGAGTGATATTGGGGCCGTTCATTGATAATGCGTTGTCCAACACCCAGCTAAGTAAAGCAAAACTTGGTAAAGTGGTCGTATTTGTCTCTCGGTTCCTATTGACAGCGCATCAGACAATGTCAATCCGTCTGACCGGTGGTAAGTGGCTTCTTGAGCACGCGCACTGGTCTGAGGTGAAACAGAAGTGATGCCCAATACTTGGGTATTAGAACAAGAAAGCTGCAATCCCGGCAATCAGCAGAACGAGAAAGGAACTTATTCCATTCAGAATGGGAGAGTCGGCGGGGATCTGTTTTCGCAAAGATAAAGGCCGGCAATTACTTAGAGATCAAGAAAATCATGCCGCCAAGGCAGGTTTTTTTAATTCCGGCTATTTCCCCAGGATATCACATACAGTAATCTGTTCGGAAACCCGAATTCAGCCGAAGTCCGGAGAATGCGATATGAGGACCTCCATGTTAAGCTGTTATAAATGGACAAAGTAAACAAACCACAAATGCTTCAGGTTATTGACTTTAATTTATACTACCGTTCATATTTTGTCTCGGTCCATCTTCTTATAAGCGTTGACGCGCATTTGATAGTATATATATTGGTGTTCGATGTATTTATTTTTCGCGAGTTTGTAAGGGTATGACAATACTTTCAATTATCGTTGTATTTCTGATTTTAATGGGAAATGCTACGGCGCAGCAACCGCTGCCGGTTTCCCCGGTTGAGCAGGTCGATTTGGACCGCTATTGTGGTACGTGGTATGAAATAGCGAAATTTCCTAACCGGTTTCAGCGAAAATGTTCCTGTTGTACTACTGCAGAGTACACACTTCTCGCTAACGGCAAAATAAAGGTCGTGAACCGCTGCCGGAAAGCCGATAGCAGTCTATCCGTCGCGGAAGGAATAGCCAAGAAAGATGATCCGAAGGGTTCGAATGCCAAGCTTAAAGTCAGATTTGCACCATCATGGTTAGGTTGGCTTCCGTTTGTCTGGGGCACGTATTGGATAATTGATTTGGCTCCGGATTATTCCTATGCCGTAGTTGGAGAGCCATCCAGAAAATATTTATGGATATTATCGCGCACCAAGAATATCGAGAAGTCGGAATATGAGGAGATTATCGGCAGACTAGAAGGAATGGGGTATGATACTGATAAGCTTATCCTGAGTGATCAGGAATGACGGCTCGCCAAAGCTCCCGGAAAGTGGAATGGGGGCCTGCCATAGGTTTTGGGCCTTAGTGCAACTTGGCTTTTTCTTCTGCAATTCTCTCTGATAATCTTATCTTATTTTACTGAGTAAACTGTATCTGGTAAAGCTGTGATTCGGCTAATAACCAATCTCTGGCTGCCGGGGCAAATCGTATTATGCCAGCTGGGATTTTGCGAATGACAAACAAGTTTAGTGACGCCTGGAAGATGATGCCGACTGACTGGTTGCTTGATGGAGCACCTTTCGTCAAATATCGAATCTTGGCGGATCTTCTCAATAGACCTGAAAATGATCAAGAAGTAACCAGTACAAAAGAATCCATCAGTAAATATGATCCACTCAGGCGGATATTGGAGAGACAAGACCCCAATGGATATGACCTTCCCCCATTTAATGGTCCAATCATAACCTCACAGTTTCGTAGTTATTTGTCAATCGGTTTTCATATTCTTCAATGAATTCAGCGGGCGTTCGCTGTCCAAGTGAGCGGTGC
>Ga0209287_10001822_pt1 | contig 10239 bp, 7 predicted proteins | sample PPLLak3cmMay2015_2_FD_187255 | JGI IMG/M metagenome (GOLD analysis project Ga0209287, IMG submission 187255) | Freshwater sediment microbial communities from Prairie Pothole Lake near Jamestown, North Dakota, USA - PPLs Lake P8 Core (1) Depth... | ecosystem: Environmental > Aquatic > Freshwater... | reverse complement strand
TCTGATGCTTTTTGATATGCCTTTTTTTCTGAAAAATTTTGCATCAAAAGAGGCAAAGCAACATTTTCAAGTGCTGTTAATTCTGGAAGTAAAGCATAATCTTGAAAGACATATCCCAAAGTAGAAAGACGGAAATTCGTTTTTTCATTTGTCGTTAAAGATAAAATATCTTTTTCATCAATAAAAATCTCACCACTTGTAGGTTCATCGAGAAGACTCATTTGATAAAGCAGAGTGCTCTTACCTGCACCAGAACGACCCATAATGGCAATAAACTCTCCACTTTTTGCAACAAAATCTATGCCTTTTAAGACTTCTGTTGTGTTCTCTCCATCTTTAAATGATTTTTTTAAATTTTTTATTTCAATCATAAAATTAATTTCTACCTAAAATTGAATCTAATGTATTTTTACGAACGACCAAGCGAGCAGGGATAAATCCAGCAACGATTGTTGTTATCATTAAAAGACTTATTCTAAGCATAGTACCTCCGATTGGCGCAACAAGTATTCCATCACTAAAAGGAAAATCTATGGGATTCGCAGCCAAGGCTGGTTGAAGAAAAAAATAAAGCACAATAATACCTACAATAGAACCACAAACTGCATAGAAAAAAGATTGTAAAACATATGATATCTCAATAGCTCCTTCATTAATACCAATACCTTTCATTATACCTATAAATTTTCTTCTAGTTACAGCATTAATAAAAATAACTATAAATATAGTAATAGACGCAACAATAAGACCTATAGAAGAAAGTATATTCCCAAGTAGAGAGAAAGTATCTACCATATCTTTAATAAATTTTGGTTCTGCGTCAGCATATGTCTGAACTTTTGCAACACGATCTACTCCATTTTTTTTCAAAATATCTCTTACTAAATTAGGATCTACTCCTTCTTTTACTTTTATTGCTATTTCAGCAACATTTAGATCATTCCTACCAATTATACTTCGTAACTGAGAATCTATCATATAAACTCTCATTGAAAGTTCATCGACTTTAGCTTTTATAATACCTTTTACTGTAACTTCACGTTCTACTCCATGAACTTTTATACGGATTTTTGTACCAGGACCAACATCATTAAGTGCAGTAAATCCAGGTGAATCAACAGGTAAATATTTTTTTATGAGATATGATCCTAACATCACTTGATCATAATCCCCAGGAGCAAGATATTCTCCTTCAACTATAAATTTTGATAAATTCGTTACATTATTTTCAGCAACAGGATCAATGCCAACGATTGAAGATGAAGCAGTATTTGGTTTTACGGTTAAATCAGTTCGTGTTTTATAATTTGCTTCTAAAGAAGCACCGCTTAAATATCTTGCTGTCATGGATTCTATCTCTGAAACAGACTTTATGACATTAATAACCTCAGGAGTGTTTTCAATATATGTTTTATCATTTAAATTTGAAATTATTACATCACTTGTATAATGTGTATGAACAGCATTAATAGCACCCTGAAGAAGTCCCACTAAAATACCACTTATCACAACAAGATTAATAAAAGTAAAAAACATTACAAAAACTATAAGTATTGTGGTCCACAAATTTGCTCTTCTTATTTGACGTTTTGCTAGAAAAAATCCAATACGAAAATTTAATGAAGAAAACATATTATTTTATCTTAGGATTAAGTAAAACCACAGAACCTTCAGTCAATCCAGAAACAACCTCAAATTGACCAAGAGAAGAGATATTTCCAACTATTATTTCTTTATCTAAAATCTTGTTATTTTCCTTTACTTGTAAGAATTTTCTCCCATCTCTTTCAAAAACAACACCACCTGGAACTACAATAACGTTTGGTTTACTAAAAGTAATAATAGAAATATTGGCTGTCATACCTCTCTTTATACGATCATCTTTATCTAAAAATTGAAGTTTAGTTTTATAAGTAGACACTCCATCTTTTATTGTTTCTGCTGGATCTATAGAAATAACTTTTGCATTAAACAAAACATCGTCTCCATATGCATCAAGAGTGATCTTTGCATTATCATCTAATTTTATAAGAGCAATATTTACTTCAGGTACATAACTTTCTATCTGAAAACTTCCAACACTCATCATCTGAACTAATGGAAGATTAGAAGAAGCAACCTCCCCGACTTTTGCATCTATCTTTGTTATTATTCCACTAAATGGAGCTGTAATTAAAGTTTTTGCAAGCATAGCCTTTGTATTGAGAAGGCTCGCTTGTGCACTTTTTATTTGAGTAATTGCCTGTTCAATATCTTCATTTGTTGCTCCAGCTTGTTCTAACTTTAAATTATTCTGTTTAATAAGTAACTCAGATTGTGTATTTTTATATAAAGTTACGCTAGAAGATAAATTTGAAATAGCATTATCTATAGCTAGCCTTGCTGTTGAAGTATCTGTTTTCCAATTAATCTGAAAAACCCCTGTATTAGAATAAACTTCTGGATTATTTGTTATAACTGAAACCTTAGACAAAAAGCTTTTTACCTGATTCATATTATTTTCTGCTTCTGTTATAGCTTTTACAAAATCAGAATTAGAATTTAAATTTGAAATAGATTTTTCCCAAGAAACAAGCATTACTCCGATAGAGTACCTCTCTGAATTAATTTTTGAAATAATATCAGAATCACTTGTAGATAACTCTATGGTAGGATTAATCGTTAACGGATTCTTGAAAAATTGATCTATCTTATTTTTTATTGCATCATCAGACTTAGTATAAGCATCACTAATAGAATTTATTAAACTTTGTTTTGCTTGATTAAACGCTGTCTGTGTACTTAACAAAGAAGACTCTGTAATAGCAATCTGTTCTGGTCTTGTTCCTAGTTGTAAAGATTTTAATCTTATTTCTTCTTTTTCTAAATTTGCTTCTTTTTGTGTTAAATCAGCTCTCAAATCACCGTTCTCTACACTAGCTAAAACTCTTCCCTCTTCAACGACATCCCCAACTTTTACTCGCACTGAAGATACTCTTCCACCTTGAGAAAAACCAAGGCTTACATCGCTTGATGCTACGACTTTACCAGACACTGAAATCTGATTTACGAAATCACTTAATTTTACTGTCATAGTCTGCTCTCCATTGTCTTTATTACTAAAGACTAAAATCATAATTAAAACTAAAAAAACAGCAATCGTGATAAAAATAACGGATTTCTTTTTAAATAGATTTTTTAAGAAAAATAATTTTTGTTTCATAACTTTAATATTAGCATAAATTTTAATATAAATAAAAAAAGATATTTTTAAATCAAGTTTTTCAATTGGTCCTCGTATTTTTTCATTATTTCCATAGAAGCTGTCTGTTGATCCATTCCTCCTTTTATCTTTACTTGAATTTCTTCTGCAATCTTTTTAAAAAGTTCTGGATTTTTTTCCATCATATTGATAACCATATCTATTTGCGCTTCTGGTATACCTTGAGTACGAAGCATTTTTTTAAGCAAAAAATTTTTAAACATAATTTAAATAATTAATTTATTAATAAAAAATTATTCATCTAAAATCTCAAAATCATCCCCTTCCGTAGGAATAATTCTCTTTTGACGAATAAAATAAACAACTACACTTGATATAACCAATAATATAACAAATCCTATAAAAAATAAATAAGGACTTCGTGTATTATTTACAATATCACTATTTAGAATAGTAGCTGAAAAATCATTATTAGTTTTTTCTAAACTATTTTTTTTATCTCTCTCTTCTAGATTTATATCCTCTAAATTAGTTAATTGTACAAAAGAATTTTTTGTATTATTAGATGAAGACACCTGTTTAAGAATATCCAGACTTCCATAATCAAAAACAATTTCACCGGTAGGTTTTATAAGTTTCAAATCTTTTTTATTTTCTATTGTAAGATTTGTTATTTTGGGAGATAAAATTATTTTTCCTTTACTTAAAAGAATACTATTCCTAGGAAAAACAAAAGTCTTCTCAAGTGAAGCTAAAAACCATTTTGAAATATCTATTTCAAAATCTGAATTGTTTGTAAGCTCAATAAAAAAATCTTTCTCATTCCCCACCTTAGAAATAATAATAGAAAGTGGTACAACTTTTATTGTAATTTTATTTATTGCATCAGAAATATCTTTATAATGATTTGAATAATATTCCAAAGAAACTATATATTCTCCAGCATACAAAAAAGTGTGAGAAAATTTATCAAAATTATTTATTTGTTCTCTTGAATCACCATCTCCAAAATTCCAAAAACATTTTCCATAATTCAATACTTCACCAGAATATCCAAAATTGCTTGCTTTAAATTCAAGAGGTACACCAATAAATGCTAAATTCTTTGTAAGAATTTTCGTTTTAATAGTCGGTGTTTCAATTATCTTTGATTTTGTTTCATTTATAATTTCGAAGGAAGAAATAACAGAAATATTTTCACTACTAGTTTGTGATGTATTGCCAGAAGTATTTTGTATACCAGGTGTAGGAGATGCAATAATCCAACCATTAGAAACTCTTTGAAGACTTTTACCATCAGTGGGGTTTGCTGGACATGGATTAATACAATCATTTGTAGCTCCCCAGCCAACTTTTCCTACTAAATCTCCTTCTTTATTTTTTATTTGAATAGTATTTGATTCTGTAAGAGTAATATTATCTAAAATCAAATCAGAGTTATTCAACCCTACTCGAGAAATTAAAAAATAACTATTAGCGTTAATTATTTTATTTTCAAAATCAGTTTTAGTAACTAAAGAAGTGAAAGTTCCATTTGCTGTCTTTCTTTGTATATACCAACCAGTCAAATCTACAGATGAATTACCTGAATTATATAATTCTATGAATCTTTCTTCCGTGGGATTCAATTGCACTTCATTTATAACCACTTCCGCAAGAGCAATATTCCACCAGAAAAACAAAAAAATTCCTGTAAAAACGAGAATTGCTTTTTTAAACATGATTTGTTTTTTATATTTTTAATATGGTATTATTATAGCATGAGTAAAATAGATTTTTTAGCAATTGGAGACATTGTAACAGATGCTTTTATAAGATTAAAAGATGCTCACGTCCACTGTAATATTGATAAAGAAGGATGTGAACTTTGTGTACGTTTTGGAGACAAAATTCCATACGAATCAGTAAACATAGTGTCAGCTGTAGGTAATAGCCCAAATGCAGCTGTTTGTGCTGCAAGACTTGGTTTGAAAACTGCATTAATAACAAATATTGGCAATGATCAAAATGGAAAAGATTGCATAGATTCTTTAAAGAAGAATAAAGTGTCGACAGAATATGTCACTACAGAAAAAAACAAATTAACAAATTACCATTATGTGCTTTGGTATGATGTTGACCGCACTATTTTAATTAAACATACAGAATTTAATTACAAATTCCCAAAAGTTAAAAATATTTCTTGGATATATTTGAGTTCTCTTGCAGATAATTCTCTTCCCTACCAATTAGAAATAGCTGAATTTTTAAAAAGTCATCCTGAAACAAAACTTGCATTCCAACCCGGAACATTCCAAATAAAACTTGGCACTGAAAAATTAAAAGAAATCTATGAACGCACAGAGATTTTCTTTTGTAATTTAGAAGAAGCAGAAAAAATTACAAAAATAGAAAGTAAGAATGTACTTATTTTATCAAAAGGTGTAAAAGCACTTGGTCCTAAAATAGTTGTAATAAGTGATGGACCAAATGGAGCTTATTTATATTACAATGATGAATTGTTTCATAATCCAATATACCCAGATATCGCACCACCAGTTGACCGTACTGGAGCTGGAGACGCATTTTCTTCTACATTTACAGCAGCACTGGCATTAGGAAAAACTCCACTTGAAGCATTTTCTTGGGGACCTATCAATTCTATGTCTGTAGTTCAAAAAATTGGCGCGCAAGAAGGACTTTTATCCAGAGAAAAACTGGAAGAATATCTAAAAAACGCGCCAAAAAATTATAAGGTAATTAAAATGTAAATAATAAATATATGGAACAAAAATTTTCAAGATTATTAACATCATATAAAAAAATCGACAAAAATAAAAGGGGTACTGATAGTACAAGAAACACAGGAGAGTTGTCTCATAACATAGAAGATCTAAAAAAAGAAAGAGAGGAATCATTTGAAGATATAAAAAACACTATGCGTATATTTGAGGATAATGAAACCGAAAACTTAAATATATTAGAAGAACAAATAGCTAAAATTCGTGTATTAGAAGAACAAATCTTGCTTCAAAAAAATATGAGAGATCAATTTAAAAAAGGAACAGTTGAAAAAAACTAATTTTTTTAAAAACTCTCTTTACTGCTTCTTTAAAATCGGAATTTTATTTCCGTTTAAAACACCTGAATTATCTGAAGAAATATCTTGATTGGTTAGATAATTTAAATATTCTTTTAAATCTTTATTTTCTGGATAAAAATAAAGAGCTTTTTCTGCATAAATAATAGCATCTTTGTTATTGTTTTCATTCTTATATATTTGAGAAAGAGTAATTAAGCCATCAAGATAATCTGACTTAAGAGAAAGTGATTCATTAGCAAAATCTTTAGCTTTTTGTATTTCTTTATTATTGAAATATAAACGCGCTAAATTTATTTTTAAACTAGGATTTAATGGATTTAGTTTAGATGCTTCATTATAAGCCTCAACTGCTTTTGTAAAAGCATCAGTTATGCCAAACGAAAAACCAGCTTCATAAACAGAACCAAGTGTTTCAAAATTTAAATAATTCATATTATTATATTCTACTGCTAGTTGAGCGCTCTTTAGAGCTTGGTTGAAACTTATCTGCAAATCTCCTTTTTCTATATCTGTTAAACTAGATCCTTTGGTAACCTTTAAAATTAAAGAATTCGCTTTTAAAAGATAAATCTGCGCATAAGTGGAAAGATATAAATCATTAGAATAAAGAGAAATGGCTTTGTTAATATTATATTCTGCAATTTGCATAGTTTCTGCACTCATGGCTTTTTGAAAATATGAAATAGAAACAAAACGTTCTATATACTTAAAAACAATGGAAATAGAAAAGATTATCATGGAAAAAAGAAAAAATATAGTTAGAAAACTTTTTTTCTTATTGTCTAAAAAGTAAATAACAACTTCCCCATTTATTCTATTAATAAAATAAATTCCTATAAAAACACCCAGAAAAGCAAAAGCCAAAAGAAATAGAACAGGACCTATTGGATAAAAAAAAGAAACAAAAAATAAGTAAAGAGACATTATATAAAAAACAATTACTTTAATATTAAATTTTTCTTCTCTATGAGAACTAAAAAATAGTTTTAATCCAATTGATATAAGAAGTCCAAAAAATATAACCCAAGTTAAAATCCCAAAAATTCCAGTAGTAGAAAAAAATGTCGGCACAAGCCCAAACCCTTCATTGAAAGAGGTATTCCAAAATTTGGTATCGTTTATTGTTTTTGGTTTATATACATTCCATATTTCGTTAAACTTATTTGCACCTATCCCTAAAACTGGGTCTTTGATCAAAGCTAATTTTGTTACTGACAAAGTGGTAGAAAAAGATGGTCTAACTTCATTATTTGAAATCTGTAAAGATTGTGGTAAAAATCCACTAATAAACTGTCCTGATATAAAAAATACTAGAGAAATTATAACAATAATAAAAGAAGTAACGGGAAAATTTTTTGATTTTTCAACATCATTACTGCCAATGGAAAAAGAAATTTTATAAATAAAAAGCAATAAAGCAAAAATTCCTAAAATAATCCATACTGTAGAAAAATTAATTAAAAAAATCAAAAAAAGAGATAAAACTAAAGAAATATTAATTAATATTTTTACTAACTTGGAAATTGAAAAAAAATCAAGTATAAAAATAGAAATAATAACGAACAACCCAGTAAAAAATGCAAGTGCATTCCAAGAACCTAAGATATTACTAATTTTTTCACTTAAGATTCCAAACGATAGCATATTTGGTAAAAATAAATGCAAAATTTGAAAAAAAATAAGAAAAACAGAGGATAAAATAAATCCTAAAAACAATATTTTTACATTTCTAGAATTATTAAAAATAAGAGAAGACATAAGCATCAAAAGAAAAGTTGTAAAAATAAACCAAAAAGTTCCTACATCAAACATGGTACCAAAAAAAGATACATTTATAGTAGAAGAAAATAAAGAAGATAAAAGAAAGGCAAAAAGAATTCCGAGACCAGCTATTAAAAACCAAGATTTTGGAAAAATTATTTTTCCATCAATAAATCTAGCTATTATCCAAAAAATAAAAGAAATAGATAAACCTACTATTAAAAGTAATCCTTTTGATATTTCAACTGGAATTTTTGTAAATGGTAAGAAAAAAAGTGGTAATAATACAATCACGATAAATAGAGACCAAAATGAAATTTTATCTAATTTGTTTGATAACATAAAAATTATTTAATAAAATATTAATACTAAAATTATAGCATAAGTATAGTAAATTTATTCGGTTTTAGTATTAGATTCAATTTTAATTTCAGGTTCATCCATTAAATCAGAACCTGAAACATCTTCTGTTTCTTCTTCTGTTCTTGTAATAATTGTTTCATCAGAAGTATCTGAAACGGGATCAGTTATTTCATCTTGATTATTATTTTCTTCTGTAGGTTTTTCTATTGAATCAGTTGTTATATTTGTACAAACTCCTTCTACTAAAGTTTGTTGATCGGAGCAAGTTGGGATTTCTGAATTATTATTTTCTTCTACAACTGAATTATTATTAGATGTTGAATTTGATATATTTTTATTTACTATTTCTAAAAATTGTTCTTCAGTAATACAAGTCTTTCCTACACAAAGCATTTTTGTTTCTATTTTATCACTATGAATTACACTAGCATATAAATCTGTAATTTTATTTTCAACATTAGCTAAAAAATTCTTTATAAGTGAACCTAGAGAAGTTTCTTTTGAAATATCAAGAGATGAAATATTTTCAAGTTTTAAATCAAGTTCTTGTATTGATGCAATAATCACTGGAGTTAATTTAGAATAATCCACCATCCAACTATCTAATTCATTTATTGGTTTAGTAATCGCATGTGGGTAAATATCATAAAGTTCTTGAGCAAATATTCCAGAATACAGATTGCCACTTGTATCATTTTTCCAAGTAAAATCATGAATTTTTATTTGATTTAAAATATTGAGAGAAGAAAGTGTCTTTTCATTTACTAAATTTTTTAACCTTGCATCTGATGTAGTATTATAAGAAGTAGTGCTTGAACCAAAAGTAATTGAACCAATATCTGTACCATCACCATCTTTAAATCCTATAAGAGTAGAAGGTCCAGTAGCAGATGAATCATCTAAACCTGCTTGAATTAATAATCCAGAACGTGTAGCCAAATTTCCATCATTTATAAATGCTCCAACATAATCTGCAACATCAGAGGATACTTGAAGTTTATAAGATGGTGCCATCGTCCCGATGCCGACGTTGCCAGCACTGTTTATAAACATAACAACAGAATTATTTGTTCCAAGAGCTAAGGGAGACGCCTTAAGATTTATTAAATTCATTGACCTTGGTCCACCATAACCAGGCGCCGTGCTTCCAGCCAAGAAAAAACCTCCAGCTAATCCATATTCATCATTACCAAATTCCAAAACGGCATGGTCACCTGCTGTTGTTTCTCTAATTCTTACTCTTCCTTCAGAAACTTCTAATTTTTGTGTAGGTGCTGTGGTACCGATGCCGACCTTGCCTGAACTTATTACATTTAATCCATTTGTTCCTCCAGCAATTAGAGATAAAATATCTGCTCCATCCCGACCAATTCCAGTATTTGTATCCCCAACAAACGTAAAGGCAGGAACAGTAGAAGAAGCAACGTCAGTTACCATATATGCATTTCCAGTGTTCCCAACTGAAGCAAATAAACCAGTAGTCGAAATTCCTCCTCTTGCTACTCCACTCAATGAGAAATACAACATATCATCTGAACCTTCATAAATTCCACTATCCCCATCGCCAAAAGAAATTGTCGGAGTACTTGGAACATTACTCAAGGGTAGCAATAATCTATTAGTTGACGTTCCTGATAATTTAAGGTTACCCCCATCTACTTCCAGCTTCGCCCCTGGACTCGTCGTCCCGATACCTAATCTATTATTTACTTCATCATAAGCAGAAGTACCAAAGAGTATTTTCCCTTTGGTTGCGTTAGAAGTTGAAGATAATATTAGGTTTTCACTTGCTCCAGTTCCGCCTATAAGCGTTGTACCACCTGCTATGCCT
>Ga0209287_10001821_pt1 | contig 10243 bp, 10 predicted proteins | sample PPLLak3cmMay2015_2_FD_187255 | JGI IMG/M metagenome (GOLD analysis project Ga0209287, IMG submission 187255) | Freshwater sediment microbial communities from Prairie Pothole Lake near Jamestown, North Dakota, USA - PPLs Lake P8 Core (1) Depth... | ecosystem: Environmental > Aquatic > Freshwater... | reverse complement strand
AATTGAACAGGGGAATTTGGTTCTACTATTCGCCGGTCAGTGCATCCACTCATAAAAGCAAATATTGTAAGAAAAAAAACTATTTCAATAATAAACAATTTTTTTCTCATCCTCTATCTCCTCAATTCCAGAATAGATTAATTGCTCATAAATTTACTCTTTTTCTGTCAAAAGGAGGAAAATCTATTTTTTTACCGGTAATTTTACAGGTAATCGTGGGTTCAAATCCCTTCCCCTGCACTAATTAAAAAATAAAAAGAAAAAAAGAGGGTTTTTAGTTTTGATTTTGCTGCCCCTGCATTTGCCTTAGAACTGAGAGCCTAGTTGCAAGCAGTGATTGTTGGGATTGCTGCACACCAGGTAACACAAAAGGTTGGCTGTTAATTTGAACGTAGCTGTAAGGCTGTGGGTCTTTACCGTTCTCTATAACTGTTGTTGGATCACCAAGCAGAGTCATTTCAACAACAGTTTTAAAATCTGCATCCTCGAGCATTAAGAAATTATTTAGATAACCGTTTATAGCGTTAGCCCAACACGCCCCAAGATGCTTAGTGTTATACATTTCTTCAAAGAGAGTTACTTCCATCCAACCCCATAAACTCTCAGTCTCGTGCGTCCCATAGCTGCCATAGCCTATTCCTGATGCACCGAAACTTGCGATACCACCACCATTTGACTTTGAAACTACTTTCCAGCTTAGACAATTAGGCGATTCGCTGAATTTACTAGTTGAACAAGCATTTAACACAAATACGGGCAGTTTCTTGCTGTTTAAAAACGAGTCAACATCAATGTATATGAAACCATCGTATGGAGAGGAAACCGTTTGAGACGGGAGCCATACAGCCTCAGTAATTGGTGGATGAGTAGCCCAGCTTCCCCAGCTGCCATGCCCTGAACAATCAACAAAATCAACAGCGTTGTTTATGTTACTTCTTATGTTGCCCTTTGTGAGCGTACCAAGGGAACCCCATAGTTTTGTAGAAGTGTAACCAGGTAGTTTTGTCATAACTTTCGTGTTAGCATATTCTCCTTCGTTTATATGCTCTTCATCATCTGTGAAAGTGTCACCGCCGAGCTGAACTATCTTGTTAATAACCATGTTATGTTCTTTGAATTCAATGATTTTGTTTACTGCCGTGGTAACCTCAAGGGCACTGTTACAAGCAAGTCTACCAAGATAAACATCAGGGTACAAGTCAGCAGCAAGAAGATCCCATGGGTATTCACAGTATTTACCATCGTTGTCGAAATCCCAATCAGAAAAACCACCACCGCTGTTATAAATATCAGCGTAGTATAGATCGCTCGGGAAGTACTGTTCGTAGCTACCAGATGGAATCCAAGCATCCCTAACAGGGAATATCTCCTCGCCCTCAACACCAGCGCCGACAAGAATGACACTATTTATGCCCCAGGTCTCTATAGCGTTTTTGATGTAGTATTTAATGTCTTCTTGTACGTCTGCACCGACGTGCGGGATCGTATTAAGGGTGACCATTGTGGTTGGCACTCCGTTGTCGTTTTTGTAGGTCACAAGTGGCTGCAGTTGTGTGGTAAACTGTGAGGGTGTAAGGATAAGCAAATCATATGCATCACCGAAACTAACAGTCTCAGCCGGTAATGTGTATGATATGTCAACAGTTGCATCCTCGTAATAGCGAACAACATTCTCTGTTTGTTTACATCTAACTGGATATAGATGCACAACCAGGAAAACAACATGCTCGCCATCGTTTATCCCTGAACCAACACGATAACTATATGATGATGTAGGATACCAAGAATCTTCTGATTGAACGACAACGTTCTGTTTAACGGCAGTCTGTTTTAAAACATTGGAAACAACCTGCGGCTCAGGCGAAAGCATAACAGGTTTCTCAAGCGACACTTCATTAAAAGCACCGAATGAAACATCAACATCTGTTATATCGGTACCAAATGGGAAAACATACACTTTAGAAACCACAGGCAAATAAGGTTTATCACTCTGCATCAAATTAGATGTAGCCTCAGGCAAACCAACTATAGTATACTCCTCTTTTTCAGATAATAAAGGCTGAGAGAAAGAAAAATATTCATCTACTAAAATTTGTTCTTCTTCGTTTCCAGATAAAGCAACAGCGCCTAGTCCACTAAGGACTAAAATTCCTACCACTAAAAATGGTATCATTTTTCTCATAATTTCACACTCCCTCTAATTTAACGACTGTTAACCTCGTAATATAGAGTTTTTATTTAAAATTTTCCCTAAAAATAAGATAAAAAAATATAATACACAAGATTCAATTTACCAAAAGACCACAATGATGAAAAAATAATAAAACTAAGTGCTGCAATCGTGCTGAGAAATGGGCGAGCTGAGTGGCCAAAAAATGAGGAGGAATAAATGCAATACGAAGAAATCATAGAAAAAATGAAAAAACTATCAAAACCAGAAAACGTAGCGGGAATGGCAAGATACGGAATCAACCCAAAAAACAATCTCGGCATATCGATCTATCAATTAAGACCACTTGCAAAAGAGATAGGCATAAACCATCCGCTTGCCTTGAAACTATGGAACTCCAAGATTCATGACGCAAGACTACTTGCCTGTTTTATCGATGATCCAACAAAAGTAACCTCAGAACAGATGGATGCTTGGGCAAATGATTTTGACTCATGGGATGTTTGCGATCAAGCCTGTACAAGCCTTTTCGATCTTTCTCCGCTCGCATACGAAAAAGCCTACCAGTGGGCAGACAAAGAAGAAGAGTTTGTGAAACGAGCAGCATTCTCCATTATAGCAGGACTATCAGTACACGACAAAAAAGCATCAGATGAACAATTCATTTCATTTTTAACAATTATAAAAAAACAAGCAACAGACGATAGAAACTATGTTAAAAAGGCAGTGAACTGGGCGCTGAGAAATATAGGAAAAAGAAACCCCGCATTAAACAAAAAAGCACTGCAAACAGCAAAAGAGATAAAACAAATAGACTCAAAAACCGCTAGATGGATAGCAAACGACGCAATAAGAGAATTAGAAAATAAAAAAATACAAGAAAGGCTTAAGAAAAAATGGAAAAATGGAAAAAACTGTTGAAAGCAGATCCAACCGATTGGCTGCTTGAAAAAGACAATCCGTCAGTAAGATATATTACACTCAGATATCTGTTAGAAAAACCAGAAACGAACAATGACACAAAGGAAGCAAAACTGGATATAATGAGTACCGGTGTTGTGCCAGCGGTTTTAGAAAAACAAAAGAAAAAAGGACATTGGGAAGATCCTGAGCGATTTTATTCAGCAAAATATAAAGGGACTGTCTGGCAACTAATGATTCTTGCTGAACTCTGCGCAGACAGAAACGACGACAGGATACGAAATGCATGCGAGTTCATTTTAAAAAATTCACAGGATCCGGAAAGCGGAGGATTTGCGTATTCCACAAGCGCAAAAAAAGGTGGAGGACGCCACAGTGAAGTAATCCCTTGTTTAACTGGAAATATGGTGTACAGTCTGATACGCCTGGGGTATCTAAATGACCCTCGACTTCAAAAGGGAATTGAATGGATCACCACGTATCAGCGATTCGATGACCGGATAGCAGAACCACCCAAAGGCTGGCCATACGACAGATTAAAAACAGGATGTTTCAGCAAACATTCCTGCCATATGGGCGCAGCAAAGACCTTGAAAGCATTAGCTGAAATCCCTGAGAACAAACGAAACACTGCAGTCAAAAACACGATTGAAAAAGGAGCCGAGTATTTTTTGTTACATCATGTGTTCAAAAGCAGTCATAACCTGGATCGTGTACCAAAGCCAGGGTGGCTTAAATTCGGTTTTCCCCTCATGTATCAGACCGATATCCTGGAACTCCTGGGCATCTTAACAAAACTCGGGTATGAGGATCACAGGATGCAAGAAGCTATCGATATTCTGGTTTCAAAACAAGATACCAATGGCAGGTGGAATCTGGAGAACACATTTAATGGACGCTATCAGATAAACATCGAAAAGAAAGAAAAACCAAGCAAGTGGATTACACTAAACGCGATAACAACACTAAAAAGATATTATAGTTAACAAAAATCATCTATAGAAACCTATAAAAACACTGGCATAATACAGAAGAAACATAGAAGAATGTATTTAGAAGAAAGAAAAAACAACAAGAGTTTCATGGTTTCGTTTTTGAAATTTTTGGAACTATTTTGTTTTATGTTCTTTTGACTAGTACATACTCCGAAAGTATAAAGGAGGAAATAGTAAAATGAAAGGAACAATAAAATGGTATAATGCAAGAAAAGGATACGGCTTTGTACAAGGCGATGACCAAAAAGACGTATTCGTACACAAATCATCTATACCACAAGGGACCTTCCTTAAAGAAGGCGATAAGGTCGAATTCGAGATAGAAACCTCAGATAGAGGCCCAAAAGCAATAAACATAAAAAAAGCAGAATAATATGTTTAAAGGCGGTTAGTAAAAAAAACCGTCGATTACTAAAAAATTAAAAAACTTTTTTCTTAAATTTTTCTATAAAATATTTTAACTCTGGTCAGTAACATTTTTAAAAAGATAATGCATTACACGATATTTGTGGCGGGATGGAAGAGATATACAAAGAACTACCAGCCTTATTTTTAGCTATTATCATATCAATTATTTCCTATTATTTTGTATACATACAAATGAAAAAAGAAAACAAAGGTTTTAATTGGGAACAATACTTCAAACAATGCGGGATATATCAAGGAAAATCACACTGGACGACAATAAAAAAAATTTTTAGATAGGCTGATATAAACCAATATTTGTAATTATTTTTTACTGATATCTTTATCCTTCCTAAAACAATCGTCACACAGAGTATTGCCACTAGGAACTGTTTTACCACACTTAACACACTTACCGTGACCTACGCGCTTAAAACCCAAAACAATCTCATGATCCCTGGTAATCCACCGAAACAACAACTTATCTCTATGGATATGAGTCATACTATTTTTCCTACCAAAATAAAGAATGCTTTTAATCGTTATAAAATGTTTGTTAAAACTAGAATACAAAAATACTTAAACAACAGATAGATAAACTGAAACTTGGAGTAAAACCTATATGCAAATCTTCGTAACAGGCGGTGCGGGATTCATAGGAAGCCACCTAGTAGACAAACTGATACAAAAGGGAAACACAGTAACTGTATATGATAATCTAAGTTCAGGCGATAAACAATTCATAAAACAACATTTTGAAAACAAAAACTTTAGATTCATAAAAGCTGACTTGCTTGACCTTAAAAAGTTAAAAAAAGAAATAAAAAACCATGATGTAGTTTTTCACATAGCAGCAAACCCACATGTTAGATTAGGAGAAAAACAAACAGACCTAGATTTAAAACAAGGAATAGTAGCAACCTACAACATTTTAGAGGCTATGAAATTAAACGACATAAAAAAAATTGTTTTCTCATCCAGTAGCGTCGTATACGGCGAGACGCCTCAAATGTCCCTATCTGAGACATATGGTCCAACATTACCAATCTCGTTTTACGGTGCCGGAAAACTAGGAGCAGAGGGACTAATCAGTGCTTTCTGCGGAACATTCGATTTTCAGGCTTGGGTTTACCGTTTCGCAAACATTGTTGGAACAAGAGGTACACATGGCGTGATAGTGGATTTCATAAATAAACTAAGAAAAAACCCAAATGAACTAGAGATACTAGGGGACGGAAAACAACAAAAACCATACCTACACGTAAGCGACTGCGTAGATGCAATAATATTTGGTTTTGAAAAATCAAATGAACCATTGAACCTATTCAACATAAGCTGTGATACAACAACAACAGTTACAAGAATCGCAGAAATACTAACAGAGGAAATGGAGTTCAAAAATGTAAAATTCAAATACACTGGTGGAAAGAGAGGATGGAAAGGTGACATACCGCATTTCCAACTAGATGCAAACAAAATAAATAAACTAGGCTGGAAAGCAAAATACAATTCAGATGAAGCTATAAGAAAATCAATAAAAGAATTACTTAATGAGAACGTTTAAATCAAATGTTGGGATATTTCATGAAGATGAACATATCTATTGTTGGAGCAGGATACGTAGGTTTAGTGACAGGTGCATGTTTTGCTAAACTAGGCCACAAGGTGACATGCGTAGACATCAACAGAGAGAAAGCCCAAAAAATCAACGAAGGCATACCACCAATTTTCGAACAAGACTTGGAGGAACTATTATCAACATACAAACAGAACATCACAGCAACAACAGATTACAACACAGCTATAACGAACAGTGACATAACCTTCATATGTGTCGGCACACCGACACTAAAAAACGGCAACATAGACCTATCTTTCTTAAAAGACTCGACAATAAGCATAGCAAAAATACTGAAAGAAAAAAACAAGTGGCATCTCGTTGTAATAAAAAGCACTGTACTACCGGGTACAACCCAGAATGTTGTATTGCCTCTTCTGGAAAAACACTCCGGAAAAAAAGTAGGCATAGACATAGGTTTGGGGATGAACCCTGAGTTCCTAAAAGAAGGAGTAGCAATAAAAGACTTCTTAGAATCTGACAGAATAGTAATCGGTTACTACGACGAAAAAAGCCTTAACACTCTAAAAGAATTGTACAAAAATTTTAATTGCCCAATCTTAGAAACAACGCTGTCTGCTGCTGAAATGATAAAATACGCGAGCAACGCATTCCTAGCAACAAAAATATCATTCATAAACGAAATCGGAAACATGTGCAAAAAACTAGGGATCGACACATACGCTGTTGCGGAAGGAATGGGACTTGATAAAAGAATAGGACGGGCATTTTTGGACTCGGGAATCGGATGGGGCGGATCATGCTTCCCAAAAGACGTTGATGCGCTTATAGCCTGGGCAAAAGAAAACAACGAAAAAACCAGGATCATAGAAAGTACTAGAGAAGTTAACCAACAACAACCACTAAGACTTATAACTATTCTAAAAAAACATATCCCAAAACTCCAGGGTAAAACAATCGGCATACTAGGCCTAGCATTTAAACCAGATACAGACGACATAAGAGAAAGCAGGGCGATACCAATCATCGACCAGCTAATAAAAGAAGGAGCAAATATCAAAGCATACGACCCTGAGGCTATGAAAAATTTCAAAAAACTTTACCCAAACATAAATTACTGTTCATCAGCATCAGACGTCCTCAATTCAGATGCAATACTCATAACAACAAAATGGGATGAATTCACAGAATTAGACTACAAAGGAAAAATAGTAATCGATGGCAGAAGAATAGAAACAGCAAAAAGGGCAAAAATATACGAAGGGGTTTGTTGGTAGATGAAAATTAAAAAAGCGGTAATACCTGCAGCAGGACTGGGAACGCGTTTCCTACCAGTTACAAAATCAATGCCAAAAGAAATGCTACCGATAATAGACACACCGGCCATACACTACGTTGTAAAAGAAGCCATAGCATCAGGCATAGATGACATAATAATAATTACGGGAAGAGGAAAAAAACCGTTGGAAGACTATTTTGATGAATCACCAGAGCTAGAAATGCATCTTAAAAAAAGCAAAAAAGAGGACCTACTAAAAACCGTAAGAGAAATATCATCACTAGTAAACGTACATTACATAAGACAAAAAGAACCACGAGGCCTACCAGATGCGTTGCAAACAGCAGAAAAACACATAGGCGACGAACCTTTCGCGGTTTTACTAGGTGACGATATAATAGACTCGAAAAAACCATGTGTTAAACAACTAACAGATGTATTCTACAAACAAAAATCATCTGTTATAGCTGTACAAAACGTCCCAAGAGAAAAAATAAGCAGATACGGATCGGTACAAACAGAAAACACAAAAGAAAAACAACTTTATCTAATAAAACACATAGTAGAAAAACCAAAAAGCGAAGAAGCACCATCAACACTAGCTGCTATAGGAAGATACGTTTTCACGCCAGAGATATTCGACTGCATACACAAAACAAAACCTGGTGTAAACAACGAACTGCAAATAGCAGATTCGATAAACCTCCTAACAAAATCACAAAAGGTATATGCGTATGCTTTTGAAGGTAAAAGATACGACATAGGAGATAAACTAGGGTATGTACAAGCAATTATAGATTTCTCATTGCAGAACAAAGAAATAAAAACGGATATCAAAAACTACATTAAAAAAATAAAATAAAAAAAATATTTTGTTTTTTAAAACTCGGTTATTTTTTGTAAAACTGTGTTATATTATCGACTATGTATTCTCTTTGTTCCTCACTAAGCTCAGGGTAAATTGGTATGGATAGAATTTCTTCAGCAAGTTCCTCTGAAATCGGGTAGCTGCCTTTCTTTATACCAAGGGTTTTGTAAGCAGGCTGTAAATGCAACGGTATCGGATAGTGAACACCACAGTCAATGCCTTTTTCTTTAAGATACTGCATAAGATCGTCTCTACGTTTCACACGAATCTCATACATATAGTAAACATGTTTAGCACCTTTGGCTTCAACAGGTTTAATTACAATGTCCGGAAGGTTCATATCATAGTATTTAGCATGAGTTCTCCGCAGATCAGTCCATTTTTGAAGATGAGGCAGTTTAGCATTAAGAATAGCTGCTTGTAACGTATCAAGCCTATAGTTGTAACCCTCCATAAGATGCTCATACTTTGTAGACCGGCCGTGATTAACCAAAAGTCTTAGCTTCTCACCAAGTTCATCGTTGTTTGTAACAACGCCACCACCATCACCGTAACAGCCAAGGTTTTTAGCTGGGAAGAAACTATAAGCAGCTACATCACCATAAAAACCTGGTTGATGACCATCCCACTCGGCTGCATGAGCCTGCGCAGCATCCTCAACAAGGAAAACATCATGATCCTCTGCTATCTCTTTTATACGCTTCATATCAGGCATCTGACCATACAGATGCACAACGATAATCGCCTTTGTCTTACGAGTAATAGCCTTCTCGAGTTTTTCAATATCCATAAGACAAGTATCTGGTTTAACATCAACAAATTTGATTTTACCGCCAACATAAGAAACACACTCAGTGGTAGCAATAAAAGTGTTAGGCACAGTAATAACCTCATCACCTTTCTTTAAGTCAGCACAAAGCAGAGCGAGGTGAACAGCAGCTGTACCACTAGCACAACCAATTGTATGTTTAGCTTTGCAAAAAGCAGAGAAATTATCCTCAAAACCTTTCAAATATTTACCCATAATAAAAGAAGTATTGTCAATAACATCCTTAATCGCGTTATCAATCTCAGGTTTTATAGAAAGATAATTAGCCTTAAGATCAACCAAAGGTATCTTCATCATTTTTTAATCACCATACGCTTTTTCGCCATCTGGATAAACAAGGTCCTTAACATCCTTGATAACCTTAGCAGGGTTACCAGCAACAACCTTACCGGGAGGCACATCACGTGTTACAACGCTACCAGCACCAACAAGAGCATTATCCCCGATCCTAACACCAGGTAAAACCGTTGTATTAGCACCAATCCTAGCATTCTTACCAACAATAACACCCTCAAGGAAATCCTTCGCACGCAAAGACTTAGGATAAGGCGCGTTAGTCAAAACAACATTAGGACCAACCCAACAACCCTGTTTCAACTCAGAATACTCAGGGATAAAAGCCTGAGAATGAATCCTAACACCATCACCGATCTTAACTTTAAACTCTACAACACTCTTAGTACCAACACTAACATCATTACCAATGACGTTCTCCTCACGGATACTAGCATGATTACCTGTTTGAAAATCTTCACCAATCACATTACCAGCATAAACAACTGTATGAGAACGTATAACAGAATTACTACCAACAATGGTCTTCAACTCACCCTCCTTTTTACCCTTGGGAGGCACACCAATGATAACAAAATCCTCAACAACAACGTTCTCACCAAGCTGAACATTCTTCAAAATCTTAGCAGTTTTAGCTATGCCCTTCATTTAACAGCTACCTCCTTCTTTTTATCAGCTGACTCCAAACACAACTCACAAATCCTAGTAGTATAATAATTCTCCTTACCAACATTAGAATCCAAATCAATATTCTGTTTACCAACCAAGTCAACAAAATACTTCAACTCATCCTTAAGAGGCTCATTAACAACTATCTTCTCCTCAAACATATCCTTCCTATCAACAGAATCATAAGTAACCTTGAGAGGAAAACGCTTTAAAACCTGAGAAAAGAAATCAACA
>Ga0209287_10001817_pt1 | contig 10262 bp, 2 predicted proteins | sample PPLLak3cmMay2015_2_FD_187255 | JGI IMG/M metagenome (GOLD analysis project Ga0209287, IMG submission 187255) | Freshwater sediment microbial communities from Prairie Pothole Lake near Jamestown, North Dakota, USA - PPLs Lake P8 Core (1) Depth... | ecosystem: Environmental > Aquatic > Freshwater... | reverse complement strand
TATTATTGCAGTAAATCATTTATACCCAGGTGCAAATCCTGAGAAGGAACCTTTATTAGCCGCACTTCGTTTCCAGAGAGCATTTTGTTATTTTGAGTTGATCAAGGTATTTGGTCCAAAACTACCATGGATTGACGAAAATAACTTTTATGATAACACTCCGGTATCAAATGATAATCCCATCTGGAGTAATGTTGAAAATGATTTCCTGTATTCTATAGAATACCTCCCGGATGTCTCCGATAAACCGGGTCATGCAAATTTATGGGCAGCAAAGGCATTTTATGCAAAATTGTTGCTCTTCGAGAAAAAATATTCAGGGGCTTTGACGATTTTTAATGATTTGATCTTAAATGGCAAGACTACTAATGGCCAGAAATATGCTCTTCTTGATCATTTTGATTACAATTTCAAATATATTTATAATAATAATGCAGAATCTGTATTAGCTCAACAACCTGAAATTAGCTTTGAAAGAGCTAATCAAGGATATTTACTAGCAGGTATTTATAATAATAGCTTTGGCAGTGGATGTTGCGGTTTCTTTCAACCGTCTCATTTTCTTGCAAATTCATACAAGGTTGATGCAAATGGATTACCTATGTTTGATCCGGATCACAATAGTTTTCCGTTTGAAGCTACCGATATAAAAAATGATGAAGGTATTCCCTATACCTCAGCATATACTTATGATTCCGGCATAGCCTTAGATCCGCGCCTTGACTGGACTGTTGGCCGGCGAGGCATAATGTATCTTGACTGGGGGATTAATACAGGCAGTAATTTGCTTCGCGATCAATCATACGGAGGATGTTATGTTGGGGTAAAACATAATTTCACAAAATTGGATAGACAAACCGGTAACGTATGCCGTAATGGTTGGGTTGAAGTAAGCCTAATAAATTATAACCTCATGAGATTCGCTGACTTATTACTTATGGCCGCAGAGTGCGAGATAGAAGTCGGAGATCCTGAAACAGCCAGATCCTATGTTAACCAGATCAGGACCAGGGCTGATAATTCGCATGTTAAAAATGACGGTATAAATGATGCATGTAATTATCAGATTGGTTTGTATACCACGCCATGGATTAAGGATAACTATTCAAGAGAAGCTGTCCGTTTTGAACGAAAGCTTGAACTTGCCCTGGAAGGTCATCGTTTCTTCGACCTTGCACGCTGGGGTGGAGTCTATGCTTCAAAAGAGTTAAATGAAGGTTATCTTGCAAATGAATCTGAAAAAAGATCACGGTTCATAGGTGTTACATTTGATACATGCAGGCTTCATTTTACCATTCCTCAATCAATTGAATTTTATCTGCCTGAAAACAGGAATCTTAATGATCCTGAAATGTCACTTGCAGCTTATTCCCCATCGGGATTACCCATAAATTATACAGTAGACAATCCTTCAGTAGTTAAGATAGAAGGAAATAAACTTATTATAATGGGTACGGGCACTACAACAGTTACTGCATCACTGTATATTGAATCTAATTGTATTCCTGAAAGTACAGTTAACAACGTAATTACTATCCATCTGCCGGCATTCCTGAATGTAACTCCTGAAGATATGAATGTTGAAAACACAACTGGTTCAACAGATTTCAATATAAATTCAAATACTACCTGGACAATAACCAGTTCAGAACCTTGGGTATTACCAAATATCACAAGCGGTACCGGCAATGAAACAATAACCCTTAATTATCAGACGAATCCAATAGATATTCCCCGCACAGCTACAATAACAATATATGGGAATGGCGTTGAGATCAAATCAGTGGCAGTTACCCAGGATGCAGGAGTTATTACTAAGGTTGAGGATGATAATAGTGATGAGATCTTAATTTATCCTAATCCAACAGGTTCTATCCTTTATATTGAAGGACTGCCTTTAAATTCCAGAATATCTGTTTTTGATATATATGGGAAGCTCGTCATGATGCAATATCCGACAGAAAACCAAATTAATGTTAGCACATTATTAAAAGGCATCTATTTTATAAGATTTGATTTTAATAATGTAAGCGTTACCAAAATATTTATAAAAAATAAGTTAGTTAATTGAATTTTAATTACTCACAAAGAATCTGGTGATAATCAGCAAAATATAATGAAAAGTGTACTCACAATCATAGTTATAATGTTGCTGTTCATTTTATCATCAGCACAAGTGCCAGAATCCTTTAACTACTAGGCTGTAATGCGAGATGCATCTAACAATCCTATTACGGATCAGGCAGTATCGTTCAGAATAAGTATCCTTAAAGGAGGAGTATCAGGCTCAGAGGAGTATGTGGAAACTCATGGAGTAGTGCAGCCATTATGGAGAGACCTGACATAACATGACAACGAATTGATCAGATATGATGCTAAGGTTGGAGTAGTACAGAAAGATGGTAGTTCAGTCTGTTGCATCAAGGATTGGACTTTTCATATTATACAATGTAACTTAGTTATACTCTTAATATGAGGCTAAACAAATCAATCCTGATTCTTATTCTTGCGGGAATTCTGTTAGTCCCTTTCTGCAAACCCGACAGAAAAATGCTTGTAGATACAGGCGATGTATCAAACATTTCGACAACAACAGCTGATGTTTTAGGAACAGTCATAGATGTGGGAGAAGGCGCTACCCAGCACGGACATTGTTACGGCACTGCAGCAGGACCGACTGTATCGGGAACAAAAACATCGCTTGGTGTCGCAGCCGCAGGTGATTTCACAAGCAGCCTGACAGGACTAAATCCTGAAACAAAATATTATGTCAGAGCATACACAAGTCTTGGAGCCGAAGCAGCATACGGAAGTGAGATAAGTTTCACAACCGCATCGGCGGCATTGCCGGAATTAACTACAACAGTAATCACCAGTATAACCAAGACAAGTGCAGTAACAGGCGGTAATGTAACAAGTGAAGGAGGAACCCCCGTTACTGCCCGGGGTGTTTGCTGGAACGTGGCAACTGGTCCAACAATAGCTGAGACCAAAACTTCTAACGGATCTGGTTCAGGCATTTTTGCCAGCAGTATCACAGGATTAAGTTCTAATACAGTATATTATGTACGGGCATACGCAACCAATTCAGGAGGGACAGCATATGGCAATGAGGTAAGCTTTACAACGAGTCCTGAGGTAGCTGTAGCGCCTGCAGTAACTACTTCTGCAGTGACTTCGATAACTTCAAACTCAGCTGTCAGCGGGGGTGATGTTACGAATGAGGGAGGGGCACCGGTAACTGCTAAAGGAGTCTGCTGGAGCACAACAGCAAATCCGACAATAACAAGCAGTAAAACTACCGATGGAACAGGATCAGGCAGTTTTGTAAGTAATCTGACAAACTTGAATCCGGGGACAACATATTATATAAGGGCTTATGCTACAAACAGTGCAGGCACCTCTTATGGGAATGAATACAGCTTTGCTACAACAGTCGTTGTTCCGACTCTTACAACCATACAAGTAACATCTGTTACCTCAACAACTGCAATCAGCGGCGGAGATATTACAAGCACGGGCGGCGCTTCAATAACCGTGAGGGGCGTTTGCTGGAGCACATCACAAAATCCGACAATTGATAACGATCATACAAGCGACGGGCTTGGAAGCGGTACATATGCAAGTAACCTTACAGGACTTATAGGGAATACAACCTACTATGTCAGAGCATATGCAACGAACAATGCGGGGACAGCATACGGCAATGAGTTGAGCTTCAAAACCGGGGCAGTTGTTCCTATAGTCACTACAACAGCTGTTACATCAATCACCTCAACCACAGCCATAAGTGGTGGAGAGATTTCATCTGACGGAGGTGGATCAGTGACTGCACGAGGTGTATGCTGGAGCACATCAGCTAATCCCACAACGGCAGATACAAAGACTTCGGATGGTACAGGCACAGATCCATTTACAAGCAGCATAACGGGATTAACTCCGGGAGCGACATACCATGTAAGGGCTTATGCAACAAACTCAATTGGCACAGCTTACGGGAACGATGTCTCATTTACGACAAGTACAATTATCCCGACAGTAACAATCTCAGCAATTACAAATATTACTTCAACGACAGCCACATCAGGGGGAACAGTAACCTCTGACGGGGGAGCTGCAGTGACAGCCCGAGGAGTATGCTGGAGCACAAACCAGAATCCGACTCTGAGTGATTACTATACTGAGAATGGAACCGGTACAGGGAGTTATGTAAGCAATATTACTGGATTAACATCTAATACAACATATTATGTAAGAGCCTATGCAACTAATAGTATTGGAACTGCATATAATTCCAATAACCTGACGTTCATGACTATCCAGGCTCCAACAGCGACAACCGGTACATCAAGCAACTTAGCTACGACTTCAGCTACACTGAATGGCACTGTAAATGCTAACGGACAGACAACAACGGTTAGTTTTGATTACGGTACTTCGACAAGTTATGGTAGTTCTGTTACAGCTTCCCAAAGCCCTGTTACAGGTACTTCAAGCACAGGTGTCAGCGCTAACATTACAGGTTTAACGGAAGGTACCGTATATCATTTCAGGGTTAAAGCAGTCAGTAACGGAGGCACAACATACGGAAATGATCAGGCATTTTCTTCACTATGCATACTTCCATCAGCATCTACTGATGCCTGTACCGGAATCGGGCCGACTGTCGCAACACTTAACGGTACAGCAAATGCAAATGGTTTTTCAACAACAGTATGGTTTGAATATGGTACAACCACGAGTTATGGTACTACACTAGCAGCGACACCTAGTCCTATAACAGGGAGCAGCAATACAACGATCAGTGCTGCAATTTCAGGTTTGTTGCCGAATACATTATATCATTACAGGGTAAAGACCAGCAATTGCGGAGGTACTGTTGATGGTAATGATCAGACGTTTACAACAAGCTGTGTGGCGCCCACTGCGACGACAAATGCTGCATCAGGTATAGGATCAACTACAGCTACACTTAACGGTACGGTAAATGCGAATGGTTTTTCGACCACAGTAACATTTGAGTGGGGAGAAACAACAGGTTATGGCAGTGTTGCAACTGCAACACAAAGTCCTGTAGGAGGGAGCATAAATACAGCCGTAAGTGCAGCACTTACAGGATTGACACCAGATAAAACATATCATTACAGGGTAAAAGCGGTCAATTGTGAAGGAACGCCGGTTTATGGTGGAGATCAAGAGTTTACAACCAGTTGTACAGCACCATATGCAACGACGAATGCTGCATCAGGCTTAGGGTCAACAACAGCGACACTTAATGGAACGGTAAATGCGAATGGTTTCTCAACTACAGTAACGTTTGAGTGGGGAGAAACAACAGGTTATGGCAGTGCTGCAGCTGCAACGCAGAGTCCTGTAGAAGGGAGCACAAATACAGCAGTAAGTGCAGTACTAGCAGGATTGACACCAGACAAAATATATCATTACAGGGTAAAGGCTGTCAATTGTGAAGGGACACCGGTTTATGGTGGAGATCAGCAATTTACTACCAGTTGTTCAGCACCTACTGTGACGACGGATGCTGCATCAGGCATAGGATTAACGACTGCGACACTTAATGGAACAGTGAATGCAAATGGTTTTTCAACTACAGTCTCGTTTGAATATGGGACGAGCACGAGTTACGGTACCACAGTAGCAGCGACACCGAGTCCCGTAACTGGAAGCAGCAATACTTCTGTAAATGCAGCACTCACAGGATTGGCTACAAATACCCTGTATCATTACAGGGTGAAAGCTGCTAATTGTAATCCGGGTCCTGTTTATGGCAGTGATATGACATTTACTACTCTTGCTGTTGTAACAACAACTGCAATATCAAATATTACTTCAACCACTGCATCAAGTGGTGGAACAGTTACTGAAGGTGGAGGGGCAAGTATAACTGCAAGGGGTGTTTGTTGGAGTACAAGTCCGAATCCAACTACTGCTAATAGTAAAACCGATGACGGTATTGGAACGGGGGTGTTTTTAAGTAATATTACTGGTTTAACACAAAGTATAATTTATTATGTAAGGGCTTATGCTTCTAATGCTGGAGGAACATCATACGGAGATCAACTGAGTCTTTCTACCGGTGTAGCAGATTTTGATGGTAATTCTTATAGTACTATACAGATAGGTACACAGTTATGGATGCAGGAGAATCTTAAAGTTACGCATTACAATGACGGGGTGGAAATACCGGGCGTTACTGATAACAATATATGGAAAGGAATGACTTCCGGAGCGTACTGCTGGTATAATAATAGTGAAACTACATATAAAGATACATATGGTGCTTTATATAACTGGTTCGCAGTAAATTCCGGGAAGTTGTGTCCTGTTGGGTGGCATGCAACACTTGCGGATTGGACAACTCTGGAAAATTATCTTGGAGGATATACGATAGCAGGAGATAAGCTTAAAGAATCTGGTTCAACTCATTGGGGTTTATCAAATACAGGTACTAATTCAAGCGGATATACAGCCTTGCCCGGAGGTATGCGATCTGGCAGTGATGGTACATTCAGTCTCATCGGAAGTGTCGGTTATTGGTGGAAATCCACAGAGCATAGTACTTCAGATGGATATTTTGTTGGCATGTATAGTGATCAAAGTTTTACTTATGATTCCCATTATCTCAAAACAGGAGGTTACTCAGTCCGGTGCATCAAAGACTAATTCTTTTAAGTATAATTTCTTTTCAAATCTGAAAGAATGCAAACTACCAGGGGGATATTTTTGATTACTACAAACGTCTTGTTTTTACTCCCTTCCGGTGAACCTGATAATAAGTTGATGAATCAGCAAACGATTAGTAAATTGACTGAAAAAGTATTATATCCGGTCAATGCATTGACCGTTATCAAATGAGAACAATTTATGAAATATCCGAACGAGCTATTGAAGAAGTGTCCACGCAATATATACGGATTCAGATTGGAAACAGAAACGAATTACCTTTATGGCTGATTGGATTTTTATATTAGAATTTCATACTTCCACAGGCTGTAAACATAAGATCAGTTCCCCTGTAATGCTGTTCTTCATCATCGCGAGAACCCTTGATATATATGATTATAGTGAATATATTCATTAAAAAACACTTAAATTGGTGAATTAGATTACTGCAATCATATATGAATTCAGTCTGGAATAAATATCATAACATTATTTTCAAAGCAGCCGGATTATTCCTTTTGTATCTGTTTTCAGTATTATTACCTGTTTCATCTCATGCTGACAACGTGAACATATCTATCCACCTCCGTGGCGTTCACTCTTCCAAAATCAGCCTTCTGCCTCTCACCGGCCCCAATGCACTTAAACCTGTCGTGGTAATTGACAGTGTCAAAAACGGCGGAACAGCAACAATAAAAGTCCCTGATGAAAACCTCCCGGGAGAATTTGTCCTGAGGTTCGATTATAAGGATAAATCATACAGCACCCCTTATCCTTCCGAAAAAAGAATAATTGTCGGCAGCCAGGACCTTGAACTCTGGGTGCATCCCGTCTTCTCAAATTTTGCCGATAGTACTTATTTCCAGTCAGACGAAAAAGAGAACACTGCCTATTTAAATTTCTACAGGGAAAATTCAAGACAAAAAGAGATGCTCGGACTGCTCCAGAATTTCCTGCTGAATTACGATGACCCCAAATCAGAATTTTATAATGAAGGCATCAAAGAATATGAAAGGAGGCGTGAGGCTTTCAATGCATGGGTTAAAGATCAGATCAAAAATAATAAAGACCTCTTCGCCAGCAACCTGTTCGGTTTTCAGCTGATACCAACAATCAACTGGACAGGCACCGAAGATGAAAGGAAACAGAGCCTCAGGGACAATTATTTTGAAGGAATGGATTTCAGCGGTCCGCTGCTGGTAAAGACCTCGTTGATGAAGGAGTGGATGGATGGTTTTGTGAATCTATATGGTGAACTGGCTACGACCGTTGCCCTGCGCGACTCACTCTTCACCCTTGCCGGGAAACATGCCATTGAAAAGGCACGAAACGGTGATCCCCTGGTGTACGGATGGATGGTCGATTATTTCTTCAACGGCTATGAGAGCTTCAATATTCAGAAGGGTATCCAGATGCTTCAGCCTTACCTCGATGATCCTGATTGCCTCACTTCGAAACGGCAGGAGATCAATAAACGACTGACGGGAATTGAGACGCTGGTCCCGGGAATAATAGCTCCTCATATTAGCATGCAGGATGCTGATAACAGGCTGTTTGATTTGTTTAGTTTCACGACAGAAAGTAATTATTTACTTCTTCTTTTCTGGTCGGCAGACTGTAATCATTGTCATGAAATGATCGAAGAGCTCTATCCGTGGTCGCAGCAGCCGGAGATAAAGCAAAAGCTCGACATTGTGGCAATCAGTCTGGATGAAACCGATACTGAGATCCAGGCATGGATGAAGAGGATGAAAGAGTTGAATGGCTGGAGGCACATCCAGGCAAAAGAGGGTGTGCGAAGCAAAGTCGCAAATGATTATTATATACTTGGTATTCCGGTGATGCTCCTTCTGAATGCAAAGACGAAGGAAATCATTGCATTACCTGAAACCATCAGGCAGCTCAACAGACTAATAAATTAAAATTAGGTACGATGTCATAAATTTATTATTGTTAATCAATTAACAATGAAAGCCACCAGGCTGATCCTGTACTTCATCATCGCAGGAGCCCTGTCAGTTCCTTCCTGTGAGCCCGATAAAAAGATGGCTGTCGAGACGGGCGATGTTTCAAATATTTCTGTATCAACAGCAGATGTTTCAGGTAATGTCATTGATGTCGGTGAAGGAGCGACCCAGCACGGACACTGTTACAGCACAACAGCCGGTCCGCTGATAACGGGAACAAAAACATCTCTGGGAGTTGCGGTTACGGGAGATTTTGCAAGCAATCTGACCGGACTCCAGCCTGAAACGAAATATTACGTCAGAGCTTACGCCAGCCTGGGATCCGAGTCTGTATATGGCGGTGAAATCACCTTCACAACAGCATCAGCTGCCCCACCTGAGCTAACAACAGCTGCAATAACAGATATAACAAAAACCAGTGCCGCAAGCGGGGGTAATATAATCAGTGAGGGAGGAACTCCTGTTATGGCCAAAGGTGTCTGCTGGAACACAGCCGCCAATCCAACGACTACAAACAACAAAACTATGGATGGCGAAGGATCAGGTAATTTTGGCAGCAGTATAACAGGACTTACACCCAATACAAAATATTATGTCAGGGCTTATGCAATTAACAGCGGAGGAACTGCATATGGTAATGAATTAAGTTTTACAACAAATCCCGAAGATCCTGTATCTCCCGCAGTAATAACGTCTTTAATAACTTCAATTACCCCAAATTCAGCTGTCAGCGGTGGCGAGGTAACCAGCGATGGAGGGGCTACAGTATTATCGCGGGGTGTTTGCTGGAGTACATCATCAAATCCAACAATTGACAATTTAAAAACAACAGATGGCTCAGGGACCGGGTCATTTACCAGCAATATAACCGGGTTAACACCAGGTACATCTTATCATGTAAGAGCTTACGCAACTAACTCCGTAGGTACTTCCTATGGAGCAGATATTCCGTTTACAACAGATATTTCAGTCCCGACAGTCACAACAACCTCAATTTCTGATATAACTTCAACTACTGCAATTTCCGGGGGAAATGTGATCTCCAATGGCGGAACATCTGTAACATCGCGGGGAGTATGCTGGAGCACTTCATCAAATCCAACCATTTCCGATTTTAAAACCACTGACGATTCAGGTACAGGATCATTTGTAAGCAGTATTACGGGATTAACACCATGTATAATATACCATGTGCGGGCTTATGCAACAAATTCCTCAGGAACAGCTTATGGTGAAGATGTCTCCTTTACAACAGGCACAATATTACCAACCGTGACCACAACCGAAATATCTGCCATAACTTCAACTTCAGCATCCTCTGGTGGGAATATCACTGGAGACTGTTTGTCTGTAGTAACAGCCCGTGGAGTATGTTGGAGCACAACTGCTAATCCGACAACCGCGGATTCGAAAACTACTGATGGGACAGGAGGCGGGTTATTTACAAGCAATATAACAGGTTTGACAAATGGTACATTATATCATGTGAGAGCATACGCTACAAATCCCGCAGGCACAGCGTACGGTGAGGACATCACTTTTATGGCAGGAGCCGTTACACCTACTGTTACAACAACCTCAATATCAAACATAACTGCTACTACAGCATCCTCA
>Ga0209287_10001815_pt1 | contig 10273 bp, 10 predicted proteins | sample PPLLak3cmMay2015_2_FD_187255 | JGI IMG/M metagenome (GOLD analysis project Ga0209287, IMG submission 187255) | Freshwater sediment microbial communities from Prairie Pothole Lake near Jamestown, North Dakota, USA - PPLs Lake P8 Core (1) Depth... | ecosystem: Environmental > Aquatic > Freshwater... | reverse complement strand
GGTCAGGACGCAGATCATCGACTGGCCAGACGGCGCTGAGGTAGGCCTTGCCCTCGTCGTGGCTGTAGCTCAGGACCAGTTGGCCATCGCGGTACCAGGCACCGTCCGGGGGCAAATCAGGCAGGGTTTCGATTCCCGCTGATGGCGGGGTTCCCGGCTGGCTCGCACAACCCGTCAGGAAGATCGCCAGCAGGGCGAGCGGCAGGATCCAGAAGCGCTTCAGGCGACCGAGGGGGGCAAACATGCGCGCATCATCCCCGAGCGATCCGCCGGCGGCAACTGTTCGCCGCGCGTGGGCGCGGCTGTGCGATGATCGCGCCTGTTTCAGGTTGCCACTGACTTCCCGATCATGCGTCCGCCCCTCATTCCGGTCGCCGGCCCAACCCGCATGCGCCGCAAGCCATGGACTTACTGACTGCAGTGCCTCATTCCGACGGCAACGCCGTGGATGTCGTCTACGTCGACGACAGCCTGCTGGTCGTCGACAAGCCCAGCGGCCTCCTCGCCGTGCCCGGTCGCGGTCCCGGCAAGCAGGATTGCCTCAGTGCGCGGGTGCAGGTGCATTACCCCGATGCCCTGGTCGTGCATCGTCTCGACATGGATACTTCGGGACTGATGGTGATGGCGCGCGGCGCCGTGATGCAGCGCATCCTCAGTCGGGCGTTTGCGGCACGTGTGGTGACCAAGCGCTACATCGCCGTGGTGGCGGGCCGGCTGGAAGCGCCGGCGCAGGAATGGGGAGAAATCGACCTGCCGCTGATTTGCGACTGGCCGAACCGCCCGCGGCAGATCGTCGACCTCGACCTCGGCAAGCCGAGCCTGACCCGCTGGCGGGTGCTTGGCTATGACGCAGCGGGACGGGCGACCCGCGTCGAACTGGAGCCGGTCACCGGTCGCTCGCATCAGTTGCGCGTCCATATGTGCGAACTCGGACATCCGATCCTCGGCGATCCACTGTATGCGCCGCCCGCGTTGCGGGCGCTGGCGCCACGCCTGCAACTGCACGCAGCCAGCCTGCAGTTGCTGCATCCGGCGGATGGCCATCGTCTGGCATTCGACAGCGCGCCGCCTTTCTGAACGCATCGACAAATGCGAACCAACGTGGATCACCAGGCCCATGCAGCCGCCGCGATCACCGCGGTTGCCTGGGGCCTGACCGGAATCTTCATCCGCCTGCTGCCTTCCTACTCGCCGCTGGCGATCACCGCCGGCCGGCTGGCGATCGCGCTCGCCGTCGCCCTGGCGATTCTCGGGCTGTCCGCCGAATTGCGCGCCGGTCTGTGCGTGGTGTGGCGGCGCCCCGTGGCTTACGCGCTGGCCGCATTGCTGACGGCTTACTACCTGCTGGCGACCGCCGCGTTCCAGACGGCGCCGGTCGCCGAGGTTGCGCTGCTGCTCAGCACGCCGACCCTGTTCGTTCTCGGATTCAGGACCTTGCGCAAAGACCTACCGACGCGGCGGGAGATTGCCGGCGCCCTCATCGCACTGGGCGGAATCGCCACCGTCATGGCGCCGCGTCTGCAGACTTCTGCGGCGCACGGCCCACATCTCGCAGGGGATGCACTGGCGCTGTGTGCCGCCATGCTGACCGCATCCTATGCATTACTTTCGCGAGTGCAGGCGGAAAAAGGAAATCGGCTTGATTCGGGTGGGGTCAGCGTGCTGACCTTCCTCATGGGTAGCGTCCTGCTGGGCATCCTTTCTGCCATGCAGCCCGGTGAATCCGTCGGGACGTGGCCTATGGACGTTGCGGACTGGCTGCCGTGGCTGGGTCTGGGGGTGCTGTCCACCGCCATTCCGACGCTGGGATACGCCTGGGCGTCGCGGCGACTGCCCGCCACCGCGAGCGCGACGATTTCACTGTTCATCCCGCTGTTCGCTGGATTTTTTGCGTGGCTGATCCTCGACGACGCGCTTTCGCCCCAGTTTGTCGCAGGCTGCATCATGGTGCTGGGCGGCGTCGCCATGATCATCGGACAAGGCGGGCGGAGTCGCCTATGTCGTAGCGGCTAAACGGCATCGGCAGTGGTGGCCGAGTCAGGGTGCTCGGGCTGGTCAGGGTTGTCTACTGGCTGCCAGCTCTTGCTGGAACAGCATCGGGCTTCGCCCGCCCCAGGCGATCAACGCGCGGACAGGTAGCGCGGGAAGGCATGCTTGTCCAGCAGGATTTCGATGAGGTTGATCGACTCGCTCAAGTCGGCTTCGGCGAACAGGCGATCGAGGTCGGCCGCGCTCTCGACGCGGTAATGCGCGACGCCGAACGACTGGGCGAGCAGGGCGAAATCAGGATTAGTGAAGTCGCAGTCGATGTAGCGCTCGCCGTAGAGCTGGAACTGGTTCTTGCGAATCAGCGAAAGCGTGCCGTTGTTGATAACGACGACGTTGAGGGGAATGCCGTGGTTGACCGCGGTCATCATTTCCATGCAGCACATCTGGAACCCGCCGTCGCCGAGGATGGCGAAAGTGGGGCTGTCCTTGGCGAAGCAGCGTGCGCCGATCGCAGCCGGGATGGCATGGCCGAGTGACGAGATGCCGGAATTCGGGAAGTAGTGGTTGTGGTCGGAAACGTCGAAGTAGCTCTGCGCGAAGACGATGTTGTCGTCGAACACCAGGGCGTTGTGGGGGAAGCGTTGCGCCAGCAGCTCGAAGAACAGGCGAATCAGGCGAAAGGCTTCTTGCTGTTCGTCTTGAGCCGGCTCCGCCGGCTGACGGGTGGCTTCGCGATGAAGGTCCAGACGGTCGAGAGCCTTGGGTGGCATGGCGTTGGTTTCCAGCGCGGCGAGGACGTCCTCCATCGTCGTGCGGATGTCGCCACAGATTGCCAGGTCGGGCTGGAATACGCGCCCGAGCTGCGTGGGGTCGCGGTCGATCTGGACGACTTTCTTGCCGGTCAGCAGTTTTGCATCCCATACATAACTGGTGCGCTCGTTGAAGCCGGCGCCGAGAAAAACCAGCAGGTCGGCGTGAGCGACCAGATAGCGGTAGGCATCGCCGTTGGAGGTCACGCCGAGACAGCCGAGCGACAGCGGCGTGCCCTCGGCGACCACGCCCTTGGCCTTGAGGCTGGTGGTGACCGGGATATTGAAGCGTTCGGCGAACGTGGCGACCACTTCGCGCGCGCCCGACTGGATGCAGCCGTAGCCGGCGACGATCACCGGGGCATCAGCTGCGCGGATCAGCTCGGCGAGTTCGCTGGCCGGCGTGGCGTGGCGGATCGCGAGCTTGTGCGGGAAGTGGATCTGGTCGAGCACGCCGTCATCGACGGTTTCCTTCTGCACGTTGTAGGGGATCGACAGCAGCACCGGCCCTGGTTCGCGACCGAGCAGCGCCTGGGTGGCCTGGTTGAGCACCTGGCCGAGGTAGTCGGTGCGCTCGACCAGCTTGTGGTAGCGGGTGATGCTGGCGAACAGCGCACCCTGGTCGATGGCGCCGCCTTCGCCGGCGCTTTCCTGCAAGCCGCCCTTGCCGAAGATATAGGTCGAGGTTTCGCCGGTAATCGCCAGTACCGGCAGCCGCTCGGCGTAGGCATTGGCGATGCCTGTGATGAGGTTGGTGGCGCCCGGCCCGGCGGTGGCGATGCACGCGGCGGGGCGGTGGGATACGCGGGCATAGCCGCCCGCCATGAAGGCCGCACCCTGCTCGTGCTTGACCAGCACGCTTTTGATCTGCGAGTCGTGCAGGCGGTCGTAGATCGGCAGCACGTGTGCGCCCGGCATGCCGAAGATCGTGTCGATGCCGAGGCGTTCGAGATACCTGACGATCAGGTCGCTGACGGAAATGTTCATGGTTTGGCTAGGGGCTGCGCAGTCTCGGTCTGCTGCTGCGCTTCAACGCAACGGCAAGATCGGGATTTGAGCATAAGACGCGGTGCGGGAAAACCTTGGCAGACGCGTGGTTGGCCCGCGAGCCCGGCAAGGCTCACGCGGGATTTGCGTTTGCTGAACTGTAGCACGCACTAGAGGCGTGCAGTTTCAGCGCCGTGCGCCTTGGGAGAACTCGCTCAGCCGCGTGCCAGATGCTGCTCGATTTCGAGGAAGGTGTTGGCCACTTCGGTGGTCTCGACGCTGACCCCCAACTGCTTGCACAACTGCGACAGCGACAGCAATCCCCTCACCATCTGCTGGCCATCCACCTGTTCCATCACCAGCGCGTGCTGGCGACCGCGCGATTTCAGGGTTTCCAGCACGTGACCGACGCGGGCACTGGAGAGGTCGGCGAAGTCGACCGCTTCCAGGCGCTCCACCGACGTCATGATGTCGGCCACCAGAACTTCATCGCGGCGGATGCCGCGGCTCTGAACTATCTGCAACGGCTTTTCGCCATGGATGTCGGTCTTGGTGATAAGTCCCGCGACCCGGTCCTCGCTTTCCATGACGAACAGCAGACGCACCTTGCGCCGGAACATGCGCTCTTCCGCCTGCTTGATGGTGTCGCTTGGCGTGGCGATGAAGGCGGTCAGGCGGCGAAAGTCGGTCATCACGTCGAGCGCGGGGTCGTCCAGCCCGACACGATCCGGCAGGATGCAGGCGGGGCGCAGCAAGCCGGCAGACTTGTCGAGGGTGCGTGAGGGCAGGCGGGTATAGCGTGTAGGCATGGCAGGTCTCCTGGTCTGGCTTGCGAACGCCATCGGTTGGCTCCGTGGCGCGGATTCGTTGTAAGGCGAATCCTGTTCCCGTCAGACCGACCTGTCCATTCAAGAATTTTTTATCGGGGATAAATTGTTCTTGGCCGACGCCCCCGGCAGCCGGGTCGGCCTCGCTCAACCCGTTTGCTGCAGCAGTTTCTGGAAGGACGCTTCGAAGAGATTGACGCCGTCGACCTGCAGGCTGTGGCCGACCACGTCCATATCAATACCCAGTTGCGCCAGTTCACCCATCTGCGCCACAGCCTCGGCGACGCCCTCTTCCAGGCGTGCAGCCGGCTGGCCGTGTTCGCGCAATGCCGCAAGCGTCTTGTCAGGCAGGGTGTTGATTGTCTCGCTGCCGATCAGCGGCTCGACGTAGAGGAGGTCGTGGTAGTCGGGGTTCTTGACTCCGCTGCTGGCCCACAGCAGGAACTGGGGCGCGGCACCCTGCCGTGCCAGCGGCACGAATTCCTCGCCGTGAAACTTCTCCTGATAACGCTGGTAGGCGAGCTTGGCCATCGCCACTGCCGCCTTGCCGCGCAGCGACAGGGCCTCAGGGGTGCCGATGGCGGCCAGCTGCTTGTCGACCACGGTGTCGACGCGCGACAGGAACAGGCTCGCCACGGCCTTGTTTCGACGCACATCGGCGCCTGCCGCCACGCGTGCGCCGAGGCCGCGCAGGTAGGCGTCGAAAGCCGCCTCGGCCTGTCCGACCGAAAACAGCAGGGTCACGTTGACGTTGATGCCGAGCGTCGTCAGCGCTTCGAAGGCGCTCAGGCCGTCGTGCGTGCCCGGCACCTTGATCAGCAGGTTGCGGCGATCGACGGCCGCAGACAGGCGCTGGGCTTCCTCTACCGTCCGAGTGGCGTCGTAGGCCCAGCGTGGTGCCACTTCCAGGCTGACATAGCCGTCGTTGCCGCCACTGGCCTCGTAGGTTGGCAGCAGCAGGTCGCAGGCAGCCTGGATATCGGGTATGACCAGCGCTTCGTAGCGCCGTTCTGTATCGGCTTCGCTTGTCCGCAGTCGAGACAGGTCTTCAGCGTAGCAAGGACTGGTTGCCAGCGCGTTCTGGAAAATGGACGGATTCGAGGTGACGCCCGAGATCCCATCCTCGGCGATCAGCTGCGCCAGGGTGCCGTCCTCGATCAGGCTGCGCGAGAGATTGTCCAGCCAGAGGCTCTGACCGAGGGAGGTGACTTGACGCGTGGCATTCATGTTGGCTCGCTTGACGGAAAGAATGTTCAGGATAGAACGGATTGATGACAGCAAGTTCATTGAACAGCATGGAGCGGCGCCGTATCCCGCGCCTGTGCTAGACTTCGGCGCATTCAATCGGCCCAATTTCCGCTTATTCCCATGTCTGGAAGCACCCTCGGCAAACTGTTCTGTGTCACCGTGTTTGGCGAATCGCACGGCCCCGCCATCGGCTGCGTGGTCGACGGTTGTCCGCCCGGCATGGCGCTGGCCGAGACCGACATCCAGCATGACCTCGATCGCCGCAAGCCGGGCACCTCGCGCCACGTCACCCAGCGCCGTGAATCCGATACGGTGGAAATTCTTTCCGGCGTCTATCAGGGCAAGACCACCGGCACGCCAATCGCCCTGCTGATCCGCAACGAGGACCAGCGCAGCAAGGACTACGGCAATATTGCCGAGACCTTCCGCCCCGGTCATGCCGACTACACCTATACGCAGAAATATGGTTTTCGTGACCCGCGCGGCGGGGGGCGCTCGTCGGCTCGGTTGACCGCACCCATCGTCGGCGCCGGTGCTATCGCCAAGAAGTGGCTGGCCGAGAAATACGGCATCGTGGTTCGTGGTTATATGAGCGCGCTCGGCCCGATCGACATCCCCTTCAAGTCGTGGGGCGAAGTCGGCAACAACGCGTTTTTCGCACCGAACGCGGACATTGTTCCGCAACTCGAAGCGTTCATGGACGCGCTGCGCAAATCGGGCGACTCGGTCGGCGCGAAAGTCAGCGTGGTCGCGGAGAATGTGCCCCCTGGCTGGGGCGAGCCGCTCTACGACAAGCTCGACGCCGATCTTGCCCACGCGCTGATGGGACTGAATGCGGTGAAGGGGGTGGAAATCGGCGACGGCATGCAGGCCGCAAGACAGAAGGGTACCGAGCACCGTGACGAAATCACTCCCGCGGGATTTGTGAGCAATCACGCCGGCGGCGTGCTCGGCGGCATTTCCAGCGGCCAGGCCATCGTCGCCCACCTCGCCATCAAGCCCACTTCATCGATGCGTTTGTCGGGTCGCTCCGTCGACCTGCACGGCCAGCCGATCGAAGTCGTCACCCACGGCCGCCACGATCCCTGTGTTGGCATCCGCGCCACACCGATCGCCGAAGCCTTGATGGCGATCGTGCTGATGGATCATGCGTTGCGCCACCGGGCCCAGTGCGGTGATGTCGTCATTGAAACCCCGGTGATTCCCGGCCAGATTCGCTAGAACTCCAAAGCCCGCAGGGGCCTCGGCCCGGGAGGCTCAGGCTTCCAGTACCTCGAAATCGTGCGTGATCTCGGCGACCTTGCCGAGCATGATGCTCGCCGAACAGTATTTCTCGGCCGATAGCTTGACCGCCTGCTCGACGCGTTTGGAGTCGAGCCCGCGACCTGTGACGATGAAATGGACGTGAATGCGGGTGAAGACCTTGGGGTCGGTGTCGGCGCGGGTGGCGTCTATCTCGGCGATGCAGTCGGTGATGGCCTGGCGGCCCTTGCGCAGGATGTGGACGACATCGAAAGCCGAACAGCCACCCAACCCGAGCAGCAGCATTTCCATCGGACGCACGCCCAGGTTTTTGCCGCCCGAGTCGGGCGGGCCATCCATCACAACCGTGTGACCGGACTCGCTCTGGCCGGCGAAGCTGACTCCTTCGATGAGTTTGACGCGTGCTTTCATGCGAATCTTTCCAATTCCAACTGGGCCCGCAGTTTGTACCACAAAATTCCCAGCCATTCGTGCAGGGCGAAGTAGCTGTCGCGCAGCCCCAGCGCGCTGGGAAGTAGGCTGAGGAAGGAGTCGATCCGGGTGTCGGAGAACTGCGTTCCGGCGGGGGTGACCTTCAGGCCCTGGTCTTCGAAGAGAGGGGCCGCGCGGCGCAGATGCCAGGCGTGGCTGACCAGCGCGATGCGTTCGACGCCGGCCTGACGCAGGCGAGGTGCTGACAACCTGGCGTTGTCCCAGGTAGTAAGCGCCCCGTCCTCGACCCATTTGACCGGAACCTGGAACTCCTTGGTCAGGACGTCGTGCATCAGTCGGCCTTCGGGTTGTGAGCCGCCGCCGGGCATGCCGCCGGTGACCATCAACGGCAGCCGGCTGAAACGCTGGAGGTGGGCGGCGTAGCGCAGGCGCTCCAGCGTCAGGGCGTTGACGGTGTCGCTGCCATATTCCACGGCGTCGGTGCGACGGCCTCCGCCGAGTACGACGATGGCATCGGCCTCGAGCGCGCTGGCGAGATCGATTGGCCGGGAGATTTCCAGGCTTTTCAGCAGCAAGCCGCTGACCCAGGGGGTCGACAAGCCAAAGAGTGCGGCGGCCGTGAAAAGAATCAGGGTTCTGGCGAAACGGGGAAACCTGGGCAGCAGCATCAGCCCCGCCAGGATCAGCAGCACTAGCGAAAAGGGGGGCAACAGTGCGTTCGCGAGAATAGAGGTGACGAGCCAGCCGGTCATTCCGGGATTGTATTCCGGGTCATGGCCGGGAGAGGGGCGGTCGGGTAACCGGGAGGATCTCGGACTGTTTGACTTGCCTCGTATGCGCGGTTAAAATGCGCGGCTTTCCGAGAAACCCCCTCTGTGCAGAGGTTGGATATGAAAACCTTTTCCGCTAAATCGCATGAAGTCAAACACGACTGGTTCGTGATCGACGCCGATAATCTGGTCCTGGGACGCCTGGCGTCCGAGATTGCCCGCCGTCTGCGCGGCAAGCACAAGGCCATTTACACGCCCCACGTCGACACTGGTGACTACATTGTCGTGGTCAACGCCGCCAAGATGCGCGTGACCGGCAACAAGGCACTCGACAAGAAGTATTACAGCCACTCCGGCTATCCTGGTGGCATCTACGAGACCAATTTCGGCAAGATGCAGGAGCGCTTCCCGGGTCGCGCGCTGGAAAAGGCGGTCAAGGGCATGCTGCCCAAGGGTCCGCTCGGCTACGCCATGATCAAGAAAATGAAAGTCTACGCGGGCGCGGACCATCCGCACGAGGCTCAACAGCCCCAGCCCCTCGAAATCAACGCATAAGGTCGCACTATGATCGGTAACTACAACTACGGTACGGGACGTCGCAAATCGTCGGTTGCCCGCGTCTTCCTCAAGGCCGGCAGCGGCAAGATTGTTGTCAACGACAAGCCGGTGGACGAGTATTTCTCGCGCGAAACCGGCCGCATGGTCGTGCGCCAACCGCTGGTGCTGACCGATAACCTGAACCGCTTCGACATCATGGTCAACGTCGCCGGCGGCGGCGAATCCGGTCAGGCCGGTGCAGTGCGCCACGGCATTACCCGTGCGCTGATCGACCTGGACGCTGGCTTGAAGCCCACGCTGAAAGCGGCCGGTCTGGTGACCCGCGATGCACGCGAAGTCGAGCGCAAGAAAGTGGGTTTTCACAAGGCGCGTCGCCGCAAGCAGTTCTCCAAGCGTTGATCGCTACGGAACCAGCGAAAAAGCCGTCCAGAGTTGGGCGGCTTTTTTGTTGCTGTCATATGCCTGTCTTACAATGACGGCCATTCTTTGCAACGGGGTTCAAGCATGATCAAAGTCGGTATTGTCGGCGGCACGGGTTATACCGGGGTCGAGTTGTTGCGCCTTCTGGCGCGCCATCCGCAGGTGGAACTGAAGGCCATCACCTCGCGCAAGGAAGCCGGCATGCCAGTCGCCGAGATGTTTCCCAACCTGCGTGGACGGGTCAAGCTGGCTTTTTCCACCCCGGAAGAAGCCGGGCTGGAAAATTGTGACGTGGTGTTCTTCGCCACCCCTAATGGCGTGGCGATGCAGCAGACCCGCACGCTGCTCGATGCCGGCGTAAAGGTGATCGACCTGGCGGCGGACTTCCGCATCAAGGACATCGCGGTGTGGGAGAAGTGGTACAAGATGGAGCACGCCTGTCCTGACCTGGTCGCCGAGGCGGTTTACGGCCTGCCGGAGATCAACCGTGCGGCCATCAAGGGGGCGCGGCTGATCGCCAATCCAGGCTGCTACCCGACCGCGGTGCAACTGGGTTTCCTGCCCTTGCTGGAGGCCGGTGCAGTCGATGCCGGATTCCTCGTGGCGGACGCCAAGTCGGGCGTGTCCGGAGCCGGGCGAAAGCCGGAAACACACATCCTGTTTGCCGAGGCGGCCGATAATTTCAAGGCATACGCTGTGGGTGGTCACCGCCACTGGCCAGAAATTAAGCAAGGCCTGGAGAGCTTTGCGGGCAAGCCGGTGGGATTCACCTTCGTGCCGCACCTGACACCCTTGATCCGCGGTATCCACGCCACTTTGTATGCAAAGATCAGCGCCGATATCGACCTGCAGAGCCTGTTCGAAAAACGCTATGCAGGCGAGGCATTTGTCGATGTGCTGCCAGCCGGTGCGCACCCGGAAACCCGTTCGGTTCGCGGCGCCAACGTCTGTCGCATCGCCGTGCATCGGC
>Ga0209287_10001813_pt1 | contig 10276 bp, 9 predicted proteins | sample PPLLak3cmMay2015_2_FD_187255 | JGI IMG/M metagenome (GOLD analysis project Ga0209287, IMG submission 187255) | Freshwater sediment microbial communities from Prairie Pothole Lake near Jamestown, North Dakota, USA - PPLs Lake P8 Core (1) Depth... | ecosystem: Environmental > Aquatic > Freshwater... | reverse complement strand
CACAAATCATCATGTAATGGCAAAAAAAATCTTTGTATTAAACTTTAGAAAATCTAATGTCTCTCTTATACTTATTGCATACTTGGTATTATATGTGACACACATCGCCTCCATTGCTATCTCAGGGTAATCTAAATGTTCACAACCTTGTGCAACCTTTGTTGCGAATGTTAGGCATTCGTAAAGGCCAGTTGCACCGTGCTACAGTTCCATCCTTATATTAAATTATTCATTAGATAAATGTTTTTCGACTCTCAGATAAATCATCTCATAAAACATTAAGTGTGTAACAGGCTATAATCCGGGAATTTTAATTGTCGTTGACAGAAAAAATAGTTGACGTCAATCAAGATTCTGAGTGGGGGAATATATTAAGTGCTCGGTGCTGTGAGGGAAGGAGGCCTCCGGGCATGCCATACATCATCGCCCCCCTGAGTGTCAAAAAGGTGGGACAATGGTGGGACAAAATGCAACAATCATATTCACATAAAAAATAAGGGTTAGCTTTTTAACGGCTAACCCTTTATATTTATTATCTTTTTAAAATGCCGAGACACAGAATCGAACTGTGGACACGAGGATTTTCAGTCCTCTGCTCTACCGACTGAGCTATCTCGGCATGAATAAAGCGTCTTATAACCTTTCAGAACCCTGCGGTCAAGATGAAAATTAGATTATGACTTTTTTTTCGGTTCATTAAGATCAAGATCTATATCCATGTCCTCGAGATCCAGGACAAAATCATCACTCGAATCATTTTTCTTCTGGTACTTTTCAACATTCGATGACACCGCATCAAGGTCGAGTTCCAGGTCATCGCTGTCGGAAAAAAATTCACCGGAACCGGACGGGCCCTCATTTTCCGCAAAATCTTCATCCAGCTTCAGATCGCTGATGTCGAAGGATTTCTCCAGCTCTGCCGAATCGTTTATATCCAGATTGTCAAGAATAGTAGACTGTTCTTTGCCGCTTGAAATTCCCTCTTCCAGGTTAATGTCATCCAGGTCCAGCGCCACTTCTCCGGCTGCCAGATCATCAAGCGGGATATCCCCCAATTCCAGTTCGCCCTCTTTTTCGGCAAGACCTGAATCGTCAAATGAAAAATCATTGAGCATCATGGTCTTCTCTGCGCTCTCAGAATCTGCCTCTTCAAGGATGAGTTCTGAAATATCAGGCAATTTCCCTTCCTCTTCAGCCGATAAACCCAGCTCAGGTTCCAGAGTCTCCGCCTCGGATTCTACAAGGGTGCTCTCCATCTCCATGTGTGGAGTCTCCATATCCGCGGCAATCTCAAGGTTGTCCAGGTCGCTGACCTTCAGGTCGTCAAGATCAAGCTCTATCTCAGATTCCAGATCCTCAAGCCCGCTGTCCAGATCAGACGGTACAGCGTCCACTGACTCCAGCGATATCCCTGCGCCGGTAATTTCCTCAGGGATGCCTTGCGTTAATCCTTCATCATCCGATATGTCGAGATCCTCTGCCGGTTCTTCAAGAGAAAAATCTCCCAGGTCGAGTGAAATATCCTCCTCCGGTCCGGCTGGAATGGCAGCCTCATCGCCGGGTCTTTCCTCAAGCTGCAGATCCGCATCCGACAGTTTTTCTGCCGATTCAGCTTCGAATTCCTGTTCAAATAGATCTTCCTCTGACTCTCCCGGCTCAAAACTGACATCGAGATCCTTGGTTTCAAAATCCAGTTGATGATGATCCAGGATTACAGAATCGTTCATCCTGATTTCCTGTGAAGAGTCCTTATCAATACGGCTGCCGGAGGAGGGGACGCGGATGCTGACACTGGATTCATTGGCCTCACCGATAAGGAAACCAAGCAACGCAGGGGGCTCAGGCCGGAAGGACGGAAGGTTAATCTTTTCCTGTTCATTGCTTATGTTCCTGTTACACCTGGGACACATCTGATTATAGTCAAAACTTATATAGCCGCATTTGGGGCATCTCATTTTTCACCTCTGGATTTTGATGATTAGGGGATTAAAACGTATTTTAATTTAGCACATTCTTTCTTTTTAGTCAAGTATTTAATATTAGAGGTAATTTTAATATGATAATCAGATTTTAACTGCATTTCTTTATAGCATTTCTTGCCAGTTCGTCACATCGTTCATTTTCTTTATGGCCATTGTGACCTTTGACCCATATCCATTCTACTTTATGAGGGGCGCTCAGCTGAAGAAGAATCTCCCACAGGTCCCTGTTAAGAACAGGCTCTTTCCTGGAATTAACCCAGTTCTTTCTGATCCACCCCTGCATCCATTCCGTCATCCCCTTAACCACATAGGAAGAATCGGAAATCACCTTTATTCTGCAAGGCTTCTTGAGCTGCCTGAAAGCCTCTATCACGGACATCAGCTCCATCCGGTTATTGGTAGTTTTTTGCTCACACCCTGAGATCTCTTTGATTCGATCGCCATATTTCAGGATTGCACCGTAGCCGCCGGGCCCCGGATTGCCGCTGCATGCACCATCCGTGAAAATCTCCACGATGTTTTCACTGCTTTCCTTCATTGTCTTCCTTGTCTTTGGAAAAGTTGCAGTTTAAAGAGATTTTTATCTCCGGGCTGTCATCGTAGTTGGTCGTCAGGTTCAGGTAGCCGCTGAAACGTCCGGCAGGCTGCGGTATGTTTGTAAAGACAATTCTGAATGCCTTGCCTTTTTCAGTTTCTTCTATGGTGTATGTCATTTTTTCCTGAAGGCTGAAAACACCCGGTTTAATGCTTAAAGGCTTCTGCTCCTGGGCAATGATATCGATTGACTGAGTCTGCACTGTCCCCTCTTTTCCCTTGAACCTCACTGATTTTGATGAAACCTTGATTGATTCCTTGATAAATGCCTTGATAGACAGTGTCTCTTCCATAGCTTTGGGGTCATTGCTGTATATCCTGGCCGTCTTTTCAAGAGAACCGGTCCTGCCTTTTATATTAACCTTTAAGGTTATACGGCCCTCCTTGCCGGGAAGAATCGTCTTGTCATAATTGACTGCCGTACAGCCGCAGGACGACTTAACATCAGTTATTTCAAGGGTGCCGGCACCTTTGTTAAAGACCTTAAAGGTGTGTTCCAGGTAGTCCCCGCCTTTTATCTCCTTTGCGTCAAAGGTCTTCTCTTCAAACACGAGCTGGGGAGCCGGTTCCTGCCCGGAGAGACCTGTTGATGCGATAAGCAGCATGAAAAAGACAGGGAAAGAAATCAGGAATAATGTTTTTTTCATTTTGCTGTTCCTTTCATTATTTGATGATTTAAAAATTTAACACAGTCAGAAAAAAAATTACAGCAAATTTATAATGACATTTATTTTATATTTAGTATATATCCATAATCTTTGAATCGGCGCTTGAGTAAATAAATATATGGCTGGCCACGAACTTTTTGATTATATACCCTATCCCATCGTCATATCCTCAATTGACGGCGGCGTGGTATACCTAAACGATGCATATTCCGGGGTTTTCGGATGGACTCCGGACGACCTGAAAAGGCATCAAGCGCCCCCTATCCCTGCCGATCTTCAGAACAAAATAAATGAGTCGTTTAAAGGGCCTCCCTGTGTGAAAGAATTCCGCATCGAGACAAAATGGCCGACAAAGGAAAAGGCTGCCCTTGATGTGGACATCATCGGCAGGCTCATTGATAACGGCCGTGACCAACAAAATGCCCTCCTCATAATAAGGGATATCACCAGGCAGAAGAAATCGAAACTCATTAATGAAACACTCCTTCGAATAACCACCACATTGCCATACTATCCTGTTATCGAAGACCTTATGGATTATATCAGCAGAGAGATTTCATTCCTTCTGAATTCAGGAGGAGCAGGTGTAATGCTCCTCGATGAAGAATCAAATGAGATATTCATCCAGGGCGCCGGGCCCAATACTCCGGAGGCAGGCAGACAATTAAAAAAGGTCAGGATACCGGCAGATAAAAGTATAACCGGAAAGGTCATCAGGACCGGGATACCCCTTATAATCCACGACACGGCAAGGGAACCTGATTATCACCCCGGCGTTGACAAGCAGACGGATCTCAAAATAAAAAATATGCTCATTGTACCCCTCAGGACAAGCAGCCGCATTATCGGTGTGCTGAATGCCGTCAATAAGAAGGGCGGTTGTTTTGACGATACCGATCTTGAACTCCTTTCCATGGTGGCAGGGACTGTTGCATTGTCCATTGAAAACACAATGGTCTCCAGGCAGTTAAAGGATGCATACAATGAGGTCTCCAGCCTTAACAGGGCCAAAGACAGGCTGATCAATCACCTTTCCCATGAGCTTAAGACGCCTGTCTCAGTGCTCCTTGCATCAATCAACATAATAACCAGGAAGATGGAAACCCTTCCCGAAGCCGGCCTTTCACGCACGCTGCAAAGGGCCAGAAGAAACCTTGAGCGCCTGCTTGAACTCCAGTATCAACTGAAAGACATCATGAATGACCAGGAATACAGGGCCTACGGGCTGCTTTCCACCCTGCTTGAGGAATGCGCTGACGAGCTTGAATCCCTTGTGGCCGAAGATATCGGGGAAGGCCCTGTTGCCGGGCGCATCAGAAACCGCATAGAGGAGATCTTCGGCCCTGACAGACCTTCAGTTGCCGAAGATGATATCTGCAGCCTTCTTGCCGAAACCCTGGATGCATTAAAACCCGGGTTCAAGCACCGCGATGTGGAACTTTTAGAAAATATTGGAGACACACAGCCCGTGCATGTCTCCTGCGAGGCATTGAAAAAAATTCTTAATGGACTCATCAGAAATGCCATGGAAAACACACCGGACGAAGGAAAAATTGAGATATCCGTGATCGACAGGCATGACGGCGCCCAGTTCATCATTAAGGATTACGGGGTTGGAATTACGGAAGACGATCAGAAAAGGATATTTGAAGGGTTCTATCCTACCCAGGAGACAATGCTTTATTCCTCAAAAAAGCCCTTTGATTTTAACGCCGGAGGCAAGGGGGCAGACCTGCTGCGCATCAGAATCTTCTCGGAAAGGTATAATTTTAAAATTCATATGGAATCTTCAAGATGCAGGTTTCTTCTTCAGAATGGCCATACATGCCCGGGCAGGATAAGCGATTGTGGCTTCTGCGGCAGCAGAGAGGATTGCCATAATTCCGGCGGAACAACATTTACCCTCTTTTTCCCCTATTCCCCCTGATAGTTAATTTATCATTGACTAAGTGCTTGTCTTTGGTTATTAACTGTCTATAAGCCATATAGATTAAGGAAAGGAATATAAATATGACATCCCTCAAAAAGAAAATGAAGTCTATTCGTAAATGGAAGGACAAGCCCAATAAGGTTAATCAGAAAGCAGATCTTAAACGCAACCAGACCAACGCGGAGATCCTGCGTGAACTTTCCGCAAAGGATAAGGCCTAGAAATTATATCTGAATTGCCGGATTATCAAAGGCCCCCCCCCTTCCCGGGAGGGGCCTTTATTTGTCGGTGAACAGCCTGTGCAGTCAATCAGAAACAGATTCGGATCAGTCGTGACCGGGAAAGAGAGAACGGTAAAGGCTTTCAGTCTCGGAAACCATCTTTTCCTCTGAAAAATCCTTTTCGACCTTTTCCCTTGCCCTTTGACCCAGGCCGGCGGCCATATCCCGGTTATCCAAAAGTCGGCTGATTGCCTTGCCAAGGGCATTGGCATTCCAGGAAAGCACCAGAACCCCTGTTTCATTGTCCGTGATCTGCTCCGTGATCCCTTCAACACGCGTAGCAACAATGGGCCTCGCCATTGCCATGCCTTCCAGCGCTATCATTGGAAATTCATCCATAAGAGACGGTATCACAAGGATGTCAAGAGCGGATAGGATATCCTTCATGTCATGCCTGAATCCCGCAAGTATCAGGTGACTGTCCATTGCGATCATCCCGCTGTGCATCATGAGGGTATTCCTGAAAGGTCCGTCACCGGCGATCAACACCTTTACATTCGGGTGAGACCTTATAAAGATAGGCATGCTCTTTATCAGAAACTCAAAGCCCTTTTGCCAGACGAGCCGGCCGGCCGCCCCGATAAGGACCGTATCATCCGACAGATTAAACTCGCTCCTGATCCTGGCGCGCGCCACCGGATCGGGCCTGAACCTGCCGGCCTCAACACCGTTGTGAATGGTCACAATTCTTTCGGGCCTGATGCCTCCGGTTTCTGCCATCCTTTTCGCCGTCATATCCGAAGTTGCAATAAACCTGTCAACGAACAAGCCGGAAAAACGGGCAAAGAAGCCGGAGCTCCTTTTCCCTGGATTGTCTCCATCGGTCTCTTCCGCAGGAAGGGCTATTGTAGAGACATATCTCACGCCCCGGGAAATCATCCTGGCCAGCCTGCCGTGGAGGTCGGCCCTTGCGCCGCAGGTATGGACTATCTGTATCCTGTTCTTCCTTATTATGCCTGCCAGTTTCATTATCAGGGCCGGACTGATTTTTTTTGAAAAATCCACATCGATTTTTTCAACATCATCCCGGACGGACCTGGAAAATTCGCTGCCCTTATCGCAAGCTAAATAAAGATCGTAACTTTCCCCGGATAATCTGTTGATTAGGCCGGCCAGCGCCCTCTCGCCGTCGTCCGGCTGCATGTCATCCAGAATAAAGAGTATTTTTGTTTTCATCAGTTTCCTTCTATCGCAGATGAAGCTTTATATCAAAAGCCGAGCACTTCGATTAGCAATTACTATAACATATTATAATGTCTATGATCTGTGTTTTGCTCACTCAGTACTTAGTCCTGAATAAATAAATACATTATCGTATTTATGAATCGAAGGACTAAGCATTAAAATGGATTATTATTTTTAAAAAACAAGTGGCTTTAAATTGAAATCTGTAATAACTTATCAATCTTGTCCAACATAAAGATGCAATCGCTTACGAGAACAAATAAAAATACTCTATTCGCTAAATATATAAATAGAGAACCTGGAACCGTCATTCCCGCGAAGGCGGGAATCCAGAGTTTGCAATTGAAATAAAACTACTGGATGCCCGCCCCCTGCCTTCGCAGGGGCATGCTTTTCGGGCATGACGAGCTATTATTGTTTTTCCTGAAAGACCTCATATAATGTTTTAAAATTGTTTTGGACAGTAATGATAACTTATAGAATAAAAATCTAAATGTAAACTGTTAAATTAATAAACTATGCCTGACGGCATTACAGATCATATGCGCAGATTGATCTTCTACCATCTCCTGATTGCCCTTTCAGCCCTTTTGCTGCTTCAGGCCTGCGGCATAATCTACACTGCATATAAAATGGGAAAAGGCACTGTCAAGGCCACCTATATCATTACGAAGACAGCAACCAAAACCGCCTTCGGAACCGCGAAGGTCATCTACAGGGTTGGAGGATTTACCTTCAACGTCGTAACGGCGCCTGTCACCTGGCCCTTTACAAGGGACGGACTTGAATCGATAGACGGCATTGACCCTAAGGAGGCCATAAAACAGGGCAGGGTCAAGAGCTCTCCCTATGTAATAAACGGCAAAAGGTATGTGCCCATGTCCCTGAAGGAGGCGGCTGACTACAGGGAAGAAGGGATCGCCTCATGGTACGGCTACGAGACAGGCAGCAGGGAGGGAGGCAGCATGACGGCAAACGGAGAGGTCTTTGACCCCGAGGGGCTGAATGCAGCCCATAAATATCTGCCACTGCCGTGTTATGTAAAGGTTACGAATCTCGATAACAGAAAATCCATCATCATACGGGTGAATGACAGGGGTCCTTTTGTAAAGGGCAGGATCATCGACCTGAGCGCCTATGGCGCCAAAAAACTCGGATATTACGAAAAAGGCACAGCCAGGGTCCTGGTGGAGACCATTCAGGTCAGGGAGGAAGGTTAGCGCATCATAAACCGCGCATAGACTCCGCCCGCAGGATCCTCGGATCCTTTACAGCGCCCCTTATGGTCTTAAGCAGATTCTCCTTCTCCCCCGGCAAAGTGCCCTTGAGGGGCAGGTAATTGGAGGCATGGTTTGTGCGAAAGACAACAGGGCCCGGCGCGTCAATATTTCTGACCATAAGCTCGACCTCCTTCAGGACATCCATGGGATCGGTGACAAGCTCGAATTCCCCTTTCTTTACCATGTCATCAAGTACCGTGCCCGGGACCACCATAAGTGTAAGGGCCGCGAAAAAGGACGGATTCATCGCTGTGACCGCCCTGCCCGTGTTGATGGCGTGCTGTTCGGATAACCTTTTACCGCCGAGCCCCAGTATGACCGTAACCGATGTCTGTATGCCGGCCCTGTTCGCCTTGACGACAGCCGCGACCTGGTCTTCAACGGTGACGCCCTTATTGATCAGATTCAATACCTCCTGGTCACCGCTTTCCAGCCCTACAAATACAAGGTTAAGACCGGCCTGCCGGAGTTCAAGAAGCTCCTCATCGGTCTTCTTCAGGATATCTTCACAGCATGCATAGGATGCGACCTGTTTAAGGTTGGGAAATGTCTCATAGCACTTCCTTACGATCTTGAGAAGTTCGGGCGTCTTTATGATCATGGCGTTTGAATCAAGGAGGAAGATCTTATCCACACCCCTGTACTGCCTTCCTCCGATCTCAATGTCTTCAAGTACCTCCTGTGTCGGCCTGATCCTGAACTTTTTTTCAGGCACCGCCCTGTTGAAGACGGTTGAATTGCAGAAATAGCACCTGCCTGCTGCTGCGGATGAACACCCCACGGTAGCCTGCACAAGCAGTGAATATGCCTCGCTAGGCGGACGGTACACCGGCTCCGCATAGTACATCTCCGTTCTTCCGCTGTTTTCTTTCATTAAAATTCTCCTTAATTGACTTCATCCGGATGTAATATATACCCCTATTCATGCGGTTATAACAAGTGATTTAAAGGCAAAAAAAACAGGGGGTGGAAATTAATCCCACCCCCCGATTGAGGTTTATACTATAAAAGTTACACTATGGAATATCACATCGCCATCCCAAGCCAACCGCCGACTATCATGGAATCATAATCTGACTCATCTATAATCACAGGGGTTTCACCTGTCCAGTAGGTAGCATTAACGCCTTTTTCTTCGAGCGGACTAGAATAACCCCCTGAATAGACAATGTCGCCAATGACACTCATCGCAACTGCCCAGAAATGACTTTCGTCGTTGCTATCAGGGTCGAGAAGGTCAGTGCGCACCCCGTCTTTCCAATACCAGGGTGAGGATATATAATTATCTTCTTCATCATAATATGTTTCCATTAAACCTATATAGACAGATCCTCCTGATACCGCAATTGAAGTGGCCTCTGCACGGTACTCATACATCTCTAAGGGCTCGGTAAGGGCGACCGGCTCATCTGTATTGGTCCAATAGCACGGTACATATCCTCCATAGCCGCCATAACCTTCATAGGATCCGGCAGTATAGACGGTGTCGCCTGATACTGCTATTGCATTTGCCCAGTAAATTCCGGACTCATCGGCTGCAGGCAGGTCTATCCTGTCAACTTCGCCTGCTGTTATTTCCCAATAACAGGCTGACTCCTCATCATAGTCGTTCCAGATGCTGCCGGAAATATAGATCGTGTCATTTGAAATTGTTATTGCGCCAGCCCATCCTCCTGAATAATCCCCCTCCTCAGGGATAGAGAGTAATTTCAGCTCAGTCCCCTCCCAATAACATGGTTGAACGTGATAGCCCATCTCATCTTCATATTCAAAAAACCCAGCTGTATAGATGACCCCATTGTTAACTGCAATTCCGACTGTCCTCGACCAGCTTGCCTCCGCCGGGACATGCAGAGGCTGGAGAGTCGAACCTGCCCAGTAGCAGGGCACGTCCATCCAACCATCATCCCCTCCATTATAGCCACCTGCCACATAGACAGTTGTGCCAACCATAACAGTGGGTGAGACAGCATAGCCTCCCTCATATTCTCCAAGGGGCAGGTCTGTCCTTTCCGTACCGATCCAATAGCATGGCTTATAATACTCACTGTCAGAATCGTAATACCAGCCGCCAAAGGCCGGCAGGGAAATAACCTCCTGCTCGGGAATTACAGTAAAATCAGATGAAGATGTCGCTTTTAGAAGACCCCTTCCGATTGTTATCGGCCCGGTTGTAGCGCCCTCCGGCACCGTGGTAACTATCTGTGTAGCTGTAGCACTGGTTACGACAGCAACTGTCCCGTTGAATCTTACGGAAAGCGGAATGTGTCAATGAAAATGAGACACCCAGTTTCATAAATTAGAGACTAAACAATCTGTCGAAGGCTTATTAATCCAGACAGCCTTTGGCAGGGAA
>Ga0209287_10001812_pt1 | contig 10276 bp, 5 predicted proteins | sample PPLLak3cmMay2015_2_FD_187255 | JGI IMG/M metagenome (GOLD analysis project Ga0209287, IMG submission 187255) | Freshwater sediment microbial communities from Prairie Pothole Lake near Jamestown, North Dakota, USA - PPLs Lake P8 Core (1) Depth... | ecosystem: Environmental > Aquatic > Freshwater... | reverse complement strand
CTCCATTGGAACATTTCGCGAATGATGTCGCAAAACCTCGAATCCACCACCAGTCATATGGAAAAAGTGGTTGCAAGCGAGGCCCAAAACGCCTGGAGGCTGTTCACACATTATTTCGGATCCTGCCCTGTCGATCATCTTAAGATCAGCGAAGTCATGTCATTTCACGGACAATCCTTTCCCGGATTTATTCATCTGGGTATCCACGGCTGGGTGAAGGACGATCGCGAAGGATTTCAAGCCTCCTTCTGCGCTCATGAGGTTGCTCACCAATGGTGGGGAATCGGGGTCGATTTCGAAACCTATCACGACCAATGGCTCAGCGAAGGCTTCGCCGAATATTCCGGAATGATGTTCGTTCAGGCTGTTAAAGGTAATAAAGCCTTCCTGGATATGCTTAAAGACTACCGCAAGGATATCCTTGACGTCAGAGATTATATCTTCGCTTCCGGGACCGAGTCCGGTCCGATTATTATGGGAAGACGGACGCAAAGCACCGAAACCGAGGGTGATTACGGTTTGATAATCTACAGAAAAGGAGCATACGTCCTCCATATGCTCCGCAATCTGATGATAGATTACAGCACCATGAACGAAGACCCTTTCCTCAACATGATGAAAGACTTCTACGGCAGTTTTTACGGTAAAAAGGCGACCACTGAAGACTTTCGCCTGATCGTCGAAAAACATATCGGAATCGATATGTCCTGGTTCTTCGAACAATGGATCTACCGTAACGAAATCCCCAAATACAAATTTTCGTACAAAATCACCGAAAATGAAACCGGCAAGTATATCGCCGATTGCGAAATCCTGACCGAAAACGTCTCCGACGATTTCAAAATGTACCTTCCCCTCGAAATCGAATTCGGGAAGGATAGAAAGGCTTATGTCAGATACTTGATTGATAAAAAGGAGACCCGCTTCCAGCTCCCGCCTCTCGACAGCAAACCGAAAAAAATAACTCTGAACCCATTCGAATCGGTCCTGGCCGATATCGATCAATAAGTCATTCCCGACTCCTGTCTTTATTGACTTTCCTCTCTTTTTTTATATTTTGCGGCTGTAAGGCAATGATTTGAGAATAATTCCCCGGCCGAAAGGACGGCCCGATCCACAGGCGCCATTCCTGATCGGCCCAATAAATGGAGACCGGCTATGTGTAAACCCCCGACCACGACCATCATCAAATCAATCTCCGCCATCTTTCTTTTGGTAATGCTCCTCTCATGCGGAGGCGACAATGGCGGGCCAACCGGAATCGCCGTGGAAATCGTCCCGATGACCGGCTCGCTCGATTTCGCCGACCCCGGCGACGTCGATCTCGATAATATCACCATCGTCCTCGGCGAATCTTCAAGTATACCCGATCAGGATGGTGAATTCTCCATCGGCGGCAACAAACTTGTCCCCGGACTCGCCACCGCCTACGACCACACCGACAGCACCCTCATGCTCCTCGCCATTGTCCCCCATCCCATTGCCGGAGGACAAATCGAGCTCGATATTCATTCCACCGCCATCGCCCTGGTCTATATACACCCCCTGATTACCGTCGGCGGCGATTACCATGAATGTCTCGAAGTTATGTCGCGGATCGACAGCCTTCCCGAATTTACCACTCTCGAAAACATCCTCCAAACCCAGCTCGCCGCCAACCCCAAGGCCCTCGGGACGGAAAACTCCGCCATTGCCAATGCCATCTTCGATGTTGTCGGAGCTTACATTAATTCCTACCCCGACTACTTGAAAAAGAAATTCGAAAGCTCGCTTATACCGCAAAAGCCGACCTATACCGCCGAAGATGCCGGAGGGGTTGCCATTATCCCGACCACCCAGGTTTCCGGCCACCTGCTGAAATACCTCGGCAAAGACAAATTCATGATCACCAATGCTTACGGGCGCTGGGCGCTGATGCATATCCCCCGCGACAGCAAGAAAGCATATCTTTCTCCCAACGGCAGCATGATGGATTTCATCAAGGACGGCCGCCCCTGGGCCCCCTCCGAATATACTTTCGACATGCCGGTCAGCGCCACCGAGGATACCGTCCTGGTCAATGTCTACGGCTACGGTTTCTCGAATTTCGGAACCAACAATTTCAACCAGTTGACTCAGGATGAAGCCCTGATGGTGCATAACGCCGGATGCCTGACCGTCATCCTGGAACTTTTGAACAACCTCGTTTCCGTGATGACCAATACCGTCAACAACCTCGAAGCGGTCGACGGCTGGGAAAAGACCTTCCCTGACAAATCGGAAATGTACTTACTGGAATTATTGATATCCGACGCCCCCTTTATCGCCAACGTCGAACTCCTGTACTCCCAGGAACAGTACTACGACATGCTCTGGTTGATCTTCAAGAAATGCTTCGAAATCGTATCCTCCAACGAATTCTTAAGCAAGCTCGCCGCCAAAATCGCCGGCAAAGCCCTGAACGATAAACAAATTTCCGTCATCGAAGCCTTACGCCTGTCTCCCGCCTTCCGTGCCGCGGTGGCCGGAGTCACCATCGGCAACAAAGTCACCAACGTTATGAAAACCGTCTACGGTTTCGGCGACGCCCAGTTGAAAACTACCTTTAAGGTTCACCGCGAGAACGGAGAATTCGGCGACATCAGCGGCTACGTCATGGAAAAAGATTCCCCCTTCGGGCCCATCGAAGACGCCAGAGTCGTCCTCGGCGGAGATGACGCCAACCCCCTTCCGGGCCACGCCACCCAGTGGAACACCGACTCCGACGGAGGCTTCCTTTTCGCTGATTGCCTGACCGGAAGCAAAACCGTCACCGCCAGCAAAGCAGGATACAAATCCGAAACCGTCGACGTCATCGTCCTCGACAACCAGGAAACCAGAATCACCATCGAACTGGAACGCAACAAAGGGACCGTCGCGGGATTAATCGTCAATGATATCAAATCGAAATGGCGTGCTCATCCCCAAGGCAATCCCTCACAGGATACTCTCTTCCGCCGCGAAACCAACCTCAGGATTTACGGCATGGTCGGCGATGAAGAGTACGACGTCAGCTGGAGCCTCACCAGCGGGACTATCAACAAGGAAATCCCCGTCGGCACTTTCTGGGTGGTCGTTTCCAGTTCGTACTACAAGTCCGATTCTCTTCAGGTAACGATTCTCGAAGATCAAACCGTCAATCTTTCGCGTCCGCTTCGCATGCACCCCGACAGCTACATGAAAGCCGAAAACACTTATATTTCCGAATACGCCGGCTCCCCCTTCGATATCGATTTCAGCGAGTTCGCCTGCACTCCACCCATAACAGATTGGTCCGGAACGGGCATGATATTCTTAGCGAGAATCCTTGGAAGCACTTATCATGAATTCTATATGTTAATAAATCTCGCTAAATTAAATGAAACTGGATTTTACGATATCGGCCATATTTACAGCGATTTCCCTAACCAAAAATGGGTACGCACCGATTATCGTACATCGGCTATATTATGCGATGATGGAGATTCGGTTTCATTTGGCGCCTTTGGAATTCCCGGAATGTCGGAATGCGATTGCGATATTGAATATCCGGGGAATGTCATTTTTACTCAATTCTCCACGGAGCTGGGTGCACCAATTGAAGGTGCCATTTCGGCTAAACTTGCCGGCTGGAAAAACTGCGATTGCGATTCCGTCGATACCAATGGCGATCATATTCTCGATGCCGTCGAAGTGGACTGCCGCGTTGTGGATTTGGATATTAAATTCCAGACCGTGGTAGGTGATAATTTCTGGCTGTTACAGGGATTCTACGGCGACAATCCTTTCGATAAAGCTATGCCAATATTTTCTCGACCGGATAAACCGATCTTTTCAAATTAATCGAAGTGTTGCTTATATAAAACCGGCGTCAGGAATCTCCCCTGACGCCGTTTATTTATAATAATACGTAAATCGGAGTAATCTGCAAGTCAAAACCCCTGTCGTAAACCCTGAGCTTCTAAGGGCGGTTTTGACGCTTTTCCGGCAGGTCGAAACTCTTGTCGTAGACCCTGAGCTTCGAAGGGCAGTTTCGACATCCCCCTCCTTACCAAGGAGGGGGTTAGGGGGTGGTACAAATCGGACACATGGGTAACAGCATTAGCAGGTTAGAGTGAGATTTCCAATCGAACGAGAAACCCGACACCCGTCAACCAACACTACCGCACCTTACTAAACATACTCTTCGCCGCCCCGCAATCCGGGCAATGCCAGTCATCCGGAAGTTCCTCGAACGTCGTCCCCGGAGGAATCCCTCTCTCCGGGTCCCCTTTCCTCATATCATACACATACTTGCACGCCTGACACTGCCAGAATACCATAATCTGCTCCTGATTTTCACCTTTACGAAAACAGCGGATTCAATTTCTCCGGATCGATCTCCAGCTTTTTCATCGCCCGTGCCACTGTCGATGTTTTGATCTTCTTGTCTTTCGCCAGCTCGTTCAACGCCGCCAGCGCGATGTACCGCGCATCAACTTCGAAAAAGTCCCGCAGCGCCGCCCGTCCGTCCGACCGCCCGAACCCGTCGGTCCCCAAGCAGGCCAGCGGACCCGGCACCCATTTCGCCACCGATGCCGGCAGCGTCCGCACGTAATCGCTCGCCGCCACGAACACCCCCTTCTCGTTCTCCAGCGCTGCCGTAATATTCGGCTTACGCGGACTGACCGTCGGGTTCAGCAGGTTCCACCGCTCGGTATTGATGGCATCGTAGTACAATTCTCGGTAACTGGTCACCGACCAGACATCCGCCGGAATCTTGAAATCCTCTTCCAGAATCTTCTGGGCCTTGATGGCTTCGTTCAAAATCGCACCGCTTCCGAACAGGTGCACGTGTTTCTTGCCGCCGTTGTCCATCTCGCTCTTCTTGTACCGGTAAATCCCTTTCAGGATATCCGCCTTGACCCCTTCGGGCATCGGAGGCATTTTGTAGAATTCGTTCATCACCGTGATATAGTACAGCAGGTTTTCCTGGTTTTCATACATCCGGTAAATGCCGTTTTCCACGATCACTGCCAGCTCGTACGCGAACGCCGGATCGTACGCCTTGATATTCGGCACCGGGTACGCCAGGAGCTGGCTGTTGCCGTCCTGGTGCTGCAGCCCTTCACCGGCCAGGGTCGTCCGCCCGCTGGTTCCGCCGATTAAAAATCCTTTCGCCTGCATGTCCCCGGCCGCCCAGATCAAATCGCCGATCCGCTGGAACCCGAACATCGAATAGAACAGGAAAAACGGAATCATGTTGATCCCCTGGTTGGCATAAGCCGTTCCGGCCGCGATAAACGACGACATCGAACCCGCTTCGGTTATCCCCTCTTCGAGAACCGCACCGTCCTTGGCTTCCTTATAGTACAGCAGGCTCTCTCTGTCGACCGGCTCGTAATTCTGCCCTACGCTGGAATATATGCCGTGACTCCGGAACAGCGATTCCATCCCGAATGTCCGCGCCTCATCCGGCACGATCGGCACTATCGATTTCCCGATATTACTATCACCGAGCAGTTTCGATATGATATGCACCATCACCATGGTGGTAGCAACTTCCCTGTCGCCGGTCCCTTCGAAGTACTCTTCGAATATCTTCTCGTCCGGCATCGTAATCGGGCCGACCGTTACTTTCCGCTCCGGAAGATACCCCCCCAGCTTCTCGCGCCGCTCCTTGATATATTTCATCTCCGGGCTGTCGTCCGGCGGACGATAAAACGGAGCTTCATGAATATCCTTATCCGCGATCGGTATCCCGAACCGGCTCCGGAACTCCCGCATCTCCTGCTCATTGAGCTTCTTCTGCTGGTGCGTGATATTTTTCCCTTCGCCCGCTTCGCCCAGACCGTACCCCTTGACCGTCTTGGCCAAAATCACCGTCGGAGCCCCCTTGAATTCCATGGCCGCCTTGTACGCCGCGTACACCTTTTCCGGGTCGTGCCCGCCCCGTTTCAATTTCCGCAGTTTCTCTTCGGAATATTTTTCGACCATCTCCAACAGTTCCGGATACTTCCCGAAAAAGTGCTCCCGGATATACTCGCCGTCCGATACCACGTATTTCTGGTACTGCCCGTCGGGGACTTCTCCCATCCGTTTCACCAAAAAGCCGTTCTTGTCGGCCGCCAGAAGCGGATCCCAGTCCGACCCCCAGATGACTTTTATGACATTCCAGCCCGCCCCGTGGAACGTCGCCTCCAACTCCTGGATGACTTTGTGATTCCCGCGAACCGGCCCGTCCAGACGCTGCAGGTTGCAGTTTACCACGAAAATCAGATTATCCAATTCCTCACGAGCCGCCATATTGATGGCCCCCAGCGCTTCCGGTTCATCCGTTTCACCGTCGCCCAGAAACGCCCAAACCTTCTGATCCGAAGTATCTTTCAATCCCCTATTCTGCAAATATTTATTAAATCTCGCCTGGTAAATTGCCATGATCGGCCCCAGCCCCATCGATACCGTCGGGAACTGCCAGAAATCCGGCATCAGCCAGGGATGAGGATACGACGGCAGCCCGCCCCCCGGACGAAGCTCCCGCCGGAAATTTTCGAGGTCCTTCTCCGAAAGCCGCCCCTCTACGAACGCCCGAGCGTAAATTCCCGGAGCAGCGTGCCCCTGAAAATAAATCAAATCCCCCGGATGCTTTTCGTTCCGGGCCCGGAAAAAGTGGTTGAATCCGATTTCATAGAGCGTCGCCGCCGAAGCATATGTCGAAATATGCCCGCCGATCCCGGATAACTCCCGGTTCGCCCTTACCACCATCGCCATGGCGTTCCAGCGGATTATCGATTTAATCCGCCGCTCGATTTCGCGGCTTCCCGGATACGGCCCCTGCTTTTCTTCGGGAATGGTATTGATATACTGAGTATTCCGCGCCTGACCGGTATTCACCCCGTGTTTTCGCGCCTGCTGACGCAGCTTCTCGAGCAAATCCTTGACCCGTTCCGGCCCCTCATCCTCGAATACCGCATCCAGCGATTCGAACCATTCCTTGTCTTCGAGAGCGGTCTCTTTGTCGCCGAACCGTTCCTTGATTTCGCCGTTTAATTTCTTTTCTTCGACATCGTTTATATTTTCGACTTCGCCGTTTTTCACGTCATCCATATCTATCCTCAAATTTCCGAATATTTTCCTTAAATATTAATTATTTAAACAATCCCCGAAAAAAAATGTTCAGCTGCATTTCTCTCTCAAATCTATCTATACATCTACGGCAATTCAAAGAAAATCAAAAACTTTTGTTCGGTTTATCGGAATATTGACCGAATTACCACATATTTGCCATTATTCAGCGCCTTTCCTGTCCTGAATCGGCATTTTTCCTCTCTATTGGATAAATGGAACCATTCCGCCCATCCAATAAAGCGGACCTTAACTGTCCTGTATATGTCCACATATCAATCACTTACGCCATTTATTACTTGACCCTATCATGGCCTTTTATTATCTATTTTAATAACATGGGATGTAAAGCTGGAAGCGGATATGTGAATTCTGTCACAATATATCAAGGAGAGAAAAATGAAAGAGCGCCTCTCACAAAAAAAGCATAATTCAAAACTACTCGCAATCGGGATAATTATCCTAATCCTGGCTGCCGTTTTTGCCGCCGGGCCGGTGCCGGCCGAAGAGGGCCAAACCCCGACCGGCGATGACGCCCTTGGGACCCAACCATACGATCGCTACGAAACCCCCGAATTTTGCGGGGCTTCATGCCATATCGACCTGTATCGCCAGTGGCGGCAGGCCATGATGTCCCAGGCCTATACCCACCATTGGGATGAAATCGAATATTTTGAACTGGCCGTTCCCCACGCTGAAAAAGACCCCAAAGTCGCCGGTGTCAAAGCCGGTTGCAACGGTTGCCATTCGCCCCTGGCCTTCCTCGCCGGAGATGTCCCCCCTCAAAAACCCGAGGCCGGAACCCGGGCCAACGAATCGGTCTCCTGCGATCTCTGCCATACCGTCACCGGCCACTCTGGAGACACCCCATACAACTTCAACTGGATTACCTCTCCCGGAGATGTCAAGTACGGCCCGCGTGAAATGGTGGAATCACCGGCGCATCAGGGTGCGGTATCCGATTTCCTCAGTAAAGCGGAATTCTGCGGCACCTGCCATAATGAGATGAGCCCCTACGATGTCTGGGTAAAATCCACGCACCTCGAATGGAAAGAGGGCCCCTACGCCAAGGAAGGTGTCCGCTGCCACGATTGCCATATGACCACCGGTCCCCTCCAGACGGCCGAAATGGGCCCCGTCCACCAGGATGCCCGCCTGCATCTCTTTCATGGCGCCCACGATCCCGGCAAAGTTCAGGGAACCGTCGAACTCCGCATCCATCCCGATATCACCGAAGTCGAACCGGGAGAAGTCGTCAAGCTCACCCTCGCTCTCTTCAATCAGAAAACCGGCCACAAATTCCCGACCGGCTCGGTCGAAGACCGCATCGTCTGGTGCCATGTCGAAGCGGTCGATGCCGCCGGAAAGGTCTACCACCTCCCGGTCGATAAGAAAGGATTCGACGGCGAAGAATACACCATCGCCGCCGATGTCCTGGCTTACCAGGATATGGGCATCGCCAAAAACGATCCGAATTTCAAGGGGGTCCAGCGGGACGGCGTCCCCGTCGGAGACCGCATCTTCCGCATGGCCTATTTCGACCCGCAGGGACGGATGACCATTCAGCAGTGGAATACCGCCTCACTGGGGCACGACTACCGCATTGGACCTCGCGAAACCAAGATTGAAACCTATACTTTCAATGTGCCGATCGACGCCGCCCCCGGTCCCATGAAAATTTCCGCGGTGATGAACTACAGCCGCCTGGTCAAACCGGTCGCCGATTTCCTGAACGTCCCCGAAGATGAAACCGAACCGATCGAAGTCGGACGGCACTTTACGCAAATCGAAATTCTACCGTAAAAGGAGCTTTTAAAAATGAGAAAAAGTTTTTTCACAATAGCCGCAGCCATACTGTTCTTCGGTTCACTGTTGACCTCGTTCTTCGTGCATACCGAATCTGCCGAAGCGATCCCCGCCTTCGCGCGAAAGTACAATATGTCCTGCACCACCTGCCATGCCCCGATTCCCCGGCTCAAAGCCTACGGCGACGAATTCGCGGGCAACGGCTTCGTCCTTAAAGATAAAGATGCCACCCGGTACTTCGTCGAAACCGGCGATGAACACCTCTCCCTAATCAGGGATTTCCCGGTCGCCGTTAGAATCGACGGCTTTATCAAGTACGACAGCGAAACCGATCGCGATGTCGATCTGGCTGCGCCATATCTCGTTAAGTTCCTCTCGGGCGGCTCTCTCGCCAAAAACCTCGCTTACTATTTCTATTTTTATATGAATGAACGAGGCGAAGTCGCCGGGGTCGAAGATGCCTACCTCATGTTCAACGACCTCTTCGGCAAGGACCTCGACCTCTATCTCGGACAATTCCAGGTCAGCGACCCTCTTTTCAAAAGAGAGCTCCGCCTAACCTACGAGGATTACCAGATATATAAGCATGCTCCCGGAGAATCGAATATCGCCCTCGCTTACGATCGCGGAATGATGATCACCCTCGGCCTCGAATCCGGAACCGATATTATCGTCGAAATCCTTAACGGCAATGGCTTGTCCGCAGCCGATGACTCGAAAGTGTACGACAGCGACCAATTCAAATGCTTCGCCGGAAGAATCAGCCAGGATATTAACGACAATATCAGGCTGGGCGGTTTCGGATATTACGGAAAAGAGGCGCAGGACAACTTCGAAAACGAAGTCTGGATGGCCGGTCCCGATTTAACCCTGTCATACAACGATATCGCCGAGCTGAATGTCCAGTACATGGAACGCCGCGATACCGACCCTGACTTCGTCGGCAATACTGAAGATGTCGAATCGCGCGGAGGACACGCAGAACTGATTATTCTTCCCGACGGCGATCGCAGCCGCTACTACGGAGTACTATTAGGGAACTATGTCGAATCGTTCGAAGGAACCTGGAAATACAAATCGATAGCGGCCCACGCCGGATATCTTCTTCGCACTAATTTACGACTGACCGGCGAAATCATTTACGATGTCGAAGCGGAAGAAACCAAGGCATTAATCGGATTTACCATGGGATTATAGAATATCCTGTAATTGGCCGGTTCCGAGCGAGAACCTAGCGAGAACGGTAGGTCGAAACTGATCTTCCCCCGATTTGGTGGACACTTTTATAAGGTTAAGTATTCATTTTCTCAAAGTCAACAGGACTTAGATATCCCAGGGTTGAATGGCGTCTGATGCGATTGTAAAAGAC
>Ga0209287_10001806_pt1 | contig 10287 bp, 5 predicted proteins | sample PPLLak3cmMay2015_2_FD_187255 | JGI IMG/M metagenome (GOLD analysis project Ga0209287, IMG submission 187255) | Freshwater sediment microbial communities from Prairie Pothole Lake near Jamestown, North Dakota, USA - PPLs Lake P8 Core (1) Depth... | ecosystem: Environmental > Aquatic > Freshwater... | reverse complement strand
GTCGACAACCTGTTCGAGATGACGCCTGAGAAGTGGGCCGCGCTGGGGCATTTCGACAAGCTGCTGATCGACCCGCCGCGCAGCGGCGCCATCGAACTGGTGAAATCACTGCCGCCGCAGGGCGGCCCGCGTCGTATCGTCTATGTTTCCTGCGATCCCGCCACCCTGGCGCGGGATGCCGAAGTGCTGTGCCACGTCCTCGGTTACCGGCTGCAAGCGGCCGGTGTCGCCAACATGTTCCCGCACACCGCGCATGTCGAGTCGATTGCGCTTTTTGAACGCTGATCCATTAAAATCGCGCCTTTAACCAGCCCCTAGCCCCCAACCTCCAGCCCCATCATGGCACTCATCGTACAAAAATACGGCGGCACCTCGGTCGCCAACGTCGAACGCATCCGCGCGGTCGCCGAACGCGTCGCAAAATTCAAGATGCTCGGCCATCAGGTGGTCGTCGTGCTGTCGGCCATGTCGGGCGAAACCAACCGCCTGATCGCACTGGCCAAGCAGATCCAGTCCACTCCCGACCCGCGTGAACTCGACGTCCTGGTCTCGACCGGCGAGCAGGTGACGATCGCGCTGCTGGCCATGGCACTGAAGGATCTCGGCCTCAAGGCGAAAAGCTACACCGGCTCGCAGGTCCGCATTCTCACCGACGACGCCTTCACCAAGGCGCGCATCCTCGGCATCGACGAAGCCAACATGCGCCGCGACCTCGATAGCGGCCAGGTCGTCGTGGTCGCCGGTTTCCAGGGCGTCGACGAGAACGGCAACATCACCACCCTCGGCCGTGGCGGCTCCGACACCACCGGCGTCGCCCTGGCGGCGGCGTTGAAGGCCGACGAATGCCAGATCTACACCGATGTCGACGGCGTCTATACCACCGACCCGCGCATCGTCCCGGAAGCGCGCCGGCTGAAGACCGTCACCTTCGAGGAAATGCTGGAAATGGCCAGCCTCGGCTCCAAGGTGCTGCAGATCCGCTCGGTCGAATTCGCCGGCAAGTACAAAGTCAAACTTCGCGTGCTGTCGAGCTTTCAGGACGAAGGCGACGGCACCCTCATCACCTTCGAGGAAAACAACACCATGGAACAGCCCATCGTCTCCGGCATCGCCTTCAACCGTGACGAAGCCAAAATCACCGTGCTCGGCGTGCCCGACCGTCCCGGTGTCGCCTACCAGATCCTCGGACCGGTGGCCGACGCCAACATCGACGTCGACATGATCATCCAGAACGTCGGCGCGAATAACACCACCGACTTCACCTTCACCGTGCACCGCAACGATTTCGCCCGGGCGATGACCATCGTGCAGAACACCGCCGCCGCCATCGGCGCGCGCGAGGTCAGCGGCGACGACAAGATCGCCAAGGTCTCCATCGTCGGCGTCGGCATGCGCTCCCACGTCGGCATCGCGCGCAAGATGTTCGAAACCCTGTCGAAAGAAAACATCAATATCCAGATGATCTCGACCTCCGAAATCAAGATCTCGGTCGTGGTCGACGACAAGTACATGGAACTCGCCGTGCGTGCCCTGCACCAGGCCTTCGAGCTCGACAAGGCCACTGCATAAGGTGGCGTTCCCCCGCGCGTTGGGCTACAATGCGCGGCGTTTCGGAGACGTGGCCGAGTGGTTGAAGGTACTCCCCTGCTAAGGGAGCATGCGGGCTTAAACCTGCATCGAGGGTTCGAATCCCTCCGTCTCCGCCAACAAAAACAGGTTTTTCAGATGCGCAAAACCTGCGTATAATGCGCATCCTTCAACGCGCCCGTAGCTCAGCTGGATAGAGTACTTGGCTACGAACCAAGGGGTCAGGAGTTCGAATCTCTTCGGGCGCACCACATTCAAGGGGTCAGCGAAAGCTGGCCCCTTTCTGTTTCTACCCTTCCAAAACTTTCACATCGGTTAAGGAATTCATGACCGAGTACCAGGACCAGGACCAGGCCCTGGATGCGCAGATGAACGCCATTCGCCAAATGGGGACGGCAGCCAGGGCGGGCTCGGACGAGTACTTCAAGTCCTGGCAGGCTGCGGTTGCCACGATCCAGAACAAGGACATCCGCGAAGCCGCGGTAGAGCGGCTCAATACTGCGAAGGAGCGCTATGCCCGGGTGCTGTCGATGGCCGACGAAGGCAGGCAGAAAGTGCAGCCCTTCCTGACCGACATGAAGGACATCAACACCCTGCTCAGCATCGACATGACGCCAGATGCGGTGAAGCCGGTTTCGGGCTCGACGTGGCGTATCAGCCGCAGCGCCGAAGAGTTCGTCGACTCGATCGCCGAGATCAACCGCAGCATCGACATCATCCTGGAGTCGCTGCCGAAGAACTGAGCACGTCGCTATAGGCATGACGGCGGCGGTCCGCCCGCGAGCCAGCATCCGTGGACCCGTGGCCCGCGACGGGCTCACGCTGTTGCATGTGGCGGGCGGCGGGCGGCGGGGCGGCGCTTTGCATGCTGCCCACGCGCCGCGACGCCACCAACCTCCCGCGAGCGGATAGAATGTGGCAAATTCTAGCCGCCCGCCGACCTTGAGCCGCTTTTCCCCTCACCTTCTCGCCACCCTGCTCGTTCTCGGTATCGTTAGCCCGACGGCGCAGGCGGCCGGCTACCAGGTCGAACTCGTCGTTCCCTCTGAATTCCGGCCGCTGCTCGAGCCGCATCTGCAGATCCTGCGCGAGCGCGACGATCCCCGGCTTTCCCGCACGCGCTTCCAGTTTCTCGCCCGCCGCACCCCGGACGAGATTCGCGACCTGCTCGCGACCGAAGGCTATTTCTCGCCGACCATCGAGCAAACGGTCGAGCGCCTGGACGACGGCTCGCGGGCCACCATCCGCGTCGATCCGGGACGACCTTCGCGCATCACTTCGCTGGATCTTTCCTTCATCGGCGATTTCGCCACCGACGAAGCGCATGGTGAGCGCGCCTCCGCCCTGCGCCGCGCCTGGACGCTGCAGCCCGGCATGGTGTTCCGCGACGCCCTGTGGTCGCAGAGCAAGACCAGCCTGCTGCGGGGGCTGCAGCGGGAGGATTTTCCCGCCGCACGCATCGCCGACAGCCTCGCCGACGTCGACCCCGAACTCTACAGCGTCGACCTGCACGTGAAGCTCGACAGCGGTCCGCGCTTCAGATTCGGCAAGATCGAGGTCAGCGGTATCGAGACCTTGCCTGAACAGGTGGTGACCGGTCTGAACCGCATTAAACCGGGCATGCCCTACCGCGAGCAGGACCTCGAAGACCTGCAGAACCGGCTGCAACGCAGCGGCTACTTCAACAGCGTCTTCGTCAGCATCGCGGCGGATCCCGAGAATGCCGACGCGGTGCCGGTGCGGGTCTCGGTGACGGAGAACCTGGAACGCACCCTCGGCTTCGGTGTCGGCTACAGCACCGACCTCGGTTTCGGTGTCGAGCTACGCTATGAGGACAACCTGACGTTCCGCCCGGGCTGGCGCTCCAACACCTCGCTGAAGATCGAACAGAAGGAACAGTCCGCCCGCACCCGCCTGCAACTGGTGCCGCTGGCACGCGGGTTTCAGCCTGTCGTCAGCGCCGAGGTCAAGCGTCGCGACATCCAGAATGACGAGACGCTGACGACGCGGGTCATCGGCCAGCTGGTCAACGTCAGCGGCACCCGCGAACTCAGTCTGTCGCTCGACTTCAACTACGAATGGCAGCGCGTCGAAGGCGAGTCTCGCGACGACATTACCGCGGTGCCGCTCAACCTTTCCTGGACCCGCCGTGAGCTCGACGACCTGCTGTTTCCGCGTTCCGGCTACATCATCAACCTGCAGGCCGGCGGGGCGGTCGACGCGCTGTTGTCGAACACCAGCTTCTTCCGCGTCTACGGCCGCGGCAACTACTATTACCCGGTCGGCACCCGCAGCATGCTGCTGCTTCGCGGCGAGGTCGGTGCCGTCGAATCAGACAGCCGCGACGACATTCCGACCGATTATCTGTTCCGCACCGGGGGCAGCCAGTCAGTGCGCGGCTACGAATTCGGCAGCCTCGGGGTCGTCGACGGCGACGCGATCGTGCCCGGCCGCTACATCGCCGTCGCCAGCGCGGAATTCATGTTTCCGGTCAGCGGCGACTGGTTCGGTGCAGTGTTCGTCGATGCCGGCAACGCGGTCGACCGCATCGAGGACTATGAGGCCAAGCTCGGCTACGGCGGCGGCGTGCGCTGGATGAGCCCGCTCGGCCCGCTCAACCTCGATGTCGCCTACGGCGAGGCCGAAGAAAGCTGGCGTCTGCATTTTTCCATCAGTTCGGTGTTCTGATGCGCCGCCTGCTGACGATCCTTGTCCTGTTGCTGATCCTGTTGCTCGGGACGGCATGGTGGCTCGCCGGGCGCGAGGAGACTCTGCGCTGGGCCCTCGACCGGGCGGTTGCTGCCAGTAATGGGCAGTTCGCCTACCGCGGGGTCACGGGCAACCTACTCGCAACGATCGAACTCGAGCAGGCGCGCTTCGCCAGCCCGCAGGCCGAGGTCAGTGCCGAGCGCCTCTCTCTGAACTTCTCCCTGCTCGCCCTGCTGCAGCGGCGCCTGGAGCTCGAGCACCTTCAGGCCGGGAGCCTGGCGATCACCCTTGAGCCGAGCGCGGAGCCGCCGCAACTGCCCGAATCGCTGCTGCTGCCGGTCGCGCTCGAGGTCGAGCGGCTGCAGATCGGCCGCATCGACATTCGCCGCGGCGACCTTGCCCTGACGCTGCAGCAAGTCGATGCCCGCCTCGTCAGCAGCGGGCACGTCCATGACATCGCGCTGCTGGGAACCGGCACGCCCTGGGGGCAGGTCAAGGCCAGTCTCAGGCTCGAAGGCAAACGCCCCTTCGCGCTCGAGGGCCACGCCAGCCTGGCTCCCGCCGCCGACCTGCGCCTTCTGGCGCCCCTCGAGCTGAAGGCGAGCGGCAGTCTGGCGGAGCTTTCCGCGCGCATCGCCGCCGAAGCGGACTGGCTCAAGGGCAGTGCCAACGCCGCAATCGAGCCTTTCGCAGCGACCCCGCTGCGAAAACTGGAGGTGGCACTCGACCGTCTCGACCTGCGGCAGATCGATGCTTCATGGCCCGAGGCCGTGCTCGCCGGCCAGCTGACGGGGGCGCAGACGGGCGAAACCCGCCTCACCGGCCGCCTGAGCCTGCGCAACACCACCCCCGGCTCGCCCGTCGACGGCAAGCTGCCGCTGACCCTCCTCGACGGCGCGTTCGAAGTCGACCCGCAGCAGCTGGCACTCGACGATCTGCGGGTCGGACTGCGCCTCGGCGCACCGCTGACCGGGCGCGCACGACTCAGCCGTGACGGCGTTTCGGCCCAGCTCGACACCACGGCCCTTGATCTAAAGGCCTTCCACGACGACCTCGCGTCCACACGGCTCGCCGGCAGCCTGTCGATCGATGCCAGCGGCGCAGCGCAGCGCTTGCGGGCGCAGCTGCGGGACGCCCGCCAGCACTACACCGTCGACGCCACGCGCGAGGGCGAGCGCATCACCGTGCAGCGCGCCAGGCTGCGCAACGGCAACAGCGTCGTCGAACTGCAGGGGGAGCTGACCACAAGCGCTGCCTGGCCCTTCCAGGCCCGGGGCCGCCTGGTGCGCTTCGACCCCGCCGCTTTCGGAGACTTCCCCTCGGCCCGCCTCAACGCCACCGTCTCCGGCCGCGGCAATCTGCGCCCCGACTGGAACGGACGATTCGAAGCGGTGATCACCGACAGCCTGTTCAAGCGCCGGCCCCTGTCCGGGCGACTGCAGGCCCACCTCTCGCCGCAGCGCGTCCACGACAGCCGCGGCGACCTGCGCTGGGGCCGCAACCATGTGGTGTTCCACGGCACGCTCGGTGCGGCAGGTGACCGCCTTGAACTGGAACGGATCAGGATCGATGCGGCGACCTTCGACGAGCGCTGGGCGGGCTTGGCAACAGGCTCGGCGACGCTCGTCGGAAAGCTGCGCTACCCCGCTGTCGCGCTGAAGATGACGGCCACGGATCTCAAGGGCCCGGACGATCTGGCCGTGGGGCAGGCGGAGGTTTCCGCCGAGATCGCACCGACCCTCGATGCCCCGCTGGCGATCAAGGCCCAGATCGCCAGCCTCCGCATGGCGTCCATCAAGGTCGATCGGGTTTTCCTCGCAGTCGACGGCCAGGGCAGCAAGCACGAAATGAAGCTGACCGCCGCCGGCAAGGACCTGGTGTTCGATGCGACACTCGCCGGTGGCCTGAGCCAGGACTTCTCGTGGCACGGCGAGATCCGCAAGTTCGCCCTGGAGCAGCCGCGCGTTCTGCGCCTGGAGGCACCGTCCCGCCTGGCCTTGAGCCGAACCGGCCTGGAACTGGGAGAGGCCCGGCTGCGTTCCGACGAGGCCCTGATCCAGATCGACCGGCTGGCGCTCGACCCTGCCGGACTGCGCACCGCGGGCCGTTTCAGCAAGTTGCCGGCCGCGCTTCTCGGCCTGCCGCTGCGCCGCTCGGTGCGCAGCGAGGCGCTGCTGGGCGGGGAGTGGCAGATCGAAGCGACCGACCGGTTGAACGGGCAGCTCAAGGTGCACCATGAATCCGGGGTGTGGGCCGTCGACGCACCTGCCGGGTTGGCCCTGCGGCCGACGCGTGGCCAGGTGGACATCGTCGCCCGCGATAACCGCATCTCGCTCGACGCCGACATCGCGCTGCGGGACGGCAGCAAGCTCGACCTCGAGCTCGCCACCGAGCTCAGCCGCCGCGGCCAGTTCTGGGCCCTGCCCGGCGACGCCCCGCTGACCCTCAAGGCACGAGCGAACATCGAGTCGCTGGAGCGCTGGGGATCGTACCTGCACCGCGACGTCGGCCTCGGCGGCAAACTGACGCTCGACGTGGCGGGCAAGGGCTCCTTGAATGCCCCCGCCCTGAGTGGCCGAATCGAAGGCCGCAACATCGACATCCGCCACTACCCGAGCGCCGTGTCCCTCAGCGACGGCACGCTCGAGGCCCGGCTCGAAGGCGACCGCATCCACATCGACGGTTTCGCGCTGCGGGCCGGCGATGGCACCCTGAACATCCAGGGCGTCGCCCACCTGGGACGGCAACCCGAGCTGGAACTGCGCTTCAAGGGCGAACGGCTTGCCCTGATGGAGCGCAGCGATCTGGATCTCGATACCAACGTGGAAGGCGAACTGACGATCGACCGCGAACTTGTCGCACTCAAGGCCAGGGTGGCCGTCAACCGCGGCATCTTCATGCTCGGCGACAGCTACGCACCCACGCTCTCGCCCGACGTGCGGATCCGCGGCCGCACCCCGGCACCGGGCCCGTCGCAAAGGGAACTCGGCCTGGCGCTCGACGTGAGCGTCGACCTCGGCAACGACTTCCGCGTGCGTTCGAGCGAACGCGGGCAGTTGCTCCGCGGCCGCCTGCCGTTCCAGACCAGCGGCCTCGACGCTCGCCTCGTCGGACAGGTGCGCATGCAGGGCGACCGCGGCGAGAACATCCGCGCCAGCGGGGAGATCCGCGTCGTGGAAGGCTCGTATTTTCTGCTCGGCCAGCGCCTCGACATCGATCGCGGCATCCTGCGCTTCGACGGCCCGTTGCGGAATCCCTCCCTGGACATCTCGGCGGTGCGCGTGAGCCCGCGCGTGCGGGCCGGGCTGAACATCACCGGTAATGCCGAAAGCCCGCGTGCGCGCCTGTTTTCCGAGCCGGAGGTTCCCGACCAGGAGAAGCTCTCATGGTTGCTGTTCGGCCGCGGCGGACAGCCTGTCGACACCAGCGTCGCGAGCGTCACCGGCAGCACCCAGGGCTTCGTCTCGGCGTTCGGGATGCAGGTATCGGACCGACTCTACGTCGCCTACGGACAAAGCGCGACCGGCACCGAGAACTTCGTCAGCTTCTACTCCAACCTCACCGACCGCCTGAGCATCGAGGCACGCACGGGCGACGAGAACGCCTTGCAGCTCTTCTACACCTTTTCCCTCGGCCGCAGGCAGTGAGCTGCAACAGCCGCGTCCGGGCAGCGGCGCGGTGGCCCTTTGGCCGGGACGGCCTTACGGGTTGAGTTTCTCGTCGCGCCAGTAGCGCGTTCCGCTCAGCGTCGCGCTCAGCGCCAGGCCAGTGTCGGTCAGCTCGTGGACGATAACGCCGTTGGCGAGCCGCACGCCGCCGCCGAGACGTTCCTTGCCTCCGACCGCCGCGATCTCGGTATCGGCGCTCCACCCCTTGTCGACGAAGTCGAGGAAGGTCTTTCGGTCGGGAAAGAAGAAGAAGATCTGGTAGAACTTGGCACCGGCGCCCACGTTCATGCCGCCGCTGGCCATCCGCATGTAGATGACCTGATTACCCACCTTGTCGACCGCCACCCCGGAACCGAATTCGGTCGTGATCAGGAAGGAGAGCTTGCGCGAATCGAAAACGGCGAATCCGGCCGACTGGTCGAACTGGGCCTTCGCCGCCGGGGTAAGCTTGAACAGGCGAGCCAGCGCATCGCGCGACCGCTGGTCGCTCTCCGCGCGGGCCTGCGCCGGGGTCGCCGTGTCCTGAGCGACTGCATCACCCACCGTACCGACCACCTTGGCCGCCGTGTCGACCGCACCTTCAGTCACCGATTTTGCCGCGTCCAGCAGCGACGTCGCCGAGACACCCAGTGAAAAGGATGAGGCGAAAAGCATCACCGACAGTAGCTTCAGACGCAGCAGGAATGGCATTTCATCCTCTCAAGAAAGTTGAATCCAGCAAATACTTGTGGGCTAGAACGCCGGGCCCAGATAGAGGAAGACGGTGTGGCGGCCGCCCTCGGCGAAGCCGAAACCGGTATACAGCGGGCCGATCGGGGTGTCGGCGCCGAGGAACAGGCTGCCGTTGAGGATCGCGTTGTCGAAGGCGATGTCGTCCTTGTCCTGCCACACGTTGCCGTACTCGATCGAGCCGCCGATGTAGGCCGGCAGCAGCTTGGCGTCGAGGATGCGGCGATAGGCAACGAGTGCGACCTCGCCGGCGTAGGGACCGCTCAGCTGGTTGGGGCGCAGCCCGGAGAGGTTGAGGAAGCCGCCGATGCGGAACAGCGATTCGGGCGGAGTGTCGTCGTCCAGGCTGTAGTCGAAACGGACGGCGCCGACCAGGCTGCTGCGGCCGCGGGTGAAGGCCCGTGACCAGATCAGTCTGGCCTGGTCGTAGTCGCTGTCCGAGCCCAGCGCCTCGCGCGAGGTGGCATATTCGATCCGACCCTTGTTGCCCTGCGTGGGGAAGAAGACATTGTCGAGGGTGTCGACGTAGAACCGGGCGTACAGCTGGCCGCTCGTGAACTCGTAATCGTCGAGCGCGGGGTCGCCGATGTTCACGTCGGCCTCGCCCTTCGCCCAGCGGTAGCCGACGCGCGCCTCGCCCCAGCGTCCCAGTTCGCGGCCGCCGGACAGTTCGAAGCCGCCGCGCACGATCCTGTATTCGCTGACGATGGCGTCGCCCTCGTAGATGCTGAACTGTTCGCGGCGGGCCGAGACCCCGGTGTTGACGAACCAGAGCGATGAGGCGTCGAGCGGCTGATACCACTCGGCGCCGCCCGCCAGGTCCTCGCCCACCTGAAGTCCGAAGCGCAGTTCGCCGTTGCGGTCGTTGATCGCAGTCATGGTGTACAGCACGCCGAGGTTGTAGCTGCTGTCGCCCTGGAAATTGTCGGCAAGCTTGAGGCCGAACTGCAGGTAATTGGGGCCCCAGGATTTTTCCTTGGCGTGCAGCACCACCCCGGTCCTGCCGTCCTCCTTCACCACTTCGTAGCGTACGCTCTCGAACACGTCGAGTCCGTAGATCATGCCGATGTCGCGGTCCAGGCGGGCGTTGTCCAGGACCTCGCCGGGCTTGAGGGTGAAATGGGAGAGGATGACCTCGTCGGCGAGGCGCGACTTGTTGTCGAGGCGCACGAACTCGATCACCGGGGTCTCGGCACGTGCACCACGTCGGGCCATATGGCGCTGGTAGACGTCGGGAGAGACAGACAGACGCGAGAGCTCCTTCAGCATTTCCCGCGCGGCCTTCTCGCCCTTGTCGATGCCAACGCCTGCCTTGTCGAAATCGCCGGAGCCGAGCTTGCCGAGGTCGGGCTTGATCAGGATGTCCTGCGGCTTCAGGGTAGCCAGCTGCAGCTCGACGTTGCGCTCGCTGAGGATGTTGGTGAGCTGGCCGACCACATCGACGACCCCCTTGATTTCCTCGCGCTTGAACAGGCCGCTGCCGACGTCGACCACGATCAGGATGTCCGCCCCCATGTCACGCGCGACGTTGACCGGGACGTTGTTGGCGACCAGGCCGTCGACCAGCAGCTTGCCGTCGATTTCCACCGGGTCG
>Ga0209287_10001803_pt1 | contig 10300 bp, 10 predicted proteins | sample PPLLak3cmMay2015_2_FD_187255 | JGI IMG/M metagenome (GOLD analysis project Ga0209287, IMG submission 187255) | Freshwater sediment microbial communities from Prairie Pothole Lake near Jamestown, North Dakota, USA - PPLs Lake P8 Core (1) Depth... | ecosystem: Environmental > Aquatic > Freshwater... | reverse complement strand
AAATACGGAATGATTTTCTGGGCAAAGCTGTCCGGATGGGTGATGCCCTCCGTCCAGCCTTCGCGCGGCGGGATCGTCTGCATCGCCGTGGTCATGGGAAGCGGCGAAATCACCGCACAGTCGACGCCCGCATCCTCGATCACGGCTTGGGTGCAGGCGAAAAACGTATCGTCCCGGCCGACCGGGAATCGACGATCGAGATCGTCCCGCTCTTCGATCACGTCCGGCCGTCGCCGGATTGCGCGTACGAGCTGTCTTACGCCCCGATGGAATATCCACCGCAAAAAGATGCGGCGCCCTTGCCTTGGAAAAAAACCCTCGTCCCCGTGAACGGACGCTTCGTGATCACGATGGTCTTTGAGAAGGAACAGGAGCATACGCTCGTCATCAGCGCGATCCGGGGCGAGGAAAAAACCCGGGTTGGGGATTTCCGGGTGTATTCGGCGGCCGACGACCTCCGGGCCCTGCGCCCATTCAAGGGGGATTTTCATCTCCACAGCCATAAAAGCGACGGCGTCGAATCTCCGGCGTACGTCGCGGGCGCCTGCCGCCGGGCCGGGCTTGATTTCATGGCGATTTCGGATCATCGCATCTTTACGGATGCGGCCGAAATCAAGGCGGCCTTCGCCGGCGCCCCCGTCGATCTCCGGATCTATTCCGGCGAGGAGATTCATACGCCCGACAACCCCGTCCATATCCTGAGCTTCGGGGCTCGCTCGGGAGTCACTGATTTTTATCGTGACGACGAGACCGCTTACCGGCGCGAGGTGGCGGCGCTTATGGCTTCGCTCCCGGCCACGCCGCCCGGCGTGGACCGCTTCCGCTACGCCGCATCGGTCTGGGCTTCGGAGAGGATCCGGTCTTATGGCGGGATGAGCATGCTCTGTCATCCTTACTGGGTGACCGGCATCCGCCACAATGTCGAGGAGCCGCTCCTGGACGTCTTCTTCGGCCGGGAGGTGTTCGACTGCCTGGAGCTCATCGGCGGCTTCGACTGGGCGGACCTCCAGGCCTATGACGCCAACGCCCTTCAGGTCGCCCGCTACTTGGATGAACGGGCCAAAGGCCGGCGGATTGCCGTCTGCGGCGTCAGCGACACCCATGGCGTTGAAAAAACCGACGGATTCGGACGTTATTATACGGTGTGTTTCGCCCCGACCTCGGAGCTTTCGGACTTGATCACGGCGATCAAGGATCTTCGTTCGGTGGCCGTTGAAGTGCCGGGCGGCGGGCTGGCCCGCGCGTTCGGCCCGTTCCGGCTGGTGAATTTCACCCAGTATTTGCTCCGGGAAGTGCTGCCCCAGCACGACGAGCTCTGTTTCGAGGAAGGCCGGCTGATGCTCCGGCTGGCCGGGGGGGAGGCTTCAGCCGCGGAGCGCTTGAAAGCCCTTCAAGGGCAAGCCCGGCAGCTGTTTGCGAAATATTGGGGGACGGACGCGGAAGAGGAGTTATTTTGGCCTAAATAAGCCCGCGGGGTTCGATCCGATCAATCCGGCCTTGACCAGTGCCGGGTCGGTTGGGCGAAGCGCCCGAACCTGGGCCGGCGTCATCACCTTATAATGGCGGGCCCGGTCGAGAGCGTCGCCGATCCAGCTGACGTCGTCCATCCTTGTCATCCAATCGCGATCGTCCAGACGCCTCAAGTCGAACGGGACGGAATACTGTCGGAGCGTTTTCTGTCCGATCGGGTTAAAGAAAACGTCGAAATACGACATCATCAATTCGCGGATGGTCCGGTAAACGGGTTCCCGGAAGCGTAAAACCGTGTAATTCGATTTGGCCACACAGCCCCAGGCGCCGTTTTCCCGAAAGACCGCCAGGACGTGGTCGTCGTCGTTCCAGGAGCGCATATCGACGAGCAGCGGCGGCCGGCCATGATATCGGAAGATGGACGCCGCCAGCATCGCCCCTTCGAAGCAGTTGGCCTTTCGCTCCTTGAGGGCCCGGCGGGGCGAGGCCGTTCCCGGGGCCGGGTCATAGGCCAAGCGGTTGAGAAAGAGTTGGATCTTTTCCGGCGTTCGAAGGGGATCGAAGACGGCCCGTTCGGCTGCCGTCCAGACGCTCCGCTTCTGGTCGACCTTCATGCCGCGTCCATTCGGTTTTAGGCCTGGCTTATTTAATAGGCGTCAGCCACCGATCGTATTTCGGGTCGGCTCCCCGGACGATGTCCATATAGGCCTTGCGAAGACGCACCGAGATGGGTCCGGGTTTGCCCGCGCCGATCGTCGTTTCCCGTTTCGGGACGTTCCGGTCGGACCCGTCGATCAGTTGGGTGACCGGGATGACTTCCACGGCCGTCCCGGTGAAAAAGGCTTCATCCGCCTTGGTCAGATCGTCGATCGTGATTGGTCCGATCGAAGTTTTAATCCCCAGGTCCTTGGCGATCTCGAGGATGCTGGTCCGGGTGATTCCCTCGAGGATGGATTCGGTCCGGTCGTTTGTCTTGATTCCGCCGTTTTTGACGACGAACAGGTTTTCTCCCGGGCCTTCGGCGATATGGCCTTCGATGTTAAGGAAGAGCGCTTCATCGACGCCCAGGGCCCGGGCTTCCAGGCCGGCGATCGTGGATTGGACGTAGACGCCGCCGAGCTTGGCCCGCATGTCGAGCTGGCTGTGATGAACCCGGCGCCAGGGGCTGATGAAAGCCTTGATTCCCCCGAGGGCCGCTTCGCCCATGTAGGAGCTCCACTCCCAGGCGGAGATGACAAGCGTGGGCTGGCTGGCTTTGGGAATCAATCCGAGGTTTCCGTAGCCGTAAAAGAAGAGGGGCCTGATGTAGCAGGACTCCAGCTCATTTTCCCGGACGACCAGCTTGATCGCCTCGGTCACTTCCTCCTTGGTGTAGGGAACGGTCATTTTCAGAACGCCGGCCGAAACGAAAAACCGGTCGACATGTTCGGGAAGCCGGAAAATTTTCGGTCCGGCGGGCGTCGCGTAGGCCCGGATGCCCTCAAACGTCGACGTCCCGTAATGAAGGGCATGAGTCATCGCATGAAGGGTCGTATCCGACCAGGGATGGATTTTCCCCATGGACCAGATTTTTTTCGCTTTGGGGAAAGAGGTCGTGTCGAGCATTTTCCACTCCTCGCGAAGAGATGACTTCTAAAAGGGGGGGCCCATATTTAGGGATAAAAGTAACATATTCAGGATGAAATGGAAAGCGAGCCGGGTTCGAAAAAGATCCGCCCGCGGTGGGCGACGGGCCGGAGCTTTCCAGCTTTCTCCAACGCCCGGCAAGCCCGACGAACAGCTTCGAGTTCAGCTCCCAAAGACCGGGCGATCGCCGAGGCCGTTTCCGGCCTCCGGCGGATAAAATCCATGATCCGTCCGGAAAGGCCGGCCGATTCGTCTTCTCGGCTTTTTTCCCCGAAGGCGGCGATGATTTCGGTTTGCCCGCCCAGGAACGCACGGATTTTGGCCAATTCGCGCGGGGAAAGCGGCCGGGCTGAGGACTCGGCCGGCGGGCGGACGACGGTGTTGAGCTGAACCCGGTCGGGCTTGATCCTGGCGACCGCTTTCTTCAGAGCCCGGAGATCGACCGGGCGGTCGTTCACGCCTTTGACCAGAAGGACTTCGAGCCAGATTTGGCCGCGATGTTCCTTCCGGAAGGCGGCCAATCCGGAAACGATCCGGGCGGCGGAGAGCGAGGGATGGGGACGGTTGACCTTACGAAAAGCCGCTTCGGTCGCGGCGTCAAGGGAGGGGACGACAATATCAGCTGCGGCCAACGCCCGCCGAACGGCCGGCCGGTCGAGAAACGAGCTGTTGGTCAGGACGATGACCGGTACGGACGCAAGGCGCTTGATCCCCCGGATGAGCCGGCCGAGGCCCGGATGGAGAGTCGGCTCTCCCGAGCCGGAGAAGGTGACGGCGTCGATCTTGCGGCCGCTCTTGAGGACGTCCTCGATTTCGGCCAGGACGGTTTCGACCGGGACGAACGACTTGCGCCGCAGGGTCGTTCGGGCGTTTCCTCCGAGCTGGCAGTAAACGCAGTCCATCGAGCAGGTTTTGAACGGCAGAAGGTCCACCCCGAGAGAATAACCGAGGCGGCGGGACGGCACCGGGCCATAAAGATGGGGATGAGCGGCCATGTTGTTTGCCCTTCCGGGACGATTCGGATATCATAGTTTAGCACGTTGAAAAGGATGGCGCCAGATGAGCGATTACGGAATAAAAGAGGCGCGGGCGGGCCTGAAAGCTCCGCTTCCGCCGATCGAAACGTTTCCCAATCAGTTCCCGGACTATGAGATCACGATCAAGGTTCCGGAGTTCACTTCGGTTTGTCCCAAAACGGGCCTTCCGGACTTCGGGACGATCACCGTCCGGTACGTTCCCCGGTCCCGGTGCCTGGAGCTCAAGTCCCTGAAGGAATATTTCCTGGCTTACCGGAACCTGGGCATTTTCTATGAAAATGCGGTCAACCGGATCCTGGCCGACGTCGTTTCCGCCGTCCGCCCGGTCCGGGCTTCGGTGACCGGCGAATTCAACGCCCGAGGCGGCCTGTTTTCGATCATCGAAGCGGCTTACCCCCGGTCCGGGTCGAAGAAAACCATGAAGGCCGGATAGGCGGGAATTGCTGTTTCCTCCTCCGCTCTCTTCCACGCTTTAAGGAAAAATGAAATCCAATCGGAATTCGGACCCGGCCTTCGGCTGGAGCGACATCTTCATGCTCGGAGTAATCGTTGTCTGGGGGCTGAATTTTTCCGTCATCAAGATCGCCCTCAAGGAAATGAGCCCGGCCGGCTTCAACGGCGTGCGGCTCGTTCTGACGGCCGTCGTGTTTCTTGCGCTTCTGGCGTTCTCCGGCGAGAGTTTTCGGTTGGGCAAGGGCGACCTCTGGAAGCTGGCCCTGATCGGGATGGCCGGAAATGGTTTCTATCAAGTCTTGTTTATCACGGGTTTGAGCCTGACGACAGCTTCGAACACATCGTTCATCTTGGCGATTTCCCCCGCCCTGGTAGCGGTTCTGGGCGTCCTTTTCCGGATTGAAAAGATCCATTGGGCGGCCTGGCTGGGCATTTTCGTGTCGCTGGCCGGGCTTTATCTGGTGATTGGGAATAGCGGCGGAGGCTTGCGCTTTTCGGGCGAGGGATTCCGGGGCGATCTGATGATCTTTTTCGGAACGATCCTCTGGTCCCTCTATACGGTCTTTTCCAAGGATTTCCTGGACCGCATCTCTCCTTTGAAGTTCGCCGCGGTCACCGTCTTTTTCGGGGCTTTGACATATCTTCCGTTCAGCGTAGGAGCGATCGTCAGGATCCCCTGGGGCCGGGTATCGGCGGCTTCTTGGACCGGGCTTGTCTTCTCCTCCGTTTTCAGCCTTGTCCTTGGCTATCTGGTTTGGTACACCTCCGTCCGGAGAGTCGGGAACGCCCGGACGGCCGTCTACAGCAACCTGACGCCGCTGTTCACGGCTCTCTTCGCTTATCTCTTTCTCGGCGAATCCCTGGGGCTTCGAAAAATCATCGGGGGGATCGTGATTCTGGCCGGAGTTTACCTGGCGCGTTCCGGTTATTATTATTTCATCAAGTGCCCGCCGGATGTCGGATAATCTGCGGCCTTAAGACAGGCCGTACACCTTGTGGAGCTGGATGCCCAGGCGGACATCCGAAATCCCTTCCCGGAGCGTCCGATTCAAAAGTTGGACAGCCCGCGTCCGGCTTTCCGGGCGGTTCGATTCGGGCTGAAGAAAAATCGGGACGGCGGCCGGAAATTCCGACCGGACGCGCCGGATGACCGGAAGCGTGAGCTCGCGGGAAACGACGAGCTTGACTTCCCGGGCTGCCTGCCGGAATTCCGGAGCGGCCGTATAGCCGGGTGGCTTGGGCGAAACGGTCACCCAATCGAAAGCCGCGTCGGACGGAATCGTGCCGTTGGTTTCGACCTGAAGGCGAAAACCGTCGCGGTGGAGTTGCGCGACGAGAGGCCCGATGTCTTGGACGAACGGCTCGCCCCCCGTCAGACAGATCCACCCGGCCGGCCGGCGTTTTCCGAGCTTTTCGACCCGGGCCGCGATCGCCGCCACGGTCATCGTTTGTCCGCCTCGCCAGGCGTTTTTGGTGTCGCAAAACGAGCAGCGAAGATTGCATCCGGCCAGGCGGACGAAAATGGCGGGCCGCCCCAGCCGGAGGCCTTCGCCCTGGATCCCGGCGAAGATTTCAGCGATCTTCAGCGTAGGTTGCGGAAGCATCCTCGGATTCCCAGACCGTGACCGCCCGGACGGGAAAAGCGGACTTGAGGTCTTCGTAGAAGCGCCGGGCCAGGTTTTCCGCCGAGGGGTTGAAGGGGTAGGCTTCATTGAGCAGGGTGTGATCGGGAAGGATCTCGGCCAGCTTCTTCTTGATGAGCGTAAAATCGATCCCCAATCCGGTCGCGTCAAGCTCCGCGACGACGATTTCGACTTCGACCCGGAAGGTGTGGCCGTGGACCTTTTCGCACTTCCCCTTGTACTCTCGGAGGAAATGGGCGGCCGAGAAACTGTCGCGGACTTTCAGAATCCAGCTCATTTCCGTTCTCCTTTGCCCATCCTGACCGCCAGGGGATCGGCCGTGCCGGCTTCTTTGAAGGCCCGGGCCCGGAGAAGACAGGCGGAACAACCGCCGCAGGGCTTTTCCTTTCCCGTATAACACGTGATCGAGCGGGAGTAATCCGCGCCCAGGGCCAGGCCGATTTTGATGATGTCCGATTTTTTCAAGCCGAGAAAGGGGGCCCGGATTTTCAATCCGGCCGGGCCGCATGCTCCCGATGTTCCCGAACGGATCGCCCGTTCCATGGCCCGGACGAACACCGGCCGGGTATCGGGATATTCGGGCGAGTCGACGATATTGAAACCGCAGACGATTTCCTGGATGTCCCGCGTCTCGGCCCAGGCCGCGGCCAAGGCGAGGAGAATTCCGTTGCGGAACGGGACATAGGTCGGCGGCAGGGCGGGCGATCCATGCAAGCGGGGGACCCGGCGGAATTTCGGAACGGCAATCCGTGGGTCGGTCAGAGCCGAGCCGCCGATCTGCCCCAGATCGATTTTCAAGACGGTATGAGGGACGCCGAGGCGCCGGGCGATCGTCCGGGCGGCCCGGACTTCCACCCGGTGGCGCTGCCCGTAATCGAACGTAAGGGCCTGGACTTCCCGACGGCGACTCAGGGCCCAGTGCAGGGCGGTCGTCGAATCCAGTCCGCCGGAAAACAACACCGCGCATTTTGTAATCATCCGCCTCTCCGCGTTTACTATATAAGAACAAGGAGGGGGGATTCAAATCGCGATTTTCTTGACAGCCCTCCGGGGCGAGGGTAAACTTCGAACCCGGCGGAACGAACATGCGCGACACATCCTTCAGCCCGGCGGACGGCGACCTCGTCCTGCGCGACGACCAGGCCGAATTCTACGCGGTCCTGGATGAAGTTCGGAACCGCCGCGCCCGGGGGGCCCGCCTCCGGCTGATCGACAGCGGGGCCTTTTCCGTTCTTGAGCTGGAACGGCTCGGCTTGGCCGGAGCGGATCTTTTCACCTCGGACAAGGCCGGGCGGACGCCGGCCGACCTTTTCATCCTGAACAAGGCGGCCCGAAAAGGCGGCGGACTCGTCGCTCACTTCCATCACGGCCCCCTCGGGCCGGAGACGGCCGCCGCTTTCTCGATGCGCGCCCTCCGCGAAGCGGCCCGGGACGGCGTGGCGCTTTTTCTTTCGAATAAAGCTTCGGCGCGCGGCTCGGAGGACTTGATCGTTCTGGCTGAGGCAGCCCGCGAAGGCGGGAGCCGGCTGAGCTACTATCATCATGGACCGCTCAACCCCGAACTTGCGGAACTGGCCCGGCGGGGCGCCTGGATTCATGTCAACGCATTTCCAGAAGAGGAAAGCGAAACCGTTCCTCGACTCGCCGGCCTGGCCGCCGCCGCCGAAGCCGCCGGCGGCGGTTTGATCGTTCATTTGGAAAAAGCGTTTTCCGATACGGCCTGCGAAGACCTTCTGACCGCCGGCGCTCATCTCCTCTTCCGGACGCCCCCGAGCGATTACCGTTCGCCGCTGCGGCCGATCGAAGAAAAGGCCGCCCGGCGCCGCCTTGACCCCAAGGCCTCGTATCTCTACAGCGAATTCATGCGCTAATCGATTTTTTTCCGCCCTCGCCGCAAATCACCCTTTTTCCGACCTGACAACGAGTTGGTGACTGACATGTCCGGGTTTTTGACAGCACTAGGAATGGGGGGTTAAGGGTGGGCTTAATCAAACAATTTGTAGTTTTCTTGACAAATCCCCTTGACATTTCTATTAAATGTTCTATAACTAAACGTGAAGAACGGAAAAACGCAGATGATAACGACGCAGGGAAATTATTTTAACCTGAGGCGCGAAGCCGAAGAGTGAAGATGAAGATTGCTTTGCTCTTCACTTCCAAGGCCGGAATGGCCGCCTCTCTGCGTCACCGCGTCGAGGAGACGGTTGCCGTCGACGACGCGGAGCCTCCACCGCCTGATGCCCTCGCCGAGTGCGATTCCGACGAAACAATCGCGGCCGTGGCCGGAGCGCTGCGGTCCCGACATGAGGTGATCCCCATCGAATCCGATGAGGACGCCTATCTCCGCCTCCGGGACACCCGCCCCGCTCTTGTCTTCAATATGTCGGAGCGTCTCGTCGGCCCCAACCGTGAAGCCCACATCCCGACGATGTGCGAAATCCTCGACCTGCCGTACACGGGGTCGGACCCCTTGACCTTGAGCCTCTGTCTCGACAAGTCGCGGGCCAAGGAAATCCTCTCGTATCACGGCGTCCCCAATCCGGCCTTCTGGATCGTCGAGCCCGGCGAGCCGATCCCGGCGGGCGTCATTCTTCCGGCCATCGTTAAGCCGCTCTTCGAGGGCTCGAGCAAGGGCATCAAGAATAACGCTTATGTCGCCACGTTCTCGGCGCTTTCCGACCGCGTCCGGGAAGTAACCGGTCTGTACAAACAACCGGTCATCGTTGAGCGGTTCCTTTCCGGCCGGGAATTCACCGTGGGCGTGCTTGGCAACGGCCCGGCCCGGGAAATTCTGCCGATCGTCGAAATCGACCACTCGCTCCTCCCGGAAGGAGCTCATCCGGTCTATTCCTACGAAGCCAAGTGGATCTGGGACACGCCCGAAAATCCCCTGGAAATCTTCAAATGCCCCGCCCCTATCTCTCCCGATGTTCGGGCGGATATCGAGCGCATCGTCGCCGATACTTGCCGGATCCTTCGGATCAGGGACTGGTGCCGGGTCGACGTCCGCCTGGACGAAAACGGCCGGGCGAATATTCTCGAAGTCAATCCGCTGCCGGGCGTCCTGCCGAATCCCGAAGACAATTCCTGTCTGCCCAAGGCCGCCCGGACGGCGGGTTATTCCTACGATAACCTCATTCTCCGGGTAGTCGACGAAGCCGCCCTCCGTTGGGGAATCGGCGGGCGGGGAGGCCGGTCATGAGCGCGCGGGGAGCGAAAAACATCCTCGTGGGCATCGCCTTCAACGCCTACGACCCCCTGACGGCCAACAAGGTCGAACGGGCTTCCGAGGAGTCCGTCGAGCAGACGGCCAAGGAAGTCCTGACGGCCGTCACCGAGCTGGGTTATTCGACGTTTGTCATCCCGCTTCAAAAGAGCTTCATGCACTTTTCCCAGCGGGTGAAGACGCTCAACGCCGACGTCCTCATCAACCTCTGCGAGGCTTTCCTCGGCAAGCCCCAGCTTGAAGCCAACGTGGCCGCGGCCCTCGAGCTCCTGGGCGTCCCGTTCACCGGAAACGATTCCCGGACCCTGGCTCTCTGCCTCAATAAGTTCAAAACCAAGGCCGTCCTGAAGTCGTCCGGCTTGCCGACCGCTTCCGCCGTCCTCGTCGAATCACCCGACCAGAAAGTCGACCTGCCCTTCCCCTTGATCGTCAAGCCGAATACCGAGGACGCCAGTCTCGGCATCGGACCCGACTCCGTCGTCCGCGACGACGAGAGCCTCCGCCGGCAGCTCGCCCATGTCAACGACGTCTTCGGGGAGCCGGCCCTGGTCGAGGCCTTCATCGAAGGGCGGGAGTTCAACGTCGCGGTCTTCGACGCGGAAAAGCCGGAAGCGCTCCCGGTCAGCGAAATCGACTTTGCCGGCATGCCCGAAGGGCAGCCGAACATCTGCGGTTATGCGGCCAAATGGCTGCCCGACGACGTCCTGTTCAAGTCCACGCCGCCGGTCTGCCCCGCTCAAATCGAAGAAGGCCTCCGACTGAAGCTCCAGGAAACGGCGGTCAAGGCTTTCTGCGCCTGTTCCTGCCGCGACTACGCCCGAGTGGACTTCCGGGTGGACAAGAAG
>Ga0209287_10001802_pt1 | contig 10303 bp, 7 predicted proteins | sample PPLLak3cmMay2015_2_FD_187255 | JGI IMG/M metagenome (GOLD analysis project Ga0209287, IMG submission 187255) | Freshwater sediment microbial communities from Prairie Pothole Lake near Jamestown, North Dakota, USA - PPLs Lake P8 Core (1) Depth... | ecosystem: Environmental > Aquatic > Freshwater... | reverse complement strand
GGTTTCAAATTATTCTGGGATGTGCAGGAGGTGATGACAACTAATAAGATTGTCAAACACCGGGTAATTGCATTTTTCATCATATATTTATAATAAGATTATCCTCTTTGCTATTATTCTGTTAATTTAGTAACAATTAAAAACAAATATAAAATGAATCGCAGGAAGTTTTTAAGCAATACCGCATTAACCACAGCAGGAATAGGAATGACAGGCATACTGAAAGCACAAAACCTGATCTCTTCACCCGCTCCCTCCGATACTGTTAACATTGGACTTATAGGCTGCAGGAACATGGGCTATGGCGATCTCCAGCAGCATCTTGCAAATCAGGGAGTCAAATGTACGGCATTATGTGATATTGATGAGAATGTACTTAATGAAAAAGCTGCGGATGTCAAAAAGAGATATGATCAGTCTCCTGTACTGTATAAGGATTTCAGAAAGCTTCTTGAACAGAAGGATATTGATGCTGTGATAATAGGGACCCCCGATCACTGGCATTGCCTAATGACAGTTTATGCCCTGCAGGCCGGTAAGGATGTTTATGTTGAGAAGCCCATGGCAAACACCATTGCCGAATGCAATATAATAGTAAAGGCGGCTGACTATTACAAAGAGCGGATCGTGCAGGTAGGCCAGCAGCAGAGAAGCGGATTTGTATTTCAGAAAGCGATTGAATTAATCAAATCGGGGAAGATCGGGAAACTAAGAAGAGTCAATATCTGGGCGAACTTTGAGTATGGTGTGGGGCAGGGTATTGTACCGGATGAACCTGTTCCTGCAGGTGTAGACTTTGATATGTGGTTAGGACCGGCACCACAAAGATCTTTCAACAAAACCAGATTCCACGGTTCATGGAGAATGTTCTGGGACTACGGAGGCGGGCTGATGTCAGACTGGGGAGTTCACCTTCTGGATATAGCTCTCTGGGCAAAAGATATAACTGTGCCGCCTGAGAAGGTTCTTGTTTATGGAGCAAACACTTACGAAGAACCCAGAAGCAGGGAGACCTTCGATTCAATGAATGTGATTTATCCCAAATCCGATTTTGTTATAAACTGGGACATGACTGCAGGGATTCAGGGCGGTCCCTATGATTCATCTTACGGACTTGCTTTCATTGGAGATCTTGCTACTTTAATTGTCGACAGGAATAAGCTGATAATGAGACCTGAATGGGATGACCAGGCAAAAAAAGGAAAGAGTGACGAATATAAGTTTACTGAAGGAAAAGAATCGCATGGGGAACATGCAAAGAACTTCCTGGAGTGCTTAAGAACCCGGAATAAACCTGTATGTACTCCGGTGATTGGCAGAGCAGCAGCACTCCATGTACATATTCCCAATATGGCTGCAAGAACTGGTGAATCAATGCTGATCTGGGATGATACTTCCGGCAGGTTTACAAACAGTGAAAAGGCAAACCAGCTTATAACTCCGACATATCGTAAACCATGGAATTTACCTTCGTATTAAAAAAAACACATAATCATGATAACAAGAAGGAAATTCATTTCAACATCAGCTATTGCAGCTTCCTCAGCAATGTTCTCAATGGATGCATTTGCCCTGCAGCAAAAGAAAAAACTTCAAAACTTCGGATTTATAAGCGGGATAATCGGTGAGGAGCTTAAAGGTGACTGGAAAGCTGTCCTTAAGCAAGCTGCCTCCTACGGATTTACCGAGATTGAAACAGGCAACTTCATGGGAGAATCAGCAGACAGCTTCCTCTCATATCTGAATAGCATTGGACTGAGTCTGCCGGTAGGCGGATTTGAATTCAAAGCCTCCGGGGAGGAACTCAAAAAAAGCATGAGCCTCCTTAACAGCCTTAAAGTAAAATATGCAGTAGTCTACTGGCCATGGTACACCGGGGGCCCATTTGGTCTGGATGACTGTAAAAAAAGTGCTGAAAGACTTAATTATCTGGGGAAATTGTGCAATGATAATGGCCTTGTATTTTGCTGGCACAACCACGATAAAGAATTCCTCCCCATGGAATCCGGACTTCCCTTTGACTTCCTTATGAATAACACAGATAAATCGTTGGTTTATTGCGAACTTGATATTTATTGGGTAAAAAAGGGCGGTGGCGATCCACTTGAAGTAATGCAGAAATATCCAGGCAGGTTCCCGATATTGCACATAAAGGATATGGCTCCCGGAGCTGCAATGGATTTCGAGTGTCCAGGATCAGGAATCATTAATTTCCCTTCAGTTTTCAGGGAAGCTGACAAACAGGGTATAGATCACTATATGGTAGAAAGGGATAATGTCCCTGACGGGATAGCCTGCCTGAAATCAGCATCTGAATATCTTAAAAAAGTCAGGTTTTAGTTCTGCAACAAATCCTGTGAGCATTACCCTTCTTTGGCTTAAAAAAGCGATAATCCTTACATCTTTGATGATATACTCACTTCCAATATTTTTGTAGTTATATTTGCAGTTTAATTACGGGAAAAAATAACTGTTGTGAATTCAGTCAGGAGATACAGGATTCGTTCAGGATACAGGTTCCTGTTTTTGCTTATACCGCTTGTTTTCTTTATACCGGCAGCCGACATTTCATCCCAGGGTGTTCAGAAACCCTCCAGGCAATCATCGCTTGAGGCTTTTTCAAAGGGCGATTATGAGCTGGCATACAGTCAGTTCAGCGAACTGCTTGTGACCTACCCCGGCGACCCGATCTACAAATACTATTCCGGTGTTTGTCATGTAAAGCTCAGCAGGGATCCTGCAAAGGCCGCAACATTGCTTAAGCAGGCCCTTCAGGGGACTGCAGCTATTAGAAGCATACCCTCCGATGCTCAATTCTGGCTTGGACGGGCTCAGCAGATGTCGGGCCGATTCGCCGAAGCCATTGCATCATATAATTTATATATCGGACTCAATGGCAAAAAAGCAGCAAAGGATCTCGGTATCCCCGAATTCATTGCTCAGTGTGAAAATAAGGAGGGAAGACTTACTGAAACAGAAACAATCTCTGATCCCAAAAAGGCTGAACAAAAACAGGTTGTCCGGAAAGAAGACGAGATAACCGTTCCGGTCATTGCACAACCTGTACTGAAACCACCTTCTGCAGATAGTGTACCCGAAAATTATGACCGGCTCTTGTCTGATGCACTCGATCTGCAGTACAGGGCCGATTCCGTTTACAGGATTGCCGATGAACAGAAAAAGGGACTCGCCGAAGGTACCTATGCCGAAAGGACAAAGCTGAAAGCTAAAATAAGTGTAACCGAATCTCTTGCCGACTCCATTCAGAAACTAGCCGACAAAAAGTATGATGAAGCACAGGCTGTCATGAACCGGAAACCTTTCACCGAAATCCGTACCAAAGCTGATTCTGTAATAGAGTCTGCTGAAAGAGCTGAACCTGCACCCCCTGCAACCATTAAAAGGGATACAATAAAAACAGAGGCAGCTAATGAAACTCTTCCGGCAAAACCGGTCGTGGATTCTGTTCCGGAGGGAACGGTTGATCTTTTCTCTCTGTTTGAGGTGAAGGAGAAGGCGCCTGACGAAAAGATCCCTGTTAATCCGCCGCTGCCTCATGGGCTGGTGTACCGGATACAGGTGGCTGTATTCAGGAATCCCGTTGCCTATTCGCATTTCAAGGGAATAGTGCCGGTTAACGGGTTCACGATCCAGGGCAAGGATCTGACGGTTTATTATGCCGGCATGTTCAGGAAGATTGGAGACGCAAACAAGGCTCTTGCAGTTGTCAGGAAGCTGGGATTCAAGGATGCCTTTGTTGCAGCTCTGATGACAGGCAAGGCAGTGTCGCAGGAAAAGGCTGTCGTTCTCGAAAAGGAATGGGCAAAGAAGCCCGTGGCTACTATCGCGTCAAAACAGGTGCCTGCCGACACAATCCCTCCTGCACTTACATTCAGGGTGGAGGTTTTAAGGTCAGCCAAGCAGGTCAGGGATGATGTCATCGATGGAATAAAGAGGATAGCAGGAACAAGGGGCCTTGAGATAGTGGCGCTTGAGGACAAGACCATGGTTTACCTCATCGGGACATTCATTACATATGAAAGTGCATCGGAGTATGCCGACCTGGTAAAAAGAAACGGATACGAAAATGCAAAAGTGGGAGCATGGCTCGGGAAAAAAGAGATGCCGCTAGAGACTGCGAGGGAGTTGTTTGAGAAACTGGAGTGAGAAGTCTGTAAAGTCTGTAAAGTCCGTAGAGTTTATTTGATATAGAAGCTGATCATGTCTCTGATCGCTTCGCTGCATACTGAACAAAAGCCTTTTTTGTTGTTGCTTTTCATACGGCAGTCAAATTCAGGGCGGTAAATGCCCTTTGCTGAATAACCCCCGCCCTCAAAGAGCCCGGTGACATCCCTGTATTTTTCCTCAGGAGGTGTCGGAACAGGAGTCCCCTCAGGGATCATGCTCTTCCATTTGGATTCAAAGTTGACCAGAGTGGTTATGTTTGGTTCCCATGGTTCAACATTCAGCGGATAGAACTCCTCATATGCCACCTCTGATGAATAATACTCATCAGCCAGTCCGGCAAATCCATGCCCTAATTCATGCACGAAAACCACAGGTGACAGGGGATGGTCAACTGTTGTGCCGCTGTAATAGTTGTAAACCCCGCCGCCGCCATATTTCGGACTGTTTATCAGTACAATAATATTGTCGTGAGGCACCAGGGCCGCATAGTCGTTTACCGATTTGATATCCTGTGTCGTGAGGTAACGATCGGTACCGAAGGTGTAAAAGCTTGAGTTGAGTGCCGTACTGACATAGCTTCTCTCCCCGGGGATATCAGTCCCGGAATCATCTGATACAGCCTCCACCGCCCAGATATTGATTTTATTTTTGTATTCCCCGAAGGCAGGCTCTTCAAAAAGCGCATCAGCCATTCTCTTTACATCATTCCTGAATTTTTCCATCTCATCCGCTCTGTATCCTTCGGCGATGAATGCAAGATCAACTGCAGTCGCCGGATCACCTGCGTCATAGATCTTTGTAAATTCAGCATTCACCGGTTTTTCTTTCCTGATGAAATAATCATCCGGATCAATATCTGTTTCATAAATCTTTCTGAAAGCTCCGCTGCGCTCCCTCAGGCTGAGGACAAAGCGCGAATTTGCTTTCGGAAAGGGCATGGCAGCTACCTCGTAAAAACTCCTTTCGATCTTTTTTGCTTCGGCTGTTGTCTGCCATTCCTGGAAAAGAGAACAGAAACCGCGGGAATATATAAGGGTATTGCTTTCAGAATCATATAGTTCATACCTGAAATTCCCGTAGTTGAAGGGATCAATGAGCTGGGTTCTTGAGCCTCCGAAAAAAGCCTCCTCCTTCATTCCTGCAGGATATACAACCGTTTTTTCGCTGTTTCCTGCAAACATGAAGTCAATGCGCAGGACCTTACCGGTGAAATAATTTTCAAAACTGCCCTGGGCAGCGACAGCCGCAGAGAGGACCGCGAAAAGGAAAATGGCAAAAGCTCTCATTTGCGATATAATTATTTATCAGAACTGTAAAGCTAATAATAATCCACCAACCAGATTAAAAAATGTCTATTTTTGCGACTGATTCCTTTAACCGGGTTCTTTGATGATAAAATTAAATAAACACACATATGGCAGATCTGAATACTAGAATAAGTGATTTCCTCTGGAAGGATCTTACCGAGAAGCGTATCGCGGCGAAACCTGATAAATTCTGGAACTCCCTTCTGAATACCGGCACCGAGCTCTGGCTCGATACAGGTGACATGGAGGAGGCCGAATCGAACTGGACAGCGGAAATGAGCGCTCTTACAACCAATAACACCTTGCTTAACAATGAGATACAGAAAGGGATTTATGATGTTTTCATTTATGAGGTTAAAAACCTTGTAAGGGAGCTCCCTTTGCAGGAGAAGGTTAAGGAGATAGCGTTCATTCTCAATGCCCGTCACGCATTAAGGCTGGCAACAAGGTTCGGAGGCCTGGTAAGCGTTGAGCTTCATACTGATACTGCTCACGACATAAAGGCGATCGAATACTACGGAAAGCGGTTCCATGATATATCCCCCGATCAGTTTATAATCAAGGTCCCGTATAGTGCCGAAGGTCTTATCGGAGCACGGCGCCTGAAGGATGCAGGGGTTAAGATCAATTTTACACTTGGTTTCAGTGCACGCGAGAATGTTCTCGTGACAAGTCTGGCACGTCCTGATTATGCCAATGTCTTTCTTGGCAGGATAGGTGCCTTCATAAAGGACAATAAACTGGGCGACGGCACTGGCGCCGGTGAAATGGCTGTTATTTCCTCACAGAACTGGGTAACCGGCCTCTCGGCAAAAAATCCGTGGCAGACAAAGCTGATAGCGGCCAGCCTCAGGAGCTATGAGCAGCTTGAACTGCTGGCAGGGTGCGATGTATTTACAATGCCCCCCAAGGTTGCTGCTGCCGGACATAAATCGTTTAAAGGGAAGTTCAGTTCCAGGATGCACAAGAATTATAAGGTGGATATGTCTCCTGCAGGCAAGAAAGCGGGCCTGGAGAAATTCTGGAACGTTGACGACAAAGTTATTGCCCTTGCCGAAAAGCTTTCAAAGAAAGTACCAGCTTCGGGAGCTGAACTGATTGATACTGCACACAGGGAGGGCTGTGAGGATATGTTCCCGGTTCTTTCCAAAGAAGAAAAAACATTGATCGCCGAAGGAGGAAAGATCCCTGTATACTCAAAATGGACTTCAAAAATAAACGAAGGTAAAATTGCTCCGGACACTCTTCTGACGCTGGCAGGAGTGGCATCCTTCACAGCCGATCAGAAGATGCTTGACGACAGGATCCTCAGCATAATATCATGATTCAGGCTGACCTCTGCCTTATGATCTCGTAAAGGAGGATACCTGCGGCTACAGATACATTCAGCGAACCTATTATGCCTTTCATGGGGATACTGACTACATGGTCCGCCAGTGCTGTCAGTTCGCGGCTTATTCCCTTGTCTTCCGACCCAAGGATCAGAACGGCAGGACCAGAAAGGTCTCTCCCTGAAGCTTCTGCTCCCGGCTTCTCTGCCCCGCATATTATTTTAAGGCCGGATTCCTTCAGAAACTGAACTGTCCTTACAATTGACTTTTCCCTGCATACCGGGAATATATTCAAGGCTCCAGCCGAAGTCTTAACGGCGTCGGCAGTGATCCTTGCCGAACCTTTTTCGGGGATGACCACTGCATGAGCGCCAAGGCACTCGGCACTGCGGACAATAGCCCCGAAGTTCCTTACATCAGAAACACCGTCAAGCGCAATTATCAGCGGATCCTCGCCTTTTTCAAAAATCATCGGAAGAAGGTTGGAAATATGCTGGTACTCAATTACGGAAAGCCATGCAAGCACCCCCTGATGATTTTTTCTTGTAACCAGTTCAATTCTCTCGAGGGGAACGATCTGGTATACTATTTCATGCTTCTTTACCTCCGCCATCAGTTCATGATACAGCTGGCCCTGGAGTCCTTGCTTTATAAGAAGCCGGTCGATCTGCTTTCCTGCCCTGACAGCTTCAATGACAGGCCTCAATCCAAAAATGCAATCTGATTCTTTCAGCATGGATTAAAATTCCTCAGGATTATCAAGACGGAACACAATGCCTTTTTTCCAGCTGGCCACAGCCTGCTCCCACATGGTAACCAGGGTTTCGCTTCTGCTTAAGTAATACTCATTTTCAGTGAAGAGATTCGGTTTCTTCTTGAAATTGAAGTAGAGGTACTCCTCCTTAACCCTGTAACCGGAGCCCCATGACGATTTAAGCACAGGCTTCCGGTAGCCCCAGCTTTCACCATCAGACGATTTGTAGACTTTATCGGGAGGTCCGTAAATGATGTAGATCATACCCCTGTCGCTCCTCCACCCTTCGGTATATGAAGTAAAATACTGATTCGCGTAGAGCACACGGGTGTAATATATTCTTATGAGCTCGCGGGCTTTCTCGATGTTCCCTCCGCATTTTATCCAGAACTCATCAAGAGCCAGCTTGGGACGCTCAGATTGCCTGAGGGTTTCAATCTCACTCTCCTGTATCAGGTAGGCAAGAGGCTCAATCATATCCCCGGGATTTGTCATATTCGGGAAAGCTGTCCCAAGGTTGCAGAAGGTAAATCCTTCAGGGATATCCCTGCCTGCGGTCAGGTGGTAAATACCCTCGCGCGGGAACATCAGCGGCAGGGTGTCCGAGTACGGAATGGCAATTATGGTATCCGGACCATAATCAATGGTCTTCTCGGGGAGAAGCATTGAGGGCGGATAGGGGATATCTGTATATGGCTTATAATAAGAGATATAGAGCGAGTCAATGAATCCTCTCAGATAAACAAGGTTCACGTATTCATTTATTCTCATTACCGGGTTGAACACTTCGTTTTTTGCAAAATGTCCCAGCGCCCGGAAGCTGTACCTGTTGAATGGTGAAAGGGTATTGAACGATAAAAATGCCTGGATAACCTGGAGCCTCACCCTGTCGAGGATCTTGACCTCAGCCAGGTATTCCTGATCCGGCTTAACCCTGAGTGGGATACTATAGGTGTATTCCCTTTTGTTCTCCTCCTGTATTATGCTGAGGTTAAAAAATGCGGTATCGGTAAGCACCCTGCCCTGCCTCGTTGTGTACAGTTTCACGGTGAGCAGGATGGAGGCCATCGGTATTCCCTGGGGATTGGCTTCTGAAAAGTAAAGCTCATCGGAGAAGAACTTCACGGCGAGTGATGACTCGTTTTCCGATATGTTTGAAATGTTGTATCGCGGATTCAGGGAGTTTTTTGTCGGATTATACAGATAGGAGAGGTCCTTTGAATCGACTGCGGCCTGTTTGACCGAACATGATGGAATCAGAACTGCAAGTAATAGCAGCAATGGCAACACGCGCATTATCCGTAGCAAATCCTTCCGGTCAGACATCATTTTAAATTTTCTGTATTCATTACTGTTCTCTCCATTCGAGCCTGATCCGGCAAGATAATTTATTTCTGCCGAAACCGGTTAATGAGTCATGATGAAATTCATAAACATGAACCGTATATTCCTTTTCAAGTTGTTTAAGCTCCATTGTCAGCTGTTGTTCTTTAAGAAAACTTCAACCTCGTGAGTATATTGTTCCCACCTGTTCATTTCTTCATGATGCCGTTTCTTCAGGCGTTGATACATCTCATATATCACCTGCATTTCGGCAGCCGGCCTGTCAGGCTCTCCCATTAATCTATCGAGTCCTGCTATCTCGGCTTCAATCTTTTCGATTCCTGCCTCGGTCTCTTCAAGCCTTTTCCTCAGTTTTCTCAGGCTGCGGTCAAACTCCTTTTTCTCAAGGTATCTCTGCTTGTTTGCTGAAATACTCTCATCCGGGTTTCTGATCCCGGCCGCATCCTTTCTTTCGATTTCCCTCAGGCTGTCAATTTTCTTTTTTCTGAGGAAATCATAGATGCCGCCTAAATTCTCCTTTATTTTATTATGCCTGAATTCATATACTTTGCTGACAATGCCGTTCAGGAAGTCCCTGTCGTGCGAGACCAGGATCATTGTGCCGTCATACTTCATCAGGGCCTCCTTGAGGATGTCTTTTGACCTCATGTCGAGGTGATTTGTAGGCTCATCAAGCACCAGCAGGTTATACGGCTCCAGCAGGAGCCTTACAAGTGCCAGCCGTGACCTTTCGCCTCCTGAAAGCACCTTTACCTTCTTATCAATGTCATCGCCGCGGAACAGGAAAGCGCCGAGCATATCCCGGATCCTGGTCCTGATCTCGCCTTTGGCCACATCATCGATTGTCTGGAAGACGGTTTTGTTTTCATCAAGAAGCTCATCCTGATTCTGGGCAAAGTAACCGGTTCTGACGTTGTGCCCGATCTTCAGCGATCCTTCATAGTCAAGATCTCCTGTTATGATTCTTGAGAATGTGGTTTTGCCTTCACCGTTCCTGCCAACGAAGGCAACTTTCTCCCCCCTGTGTATCTTGAAATCAATCCTTTTCAGGACGTTCAGGTGACCGTAGCTCTTTGATACTCCTTCGGCTTCAACGACCGTCGTACCGGAGCGCGGTGAAGGAGGAAACCGCAGGTTCATGGAACTGTTATCCTCATCATCCACCTCAAGGCGCTCGACCTTGTTCAGCTGCTTTATCTTCGACTGGACCTGCACGGCTTTTGTCGCCTTATACCTGAACCTCTCAATGAATTTTTCCGTATCCTCTATCATCTTCTGCTGGTTGCGGAATGCTGCAATCTGCTGTTCCCTTCTTTCCTTCCTCAGTTCAACATACTGCGACCATGATGCTCTGTAATCATAAATATTTCCAAGCGAAA
>Ga0209287_10001801_pt1 | contig 10308 bp, 12 predicted proteins | sample PPLLak3cmMay2015_2_FD_187255 | JGI IMG/M metagenome (GOLD analysis project Ga0209287, IMG submission 187255) | Freshwater sediment microbial communities from Prairie Pothole Lake near Jamestown, North Dakota, USA - PPLs Lake P8 Core (1) Depth... | ecosystem: Environmental > Aquatic > Freshwater... | reverse complement strand
GAGCAATTCCTCGAAGCCCATGGCACCCGCCTCGACCAGCTCGAGTCCAGCTGGTTCTACAGCGATTCGCACAACGACCTGCCGCTGCTGGAGCGGGTCCGCCACCCGGTCGCGGTCGATCCCGACTCCACCCTGCTCGCCCATGCCGAGGCAAAGGGCTGGCCGGTGATCTCGCTGCGTGGAGGCCACCCCCAGCCACATTTAGAATAAGTTTTTTACACGAAGACTCTCGTCCCATGGTCGCAATCCATAGCACCCTGCAGGAAAGCGTCGCCCGCCAGCGCGATGCGCTCAAGCTCATGCTGCGCGAGGATCTGGCGCTGGCTGCCGAAACCTGCAGCCAGGTCTGGCCCGACCGCCAGCGCCTCAACAAGGTTCTCAGCGAGGCCCTGCGCAACCTGCCCTACTGCAAGTACATGTATGCACTCGACACCCGGGCGATCCAGGTCAGCGACAACGCCAGCCACGAAGGCCTGATCGAAACCGACTACGGCCGCGACCGTTCCGACCGGCCCTACATGTGCGAGCGGGTGCCGAGCGAGGGCTTCCTGCTGTCGCAGGCCTACATCAGCCTGCGCGCCAAGCGCCCCTCGCTGACCGCGATCCAGATCGTGCGCGATGCCGACGGCCGGGTGCTCGGCTTCGTCGGTGCCGACTTCGACCTGCGCAACCTGCCGATCACCGCCGAACTCTACGAGGAACCCAAGATCTGGCGCCAGATCAAGGGCGACCCGGCGATTCGCGGCGCGGTCTTCCACCAGACCCGCAGCGACAGCCAGATGGACCAGAACATCGACACCGTGATCAGCGTGATGGCAGAGCTGATGGAAGGCCACGGCATCTTCCATGGCAAGCTGCATTTCTCCAGCAGCCGCGCCACCATCTGGGTGGTCGACGACCCCTACCGCTATCGCCTACTCGACATCGACGCGCTGACCGACCCCGACACCTGCCTGAGCTACCCGGGCCGTCCCTATCCGGCCGATGCCGCCGTTCCCAAGGACAAGATCCGCCCGGTGCTCGACGCCCTGCGCGCGCTGCGTTTCATGGACGAAACCCTCTACCTGCGCGCCGGTTCGCTCAATCTCTTCAACGGCATGGTCAGCCTGACCTTTTCCTGCGACGGCTCGCACTACCTGCCGTGGGACGAATTTCTCACCAAGGGATTCGACTTCTGGGTCAGGGGCAACACGGCCGGGAAATCCTGTCCCGTCTAGGTGCGGCCCGCGGGAACCTGCCGGCTTGAAGACTGACTCAGGGTCATGAACCGACGCCGGCTTTTCGTCTTGCTGCCAGTCGCCATGCTCGCCGGGGTGAGCCTGCCGGCCGTGGCTTCCGACCCGCCGCTGGCGCCGATGATCGACGCCCATGCCCACTATTCCATGCCGGACGCGCAAGTCCTGTCGCCCGATGGGGTGCTGGAAAGGCTCGACGCCGCGAACGTGAGCCGGCTGGTGGTGACGAGTTCGCCGCCGCAGTTGGCGCAGCAGCTCTACCGCCACGCGCCGCAGCGGGTGATTCCGCTGCTCGGGGTGTACGGCTCGGACCTCGACAAGAGCAACTGGATGCGTGACCCGTCTCTGCCGGCCCGAGTCGAAACCTGGCTGGGTGAAGGCCGCTGGGCGGGCATCGGCGAACTGCACCTGTTCGCCGCCGATGCCCGCAACCCGGTGTTCGAACGCCTGGTGCAACTCGCCGATGCGCGGCGGCTGGTGCTGATGATCCATGGCGACGAGAAGGTGGTGAACCGCGCGTTCGAACTGGCACCCGAAATCAGGGTGCTGTGGGCGCATTTGGGCACGCAACCGCAGCCGCAGCGCCTGGCGCGGATGCTCGACGGCTATCCGCAGCAACTGTGGATCGATACCTCGGTGCGCGACGAACGCATCGCACCCGGCGGCCGGCTGCTGCCGGAATGGCGTGCCCTGTTCGAGCGCTACCCGGATCGCTTCGTGGCGGCGGTGGACACTTTCAGCGTCAACCGCTGGCAGCAGTATGAAACGGTGGTGGGACAGATCCGCGCCTGGGTCGGGACGCTCCCCGAGCCGCTACGCAGCAATCTCCTGCACGACAATGCGGCCAGGCTGTTCGCGCCATTCCTGCAACGCGGCAACACGGCCGCAACCCCCTGATCGGCGGCACCCCACTCGCCTGCCCGGCCACCAGCAACTATGATTGACGTGTTTTCAACTTCAGCTTTCGCGCCATGAGCCACAAACATGAAAACCTGCTGCATTCCATACTTGAAGGCCCGGTCAGCGGCAACGTCCATTGGCGCGAGGTCGAGTCGATGCTGGTCCACCTCGGCGCCAAGGTCGACCCGCATCACGGCGCGATCTTCCGCATCGAGCTCAACGGCGTGGAGGGGTTTCTGCATCACCCGCACAACAGCAACACCTGTACCAAGCAGGATCTGCGCACGCTGCGCGATTACCTCGTTTCGGCTGGCTTCAAGGGCAAGTAGTCATCACCCGGCGGGCTTCCTGCCGTTAAAATCGGGCTCCTTTCCTACCGCCGGAGCCGATCCCGATGACGCGTTTTTCTAGCCTGCTGTTTTCCATGATGCTGGGCACCCTGCTGGCCACCACCGGCTGCAAGGCCCAGCAGCCCCCCGCCGCGCAAACCGTTGCCACCCAGCCCGGTGAGGGCCAGCCCGCCAATCCGCGGGTGCTGATCGAGACCAGCAAGGGCAACATCACGATCGAACTGTTTGCCGGCAACGCCCCGCAGTCGACGGCCAATTTCCTGCAGTACGTCGAATCCGGCTTCTATGACGGCACGATCTTTCACCGCGTCATTCCCGGCTTCATGATCCAGGGTGGCGGCATGACCGCCGACATGAGCGAAAAACCGCGCGGCACGCCGATCCAGAACGAGGCCGACAACGGCCTGAAGAACCTGCGCGGTACCCTGGCGATGGCCCGCACCGGCGATCCGCACTCGGCCACCTCGCAGTTCTTCATCAACGTGGCGGACAACTATTTCCTCAATCACCGCGGCAAGAGTCCCGAGGGCTGGGGCTACGCGGTGTTCGGCCAGGTGATCGACGGCCTGCCGGTGGCCGACGCCATCGTCGCGGTACCGCGCGGCAATCGCGGCCCGCATGGCGATGTTCCGCTCGAACCGGTGCTGATGACTCGGGTGAGCGTGATCCCGCCGCAAGCCGCAAAGCAGCCGTGATATTCGGACAGGCCTGCGCGGCCGGCATCGGCCGGCGACGCATCCCTTGACGCCGAGGCTGAAATTCTCCGTGCTGTCGCTCGCCTCGTTGCTGGCGATCGCGCTAGGGCTGTTCGCCGGCGCACTGCCCGATGACCGCGAGCTGGCACGGCAGATTCTCACCGAGCTGCGCGGCCCGCGCGTGGCAGCGGCTTTCGCCTGCGGCGGCCTGCTGGCGCTGGCCGGCGCCCTGATGCAAACCCTGTTCCGCAACCCGCTGGCCGAGCCCTACCTGCTCGGCGTCTCCGGCGGCGCCGGCCTGTTCGCCCTGCTGGGGATGGCGGCGGGGCTGGCGTGGCCGTGGGTGTCGGGCCTGGCCTTTCTCGGCAGTCTGCTCGCGCTGGCGCTGGCTGCGAGCCTGGGAGGACGGCTGCTGGCGCGCGACCACACCCCGTTGCTGCTGGCCGGGGTGATGCTGGGGGCGGGCTTCGGCGCACTGATCGCCCTGGTCCTCAGCCTGGCACCCTTGCATCAGTTGCCGGGAATGCTGTTCTTTCTCATGGGCGACCTCGCCTGGATCGAGCATGTGGGCGGCTTGTGGCTGGCACTGGCGCTGGCGGTGACGGTTTCGCTGGCGCTGGCGCGGCGGCTCGACGTGCTGCAGCTCGCGCCGCTGAAGGCAGCCTCGCTCGGCGTCGCCGTGGCGCCGACACGCTGGGCGGTGTTCGCGCTGGCCGGCGCCTGCACCTCGCTGGTGGTGGCGCAGGCCGGCAGCATCGGCTTCGTCGGCCTGATGGTGCCGCACGCCTTGCGGCGGCTGGGCTTTTCCGGCCATCGCGCCCTGTTGCCGGCGGCGGCGCTGGGCGGCGGCTGCCTGCTGGTGCTCGCCGACGCCCTGGCACGCAGCGTCGCCGCGCCGCGCGAACTGCCGGTGGGCGTGCTTACCGCCCTGATCGGCGTGCCGCTGATGCTGTGGCTGCTGCGCCGACCATGAGTCTCGCCGCCCAACGCCTCACCCTGCGAGCCGGCAACCGCACCCTGGTGGAGTCGCTCGATCTCGTACTCGAACCTGGCGAAGTTCTCGGCATCCTCGGTGCCAACGGCGCCGGCAAGTCGACCCTGCTCACGGTGCTGGCTGGGCTCGCCACCGCGTCGGAGGGCGAGGTCAGGCTCGACGGTCAGGCGCTCGTAAGCCTGCCGCCGCTCGCCCGGGCGCAACACGTCGGCTTGCTGCCGCAGGGCGACGAAGGTGGATTCCTCGGCAGCGTCGCCGACTTCATCGCGCTCGGACGTTTTCCTTTTGGCCAGGACCGTGGCGACATGACGCCGCATCTGGCCACCTGGGAGCTCGACGGACTCGCCGGGCGTCCCCTCGCCACCCTCTCCGGCGGCGAACGCCAGCGCGCCCGCCTGGCGCAGCTGGCGGTGCAGCAGCCGCGCTTCGCCCTGCTCGACGAGCCGCTGACCCACCTCGATCCGGCGCACCAGGCGCGTCTGCTGGCCTGGGCGCGCGGCGAGGCCGATGCCGATGCCGGCCACAGCGTGGTGCTGACCCTGCACGATCCCAACTGGGCGGCCTGCCACTGCGACCGCCTGCTGTTCCTCTATGGCGACGGGCGCTGGCGATCCGGCACGCCTGCGGAAATGCTCGGCGCGGATGCGCTGGAGGAACTGTACGGCCCCGGGACGGCGGCGCTGTGGCGCCGGGAAACGACCGGCCGCCAGCCTGTATAATCGCCGCTTGCCTTTTAGCCACTCCTCTCCAACCCATCCCGTTCAATGATCCGCAGCATCATCAACAAGGTGTTTGGCCGCAAGTCCCGCTCCAGCACCGCCGCGCGCGCGCAAATCCTGCCCCAGAGCAAACATGGCATCCGCCGTGACCAGATCGACGACTGCGCGCTGAAGACCTGCGAAACCCTGGCTGAGGCCGGCTACAGGGGCTACCTCGTCGGCGGCGCGGTACGCGACCTGCTGCTGGGCGGGATACCCAAGGATTTCGACGTCGCCACCGACGCCACCCCCGAGCAGGTGCGTCGCCTGTTCCGCCGTTCGCGCATCATCGGCCGGCGCTTCCAGATCGTCCACGTGATGTGCGGCCGCGAGACCATTGAGGTCACCACCTTCCGCTCCAATGGCCAGAAGGAAACCGAGGAAGAAGACGAGCGCCCGACCGACGAGCACGGCCGACTGCTGTCGGACAACGTCTTCGGCAGCATGGAGGACGACGCTGCGCGCCGCGATTTCACCATCAACGCGCTGTACTACGATCCGGCGCGCGAGGAAGTCCACGATTATTTCGGCGGCGTCGCCGACTGCAGGAAGCGCGTGCTGCGCATGATCGGCGATCCCGAGACGCGCTTCCGCGAGGATCCGGTACGCATGCTGCGGGCCGCGCGTTTCGCCGCCAAACTCGACTTCCACATCGATCCCGACACCCGCAAGCCGGTCGCCACCCTGGCGCCGCTGCTGGCCAACATCCCGCGCGCGCGCATCTTCGACGAAGCGCTGAAGATCCTGTTGTCCGGCCACGCCCTGCGCGGCGTGCACCAGCTGCGCGCCGAAGGCCTGCACCACGGCATGCTGCCGCTGCTCGATACCATCCTCGACAATCCCACCGGCGAGCGTTTCATCACCGCCGCGCTGAAAAGCACCGATGAGCGCATTCGCGACGACCGCCCTTCCTCCCCGGCCTTCCTGTTCGCCGCGCTGCTGTGGCCCCAGGTGGCGCAGCGCTGGCAGGCGCTGCAGGCCAAAGGCGAGAAACCGATGCCGGCGCTGCTCGCGGCGATGGACGATGTGCTCGACGCGCAGCGCGAGCGGCTCGCCATTCCGCGCCGCTACGACGGCATGATGAAAGAGGTCTGGGGACTGCAGCCGCGCTTCGAGCAGCGCGGCGGCCAGCGCCCCTTCCGACTGCTGGAGCATCCGCGCTTCCGTGCCGCCTACGACTTCCTGCTGCTGCGCGCCGAATCCGGCGAGATCGACGCGGAATTGGGCGAGTGGTGGACGCGCTTCCAGGATGCCGGCGCCGAGGAACGCACCGCCATGCTGCGCGCCGACAGCGGGCCCAAGCCGCGCCGCCGCAAGCGACGCAAGCCGTCTGACGGTGCGGCGACCGAGACCCAGCCGGAATGAACGTGGTCGCTGCCATCGGCCTTGGCGCCAATCTCAACGACCCCGCGTCGCAGGTCGAGTATGCCTTCGCTGAACTCGATCGCCTGCCCGGCACGCGCCTGCTGGCACGCTCGTCGCTGTATGCCTCGGCCCCTGTGGGCTACGTCGACCAGCCGGATTTCATCAACGCCGTGGCGCTGGTCGAAACCCGCCTCGCGCCGCGCGCGCTGCTCGCAGGACTGCTCGACATCGAGCACCGCCACGGCCGCGAGCGCAGCTTTCGCAACGCGCCGCGCACCCTCGACCTCGACCTGCTGCTGTATGGCGACGCACAGTTCCACGAGGAGGGCCTGAGCCTCCCGCACCCGCGCATGAGCGAGCGCGCTTTCGTCCTGCTGCCGCTGCTGGAAGTCGACCCCGACTGCGTCATCCCCGGCCGCGGCCGCGCCGCCGACTGGCTGGCGCAATGCGCCGACCAGAGCGTCGCGCCGCTGATCCTGCCGCCGCTCGCCGCATCCGCATCATGAGCCTGTCACGCTACAAGTACGTCGTCGTCGAGGGCCCGATCGGCGTCGGCAAGACCAGCCTGACCTACAAGCTGGCCGAGCGGCTGGACGCCACGACCCTGTTCGAAAATGCCGGCGACAATCCGTTCCTGCCGCGCTTCTATCAGGAGCCGAAGCGCTATGCGCTGCCGACGCAGCTGCACTTCCTGTTCGACCGCACACGCCAGCTCGGCGAACTGGTGCAGCGCGACCTGTTCAGCGGCGGCACCATTGCCGACTTCCTGCTCGACAAGGACATGCTGTTCGCCCGTCTCAATCTCGACGACGACGAATTCGAGCTGTACCAGAAGGTCTATGCCGACCTCGCCCCGCAGGCGCCGACCCCGGACCTGGTGATCTACCTGCAGGCACCGATCGACAGCCTGCTGGAACGCGTCAGGCGACGCGGGGTGGAATTCGAGCGCGGCATGTCGGCCGATTACCTGCGCCGCCTGGCGGCCAGCTACAGCGAGTTCTTCCACCGCTACGAGGCCGCGCCCCTGCTGATCGTAAATAGCGAGAACCTCAACTTCGCCGAGAGCGAGTCCGATTTCGAGCTGCTGATCGAACGCATGAACAAGATGCGCGGCCCGCGCGAGTTCTTCAGTCGCGCGGTATGAATCAGACGGTCACACTCGTCAGCCTCAGGGCGATGCGCGAACGCGGCGAAAAAATCGCCGTGCTGACCTGCTACGACGCCAGCTTCGCCCGCGTGCTCGATGCCGCCGGCGTCGATGTGCTGCTGGTCGGCGATTCGCTCGGCATGGTGATGCAGGGCCACGCCTCGACCCTGCCGGTGAAGCTCGCCGAGATGGGCTATCACACCCGCTGCGTCGCGGCCGGAACCACCCGCGCCTTCATCGTCGCCGACCTGCCCTTCGGCAGCTACCAGCCCTCGCCCGAGCGCGCGTTTGCCGCCGCGGCGCGACTGATGGCGGCCGGCGCGCACATGGTCAAGCTCGAGGGCGGGGAGGTCATGGTCGACACCGTCGCCTTCCTCACCCGGCGCGGCATACCGGTGTGCGCCCATCTCGGCCTGCTGCCGCAGTCGGTGAATCAGCTCGGCGGCTACAAGGTGCAGGGCCGCGAAGAGGCCGCCGCCGCCCAGTTGATCGCCGACGCGCGTGCTCTCGAGGCCGCCGGTGCCGGACTGCTGGTGCTCGAGGCGGTGCCGGCCGAACTCGCCAGACGCACCACCGCGAGCGTGTCGATTCCCACCATCGGCATCGGCGCCGGCGCCGACTGCTCGGGCCAGGTGCTGGTGTTGTACGACATGCTGGGCCTGTATCCGCGCCCGCCGAAATTCTCGAAGAATTTCCTCGCCAGCGCCGACGGCATCGAGGCCGCTGTCCGCGCCTATGTCGCCGCGGTCAAGGACGGCAGCTTCCCTGCTGCCGAGCACGCGTTCTGATGCAGGTCGTCCACCGCGTGGCCGAACTGCGCGCCGCGCTCGCCGATCAGCCCGGCGCCGCCTTCGTGCCGACCATGGGCAACCTGCACGCTGGCCACGTCTCGCTGGTCGAACTGGCCAGGCAGCATGGCAATCCCGTGGTCGCGAGCATCTTCGTCAACCCGCTGCAATTCGGCGCGGGTGAGGATTACGAGCGCTATCCGCGCACGCTCGCGGCCGACTGCGCGCAACTCGAGACGGCCGGCTGCGACCTGGTATTCGCACCCGACGTTTCCGAACTCTATCCGCAGCCGCAGACCTTCACCGTGCAGCCGCCGGAGACGCTCGCCAACGACCTGTGCGGTGCCTTCCGTCCCGGTCATTTCAGCGGAGTGGCGACGGTGGTGCTGAAGCTCTTCAACCTGGTGCAGCCGCGTGTGGCGGTGTTCGGCAAGAAGGATTTCCAGCAGTTGTTCATGATCCGCGCGCTGGTGCAGCAGTTCAACCTGCCGATCGACATCGTCGCCGGCGAGACGCTGCGCGAATCCGACGGCCTGGCGATGAGTTCGCGCAACCGCTACCTCAGCCAGGCCGAGCGCATCCAGGCCGGCCGCCTGCATCAGGAACTGTCTGCCATGATCCCAGCCCTGCAAGCCGGCGAGACCGACTACGCGGCGCTGTGCGGAAACGCCAGCCGGCGCCTGAAGATGGCTGGCTGGCGTGTCGATTATGTCGCGCTGCGCGACGCCGACACCTTGCAGTCGCCGACCTCCGACAGCCGCCGGCTGGTCGCCCTGGGCGCGGCATGGCTGGGGCACACACGGCTGATCGACAACCTGGAAATCGCCTTGGGTAATCGCCCCTGAAGATTTATAATGGTCGTCCTTTTTTTGTGAGGGCACCGTCATGCAAAGAACGATGCTCAAGTCCAAGCTGCACCGGGCGACCGTCACGCATTCCGAGCTGCATTACGAAGGCTCGTGTGCCATCGACGAAACCCTGCTCGAGGCCGCAGACATCCACGAATACGAGCAGATCCAGATCTACAACATCACCAATGGCGAGCGTTTCACCACGTACGCTATCCGGGCTGCACGCGATTCCGGCGTGATTTCAGTCAACGGCGCGGCCGCGCACAAAGCCAATCCGGGTGACCTGATCATCGTCGCCACCTATGCCGTCTACAACGAGCTCGAACTGGCGCGCTACGCACCGGAACTGGTCTATGTCGACGCCGCCAACCGCATCGTCGACACACGCCAGGAAATCCCGGTCCAAGCTACCTGAGGTCAAAGACTTGCTATACGCGAAGGAACGCGAAGAAACCCCTGGGATAGTTTCTGCTCTGGTGTTTCTGGCTGTTTTCGTCGTTTGATACCCGCCTGAGTTACCAGCAAGGATACAAATGATTCCCGAATGGGTTTCACTTCGCGTTCCTTCGCGTCCTTGGCGGTAGATCCACAAAACAAAAGAGCCGGGGATCACCCGGCTCTTTGCATTTCAGCGCGTCCCGAGGACGCTGTCGGCGGCGATTACTGCTTGGCGCCGACGACTTCGACTTCTACACGGCGGTTTGGTGCAAGACAGGCTTTCAGCGCATCCTTGTCCTGGTTCATGTCGCAGTCGACGACCGGCTTGGTGTCGCCCATGCCCGCGGTGGTGAACGAAGCCGCCTTCACGCCCTTGGACTTCAGATAGCTGGCGATCGACTTGGCGCGTGCCAGCGACAGCTTCTGGTTGGCGGCAGGCTTGCCCATCTTGTCGGCGTGGCCAGTGACCTTGATCGAATCAATGGTGCCGAAGGCCTTGATCTTGGCGACCAGGTCGTCGAGCTTGGCGCGGCCTTCCACCGTCAGGTCCTTGACCGAGGACTTGCCGGTCTTGAACAGCGCGTCGCCACCGAGCGTGAGGGTGGAAGCGACGCCCGATTGCACGGCAAAACCGGCAGGAGCGGCCGGCTGAGCCACCGCAGCGGTCTGGGTCGTCGGCATGCTCGGGACCAGGTTGAACGGGAAGCTGGCCGCACCCGGTGCCGCTGCAGCCTGGCCGCCGGTCAGGTTGGGCAGGCTGGGAAGGCTGGGAAGGCTCATGCCGCCG
>Ga0209287_10001798_pt1 | contig 10326 bp, 7 predicted proteins | sample PPLLak3cmMay2015_2_FD_187255 | JGI IMG/M metagenome (GOLD analysis project Ga0209287, IMG submission 187255) | Freshwater sediment microbial communities from Prairie Pothole Lake near Jamestown, North Dakota, USA - PPLs Lake P8 Core (1) Depth... | ecosystem: Environmental > Aquatic > Freshwater... | reverse complement strand
AGAAGGTATTCGTCTTGATGGAAGAAATACAACACAAGTAAGACCTATAACAATTGAACTTGGAAATTTACCAAGGACACACGGATCAGCATTGTTTACACGTGGTGAAACACAAAGCTTAACAAACGTTACACTCGGCACAAAAGACGATGAGCAAACAGTTGATGGTTTGTTAGCAGAATACACAAAAAAATTCTACTTGCAATATAACTTTCCACCATTTAGCGTTGGTGAAGTTGGCAGAATGAGCGGAGTTGGCAGAAGAGAAATCGGCCATGGTAATCTTGCAGAAAGATCCTTAAGACAAGTGTTACCTGCAGATGAAATATTTCCTTATACAGTTAGAATTATATCTGATATACTTGAATCAAATGGTTCATCATCAATGGCAACAGTGTGTGCCGGTTCGCTAGCAATGATGGATGCCGGAGTGCCGGTTACTAAAGCTGTTTCCGGAATTGCAATGGGTTTGGTCAAAGAAGGTAATGATTATGCGGTTCTTTCTGATATACTTGGAAATGAAGATCATCTTGGTGATATGGATTTTAAAGTAGCGGGAACAAGTGATGGCATAACAGGATTCCAGATGGATATAAAAATTCAGGGAATCTCTTTTGAAATTATGGAGAAAGCACTTCACCAAGCTAAAGAAGGAAGAATGCACATTCTTGGCAAGATGAATGAGGCAATTAGTAAACCTAAAGATTCGTTATCGCCTTACGCACCCAGATTAATTACAATGAATGTTGCAACTGATCAAATTGGTTTAATTATCGGTCCTGGTGGAAAAACAATTCAGGGAATGCAAAGATTATTTGGTGTGGATATTAACATCGACGATGATGGAACAATAAACATTGCATCTCCGAATAAAGAAAACGCACAACAAGCAAAAGAGTACATCAAAAAATTAACTGCAACTCCGGAAGTTGGAGAAGTTTATGATGGTGTTGTCACAAAGATTGCAGACTTTGGTGCGTTTGTAGAAATTCTTCCTGGTAAAGAAGGATTATTACATATTTCTGAAATAGACAATAAACGTGTTAACAAGGTTTCTGATTATCTAAAAGTTGGTGATAAGATTACTGTTAAACTTCTTAAAGTTGAAGGCGGTAAGTTTTCTTTAAGCAGAAGAAAATTATTAGCCGAAGCTGCTGAAAAAGAAGCTAAAAATAATCCACCAGCAGAGCAATCAGCTAATTAATTTCGTAAACCGAAATTTGATTTAGTTATATATTTAATGTCACACTTCGACTTCGCTCAGTGTGATAAATTTTAATTTACGGTCATCCTGAGCGAATTCGAAGGATGACTTGTTGATATTTTAAACAATTTTTTTACACAGGTTTTTTAATGCTTGATGCATTAATATATTTTTTTAGAAGTTTCACAACTCAGCCTTTGCTGTTAAATAACAGCCAGGAATTCTACCGCACACAGGGCGTTCCAATGCTCAAATTAGCGTTTTACCAATTTTTATTAATGAAATGTTTTATTTCATACAAAGAGTTTTTCAACTATGATAAAAGAAATTATAATAAATTCATCTTCCAACCAGACGCGTGTTGCGATTACGGAAGATGGAAACTTAGCCGACTTTTTTGTTGACTATCCTGAAAACAGGAGAATGGTTGGGGACATCTATCTTGGAAGAGTTGCACGTGTACTTCCAGGAATAAGAGCCGCATTTATAGATATCGGAATGAAGCATGACGGCTTCCTTCACTTTTCTGATATTGGTGACCGCACCAAACAATTTCAGGATATGCTTGGCGATGAAGATTCTGATGTTGATCTTTCAGACGACGATGAACCAAACAAGCAAAATGGCAGAAATACTCCGACCCCTGAGCCAGTTATAACCAAGCTCCGTAAGGGCGAAGAAATTCTTGTTCAGATAACCAAAGAACCGGTTAGCAATAAAGGGGTGCGAGTTACCTCCTCCGTTTCTCTTCCCGGCAGATTTTGTGTTCTGCTTCCGTTCGATAATAAGATTGGCATATCAAAAAAAATCTCAGATTACAAAGAGCGTAGAAGATTAAGAAACATTGCACGCGGCATTCTCCCTCCAAATTATGGTTTAATTATTCGAACTGTTGCAAAAGATCAAACGGAAGATGCAGTTAAAGATGATTTAACTAATCTAGTTAAAACCTGGAAGACTATTGAAGCAACAGCTAAAAGCGAAGAACCACCATCAATAGTACATCAGGATATGAGCACAACAGACAGCGTTATACGTGATCTTTTAACGCCCGATGTTTCGAAAGTTTTTGTTGATTCAAAAAAATTGTACAAGCAAATAAAAGGATACGTTCAATTAGTACAACCGGGTTTGTTAGAGAAGATCGATCTCTATAAATCTTCTTCATCAATATTTGATGAGTTTAAAATTGAAGAACAAATCAAAACTCTGATGGGAAGAAAAGTTCCTTTACCAAGCGGCGGTTATCTAATTATTGAGCACACAGAAGCAATGGTTGTTATTGATGTGAACAGCGGCAGATATGCAAAGAGTAAAGAACAGGAACTTAATTCTCTGAAAACTGATCTTGAAGCAGCACGTGAAATTGCAAGACAATTACGCCTTAGGGATATTGGCGGAATCATCGTTATAGATTTTATTGATCTTGAAGAAGATAAAAATCGTAAAAAAGTTTATGATGAACTGAAAAAAGAATTTCGCAGAGATCGTTCTAAAGTTTCAGTACTTCCAATGAGCGATTTTGGTTTGGTGCAGATTACAAGACAAAGAATTCGCCAGAACATTATGCAGGCTATGAAAGATGTTTGTCCGGTTTGCGGCGGATCAGGATTTATGACAAAAGAATCGCATCTTGTTTATGATATTGAAGATTGGTTAAAGAGATTTAGGAGATTTTCTCGCGAGTTTAGTTTAATTATAAAATGCCATCCATCCGACGCTACAAGATTGCAGGATAAAAAGTTTACAAGAATACAATTTAAATATTTAGTTAGATTGCGCATTGAAGAAGACACAAGTATTGCAATGGGCAAGTTTAGATTCTTCTCTAAGAAAAAAGGAATTGATTTAACAGAAAAGTTTAAATAATCGGAGTTATGTTATGAAGTTTTTTATTGATACAGCAAACATAAATGAAATCAAAGAAGCCGCGGCACTTGGTATTCTGGATGGAGTTACTACTAATCCATCATTGGTTTCTAAAGAAGGAAAAGATTTTAGAAAATTGCTTGATGAAATTTTAGCTATCGTTGATGGCCCGGTTAGTGCTGAAGTTATCTCCACTGACTATGATGGAATACTTATAGAAGGGCGCGAGCTGGCAAAAATTCATAAGAACATAGTTGTTAAAGTTCCTTTAATTAAAGAAGGATTAAAGGCTGTTCGAACTTTAACCAGCGAAAATATTAAAACAAATGTTACACTTTGTTTTTCTGCTTCGCAGGCACTGTTAGCTGCAAAAGCTGGGGCAACATATATTAGCCCATTCGTTGGAAGACTTGATGACATAAGCCAGGACGGAATGGAATTAATTTCTCAGATTGTACAGATTTATAAAAATTATAATTACAAAACCGAAGTTCTTGTTGCAAGTATCAGACATCCTTTGCACCTTGTTGAAGCAGCATTAATGGGAGCAGATGTTTCTACTATGCCATTTTCTGTAATTGATAAATTATTTAATCATCCGCTTACAGATCTTGGTTTAGAAAAATTTTTAAGTGACTGGCAAAAAACACAGAACAAATAAATTTTAATTCAACTATACGGAATGAAAAAATGAAACGCACAACATTCTACAACATACATAAAAACTTAGGCGCAAAAATTGTTGAATTTGCAGGATATGAAATGCCAATTCAATATTCTTCAATAATTGCAGAACACAAAGCTGTAAGAAACTCAGTTGGTGTTTTCGATGTATCTCATATGGGTGAGGTTTTTGTTAAAGGGGAGAAGGCTCTTGATTTTGTTCAACACATAACTGTTAATGATGCTTCAAAACTTTTTCCCGGAAGAGTTCAATACTCGGCAATGTGTTATGAAGACGGTGGAATAGTAGATGATTTGTTGGTGTATAGGGTTTCGCAGAATGAATTCTTATTAGTTATTAATGCATCCAACATAGATAAAGATTTTGCGTGGATGCAAAAGAACAACAAGTTTGGTGTCGAACTTACAAATCACAGCGATGAATATTCTTTGCTTGCGGTTCAGGGTCCTAATTCACTTAAGACATTACAAAAACTTACTGACACACCAATCAACCTTGAGTATTATCATTTTACAAAAATAAATCTTGCTGGTATTGATATGATATTTTCAAGAACCGGTTACACAGGCGAAGTTGGCTATGAACTTTATTTTAAGGGTGATGATAAAATCGCTGAAGATTTATGGAATAAAATTTTTGAAGCCGGAAAAGAATTTAATATTCAACCAGTCGGATTGGCTGCAAGAGATTCTTTAAGATTAGAAATGGGTTTCTGTCTTTACGGAAATGATATTGATCAGACTACAAATCCTTTAGAAGCTGGCCTGGGCTGGATTACAAAACTTTCTAAAACTGATTTTATTGCGAAAGATGTTTTAGTAAAAGTAAAAGAAAACGGACTCAATAGAAAATTAGTTGCTCTTACTTCATCAGAAAAAATATTTCCAAGACATGGTTATGATATAACTGTGAATGGTAATAAAATAGGTGTCATCACGAGTGGAACTGTAAGCCCGATGCTTGATCAACCAATTGCAATGGGATATGTTGAAACAAAATACGCAGAGATTGGTTCTGAAGTTAATTTTATGATCAGAGGAAAAGAAGTTCCTGCAAAAGTTGTAAAACTTCCGTTTGTAAAAAGATAGAAAGTAATATGAAATTAAACGTTTTTCTTTCTCCCGTTATTGTTGATGAACTTTATTTTACCGGTAAAACTACAGTTGTAATTGATGTACTAAGAGCTACATCTACAATTGTAACTGCAATTAATAACGGCGCAAAAGAAGTTGTTCCCGTTGCAAGCGTTGAGTTTGCTGTTAAAGTTTCAGGGGGAATGTTTGGCGGACAAATTTTACTTGGCGGTGAAAGAAATACAAAAAAGATCGAAGGTTTTGCCCTTGGTAATTCACCTTTTGAATACTCTAAAGATATTGTTGAAGGTAAAACAATAGTGTTTTACACAACTAATGGAACGAAATCGATTGCAAAAGCAAAGTACTCGGAAAATTTATATACGTGTTCATTCTTAAATATCAGCGCAGTTGCAAAACATCTTATAACATTAAATACAGATGTTGAAATTGTTTGTGCCGGGCGAAATAATTATTTCTCTATTGAAGATTCAGTTTGTGCTGGAATGCTTATTTCAAAGATTAGTAAGGTTAAATCAGATTCTTTTCTAAATGATTCTGGTAAGGCTGTTTTAACTTTGTATGAAAAGTATGGTAAAAACTTGATTAAGATGATGCGAGAATCTGATCATGGCAAAATACTTTTAGAAAATGGGTTTGAAGCTGATCTTGAGTATTGCAGTTCGATTGATATTCTTGATGATATTCCAGCATATGCTAATGGTGTTTTGAAGAAGTTAAAAAGTAATTAATTCTATCATAAAAAAGTTTTAATGGCACTTAAAAAGAAAAAAAGCGTTAAAGAAAAAAATGGAAAGAGTAGTTCAAACAAAAACTATTTTATTTTAACGCTCGAAAATAAAAAACAGATTCTCGGAATATTCCTTCTGATTATTTCTACTATACTATTTTTAAGTGTAATAACATTTGATAGAAGAGATGAGGCAAATCTAACAACTTTGTTTTCAGATTTCTTTACTTCATTTGATAAGAAAATTGATATACAAAACTGGCTTGGTGTAGCAGGCGCACATTTTTCTAAATTTCTTGTTAAAGCTACATTTGGTTATTTCTCAATAACAATTCCAATCGTACTTTTTTTATGGGGAGTATCAATCTTTAAAAAAATTGATTTCAAATTTCGACTTCACGTTTCTAACTTTCTATTACTTAGCTCAATTATCTTTGCTGCATTTTTTGGTGTGCTTCATGAAAATTACGGTTTGTTCTTGTCTACTTATGAATTATCAGGATTTATAGGCGATCATCTTGGCAACTTTTTAAGCGGTTTAGTTGGTGGAATTGGAAGCATACTAATTCTTTCCGGTTCTTTTATAACGCTCTTAATCTTTGCTCTTGATATCAATATCGAAAGTATAATCAATTTCTTTAAAGAAGTTTTTTCAATTAAAGAAGAAGAGTCAGAAGAAGAGGAGAAAAATGGTGTTGATGCAACAGATTCAAAAGAAAATCTTGATAAGATTAAAAAACTTAGCGGCGGTAAAAAGAAGAAAAAAGATAAACAGACAGCAGAAGAATTATCTGCTGCTGAATTGATGGAAGAGGAAGCGGAAGAACAAACACGAATCAGAATTATCCGTAAAGATGATGTTCCGGTTCCCGTTGCTGAAAATGAAGTACTCAATGAAGAAGTAAAGAAAGTTAATATTCAAAAAACTGGTGAACTTCCTGAAAGGAAGGAAAAAAACGAAACTGAAAATGAGCAAAGACTGCCCAATCAGTGGGAAGAAAATATTGATTATAAAATACCAGGACTAGATCTTCTTGATCCGGCACCTGAAGAAAATTATCAAGTTGCCGAAGAAGAATTAACTCGTAATGCAGAACTTCTCAAAGAAAAATTAAAACTTTTTGATATTGAGATAAAGGATATATCAGTTACTCCTGGTCCCGTTGTTACTTTGTATGAAATAGTTCCGGCGCCGGGCGTTAAGATTAGTAAAATTGTTGGTTTGGAAAATGATATTGCACTTGCGCTTTCAGCACGTGGAATAAGAATCATTGCACCAATCCCAGGTAAAGGCGCAATCGGTGTTGAGATACCAAATGCTGTTGCATCACTTGTAAATGCAAGAGCAGTAATCGGAAGAATAAATGAATCTGATGCTGAGCTTCCACTTGCACTAGGTAAAACAATCAGCGGTGATGTTTATGTTGCAGATCTTGCTAAAATGCCTCACTTATTAGTTGCGGGATCCACGGGTTCCGGTAAGAGTGTTGGAATTAATATGATAGTTAGTAGTTTACTTTACACAAAGCATCCTTCAGAAGTTAAGTTTGTAATGGTTGATCCGAAAAAAATAGAGCTTTCTTTTTACAACAAACTGCGCAAACATTATCTTGCTGTTTCACCGGATCTTGATGAAGAAATTATTACGAATCCTCAAAATGCAATCTTAGTATTAAAGAGTGCTGAGTATGAGATGGAACAACGTTACGATAAACTTGCAAAAGCAGGTGTAAGAAATATCGTTGATTATAATAAAAAAGTTAAAGATCCTAAAACAAGGCCACACGATACTGATAAGATTAAGCACCATCCAATTCCTTATATAATAATTATTGTGGATGAGCTTGCAGACTTGATGATAACTGCAGGTAAAGAAGTTGAAGAACCAATTACAAGATTAGCACAGCTTGCTCGTGCGGTGGGCATCCATCTTGTGCTTGCAACTCAGCGTCCATCTGTTAATGTTATAACCGGTGTGATTAAAGCAAATTTCAGTTCTAGAATTGCATATCAGGTTGCAACAAAAATTGATTCACGTACTATTCTTGATATGAATGGTGCAGAGCAATTGCTTGGAAGAGGCGATATGTTATTTCTTCCAACAGGTTCACCAAAACCAATTCGTGTGCAAAATGCTTTTATTTCCACCGATGAAGTAGAAAAAATTACAAACTATGTTTACTCACAGCCGGCATATTCAAAGCCATATTTTTTACCTTCTTTATATGATAAGAAAAAAGAATCTTCAAGCGGTGTTTCATCAGATTTAGATCCAATGTTTGAAGATGCTGCAAAAGTTATCGTTCGACATCAGCAGGGATCGGTTTCATTACTTCAAAGAAGATTAAAACTTGGATATTCACGCGCGGCAAGAATTGTTGATCAACTTGAAGAAGCTGGAATTGTTGGGCCAAATGATGGTAGCAAAGCTCGTTCTGTTCTTGTAGAAAATGAAGAACAACTCGAAACAATTCTGCGTAATCTGTAGTCCAAACATTAAACTATTTTTAAATATTTAGAGTTTGAAATGAAAATTTTAATAAGCCTTTTAGTATTCTTTTATTCAACAGCAGGATTTACACAAACTGCCGAATCAGTTTTAAAATCATTACAAAATAAATTTGATTCTATCCAGGATCTCACTGCAGATGTTGCTCAGAAATCAAATGGTAAATCAAGTCTAACAGGTAAGATGTATTTCAAAAAAGACAACAATCTTAGATTAGAATTCGGTAGTCAAACAATTGTGGCCGATGGAACAACTTCCTGGAATTATAATAAGAAAAATAAAAAAGTTGTCATAAGTGATTATGATGAAGCGGGATCAGGGTTATTATCAATAAATTATCTTGTTTATCAGTATCCATCGGAATGCGATTTGAGTTTATCATCCGATGGAGGCAAGCAGATATTGAATTTAAAACCCAAATCAAAAAAGAATAATCTCGGCGAAGTAAAACTTTACATCACAAAAGAAAATTTGATTGATAAAGCAGTGATCTCAAATCCTGCGACAGGTACAATGGAAGTATCATTTGCCAATTACAAGCTCAACCAGAGTCTTTCAGATTCAAAATTTAGTTTCATAGCTCCTGAAGGGACTACTGTAGTTGACCTCCGATAAGAAAAATAAATTTGGCAATCTCGGAATGATCATTAACTATGGCATTTCTATTATACTTGCCGTAGTCTTTTTATATATTGCATTTTATGATGTTGATTTTAGTGAAGTTATAAATATTGTATCACATGCTAATTTATTCTGGGTTTTTATTTTTATAGTTGTTACGATGCTCGGACATTATTTTCGTGCTGTCAGATGGAAATACATTCTAAATTCTGTTAAACCAAACACATCAATGAAAAATCTTTTTGGTTCACTCATGGTTGGATACGGAGTTAATTGTGTTACGCCAAAACTCGGCGAGGTTACCCGTGCTGTTCTGATCGGAAAATGGGAAGGGCTTTCACGTTCATCAATGTTCGGAACAGTTATACTTGAAAGAATTATTGATATAATTTCTATGGGCGGATCTATCATCATTGCACTTTTTTTAACTAGTGTTAATCTTTCAGAAAAATTTCCCTGGCTGATTTCTTCCTTATACATTATGGGTGCGTTTATCATGTTATCAATAATTTTTCTATCATTAATATTAAGATCAAAAGAAAGATTTTCTGAAATTATTATAAAGTTTGTTGGCAAAGTGTCTCACAAACTTGCCGAAAGAATTGCATATATTTTTACTATGCTTGCGGAAGGTTTTGCAAGTTTAAAAGGAAGAAAAAATTATTTTTGGACAGTATTCTGGACGGTTGCAATAATTGTAATATATGCTTTTGGCTCTTATGCCGGAATGTTAATGCTCGATATGCAAAACTTTCAACCCGTTACTTTTGGAATGGGTTGGATAATCATGAGCATAAGTGCAATCGGCGTTATTATACCAACACCCGGAAGTACCGGATCTTATCATACACTTGCTAAATCCACCTTGGTTTTAATTTTTGGATTTAGCGAAACAATAAGTGTCGCTTACGCTTTTTTAACTCACATCATCGGATACATTTTATTTATCATTACAGCATTAGTTATGTTTTTTGTAGTTAACAAGCAGAAAGAAAATCTACTTGAAGTTGTAGAAACAGAAATTAGGGAAGTATGAAAAAAATCTTATTAGCTTTGTTTGTAATTCTCCTTTCGGCATTTTCATTTGCACAAAAGCAAAATGAAGTAAGAGCTTCGATGGGTATTGATTTTGTAAGTGTACCTCAATTAAAAGACTATATAGAATCAATTAGTAGAGAAACACAAAGTGATTTTAGCTCAGCAATTAATTTTTCCGGATCGTATGGAAGAATGATGAGTGAAAACAGCCAGTTAGAATTAGAGATTGGATATTTACTCAATTCATATAATTCGAACGTTGGTTTGGGAAATTATAATTTATCTTACTCATTGTTAATGCCATCAGTGCTTTATAATTACGTTATCAATGGATCGGGTTACAATTTTAAATTTGGTGGGGGTGCAGGAATAAGATTGTTATCAATTACTGAAAAATATCTACCATTACTAAATGATGATTATTCCAAACTAGGATTTGGATTTATTTTACGAGGAGCGGGAAATACAGCCATTGCACAGGATGTCTATGCACACATTGGTGCTGATGTTCGCTATGATGTTATCGGAAAACCAGATGTGAATGCAGTTGGTAATAAAGTTGGTAATGTTAACTTT
>Ga0209287_10001793_pt1 | contig 10334 bp, 10 predicted proteins | sample PPLLak3cmMay2015_2_FD_187255 | JGI IMG/M metagenome (GOLD analysis project Ga0209287, IMG submission 187255) | Freshwater sediment microbial communities from Prairie Pothole Lake near Jamestown, North Dakota, USA - PPLs Lake P8 Core (1) Depth... | ecosystem: Environmental > Aquatic > Freshwater... | reverse complement strand
AAAAAAAAAAAAAAAAAATAAGATTTATAAAACGCTGAAAGAGAATAGAAAAAATGAAAGCAAATAAAAAATCCAAAGAAACAAATGAACATGCAGTATCCGCTGTGATCGGTGTAATCCTCATGGTTGCTATAACTGTCGCAATTGCAGCAACAGTGTATGTCTACGTAAGCGGTATGCTTGGCGGAACAAAAGATCAAACAGCGAATATCGCTTGTCTCACAGATTCTTCAACAAATAGAATAATTATTACTTCTGCAGGTGCAAATATAAAATGGAAAGATATCGTCGTTATCGCAGATAATACAACGGTCAACTGGAGGGTGTATAACCCTAGTCATACCCCGTTAGATGTACCAAAATCTACGAGTGGTGCAACCGCTGATATAGCAGCGGGGGATTATATCGAATTTGATTTTACCGCACATCCAGGGATGTCAGGGAATGTTAGAGTGTCTTTGAGATTCACCCCAACAAACACATTACTTGGATCATGGACAATTACAGTATAATTATCAAGAAACCGTTAGTCATATTTTTTTATTATTTTTTCATTTCATCAGAGCTAGTTAGAAAACGCAATATTTCTTGGACAAACGACTCAGTTTTTTCCTTTGAAACCACCGCACCAAGAACCTCTTTTTTCCCGCCACAACGATATCCAAGCATTTTGCCTTGTTGTATCAATGGTTGTAAATCATTTCCACTGCGGACATAAATCTGATTCCGGTCTTTAAAAAACCCGGTGTTCACTACTACAGTATCTTTTCTGGTGTTCCAAGCTATTTTCCGCGTCACCGTTGAGATGATATTAAACTTCGTATGAATCCGTTTTAAAAGAACTTGTTCTTTTTCTTCAAAGGGACCCTCGATGTATTTCGCTATCTCTTTTTCAAGTAAGGAAAGATTATTCTTCCATCGTATATTTTGCAGGATCCTCTGTGCATCCGTGTAATCTAAAAGAAGGTGAGGTGTTTCTTCAACAGCCTTTCGATCACCGACCTTGTAGCTTGAATCCAGTAAATACACCATGGTTAAAAGTTCTTCAAAGATCAACTGCTGTTGTGAACAAAAATCAGTAATCAAGCTGTAGAATGTCTTGTTTGTTTGAATCTTTTTTTCATGATCCCCTACGATTCCAAGCAATGCATATAGATTCACAGGATTTCCAAGAAAATCATTCACGATCCAGCTTGCCGACGGATACAACAACGGGTCCTTTCCTTGACTGATAGGGTTCTGATGAAAAACCCCAGGAATCAACGGTTGCAAATGATGATCAAAAATCAAGATTTTCGCGTGTTTTGCTAAGCGAAGAATGTTTTCCTCAGGTAACGCCATATCAGCAATAATGACAAAATCATAAGAAGAATAAGCAGTCAGTTCTTCATCAGTAAGAAAATAATTCCCAAGCACTGGAGTCTTATTGACAATATCTTTAGGGAGCTTCTCTAACAAAAGCCGTGCTGAGCAGATCCCATCAGTATCCCAATGATGAATCAACAACCCACGTCCTTTCAAATCTTCAAACATATGTCAAACCTTTTCGCAAACGAAGGAGAAAGCAATTACCTTAATATGGTCTTTTCTGTTATCAAAATCTATGATGGTTGATGTCACAATCTTAAACGCTATTCGATTGATAACAGGAATACTTCTTCTCTCATATGCCTCGTATACCGATATCAAAACACGACGGGCAGCAAACATCCTTTGGGTCATCATGGCAATTGTAGGTGCTATCCTGCTTGTCATCCAATACCTAGATGGAGGGTTCCCCAATATCTGGTATCTTGTCTTCATCCCTATCATGATCGCACTGATGTACCTCTTCTTCCAAATGAGACTGCTGTTCGGCGGTGCAGATGCAAAAGCACTCATGGCACTAGCCATCCTCATCCCCATCCAACCAATTCTGGGAGACCTCCCAATATGGCCGTCGTTTATGCCAGGCTCATGGATCATCTTTGCAAACGCAACAATCCTGTTCCTCCTCATACCAATCAGCCTTCTCCTCTACAATATCACCAAGCGGAACATTCAGTTCCCTCACTGCCTCCTCGGTTATGTCATCCCGGTTGAGAAAGCAAAACAAAAATTCGTCTGGCCATTGGAAAAAATTAAGGATGGGAAACGAAAACTCATGTACATGCCAAAGAAATTCGACGTTGATGAAGAACTTGCAGAATTCGAAAAACAGGGGATAACAGAAATCTGGGTGACCCCTAAGATCCCATTCATGATCCCTTTGCTTATAGGATTCATTGTCTCGTTCATCCTTGGAGACATTCTCCTTCAAATCGTCCGAGTACTCCTCTGAACCAAGATAAATGAGACGTACAATAAAAAAGAAATACCCCTTCTAAATGTATAGTCGCTAGTCCTATGGAAAAGAAAGATTACTACGACATCCTTGGCCTTGATCATTCTGCAACAAAAGACGATATCAAGAAAGCATACCGGAAACTAGCGTTGAAATACCATCCTGACAAAAACAAAGAAAAAGACGCTGAAGAAAAATTCAAGGAAATCTCAGAAGCCTACGCGGTCCTCTACGATGATGATAAACGCAAGATGTACGACCAGTACGGACATAAAGGAATCGACCAGCAATACACCAAAGAGGATATCTTCAGGACTACAGATTTTGGTGATATCTTCCGAGGAACGGGATTTGACTTTAACGATATATTCGAACAATTCTTTGGGCGAAGAGGTGGGTTTACCCAACGACCACGTGCCCAACGAGGAAACGACATCCGCTTTGATATCCAGATAAGCCTTGAGGACGCCTATAAAGGGATGAACACCGATTTAGAAGTCCCCCGGACTGAACAATGTGAAACCTGCAAAGGGACCGGGGCACGACCAGGTAGCAGCCCAAAACGATGCTCTAGCTGTGGAGGAACAGGACAGATGCAAATCTCCCGTAGGACCGCTTTTGGGATGTTCACTCAAATCAGCGAATGCTCCAAATGTCGTGGACAGGGGACAATCATTGAAGATCCTTGTCCTGCTTGTCGGGGACGAGGGAGCATACAAAAAACCAGGAAAATCGAGGTTCATATCCCAAAAGGAATCGATGACGGAGCCCATCTGCGACTCGCTGGCCAAGGAGAACACACAAAAGGTGTCACACAAAGCGGTGATCTGTACGTGGTTGTTCATATGAAGGAACATCCTGTCTTTGAACGACAAGGCGCAGACCTTTACCGGAAACTCAACATCTCCTTTCCCAAGGCAAGCCTGGGAACAACTGTGATAATAGAGACGTTACAAGGCGGAGAAAAACTAAAAATCCCTGAAGGAACAGAAAGTGGGACTCTCTTTAAGCTCAAAGGTAGTGGAATGCCAAAAATACAGGGTCTGGGGTATGGAGACCTTTATGTCCTAATCCAGGTGACGACACCGAAGAAATTAAGCAAACGAGCCAAGCTTCTCCTGGAAGAAGTTGATAGGGAACTCGAATATTCAGGGGAAACATTTAAATAGAAGTTCTGATAAGTAGTATATCGAAAAGAAGAAAAAAAGGGGGTAGTGACCTATGGATCCTTTTGACGAAGAAAACCATGAAAAAAAGAAAAACCCACATGATCCCTTCCGAGGAGACGATGATATCTTCCGGGATATCTTTAATGATAACAGGATAAAAGATATCTTCAATGATGACAAAGTCATGGATGATATCAAGAAAATGGCAGAAGAAATGATGAAGATGTTTACGAACGCCCAACCAGGAAAACCCGTCGTACATGGTTATAAAATCGAGTTTGGACCTGATGGGAAACCCCAGATCGAGGATTTCGGGAACCGGTCAGTACGATCCCCTGAGGGAGTCCCCAGCATCTCCGAAGAAATCGAACCGCTCACCGATATCATCGAAGGAGAAAACGATGTGGCCATTACCGTCGAAATACCAGGGGTCGAAAAAGAGGACATCAACCTCATCGCGACCGAAGACACCCTGGAAATCAAGGTGGACTCACCGAAACGTAAATACCACAAACGTATCGACCTTCCATGCAATGTGAAAACAAAATCAACAAAGGCGACTTATAAGAACGGAATCCTTGACATCGTTCTTGATAAAAAAGAAAAGAAAAAGGATCAGGGTGGATTCAAAGTCAGCGTCGAATAGACACGCTCCTTTTTTCTTCTTTTCATTTCTTTGTACAAATGTTTATGTATATTACTCTGTATTTATGAGAGTATAAGCGGGGAGTAGAAATGGTGAATGTAACGTTCTATGGTGGTGTCGATGAGATCGGGGGGAACAAAATCCTGCTCGATGACCATGGGACGAAAATCTTTCTTGATTTCGGGATGAGTTTTAAACGAAGAGGCCAGTTTTTTGAAGAGTTCCTCAACCCTCGAACAGCCAATGGTATTGGAGACTTTCTTGAGATGGGTTTGATTCCTGACATCCCTGGTATTTATCGATCTGATCTCCTTGAACAGCATGGCAGAAAATCAGAAGAACCAGCGGTTTCTGGTGTAGTGCTATCCCACGCGCACGCAGACCATGCGAATTACATCTCATTTTTACATAAAGACATCCCTATCTACTGCGGAGAAACCTGTAAAAGAATCATCAACGCAGTCGCAGAACAAACCACAAGGGACCTTGAGAACGAAGTGATTGACTTCCGGATCAGACCACTTTATCGTTCTGGATATAAGATACCACCTGTGATACGAAAATTCCGTACGTTTACCACTGGAAAAAAATTCAAGATTGATTCGATCGAAATTGAACCAATTCATATTGATCATTCGGTACCAGGTGCGTATGCGTTTCTGATTTACACAACTGAAGGACCGCTCATCTACACAGGTGACCTCCGGATGCATGGGTTACATGCAGAAATGACTGATGACTTCATCATAGCAGCGCAGCAAGCCAAAGCAGTTGCGATGATCACCGAGGGAACCCGGATAGAAAAAAAGAAGACCAATGAATCTGAGCAGAAAATCTATTATGATTCGAAAAAGAAAATACAACAATGCAAAACCCTCTCAATTGTTGATTTCAATTTCAAAGACGTAGACCGCTTCACGACGTTCTACAACATAGCAAAAGACCTTGGAAAAACCCTTGTGATTAACTTCAAACACGCTTGTTTCCTTGAGCAATATTATCAGGATAAAAAACTCAAAGTACCACCAATAACAGATCAACACCTTGCCTTGTTAAAACCAAAACGGCTTACCGGGACATACATTAACGAAGACTACACTGATACCTATATCAAAAAACGATTACACTACAATAACATCATCACCGCAGCAGACATCACCAAAAACCCCTCCAGGTATATGATCGTGCTGAACTTCTGGTATTTCTCAGAGCTCATTGACCTGAAACCAAAAAGAGGGTTATACATTCACTCACTCTCAGAACCATTCAACGAAGAAATGGAGATTTCATACGACCGGATGAAAAACTGGCTGGGGCATTTCGACATAGAATTCTTCCAATCTCATTGCTCGGGACATATCAACGGTGATGATCTGAAAGAGCTTATCAAGACAGTGCATCCAAAGAAACTCTACCCTATCCATACGGAACACCCCCGGTTATTCAAAAAACTCCCTAGCAAAACCATCATGGTCAAGGAGGGAAAAACCTATAAACTCTAAACGATATCACGCAATAAGTCATGGGAGGTTACCATAATGGTGGATATCTACCAATACGATAAGAAAAAAGATGAACAAACCATCATCAAAACCGATACTGGAAAGCGAAAGAAAGATCAATACATTGAAAACCTGCGTGATGGCGACGCGATCAATGATTTTTTTGCTGTGAAGCTAAAGAAAGCACAACGACCCTATAAACGAGGAATGTTTTTCGAGTTCCTTGCAACAGATAAAACCGGTGAGATCAGCGTCAAGTATTGGGGCGGGGAGAACAAAGACCGGGTGAAACGACTCTATGAAAGTTTTAACACCGGTGATGTTGTTCAGGTGCGAACCGGCATGGTTGAAAACTATGAGGATAGACTACAGATCTCAGTGAATGAAAACACTGGTGGTGTACGAAAATGTGCCCCGAATGAATATGATGTCACTGATTTTCTCCCATCCTTGCCTGAAGAGCGCATCGAAGAACTCTATGACATCATCAAAAAAGAACTAAAAACGGTTAAAAATGAGCCATTGAAACACCTGCTCGCATCCTTCTTTAACGACCCGGAGTTTGTCAAGATGTATATGCATTCTCCTTCTGCGATTTCGCGACATCATAATTACGTCGGAGGAAATCTCGAACATACTGTTGGTGTGGTCCGTCTCTGTAAGAATATCTCTGAAATGTACCCCACTATCAATAATGACCTCGTGCTATGTGGTGCGTTACTCCATGATATCGGAAAATTAAAGGAATACACCTATGCTGCCGCTATCGATGTGAGCGATGAAGGTAATTTTATCGGCCATATCGTGATCGGGGAACAATGGATCAGAGAAAAAATCCAGGAGCTCCGAACAAAGGGAGAAGAATTCCCAAAGGAATTAGAACAACAACTGATCCATCTCATCCTAAGCCATCATGGGAGATACGAGTGGGGTTCTCCAAAGATACCGAAACTTCTGGAAGCCTGTATTCTCCACCAGGCGGACCTGATGGACTCCCAGGTGAAAAACTACCTGCAGATGATTGCGGATGCTAAGAAACTCACTGATGAAGAATGGACGTTTGTATATGATTCAGATGTGGGGAAAAAGCGAGCAATCTTTTTAGGTGATTACTGATGAACGGTGAGTAATATGAAAAAAGAAATCATTAAAATCCTCTGCTGTCCGACCTGTAAAGGAGAGCTTGTTCTCTCTGTCGAAAAAGAGGAAAAAGGAGATATCGTTTCTGGTTCTTTTTCTTGCGCTCGTTGTCAGTGTACATACCCTATCACTGATGGGATCCCTGACCTGCTTCCACGATAACCCTGATTCTTTCGGTTCTATCTTTTCCCTTTTTCTAAAAATTTTTATTGGTTCATAAACACACTGATATCATGCAGCAGGTCTCGTGATTCTCTCATCTCTTTTATGTACTGATGAAATCGCGCTGCTCGTTTATCAAGGATGACTGCGACACCTCGATCGTTTTCATTGCGAATCAAACGGCCAATCGCTTGGAGCATTTTACGTGCTGCAGGTGCCTGTACGGTGTATTCCCATCCTTTCCCGAACTTTTGATCATAGTAGTTCTGCAAACCACGTTGGCGTGCCGTTGGTTTAGGATAAGGGATACCAACGATGACCGCTATCTCGAGTTGTTCTGCAGGGAAATCCATCCCTTCGCTGATACGTCCGCCCATGACCGTGAAAAGTGCAGCACTATTCCGATTTCCATCGCCACAGGATTTAAAATCAGTGACCAGGTCCATCAGTTCTGATTGTGACATATGTTGTTCTTCGATATACAGGCATCGTTGGATTTCCGCGAAATATCCATTCTTCCGAAACATCGCAAGCGTGTTATAACTAGGGAAGGAGACCATGGTGTTTTTCTCGAATCTGTTACAGATCTCGCTAACGTATCTCCACATCTGAGGGACAATGGTTTTGTCTTTCGTAAGCTCATCATATCGTGTGGTGACATCACTGACAAAAAAAATCTTCCGGTTCTCTGGAGGAAATGGCGATGGATACAATGCCATTCGTGTTTCTATTGGAAGACCAAGGGAGTCACGATATTCATCTAGTGGTTCGAGCGTACCAGACATATGGATGCTGCAGTGGACTTCTTTGAGGATGTCTGTTCCGATGGATGGATCAAGGCAATAGGCTTCCACCCGAGGGTTTTTTCCTTGACCGGTATCGATGATAAGTTTGATGTATTGGTCCATTTCTATCGTCGTCCAAAAACCAAGGAACACCCCAAGATTGTGAAGATAGGACCGGGGGAGTTTTCCGTCTTTTTGTTTATACTCCTGGATTTTTTCCCCATATGCATAGAGGTCACTGATGATATCTCGTAATGTTTTACTCGTGGTTTTTAGACGGGAGAGAAGTTCTATTTCAAGCTCATGTGAAGGGATGAGTGCATCGTTTTTTTCCGGATTGATTCTTCGGATGCCTCCTTCAAGTACCCCATAGACATAGGTATCGCGCAGGACTGTGACGATATCTATGAGTTCTTTACAAAAAGCGGTCACGGAGATTCTCCCATCTGCAAGCGAGGGGTTTCCAAACTGGTCTGCTTCCATGAGGCAGCTGTTGAGCATCCAGGTGCTGAGTTCCGATGAGAAAAGCTCTCGGAGATAATCGGGAAGATTATGTGCTTCGTCGATCACAAGGATGACATCGTCTTCAGAGATGGAAAGCCAGTCGAAGAGCTTGATGCGTATCGATTTGTCAAACACGTAGACATAGGGTACGACGACGACAAGGGCGTCATGGACCATGAGTTTATTGATCTCATAGGGACAGATTGCTTGTTTTTCGCAGGCGTCGGTGAATTCTTCTGCGGTTGGCAGGTGTTTCTGTGCCCATTCCATGATTGTCTCAACACGGTCTTTTTCTCCAAGGTAATTTCGATAGTAGCTGCATCCTTTTTTTTTCTCTGAGACCGCGAGTTTTTTTTGATAGGAGCAGAATCTTGAGAGCTCCTCGGAGTTTCCGTTCTGGATCTCCGGGTTTTCACGTGCGAGCAGACACATGTTTCCGCGGCCTTGCATGCCGATACCGTAGATTCTTTTATCTTGTGATTTTTTTTGTATCGCACGAAGTTCATGGATGACTTGTTGTTGTTGTGCGTTCGTCCGTGTTGTGTAGATGATTTTTTTCTGATGGTCCAATGCATAGGTGAGCGCTGCGGCAAGCACACAGATGGTTTTCCCTGAACCCGTCCCTGATTCGAAGATAAACTGTTTCCTTTGTCTTAATGCATCTGTGATTACCTGCATGATGTCGTTTTGATTTTGTCGTGGTGAATAAGGAAATAACTCCGCCATTCAGTCTGCGAATACAATGTACAGTACATAGAGTTGTTGGAGGATGATGGATGAAGTTTTATAGGGGAGAACTATGTAAGAGGAGAAGATGCAAGAGACGCCTTTGAAGAGTATCAAAAAAGCTGTATCTTTGCTTATTCCTTTTGAGCTGGTGCAGTATCTTCCGAACAAATGGGAAAAAATCGGTACTGTTGTGATCATTAAATTATCTGAGGAGTTAAATCAGTACAAGGAGATTATTGGGAAAGCATATGCTGAGGGTCTTAATTGTACGACGACGTTGAATGACTGTGGGGGGATTTCAGGTGTCTATCGAAAGCCTATGGTTGAGGTGATTTTTGGGTCACAGAGAACCGAAACAGTTCATGTCGAGAATGGCATTCGTTATAAGATTGACCCGCAGAAGATTATGTTTTCCTCAGGGAACATGGCAGAGCGGTTACGGATGGCAACTATCTCACAGGTGAATGAGACGGTGGTTGATTTATTTGCAGGAATCGGATATTTTACGCTGCCGATAGCGGTGTTCAGCAGACCTAAGAAGATAGTCGCTTGTGAAATAAACCCGGTTGCGTTTGATTATTTGTGTGATAATATTGTGTTGAACCATGTCAGTGGTATTGTTGAACCACTTTTAGGTGATAATCGAGAGATTGCGCCTAAGGATTGTGCGGACCGTGTGATTCTTGGATATCTGAAAAAACCTCAGGATTTTTTAGAGGTTGCTTTTCAGTGTTTGAAAAATCATGTGGGGATTCTTCATTACCATGATTTGGTTCCTACTGAATTGATACCGGGGTTATCTGTTTCACATATTGAGAAGGTGGCAGAGTTTTTTGATCGTTCTTTTAAGGTCCTTAAGGTTAATGAGATCAAATCGTATGCTCCTAGGATTATTCATGTGGTTATTGATGTGAGGATTTCAAAATGAAAAAATCATTAAGACTTGTTGTGTTCCATACGAATCAAGATGATCCGAAGAAATGTACTGCAAAGAAATTGCATCGGTTCGGGTTTGCGACACTCCAGAAAGATATCCGACGATTACCGTATCATGCAGTCCTTTTAGATCCCTTTGCAGAAAAGAGCCTGTCGCGTGAAGATGTTCTGATTGCTCAAAAACATGGTCTTGTTGCGTTGGATTGTTCGTGGAAAACCGCTGAACAGACCTTTCAATCTCTTGAGACGCGGATGACGCCTCGTGCGTTACCGTTTTTACTGGCAGCAAATCCGGTGAATTATGGAAAACCGTATCAGTTAAGTACGCTTGAGGCGTTTGCTGCAGCGTTGTATATTCTCGGTGAAGTGACGCAGGCGACCGACATTCTTGGGATTTATACGTGGGGTCCTCGTTTTTTGGAGTTAAATAAAGAGCCA
>Ga0209287_10001789_pt1 | contig 10345 bp, 6 predicted proteins | sample PPLLak3cmMay2015_2_FD_187255 | JGI IMG/M metagenome (GOLD analysis project Ga0209287, IMG submission 187255) | Freshwater sediment microbial communities from Prairie Pothole Lake near Jamestown, North Dakota, USA - PPLs Lake P8 Core (1) Depth... | ecosystem: Environmental > Aquatic > Freshwater... | reverse complement strand
TAGCGCTTGTCTAGTGCCACTTGTCAACCTGTTGTGCTCGGACTAAATAAGTCCACAAGATATAGATGTCAAAGAACCTGAATAGTTACCATATAAAGAAGCTATTTTTGAATCAATATTATTTTTTAGTTTTAAGGCAGGCTTCATGATGATTGGTATTGATGCTGTGAGGTGGGGCTATTATATTTCAGTATCACATAATTAACAGGAGCCACCCATGGCAGACAATAAAAAATCCGAAAACTCCCTGGTTTTTTCTTATCTGAGTCTCAGAAAAACCATAGGAATTCTGGCTCGAAGCTGTCGCTATTGTGGCTTTTGGAGTTTCATGGCTGACAAAAGGAGAAGCCATCTTAAAGGACGATGTTTAAATCGCCCTATTTCCCCACCACAAACTTTCTGGACACTGTTCTGCCGTTATACTCAAGCCGTAAAATATAGCTTCCACTCACAGCTTTTGGGTCTGTATTCCATAGCTCGGCTCTGCTTTGCACAACATCTATCCCTTTGTGTACAACCTGCTTTCCCTGCAAGGTATAAACAGACGCGTTCATTCTGCCGGTAAACATATTTGTAAAAGCGATCCTTACCTTTCCCCCATTACAAATTACTGAGAAATTATTAAGAACTTCTTTGCCGGTTTTATCCGTAAAATTATTAATTCCCATACCCTCATCAATGGTAATAGTTACCTGATTGTTCGAAGATACCGGATGGGTTTTCACATACGCTATACCGCTTTTTATCGTATTCCACCACCATCCCCCGGAACAGGCTTCCAGATCCGCAGAGTCGGCTTTCTCTGGGACCCATACGCCGTCTATCTTCACTCCTATGGGTTTAATGTTCGGCCAAATTGTTCCGGTATGTACGGTAACCATATAGTTTTTTACCGCAGGTTTGCCGTTATATTCGCCATTTGCATGGCCGATAGTAACAACGTACCGTTTGTTGTTTGCCTGCGTGCCATCGCATGTAATCAGAGTTCGGGCGAACTTGTTTGTCTTGTATTCCCGTGTAAGTCCGTCATCTTCATACATCGAAAAACTGGTAACTTTTGTGCGATGAGGATACACATCTATAGTCCATGAACCTTTTATATCTGTTGCTGCACTCTTCAGGGTGTTTCCTCCGCTATTTGGTCGGATTAATATACTGTCTGAAGAATAATATTGAGCCGGCCACATGGGAATAATAGCCCCTTCTCTTACCCATACGGGAATCGCCGGAGATCTGCTGCTGTCATAAATATCTGGTGTAAGGCCGACTTCGCACTGAACGTTCCTACCTCCTGCAGCGACCTGGCCTGTATAATAGTGTATCCAGTTTTCACTGGATGTGCCGGGCAACCACATGGTAATCTGCGTCGATGTTGACAATTTTTCATATACCGGTCTGATTAAAAACCAGGGTCCAAGCATATATTCCTGCTTGCATTTTGTATCAGACTCTGTTCCTTCGTCCCAGGTTGTGCGGTCGTCAGGGAATTCAAGCATGGGCGGGCGTTGTGCAGGAACTCCTGTTTGATGAGCGTCGGCACACAGGGTATAAATATACGGGGTAAGACGTGTTCGTAACTTCATACCTGGACTGAGGATCGGAGCTATGTATGAAGGACAACGGTTCCAGGGCATTCTGTGTTTAGGTCCAGACCATCCATCCATGATATACAGATACGGCATCCACATCTGCCATTGCCAGCAGCGGACATACACCGTAGAGCCTTTTGCTTCCGCTTCATTTCCATCAAAAATAGATGCAAGATTGGCGGTGGTTCCATTCATTGCAGACATGCAGGCGCCGGTGATAGTCGGGATATGCCACCTCATCCACTCCATCGAACTGGATTGATCGCCGGTCCATGCAATAGATAATCGCTGAGTGCCTGCCCAGCCTGCTGTCGCCCATATAAAGATTCGTGCTGAATCCGGTGAAAGCGCTTCCAGGCCCTGAGGTCCCAGCGCATTGAGAGGATCAAAACAGTTTTTACCTCCACTGCCAATCCAGGAACAATCCAACTTAAATCCGCGGATACCCCAATCTCTGATAAATTTTATTCTATTGGTATCATTTCCGCCCCATGCAGCTCCGGTCCATAGGTTAAGCGCTTTGAGAGCAGGAACAGCCTTTTGAAGACCATCAGGATCACCAGGATAGCCGTCATTCGGAAACCACCAGCCGACAGGTATGTCATAACTTGCAAACTTCTTGGCATTATCAACAGCAAGGCCAAACGCTGAAGATGATTGTGTATATGGGCCCGAAACTCCCAGTTCCAGTCCCCATATAGGGGGCATAAACGGTCGCCCGGTGATATCCGTATATCCTCGCAGCACCTTTTTCAAAGAGGGACCATAAAAATAAAAACAGTCGAAACGGTCTTCACCATGTGTAGTGGTCACTGTCGATTTAAAAGAATAACTTCCTGTGTTATTCCAGGTATTACGAAAAGCTCCATATCCCAGCCGTGACACATAAAACGGCGCAGGGTTCGGAGACCCATTGATGCTATAGTTCTGCACATATCTGGCCGGCGCGGTTGAATCGGTCAAACAGTAATGCCCGTTCCATGCTCCGCATCCGTAAAAGTGCTCGTCGGTCTTGCGTTGTAATGTTTGAAATGTTGAAGCTCCTATATCAAGGGGCGAAGCCTCCTCAAATACGGGTTTGGCATTGTGAACATCAAACAACCCGAATTTGCAGGGAGTTTTATAGACCCTTAAAGCACAATCGGCTGTTTGAAGCAAATAATATGAAGCATTGGTGACGGAATCGATTGCCGGTATAATCGGTTCCTCCTTATGAATGACAAGATCAGCGCTTGATATGTCGCTGAAAATACCGGTCGACGATGACGACCATATTCTGAAAATATCGTCTTTGTAAAAAATAATCCTGACGTGTATTGTTCCGCACGAAACATCAATTCTTTTATCGGCAGCATTCCAGGCAAAGCTCTGAATGTTGCCAAGCGGCACGGCAAAGGATTTTTCTCCGGTAAAAAGCACAATCGAAAAAAACAGGACGAGACAACGCAACCAACCAGTTCCTTTGATCCCTATACAGCTCTTCATACTCCCCTCCTTATTTTCAGGTTGAAAAGCCTTTACAACCAATAGGCCGTTTGGATAATTATCCTTGCTTGAATTGAAGTGCGGCCAACCGCCTTGTCGTTAACAAAATATAGGACACTTTATGCCATTTAACACAAATAAAACGCGACTTCGATTAAAAAGTGCTTAACAAATTAAGCACCGGCAATCGCATAACTCATTAAAAACAATACCGGTTAAAGGGAGGCTCCCGCTTCGTATTGTTCTCTGGAAAATCAACACATATCCATTCTTTGATTCGCTCTATCCACACGGCATATACGGCTATTTTGTTGACAAATAAATTATTAACCTATGGATTCGCCCGTCCTGTTGAAGCAATCAAATTTTGCAGGGAACAACTCGGGCTGAAACAACACGATTGAACGGAATACTCGGGCAGAAAAAGCTGGGTTTCGGAGCTTTCGCACGGGAAAAGAGAGTTACCGGGTGCTATGATTCGAAATCTGCATCATCCCTCTTGAATCATTATCAGCTGAAGCAACCTGAGCCGCATAACACCATAAAAACAGCAACACGAAGGCTATGGCTTATAAATTATAAGACCATCTAAACCGGCAAAGCCGCAGCGTCCCCTTTATGGGGGTGGGGATTAAGGAATTGGATTTGTATGCTTTGTCTGTACGCTGACTTATCTACGCTTTGAATTTATCTACTCTTGTTGCGTAGATAATCCAGCTACAGACACTAAACCTGCATTACCGGGCAATGCAGGTCTTCTGCAGAACCATCACTCCTTTTCCACTCAGCTTCAGCATATAAACGCCGTTTTTCAGGCTTTGTGCAAACAGCACGGCTGAATTTCCTGCATTAATATGTTGGTTCTTCAGTCGGTGTACGACCGATCCGTCCATCGCCAACACCAGGATATCCGCCACAAAACTCGTACTGCTCGAAATCCGGAATCCGTTGCGGTTTAGTGCATTGATAGTAACATTGTGCGGGTGTACGCTCTTGATATTTATTATGGAGACCGGAATAGTATAGGTGATACTCAGCTTGGGCCGCAGGCTTGTTGTTGCATCAACCGGGCTGGAAAACTTCGAAAGGCAGCCGCCGTTTGAGGAGTTGACATGTCCGTTGCTGAAGAGCATCAGCCCGAAGTTGGTCGATGAATCTTTTACAAAGTCTTTCACCGCGTTTTGCACATTGAACGAGAACCAGCCGAGCTTGCCGGGCGTATAACTTGCCGAACCAGCCAGGGTGGCGTTGAAGGATGTGGCAAGGGCGCCCCAGTTGCCAAACAGGGTAGCAGAATCGGTTTTCCCCGGATCTTTCCATGTTTTGGTTATTGTATGGAGCTCGAATGTTGTGGCCTCATCTCAGGTGCCGTTGTTTCCGAAAGGATTGCCGGTACGGTTAAGCTCCAATGTCGCTGCGGTAATGGCAGCGTTTGACGGAATGGAAGAGAGGTTGAATTTCAGGGCCGACCTGCCCTCATGCCGTTCGGTCCTCCCTCAACACTCGTACAGGGATGCGAGTAATTGCGAATCGGTGAAATAGGATAAGTATTTTTTGTTCCCTTCGCCTTGAGTACTATTTGAGAGCATCTTCGTCCATGAACATCCGTTATACCCGCCAACCCCCTGCTGCAACACAACAGTCACACGGGTCTGGCCAAAAACTGCACCGGCTATTACAATAATACAGATAAATGCTACGCTCTTGAAATTGTTCATACAGCCTCCGAATTAAAAGACAACCTAAAAAACTGTTTGCAGATATTTGATATATCTGCATTATACCAGATAATATAAGTATTTTTTGGAAAAAAAGTGTTTTATTCGACAGTATTACGAAATCCATCAATATCACTACTATTATTTGAAAGGTACCAAATAGCGCTTGTTTCGCGGCATGCTGCTTCTCATATCAATCCAGTAATTGTACCTTCCGTGTCAATTTCACTCCTTTGTTCTGTACTGATACGATAATGAAACCGACACTCACCTGTGGGGCAGTAACCAGCGCTTTGTTTGATATTCCATCCGGAAAGTTTTTTGATACCGAAGTAAGTCTCTTTCCATCGGGAGTATACAGGTGCGCTTTGAATGTTCCGGCAGTCAGGCCGCTGATTTGAATAATCCGGCCTGGCAACGAGTTTATCTTAATTGACGATACGGCAGTATTCTGATCCGAAAGCACGGTAACATTTGGATCCAGAGGTTTTGGATTACGCATCCATTGAATAAGATTATTGGTAGTAACAACGCGCACATCCGGATACTGAAGTGCATAGTCAAGAAAATCCTTCAAAACCTGCGCCCAGCCTGATTCGGCATAGTACTTTGAATGGCAGCCGAAAGTCATGGGAGCACGATTGCCTTTATAATTCATATCAAGATTGTATTTGAGTATGCCGAGAAATTCTTTTTGGGTAACTTTGGCTTCTTCCATGAGATTGTAGTCAAGGCCGGTCAGCTTCCCATTTGTGGGATCGAAGTAGTTGATATAGTTATAGGTTCGTTGTCGCAAGCCTTTGGAGATTCCGTACTTTTCGCAGATAGAATCATGAGGAAAAACCACATTATAGCAGGGGATCTCCCATAAGCCGGGATACTTGTTTAACAGCTCATGGGGCTGGCCCAAATCGACCATTGCCTTGTTGCCCGGGCTCCCGTTGTCCAGCGTGTAGGGCCAGAAGTAGCGGCCTGTGGCTTGATCGTTTTCCCAGCCCTCTTCAACCGAACAGTCATACATAAAACCCATGGATACCATTGCTTTAAAGGCCGCATTATTATACTCCAGAAACGGGGTTCTGAAGCCGGTTATGACCTCTTTCGGAATGCCAGCAGAAACAAGATCTGTGTTGCATCTCTGCATCTCCGTTTTCCAGGTTGATTCGGTAGTGTTGAACCCTGTTTCATGAGAATGTGTGTGGTTTCCAATCTCAAAACCGTCGGTATATGCCTGTTTATGGAGATTTTTCAACGCAGCATCATCAAGATACATCGTGTTGGTATAAAATGAGCAGCGCGCCGGGCTTCCGTCAAAGGTCTCTTTCCGGCCAAGGCCCGGCGGGTTTTTTCTCTGCTTGAATATGTCAACGACCGCCTGCATGCCCGCACGGGTCTCCTGATCGTCGTAGCCGAAAATCAGAAATTGCGGGACATTGCTCACGGCAAGATTGTTCGGCGGTTTTTGAGAAGGCGCCACACTATCGGCAGCAGAGACGGTGTTGAGTGTATAGATCATACTGATTGCCAGAAGTATAGGACTGGTTTTCATTAGTATATCCTGATAGTCTCAGAATATTCTTTTCCCAAAAACCCGACTACGCCCAGGTAAACTCCCTTACTTATCGAGCTTCCAAGCGAAACCGCCGTCCTATACGTGCCGCCCTCCTTGTGGGTTATAACGGTTGAGTATATTGTTTTTCCATTCACTGTATAGACGCTTAGTTGCACGTTTCCTGTATGCGGTATTGTATAGTTGAGCGAAAGGGTATTATTCAAAGCATGCGAAGCTGTTGAGAAATGCATTTTTTCTGTTTTATTGCTGTTTGTCGTAATCCCGGTCTGCTCCGGCCGCCACCAGTTCCCAGACATAAGGAGCATGCAGAGCAGGTTTATGCTGTCCTCATAATACGCTTCCTTTTCACTCTTGATGATGTTCCAGCCTTTGTTCAGATAGTCCTGCGATGTGGCGCTTTTATCAGCCATGCACGCGCACAGGAACGGGGAGGTAAAAGCCGTTGAGTTATAGGTGCCCACTGCGGTGCCGTTTAATTGATACTCTGCCATGATTGCATTCGGGTCACCGCCTGTTTTGGTAATGAGCCAGCCGGTTATTTTATTCAGCGCCGATTTGGCGGAGGCGTTGCTGTTGTGCACGAAATCCGTGGCTATGCGCCAGGGGAATCTGCACGCGTCAAAAGAGTAGTGTGTTTTTCCGGCAAATGAAAATGGCTGGGGCGGATTATTATTGATGAAATCGGGCACCAGGCCGGTGGTTGATGAGTAACTTGCAGAGACTTGGTTATATAAAGTATAGATGGTGCTTGCGACACTAGTCCAGAATACGTCGCCGGTAACCTCATAAAAGGTACGGAAGTGACCTGCCATCCAGTCTGACGTCCGCGACTCCATGTTGTCCGGGTGGGAGGACCAGTCGGTATAATCCAATATCATGACACGCTTATTATCAGGGTTGATTTCATATTTTTTAATCGCAGCTATCATCTTTTTCGCCTCTGCCAGATAGTTGATGGCGCCTGCCGAGCCCCATTGATAATGGGCAAGAATGAGCGCATAGGCTATATCAAGATCACCGTCGGTTGCGGTGCACTCTTTTACAAACGTCTCGCCTCCGGCATTGTTGGTCTGCACCTCCCAAGACATGAGGTCGTTGGTATAGCGGGACGGGTGGGCTCTGAAAAACGCATACATGCCGTCAAAGTATTTCTTTGCATCAGGATCAGCATAGGTGCCGGTGCCTGCCATAAGCGCAAACACGATCATCCCATACCCCTGCGCTTCCGAAACAGTGACGGTGCTGGGGCCGCTTGTGCCCTGCGTATATACGTAATAGCCCCCGGCAGTGCTTCCCGCCGGTTTGAGATACGCGGTTTTCCAGGCCTTGTAGAATTCGGAGATGTAGTAGGCCATGTTTGTTGCATTAACCGCAGGTTTACTGTAGTGGGCGCCGCTCATATTTTGGGGAAACGGCCAGTTTTGCGCGTTAGATGCGATGTGCAGTGAAAAGAGGAAAAGTGTTGAAATTATTAAACGTATAAAAAAATGCATACTTCCCCGCCCCTATAATTGCCAACAGTTAATCAAAATAAAAAATGTATACTGTATGATTTACAATTTAAAATCTAAAATTATTCTACTCTCTGTATAGCTTCGACGCCAGCGCAAGCATGAAAATACCGTCCGCTATGCCGTTAATCGTGGTCTCCATGCACATGTAATCCTTGCTATGATCGTAAAAAACGCCTTTATCGGTATTGAACCGGTGTGTCGGCTGGGCCTTCGGATCATAGGCGAACAGATTTTTATTCTCATTCCAGGAAGATCTGTCACCGGGACCTTCCGAAATCGCACCGACAGGAAACTTATCACTCTGCAGGGTGTATATCTGTGAAAACGGGTTCCGTATGGTGTAGTCGATCTCCTGCGCCGCGACAAAGCAGATGCCCCAGTTGTTACAACCCAGGGTATAGTCCAGCATGTTGAGCGCGAGGGATTCGTATTTCCTTTCCTGGGTACGGACATGATACTCCAGCGCTGCAGAGGCGACGCCGATATAGCAGTAAAGACCGCCCCACACATATTTCTGCGGCACGCCCCAGAGATTACCCGGCTTTTTGGAATTGGCCAGAAAACCGTCAAGATCGACAAGCAAATCATTTTTAACGACCGAGTAGTGCTCCATAAGGCTCAGATGGGCAGGCATGTTAACACTTTCCCATGCGCGCCAGCCTGCTGATCGGGCCTTGTCGGAATACTTTTTCGCAGCCGCAAAGTATTTCTGATTGTTGGTGCAACGAAAGAGTTCTGCCGCTGCAAGCTCCATATTGTCATTCTCCGAATCATCGTCATAGAAGCTCTCCGGGCCGGTGCTGAACCATGCGGGGGTGCCGGCGTCCTTTGAATCGGCCCGCGCAAAAATGCGCTCTGCGGTTTCACGATACCGTTTCGCCTCCTCTTTTTTGCCGAGCCGGTCAAAAAGTATGCTGCCCACGGCCAGTGCTGCCGCGGCGTAGCCCATCTGGGGGCGCGACAGAGCGCACAGCGCCGGCCGCTTCCCGTCCAGCTCGTCGTTCTCCGGAAGCCGCAGTCCCACGTTATGATCCGCATAGTCGCCGATCTGGATGATGAAGTTGGCGGTGTCGGGCATACAACGTGCAAGGAACTCGAGGCCCCAGCGAGCTTCATCAAGGATATCGACCAGGTCGGTTGTGCTCATTTTTTTCGTAAATATTTCCGGATTCACTTCATACGCGCGGAGCATGAAATAGGCTGCATACCCGATGGTAAGCGTGAATTTCAGGTAATCACCGGCGTCATGCCAGCCTCCGGAACCGTTGACCATTTTCTGAACTTTCGCGGGGACCCATTTGTTATTCTGAATACCGTCGCGGTAATACACCTGACACGCAGTGTCTCCACGATGGCACAATCCGTGATCCACACAATGTGCGGAACCGCAGCGCGCCGCTCTCATCCACCGGATTGGTTTTTCCAGAATCCAGGTGTAGGGATCTTTTTTTATGATAAGCTTCGCCTTTTCCGCGTTTTTTGTCTCGAAGGTATAGGCGCCCTCTTCCCTGACCGAAGAGAAATCGACCGTATAGTTGAACGGCAGGGGCGTGTGATCGCCTTTGCCGTACACGCTTGCACCCAGCGTGCCGGAGGCTACCTTGCTGCTTGAGCCTTTTCCTGCGCTTTTTGAAATGGTCCACTCCTGGCCTTTGATATCTTTCTGCGCCATGACAATCATTCGTTTCTGCCGTTGCGGGTTGTACCCGACACGGTTATACCGCAGAAAAACGGTCGAAGCGTTATCAGCCGGTTTTTTTATAGTCGATGCGACCGGTTTTGGCTGGGGGGCCTGAATCGCCGGGTCGCCATACAGCGCAGTTGCCAGGCTGAACAGGAATATCCCCTCGGCAACCCCGAAAGTGTTTGCCGCCACACACATATAATCATCGCTGTGGTCGAAGAATACGGCCTTCGGTGTGTTGAACGCGTTGGACGGCTGCGCTTTCCGGTCGAAGTAGCACCACTTGCTCTCGTCGTCGTGTGTTTTCGTGTCGACCGGCCCTACGGCGATACCGCCCTCGGGGAACAGGTCTGTTTGCAGCATGTAAATCTGCGAGTAATAGTTTTTCACGCAGTTTTTGATATAGGGCAGCGACACAAAGCTTAATCCCCAGTTGTTGGCGCCCAATACATAGTCCAGCATATACAGCGCGCTCTTCTCGTACTTTTTATCCGCTGCAGTCGTCTGATACAGCAGCATGCCTGTGGCAACCTCGATAGTCGCATAGGTATGAAACAGCGAATACTCCTGCGGTGCATGCCATAGATTGCCGGCGGCAGTCGCTTTCCCGAAAAAACCGTTCAGGTCCTCCAGAAAAAACTTTTTTGACTCATCAATTTTTTCCATGCTGCGGTGATGCGCAAGCATATGTGCAGAGCTGTATGCTGCCCACCACGAATTCTTGGCCTTTTTGGCGAATGTCTGCGCATGGGTTAGGTATTTCTGCTCGTTTGTCAGTCGAT
>Ga0209287_10001787_pt1 | contig 10348 bp, 9 predicted proteins | sample PPLLak3cmMay2015_2_FD_187255 | JGI IMG/M metagenome (GOLD analysis project Ga0209287, IMG submission 187255) | Freshwater sediment microbial communities from Prairie Pothole Lake near Jamestown, North Dakota, USA - PPLs Lake P8 Core (1) Depth... | ecosystem: Environmental > Aquatic > Freshwater... | reverse complement strand
GATGAAGGAGGTTTCATGATCGAAGGATTATCTTTAATGCAAGATAGTAAATCCTACAAAAAAGCCCCCTTCCTTGGTTTACCAGGGAAGGGGGTGGGGGGATGGGTACGTGTGACTAACTTACCTTCTCCTCTGTTCATTTTCGTCAGGCCTCTGCGGCTTCTCAGTGCGCCTTTCAGAGGGTTCCGGTTTGGATTCAACTGCCGGTCTGCGTTCAGGCTGGCTTGTTTCACGTTGCGAGGCCTTGGGAGCTTCACTCCTCTGTGCTGGCTCGGGATCTCTCCTGACTTCTGCAGGTCTCTCAGCAGGTGCCGGCCGCGAGACCACTCTTTCCTGTTCGGGTTCAGGTCTTTTGTATTCAACTGCCTCCCTTGCGGGTTCAGGTCTTGAGATAACTCTCTCCAGGACTGGTTCAGGCTGCCTTCTGAACTCTGTTTCTGATTTGGCCGGTTCAGTTCTGTGGACCTCCCTTTCAGGTTCGGTAACTGAACTCCTGCGCACAGGTGCCGGATCATCTTCAACTGTTGATTTAGAAGCTGGCCTTTCGTTCACATAGGTGGCAGGCCTGCGGGTTGCAGTTGATGTTGAGCGTATTGAAGGATCGGAAGCGTTCCTGCTTGTAGTAACGTTATCCGGCCTGCGGGTGGTAGCTGAGGTTGTGCGTGTTGATGTCTCCGTACGGGTCATCTGTGATGAAGAGCTTCTTCTCTGGCTAATAACCGGAGTGTTCTGTTCAGTCCGCTTTTCCTGGTCAGGGTGCGTTGATGTGAAGAGCGCTTCACCATCTCTTCTCTGTTCGGGCCGTGAGTAGGTTGACTGGTAGGTACCTTTGTTAATATTCTCATGCACTTTAGGGGAATGTGACCTGTATCCGGTGTAATAGAAGTCGTTGTACCTCGCGTAACGGTGGTGATCCCAGTGACGGTAATGATTGTAGTAGTGATGGCACCAGTTATAATGATATCCGTAGTAGTAGTGATAGTACCATGGATTCCAGCGATTCCAGTAAGGAGGGTGATAACCCCAGTACCATGATGAATGCCAGATTACGTAATCAGGATAATAAATGTATTGTATCACAGGCCATGACGCTACTTCATAATAATCGGTGTAAACAATTGTTATGTTCCTGTTTCTGCTCTTGCTCTTCCTGCCAAGATACCCGGGATTTGGAGTCTCTTTGTAGTAAGGTTCAATTATGTAGTTTTCTCCGTATAAAGCCTGGTCGCCGATAAGCTGGATCTGCACAGATCCGTTTCTGAACTTCTGGACAGTAAAGACAGCCACATCCTGGAGATCATTTTTATCCAGGGCAACACGCAGTACTATTGTATGTACATCACCATCGACATAGTCAAAAACCATTAAATAGTCAACGAAATTATCGCCATTGAGGTCAAGGTTGTTGATCCTTGTGTTTTCGTCATTCAGACTCCTTTCGAAAGCTTCAATAGTTTCCGACTCCTGGAACAGTTTCATCACTGCATACAGGTTTAGGTTGTCACCAGGCAGCCCCAGGTATTCGTCAGGATACTCCTGAGCCCTAACTGTGGTTCCGAGAGCGACCAGGACTGCGAGAACCGATGTGAGTAAAATATTTTTCATTGCCTTAAGTTTTACGAAGAATCATTTCTTCATAATATGCAATCCAAAAGGCGTGCCAAATTACTAAAATCACCATCTGTCGGGCAGATACAACCGATTGCAATGACGACAAGCCTGGTATGATCAGAAGAAATAAGAACTTACACAGAGGAAATCCTTAGGAGATACAGAGTTCCACAGAGGGAAAGATATATGTATCGTTTCTTCTCTGTGGCTCTCTGTGCATTCTCTGTGTCACTCTGTGTAAGTTTTTCATGGTTTTTATTCAATAGCAAATAGCATACGATAGCAAAAATATCAAATTACTTCTATCTTTAGATTATAAATAGCGGTGCAGCGGTATAACGGTATGGCGGTACGACGGTAAAACAAAGAGACTGACTTGAGAATAACTGTAAATAAGAATATTACCCTGATGGAGCTCCTGGAGGAGCAGTATCCTGATTCTCCGAGGACACGTGTCAAGAAGCTTCTGCAGAGCGGGAAGATCAGGATCAACGACAGGCCGGTGACCCTATATTCATTCAAGCTCAAACCCGGAGATGTAATAGAGATAAGTCACACCGGGATAAATGCATCAAAGGCAGGGTTGACTTTTCCTGTCCTGTACGACGACCAGGACGTGATCGTCGTTGACAAGCCTCCGGGAAAACCAACATCAAGCACCGACGGAAGCCTGAGCATCCAGAATATCCTCACGGAATATCTTAAGACAGAGAGCAGGGGACGATACAGGGCATGGGTCGTTCACCGGCTCGACAAGGAAGTCTCGGGTGTGCTTCTCTTTGCAAAGACCCGTGAAAATATGGAGACCATAAAGGACACATGGAAGGAAACGGAGAAGCATTATTATGCGCTGGTTGAGGGGATACCTGAAAAAGACGAGGATAAGATAGAAAGCTGGCTCATTGAGGACGGCTCTCAAAAAATGCATTCGGTACCGCAGACTGAAGAAACCAAATTTTCAGTAACTCACTATAAGAAGCTGAAAAATTTCGGCGATCATGCTCTTCTTGACATTCATACGGAGACAGGCAGGAAAAACCAGATCAGGGTTCATCTTTCGGATATCGGATGCCCGATTATCGGCGACCGTAAATACGGCGCTTCGGATGAGTTCAAACGGCGGGTGCGGCTCCACGCTTACTCGCTCTCATTTCCTCATCCGGCAACGGGGAAGATAATTACAGTAAAATCCCCGATGCCTGAGGGATTTCTATCACTTAAGCAGAGGGACGAAAAATATAAGTAACAAAATACCCCAATTTAAAATGAGGGCGGGAGGGCGCGAGTGGGGGAGGGCGGGAATATTCCGGATGACTAATTCAATCTCATTTTCTTCGCTATAGCTGCCGGTATCCCGTTCCTGTTCACCATTATATTCGTTGTTCGTAAAGCGACGAATGGTTTTGAGACATAGATAAAGCCATCGTATTTGCCGGTGATGCCCCACGAATTCTTCACTTTGTAAAATGTATTCCCTGCCTGATCGGCGGCTATTCCTACAATATGCATCCCGTGGTCGTCGGTAGTGGAATAGTTATTGAATTCCGCCTGCCTCAATTCCTGGGTTATCACTTTCTCCTTCTGAGGTCCGGCAAGCGCTTTGGCAGTTTCAGCTTCGGTCATATCAGTCCAGTTTTTCTCAGGCACTATTGCCGCTCCTTCCTTCATTGAGAAACCCTTGTCGCTCATGTCGCTGGCCCATGCTACTGTGTATCCGTTTGCCAGAGAGTTGTCGATTACCTGCATGAATTCATCAAGCGGCAGATTATGGAACAATCCTGCAGCCCAGTTATCTGGAAGCTCAAGCATAAACGGAGCGTAGAAGGGATGATGCGAGAATGAGGTCAGGCAGATATAATCATCAGGATTGATGCCAAGCTCCTTAATGAAAGATGCAGGCGTGAATGTTTTACCCTCATAGGTGAAATTATCGGGTGATTTGCCCAGGTAAGCATCAAGGATCCCGTTTATTCCGGCAAGCCAGGCGGTTGAGAGCTTTGAATTCTTAATCAGTGCATCCATATAGCCGCGGAGTACTCCATCAAGCTCCCTGTGGTTATGTTTTATCTCGCCATAATTAAGTCCCTGGTAAGCACCATCAGGAACAAGGCCTTTTTCCTTACTGATTGTAAGAAGGTCGCCAAACTCGCTTCCTCCTGCAAAACTGGAGCTGCCATGCAACCTGGCAAACATCTCCGCTTTGTCTTCATAGGTATGCCTCACAACAAACATTTCCGAAAGGTCATAAGTCCCTTTTCCCATACGGATGAGTTCTGACTCGAACATTGATATTCCCGAGAAGCACCAGCAGGTTGATGTTGAGCTCTGGTTCTTCACAGGAGTGCAGGGCATCTCCTTTTTCATTGTAAACACATAGCCGGCTTCCTGTCCGGATGAGAGGTTGCTGACCAGCAGCAACAGGAAAATAAATCTTGTTATATGTTTCATAGTATAATTTGTTTCAAAATTCTTTTAAGAACTGACACAGAGTCACACAGAGTAGACACAGAGTTCCACTGAGAATAACCTCTGTGTATCTCTGTGTATCCTCCTGATTTCCTCTGTGTAAGTTCTTCATTTCTTTATTTTCTGATCAGGTATTCTTAAGGAATTTTGCACTTTCCTCAAAGGTTGAGGGATCCATTTCAACGAAGATATTCTCAACACCGCCGGTCTTCAACGAGGCAAAGAATTCATTCCAGTCAATGACACCCTTTCCGACCGGCACCTGCTCCTTCAGGTCAGAAGCATAGTCAGCAAGATGGGCAGAGATGAATCGTCCGGGATACTTATTAAAATAATCTGCAGCTTTGTATCCGATATTGAACACTGCTACCTGGAATTGCATCTTTATGTAATTCGGGTCAAACCGGTTCAGAAGTTCATCATAAATGAGCTTTTCATCTATTTTTGCAAACTCGCCATGGTGATTATGAAATCCCATCTGGATGCCGCCCTGTTTTGCCTTCATACCTATCTCATTAAGCTCATCTGCAGCTTTCATCCAGTCGTCCATGGTTGCTTTCCCCGGCAATCCGAAGCTTGAAAGGATCATCTGTGTCTGACCCAGCTCAAGAGCAAAAGCAATTCTTTCATCCAGGTTATTTTTCAGCTCATTAAAAACATAATGTGCTGATGTGCATACGAGCCCCGCATCATTTATTATCTGCTTCATCTCCTTAGCTGAATATTTCACAAGCGGGGCAAAACCTGCAAACTGGTAGCCCGGAGGTGAACACATCTCAAGATTCTGGTATCCCATCTCCGCCATCTTCTTAAGTGTTCCGGGGAAATCTTTTACCAGGGTTTCCCTTACGGTCCATGTCTGGAAACCGATCAGCATTTTTTTCGGTTTCAGTGTTTTTTTCTCTGCCTCCGGGAAGGAAAACCGTGATGCAAAAGCAACTGATCCAACCCCCAGGACAGTTTTGCCCAGGAAATCTCTTCTTGATAATCTTTTCATTGTTTGTAGTGTTATTTTGTCATTTATTCTGTAAAAATACTTTTTTTGATCTTTTCCAGGTCTATAAGACCCTCGCTTGTGTCAAGCCAGATCCTGCCATCTTTTTCGGTGAATCCGTAGATGCCCGTGCTGCTGTCAAGCAGGTCCGGACCAACTCTTTTCATCGACCTGACATGGTAAAGGGCATGCAACTCTTCAACCCTTGCGCCTTCAGAGGTCGACATGATATCAATCCATGCCCATTCCTTATCGGGACTTGCATCCATAAGCGTAACAGCCATTTTAACATCCGGGTCTTTCTCTTTATATTCTTTCAATTCCTTTACGTCGGCCAGCGCTATTCCTTCTCGCTGGTCGGTATTAAAAAGAACCATATCCCGGGCTTCAGCGTCATAAACCTTCTTTATCACTTCATCATCACTAACAGGGTCAGGAGTCATGTTATGGAAGAGAATATCCGAAATGCATGTATCATCATAACCTGAACCCGGGTAAACCTCAACTATTTCAAACTTCAGGAACCAGTGCAGGTACATAGGAGTCTCAAAATCCTGAAGATCCTCCAGCCTCTCGCTGAATTCAGTTTTGAAATCATGTGTAAGAACGATTCTTTCCTTAAAGGCGGTTTTCATGTCGACAGGCAGAGAGATTTCCTGGAGTTCCATCCCATCTTTAAGTGTCACAACAGATGAAGTGCCTATTTGTCTTGCCCAGTAAATTTCACATATCTCGGTAACATCACCCGGAAGGTGAAATCCGGCAAGAAGTGTTATTCTTGCTTTCTTCACCCTGGTGTTCTTTTCGAAGACACTCTCTGATTTCTGGTACCCGTTGCGGACTTCAATCTTACCCGGGAGCATGAAGCCCAGGTCGGCTGTAAAATACTCTCCAACACCATATCCTTCAACACCTTCAACCCACGCTGTAACAGGGTCATTATCATAAAGATTGCCCGGATTATACTTTCCCGGTCCTCCTTCCCATGGATCACCCGGCTCAAGCTCGGAGCTGCAGTGCCTGCTGCCTGTGAAGCTCAGCGATATCCACTCATTCTGAGGCAATGGATCAGAAGAAGGTGCAGGAGAAGCAGTAGGCGCCTCAGAAGGAGTTGAAGATGGACCAGAAGAATTACATGCTGTAAGGAGTAGCATAATTAAAAACGGAATGATTCTTTTCATCAGTAAATTTTTGGTTGATTAATTGTCTGACAATGCAATTTATGAAATTCTGAAGAAACAGGCAGCCAGCTTATCTTTCAAACAACCCCCCGAGCAGCGACCCTGCTTCCTTTCCCATATTCCGTCCGAAAGGTGCCAGTGCCCGGATAAGCTTGCGTATCGGCATAGACTGCAGCCATACCCGGCCTGTTCCTCTCATGGTAGCCAGGAAAAGTCCCTCTCCTCCGAAGACCATCGACTTGAGACTTCCGGCTGTCTCAACATCAAAATCGAGTGACGGCTCAAATGCTACCACACAGCCTGTGTCTATCCTGAGAGTCTCATTGTTAAGTTGTTTCTCGATAACAGTGCCTCCTGCGTGGATGAATGCTTTTCCTTCACCTTCAAGTTTCTGGAGAATGAAGCCTTCACCTCCCAGAAGCCCCGAGCCTATTTTCTTATTAAGTGTTATGCTGAGGCGTGTTCCGAATGCGGCGCAGAGGAAACCATCTTTCTGAACGATAAGTTTTTGTCCGACCTGCCTGAGGTCGACAGGTATTATCGTACCCGGATAGGGGGCGGCAAATGCCAGTTTTCTCTTTCCGCTTCCCCTGTTGGTGAAGTGTGTAAGGAAGAGCGACTCGCCAGTGAGTATCCGTGAACCTGCCTGGAACAGCTTTCCCATTACAGTGTTATCGGGTGAAGCTCCGTCTCCCATTTTTACATCGTAGATGATGCCCTCTTCCATGTACACCATCGTGCCTGCCTCGGCAATTACAGTCTCATTCGGATCGAGCTCGATCTCCACGAACTGGATGTCGTCGCCGAAGATCTTATAATCAATTTCATGTGAATTCATAGGATTTATTTTTATTGTTAAAATAAAGAAACTAAATTAGATGAATCGATGCAAATTGCAAAAAGAAAATTAAACTGTAAAATCATTAATTACGAATAAAGCACTTAGACTATGAATCCGAAATCAAAAGAAATCCTGCTGGGAGTGATCGCATGCATGCTGCTTCTTATTTACCTGGTCTCGCTCGGAAGCCTTATATGGGCGGTGCTCAGATGGGATCCTGAGGGAGGAGGCTATGTTCCGGGGATTAACGCTGTATGGGTGATCAACCTGCTGGGCGGACTGGTCTCAGGTGTGGTCATCGGCAACCTGGCGCTGGCCGACAGTGGTTCAACGCCTCTGTCTCAGGTGAAGGTTCTGACGCATGACTATGGCAGGAGGCTGATGAAGGGCATTGTGTGGACATATATTATCGTGTGGCTCCTGATCGGGTTCAGCTCATTTTATGTAGGTGTTATCAGGAGTCCTGATGTCTCGGTAACGCTTAATGAGATCGGCAAGACCTGGCTCGGCATCCTGGTCGGCGCCGCCTATGCCTGGTTCGGCATCAAAAAATCATAAAAACTTAACCACGGAGTAACAAGGTTCCTGATCAGAATCTCAGGGAGTTACACGGATAAAAAACAGTGATACTCCGTCTGAACTCTGTGGAACTCAGTGGTTAAAAACTGGTACTTCCAAACTATTTGCCCTTACCTCCTCCACCGGCTTCGGGAATTGAACCTTCTCTGTGCCGCAAAATGAGGCCGGGGATGATTCCTTCGCTGCTGCGAGGGTAGTTTTACCGGGGTTATCTCCGTCAGAGGATAAGGATGATCATCAACGATCTCGATCTTCTTTGTAATAAGCTTTTCAATGTCTCTGAGATATGTTTTTTCTTCAGCATCACAGAATGAGATAGCTGTTCCGCCGGCTCCGGCTCTTCCTGTCCTGCCTATCCTGTGAACATAGGTCTCGGAGATATTCGGGATCTCATAGTTAATAACATACTCAAGATCATCCACATCGATGCCGCGGGCTGCAATATCTGTAGCCACAAGCACACGGGTTGTCTGAGCCTTGAAATTTGCCAGTGCCTTCTGACGGGTGGTTTGCGCCTTGTTACCGTGGATCGATTCGGCACTTATGTTCTTATTTTTCAGGACCTTTGCAACTTTATCGGCTCCGAATTTTGTGCGTGTAAAAACCAGGGCAGTCCTGATCTTCTTATCCTTTAACAATTCCAGCAGGAGAGCATTTTTATTTCCTTTGTCGGTGAAGTAGACTAACTGTCTGACAATATCAACGGTTGTTGCTGAAGGAGTTACTTCAACTTTAACCGGTTTGTTCACTATCGAACCTGCCAGCTTCACAATTTCCGGAGGCATGGTAGCTGAAAAGAAAAGCGATTGCCTTTTATGCGGGAGTGATGCTATGATCTTCTTTACATCATGAATGAATCCCATGTCAAGCATCCTGTCGGCTTCATCAAGGACAAAAATTTCAACATCTTTCAGGGAGATATATCCCTGGTTCATCAGATCCAGCAGCCGGCCCGGTGTTGCAACAAGGATGTCAACTCCGTTTCTAAGGGAGGCTGTCTGAGGATTCTGATGCACACCTCCGAAGACAACGGTGTTTGTCAATCCTGTATAGCGGCCGTAGGCGGTAAAACTGTCCCTGATCTGTATTGCCAGTTCCCTGGTGGGTGTAACAATAAGGCTTCTTATTTTTCTTTTCCTGTCAGATGATCTTGTTTTGCTGAGGATCTGAAGGATCGGTACTGCAAAAGCGGCTGTTTTTCCGGTGCCTGTTTGCGCGCATCCTATCAGGTCGAGTCCCTGCAGAATTACCGGTATCGCTTCTTTCTGTATGGGTGTAGGTATCGTGTACCCCTCTTCTTTCAATGATTTAAGAACAGGGTCAATAAGGTTCAATGATTCAAAATGCATAAATATTTCTATAGTTTGGGGAAATAAAAACTGCCGTGCAAAGGCGGGGATTATTCCGTTATTAAAATCGGGCAAAGGTAGTCATATTAATTGATAAACCTAATTTAGCGGCGCAACAGCTTGCCCCGGGCGTATTTCCCGCCCTCTTTTTTTTCTAACTTAGTGCAATGAAAAAAATTATCCATCTCTCCGATCTTCACGTCGGCCATAAGGATTGCGGCGAAAAGTTCCGTGCCATAATAGATAATATTTCACAGCTTAAGCAGCCGGCAAAGGAGTATATCATTGTGATAACCGGCGATATCGTCAACAATGCCAACCGCGGTAAGCAGATTGATGAAGCTGTTGAAGGGATAAGGCTGCTGGAGAAAAGAGGATTCAGGGTGCTGGTCATTCCCGGTAATCACGACTACGGGAATGGCGGCATGGGTAAAAGGAAATTTGTAGAGATCTTCAAGGAACGGTATTACAAATCACGGGATGTTTCTTATCCGAAGCTCGATATTATCGGCAAAACAGCTTTTATAGGGCTCGATTCGACCGTTGAAGAACTCCACTGGAATGATCGCTTTTTTGCCGAAGGAGAACTGGGGAAAGAGCAGCTGAAGCGCCTTGGTGAAATGCTGAAGGATCCTCAGGTAACAAACCGTAAGAAGGTTATTTACCTGCACCATCACCCGTTTGATTATAAACCCGGAATGCAGCTGAAGGACAGCGGAGAATTAAAAATGATGATCAGTAACAAAGTTGATGCGCTTCTGTTCGGGCATTATCATCGTGACCCTGAAGTTGCCGGCAAAGCAAATAATGGCACCTGGGGGATCCCGCGATGCTATAACGCCGGCTCATCAACCCATAAAAACGGGGATAAGGGATTTCAGAGGGTAATGGATCTCTCCAGCTCAGATCCGTCAGAGGATTACGACGGCAACTTTATTTGATAATCGCTGCCAGATTTCTCGATGGAGTGGGAGAGGGGGAGAGTAGGGGAAACGGAGATTTGTTGATTTTCACTGTAACAATTTGAGCAGTGAGACATCTAAAGATAAAAATATCTCAATGCAACGAATACCGAATTCCCCCCTCACCCCATCCCCCCCTCAACCCTTCCTGTTAATATCTGCCCGTTCAGGCAAACAACCAGTTCACCGGCAGAAACCTGCAGTTCGTCGAATAATCTTATTCAAAAACATATTAAACCATAATTTTGCATTAATCTTTAAAACCCGGACAATGAAAAGAATTTTATTATCAGCTGCTGCTCTCCTGATTGTTATTTCGTTAACAGCACAGGAGACAGCCAACCTTCGGTTAAACCTGGAGAAAA
>Ga0209287_10001781_pt1 | contig 10367 bp, 10 predicted proteins | sample PPLLak3cmMay2015_2_FD_187255 | JGI IMG/M metagenome (GOLD analysis project Ga0209287, IMG submission 187255) | Freshwater sediment microbial communities from Prairie Pothole Lake near Jamestown, North Dakota, USA - PPLs Lake P8 Core (1) Depth... | ecosystem: Environmental > Aquatic > Freshwater... | reverse complement strand
TCCCCGCAGGGGCACGAACAGCTCTCCGGGTTCCACACTACGGGAATCAGTTGAGACCCCCAGTACCCTGGCATCTGTCACTCCGGTCACGGTTCCGCCAACGGCCTTAACTATCTCGCTAACGGTAAAGGCTGGCTTCATTCCACCCCCCCTGTCATGCGAAGAGCGATCGCAGCTTCTTCCCGGTCATCGAAATGGTGCTTTTCCTTACCAATAATCTGATAGTCTTCGTGCCCTTTACCGGCAACCAGGACAATATCTCCCGGTCTGGCAATACGAATAGCCAGCCTGATTGCTTCGCGCCGAGATTCGACCGTGAGGAAACCTTTCTCCACAATGGTAGCGGACAGCTCCGCAAGACGGTATTCCCGGATGCTTAGGGGAAGAAGACCTTCCCGCACTTCACGGATAATTGCCGCCGGCTCTTCAGTCCGGGGGTTATCAGAGGTTATGATTGCAAGGTCGCTGTAACGCCCTGCGACTGCACCCATGAGCGGCCGTTTGCCGCGATCGCGATCGCCGCCACAGCCAAAAACGGTTATTATATGGCCAGTTGCAAGTTCCTGCAGGGTTTGCAGGACGTTCTCCAGGGCATCACCGGTATGGGCATAATCCACCAGCACGGTGACCCCCCGGTCATTCTCAACCCGTTCCAGCCGGCCTTCCACCTTGCCGTGCTCCTCAATACCGGAGCGTATGGTATCAAGTGACAGGCCCAGCGCATACGCAGCACCGGCGGCAGACAGAATGTTGTACAGATTGAAGCGGCCCAAAAGGCGCGACGAGAATGCTGACTCACCGGCAGGTGTTGTGAGTATTCCACTAATTCCTGCCGTGGAAAAAACAACATCCCGTGCCGAAAGCGCGGCAGCGGGATCAAGACCATAGGTAAGGACCGGACAGGCTGCGGAACGGGCTATTACCAACCCGGCCGGATCGTCGATATTTACCACCGCATGCCGCAGCCGCTTATGCCGATCGGGAACCAGTAGTTCGGTGAAAAGCCGCTGTTTGCTTTCCAGGTAGGACTCCATATCGTGATGATAGTCCAAATGGTCCCGGGTAAGGTTGGTAAAGACCCCCACATCGAACAGGCAGCCATCAACCCTTTTCTGCTCAAGGGAATGAGAGGAAACCTCCATCACAACACCCTTGGCACCGAGATCGACCAGCTGTCGCAACATTTTCTGGAGATCAACCGACTCGGGCGTCGTGTGCGAAGATTCGAAACGGGTTGCCCCGAAACGGTAGTTAATGGTGCCGAGGACCGCCGGCGGAATTCCTCCCTTGGCGAGTATCGACTCGATCAGGTAGGTGGTGGTAGTTTTTCCGTTGGTTCCGGTAATGCCGATCAAGGGGACGCCTGCCGTAGGGTCGCCATAATAACAGGCGGCCATCCTGGCCATGGCCTGCCTTGCATCATGAACCGTGACCGCGGTAACCCCTGCGGGAAGGTCGGACTCATCCTCTACGACAACAGCAACAGCCCCGGCGCCAGCTGCCCGAGAGAGGAAGGAATGACCATCAACGGCTGCCCCACGCAAGGCGAAAAACAACCCGCCCGGAATAACCGCGCGGGAATCATAGAAGAGTCCTCGGATTTCCATATCCGTAGTACCGGTGACCCGCACCGGCTCTCCGATAGATTGCAAAAGTTCGGAAAACCGCACTGAACCTCTCCCTGGCAGACCTTATCCGCCAATTTTTCCTGGAACGCCCCTGTTTTTCATCATTACGCAGAGGGGGCGAACCTCACCCAGACCTGATTTTTCGGAGCTATCTGCTGGCCTGGTTGTGGATTTTGCTCAACGGCACGACCACTCCCCATAATTTTTACATTCAGGGAATTCTTTTCCATATAACGCATAACCTGACGGATGCTCATCCCGCGAAAATTTGGCATCATGCCGCCACCAACCACCTCATCGATTACACCTTCGGCAAAAATGGGCGCCTGGACCAGTTGGGTCGTGGAAGATTCCTTGCGCTCCGGTGTCATGGCCTTCGCTTTCAAGGGAAGGGTGGGAGGCACCTTCAGGTAACACAGCGACTGGTGCGCGATCTCCCGGAACGCCGGTGCGGCAACAACTCCCCCATAGGAACTGGTTTTCGGTTCGTCGACGACCACCAGAATGGTGAGACGCGGATTATCAGCAGGTACGAAGCCGACAAATGACGCGGTACGCTTTGTTGCGGAATAGCATCTCGTCATCGGATCAACCTTCTGGGCAGTTCCGGTTTTCCCGGCAACCAGGTAGCCGTCAACCACGGCATTCAGTCCGGTCCCTCCCTCTGACGTGACACTTGCCATCATCTTCGTCATTGTCTGGGCAGTTCGGGAAGAACTCACCCGGTGACGGATCTCGGGTGAAAACTGGCGAATAACTGTTCCTGCATCATCAGTAATCTTTTCGACCAGGTACGGCTTCATCAACAATCCTCCGTTGGCGATGGCAGAAACCGCGGTCGCCAGCTGAAGGGAAGAAATCGAAAGGCCCTGCCCAAATGATATGTTTGCCAGATCAATCGGATACCAGCGACTACGGTCCCGCAGGTAGCCGGAAACTTCCCCCGGAAGATCAACGCCGGTTTTCTCACCGAACCCGTAATTTTTCAGACTGGCCAGCAATCTCTCTGCCCCGAGGCGACTGCCGATTTTTGCTGACCCGATATTGCTCGAATATTTCAGAATTTCCGACACCCGCAGGTTTCCATACTTATGGGTATCATGGATAATCCTGCCACCGATTGCGTAACTGCCGTTTTCACAATTGAACGAATCATTCGGACCAACAAGCTTTGCTTCCATGGCAGCCGCAATGAGAAAGACCTTCATCGTCGAACCCGGTTCAAAGGTGTCGGCAATCACCCTGTTCCGCAGAGAGTCTTTGGAATAGTTGCGGAAAGCATTAGGGTTAAAAGTTGGATAGGAAGCCATCGCCAGAACTTTTCCTGTCTGGGGATCCATTACCAGCGCCATTCCTCCGGCCGCCCTGCTTTCCGTAACCGCCTTGGCAAGCTCCTTTTCGGTGACGTACTGGATATTTTTATCCACTGTCAGAGTAAGGTTGTATCCCTTTGACGACTTCTGGACAACCTTGTCCATGAGGGCAATATCTCGTCCCAGGGCATCTCGCTCAGTAACCAGGTAGCCGTTATTTCCGAGAATTTGTGAATTATACTTCAGTTCAACACCTTCAAGCCCTTGCGGGTCAAGGCCGGTAAATCCGATCACATGGGAGGCAACCTCGGAGTTCGGGTAGAAACGCCGCAACTCCTTTACAAATCCGATTCCGCCAATCTTCAGATCCCGAATTTTTCGAGTCATGTCCGGAGTGATCTGGCGTCGCAGCCAAACGAAGCCTCTCTTTCCGGAAAGCTTTCGCTGGAGTTCCTGCCGTGGCATTCCAAGAACGGGGGCAAGCTTTACTGCCGCGTCTCCAGGTTCTTCGATAAAGACAGGCTCTGCAAAGCAGGAATCCATTTCGATAGAAACGGCAAGTGCCGCCCCGCTACTGTCATAAATCGTACCGCGGGCAGGAGTCAGGGGAACGATTTTCTGGTGCTGCCTTTCTGCGATCCTGGTCCAGTCAGCTTTCTTGAGGATCTGGAGATAGAAAGCCCGAAACGACGTTATTACAAAGAAAACGGCAAACAGGACTCCGATGATGCGGATACGGATTCTGGACCATTTTTCCTTGGCATCCTTCATTTGACGACAATCACCTGTTGTTCGCTGGGCAGAGCCATTCCTAATTCACCCTTTGCCAGCGCCTCTATCCGTGCCGGATGCTTCAGGGAGGCGACCTCAAGTTTCAGCCGATTCCTCTCTTGCTGTAATCCTTTGAACAGGTGGCTTGCCTCCGTTATCTCAAGATTCAAATCAACGACCTTCACCCTTGACCAGACGTGAAAAAGCGAGAGGAGAGTAAGAAGAGACAGAAGAGTAACAAGATACGGAAAGAGGTCCCATCTCTGTGAAGCCGCCAACTCCATTTTTTTCGGCGAGGCTACTTTGCTGAGTGCAGTTTTGGCGATTGACAAGGCAGCAGACTCCTTTCCCTTTACAGTTTTTCAGCGGCCCGCAGTTTTGCACTGCGGGACCGGGGATTTACAGCGATCTCTTCCACACCCGCAACCACTGGTTTCCCCGTCAGTTTTCGCAGGACAGGAAGCTTCCCACAGACGCACCTCGGAACACTTTTCGGACAGATGCATCCTCTGGCAAATTCATTAAAGACATTTTTCACTATCCTGTCTTCCAGGGAGTGGAAAGAAATAACAACGATTCGGCCGCCCTTTTTCAACGATTCAATTCCGGCAACCAGTCCACGCTCCAAGCTTTGAAGCTCTTCATTGACGGCAATGCGCAGGGCCTGAAAGGTTCTGGTAGCAGGATGCAGACGTGCTTCCCAGCGTGCCCGGGGAATGGCGCCTTTCACCAGGTCAACAAGTCGCGCCGTAGTCGTGACAGGTTCCACATTTCGCGCCGCAACTATCATTGAGGCAATTCGTCTGGCCCAGCGTTCCTCACCGAAATCCCAGAGGATCTGCTCCAGCTCCTTTTCCGAAAGGGTATTAACGAGATCAGCGGCGGTTCTCCCGGAGGATCCGTCCATCCTCATATCCAGTGGAGCATCCTGCTGGAAGCTGAAACCGCGCTCTGCCTTGTCCAGTTGATGGGACGACACACCAACGTCGAGCACCATGCCGTCAATCGATTCGATCCCTTCCCGCACCAGCACATCGGAGAGATGGGAATAGTTTTCGTGAAAGAGTTTGACGCGACTCCCGTAAGCCGAAAGACTCAATCCCGCCGCATCCAAAGCCTCCTGATCCCGGTCAAAGCCAAGCAGCATTCCGTCAGGTGATGAGCATTCCAGGATTCCTCGTGCGTGTCCGCCACCCCCCAGGGTTCCATCCACATAAACCCCGCCGGAACGAGGTTGCAGATAGTGAAGGACCTCATCATAGAGGACTGATATATGGCGAAAATCGCCCACTACAAACCCAGTTCGGCCAAAGCCGGCGAATCGTCAGGGAAATTTTCGTCATCCTGACGGAGAACTTTTTCATATTCCGCAAGGCTCCAGATCTCAGCTTTGTTCAGGAGACCGGAAAAGACAATTTCTCTCTCAAGAGAAGCGCCTTTGCGAAGATGGGGCGGTATCAGAATCCTGCCAAGTTTGTCAGCGGAACATTCGACAGCCGGCGCCACGATTTTTCTCTTCACGGCTGCCAACTCAGACGATGAAAGTCCGAGACCGCTGCCTTTGACAAGCTTTTCCTCCATATTCAGCCATTCCTGGTAGGGATAAATCGCCAGACCGGAACAGGAAACCCCGTCACCCAGTCGCACCGGATTGGAATTGGTGATGAAAAACCTTTCATCGCCGAAGGCTTCCACCAGGACTTCGCGAAACTTTGCCGGAAGGCTGGTCCGCCCCTTGGCATCAATGGTGGTAGTAAAAATCCCCCGAAACATTGCCCCTCCGGCACTTTTTCCACACTTTACCACTTTATACCACCTACGTGGTCAAACTATACTAAGCGTCCAGGATGTTGTCAAGGCAAAAGTATTGCAAGAAAAGAGAAATTTACTACGATTTTTCGGGGAGTTAAGAGGACTACAGGAAGAGGGGCGACAAATGGACTCCTGACCGGAATAAACGTAAAAACTTCAGTGCCGGGAACCCCAATAAGTCTTTATTCTTTAACAGGTTCCGGCCGGAGAACAAACATGGAAAAAGAAAGACGGCACGTACCGAGCAAAAAACAGGAAACAACTGGTCGAAAATGGGACGACACCCGCTCTATTCACTTCTCTTTCTTGCGATCGACAAGAGAGACGACCTTTGCCGGCTCCTTTTTATCTGTAACCGGGGCATTGTCGTTCTCTCCTGCAGATGAAAGCCCGCTGGCTTCCTTCTGCAAGGGGGACACCACTTTTTCAAGCATAACAGGCGTGCCGCCCATGGTAAAGGGGGCACCGTTAATCTGACTTTCTTCCAATATCCAGGTAAAAGTCTGAAGCGGATGGGTCAAAACAAGCAGACTGACTTTCCACCAACCCCTCTTTACATCAGGGACAATATCCTCGATACGGGCATAAAAAGCAGTCTTGTTCTCTATATGAATAGAGACAAGATCATGAATCGTAGTTACCATGGGTCCTCCGAAGAAGTAGTAAGGCTCCCGTATCATCACCATGAAGATAACGTGCACAACTCAAAAGAAGCCCCTGCATCAATCTATTCCCGAACAGTTCTTCCATCTGGCGGCAAAGAACTCGCAAACTGCGCTCAAGGTGGCACATTCGCTCCAGATCTGCAGAAGGAATAAGTTCTTCAAGGCGCTCACAGTGGAAGGTTATGCAGGTAAAGGGGCGGTAAGCAGGGGACATGAGACAACCTTCTTCCCCAAGAAAAGGACAGGGTGTTCCGCGGAATGATGGGGTAAATAGTTCTTTGCCGGTCGAAAGATACATCAGCAGATCAATAGCGGAAAAATGATATTTCCCCTTTTCACAGCAGAGCCCCCCGCAGTCGGCACAGGTCTCGACAACGGCCGCCCCCCCTGCCAGGGAATACATTTCGAGCTTATTCTGCCGAATGGCTTCGCCTATTCCGAACACTTGGGCTTTCACCTGATCGGAAAGGTTTTCATATTCGACCCTGGCGATAGAGACAGCTCGTTGCCACAGCTCCTGATCCGTCAAAAAATCTCCCTGCAAAAAAAATCCTGTCAAAACTTGTTTGGCCGAAGCAGACCGTAAGCCGGGTTCTGTTCCCATCGCAAGTTACCCGGCAATGGGTGATGACCATTCCTCTAGTGCCGCCGTTACCGACGGCATCAAGCAGCCAACCCGGAAGCATGGACGGGCCGTCCTTAGCGCTCCCCTATTTGGCCTTGCTCCTGGTGGGGTTTACCGAGCATCCGATGTCACCACCGGATCTGGTGAGCTCTTACCTCACCCTTTCACCCTTACCTGCCTTTGCCAAAGCTCCGGCGGGCGGTCTTCTCTCTGTGGCACTTTCCCTGGGGTCACCCCCGCTGGACGTTATCCAGCACCATGCCCTGCGGAGCCCGGACTTTCCTCTCCCCGCCTTAGCCGAAGCTTCGGCGGGCAGCGGCCATCTGGACTGCTTCGACCAATCTATCTATTACTCAGAAACATCTCCGTCTTCATTGCGCATGAAGAGCAGCCGTTGGCAATGCGGGCAGGTGATGTAGGTATCTTCCTTGAAGAGGCTGTTGAAAAGCTGCGGGGGAAGATTCATGTTGCAGCCCAGACAGGAACCGCCTTTTGCTTCGGCAATTGCCACACCCTGGCGCTTTTCGCGAAGGGTCTCGTAACGTTTCATCATGGAAGGCAAAACACTTTTGGCAGTTTCATCACGCGCCGCCAAGACTTCTGAGGCGGCCGCCTCCAGCTGATCGATCCTGGCTTGGAGCTCACTCTTGCGCGCGGACGCATTCACCTCGAATTCCTGCAGATTGCTTTCCTTCTCAGCAACGATGGCATTCAGTTCATCGCTACGGGTGATCTTCTGCAGAACCTGGTCCTCGAGATCGGCCTTCACTTTTTTTGCCGCGGCAATTTCCTTGGATACAGCCTGGTATTCCTTCTGGGTCTTGATCTCCCGCAAACGTTCCTCGGAGCGGGCAATGGAGTCCGACTCCGTGGCCAGATTCTCTTCCAGAATCTGTTTTTCTGCTTCAACAGCACACAGCTCCGTCTTTTGCTGAGCAATTTCCAGCTTTTTTTCTTCCGCCTTGGCCTCCAGAGTGTCAATTTCGCTCTTCAAAGCCTGCGTTTCTCCGCGCGAAGAATCAATCTTGAGATCGATCTCCTGCAGTTGCGCCAGAATCCTCACGTTCTTACCCAAAATCTGCCTCCTGTCTCACTGTTGCGGTCCATTCCCTGGTGATACTCCACCACCAGTTCAGCGGTACCGAAACGGGTCCTTTTCACCTGTACACGCCATGAGTTCCGCGACAAATCCTCGTGCGCACAACTCGCTTTCCAACCGGGAAACCAATCCTGCCACCATGGGAATTTCCGAGGCAAAATGCCCCAGATCAACCAGCGCCACACCCAATGCCTGGGCCTCGCGCGCCTCATGATATTTCACATCCCCGGTAACCAACACATCGGCGCCCTGCGAATATGCTTCCCGCAGCAGAGAGGAGCCGCTGCCCCCACAAAGGGCAACTTTTCCCAGCATCCGATTTTCATCACCTACAAACCGCAATCCTTCCACGGCAAACTCTTCTTTAATACGGGAAACAAACCGTTGCAGGGAAAGGGGCTGTTTCAGCGACCCGATCCTGCCAAGGCCCTTCCGTACGCCCTTGTTCAACAGCGGATACAGATCCACGGCCGGCTCCTCATAGGGATGGGCAGCCGATAGTACCGCAAGTGCCCGCTCTACATCCGCCTGACGGAGCAGCACTTCGATCCTCGTTTCTTCAGCATATTCGCGCGTTCCGATTGTGCCGATGAATGGCGCAGCTCCGTCATGGGGCGTAAACGTCCCGGTACCTTCGACCCGAAAAGAACAATCACTATAGTTACCGATACTACCACTGAGTTGGAACAGAGCCTGCGAAACCTTCTCTTCATAACCTTTCGGAACGAAAACGGCAAGCTTCACCAGTGCACCACTTGAGGTAACGGAAAGTGGCGCCGCGGCAACAACCTCAAGCTTGTCAGCCAGCAGATCGTTTATGCCACCCTCGGCGATATCATAATTTGTATGCAGGGAAACAATGCTGAGAGAATTGCGCAGGGCTTTTCCGATAAGGGCTCCTGAAGGATCTGCGAGACTGATTGTCTTTAAAGGACGGAAAATGAGCGGGTGGTGGGTCAAAAGGAGCTGGCACTGTTCTGCAACCGCGGCATCGATCGCCTCGTCTCCTGCGTCGAGAGAAACCATGATTCTCGAAACCGGAGCCGATGGATCTCCCACCTGCAGTCCTGCATTATCCCATTCCTCAGCCAGCTGAAATGGGGCAATACTATCAATTATTTCAACGATGTCGGATACTCTGGGGTTCATTTTCCCCGCCAAAAGAAAAGAGTGCAATCTCGGAAGGTTGCACTCTTTTCTCCAGTGTTGGATATATTTTTTGGATACCTTGGCACCGTACAGGCATTCCCAATCATCCCATGGATCAGGTGGTGGGCCCACCAGGATTCGAACCTGGGACCTACCGGTTATGAGCCGGTGGCTCTAGCCAGCTGAGCTATAGGCCCGCAAAGTGAAAAGTTATGATAAGATATGCGATAACGGGTGTCAAGGATTTTCATTATTCAATTTTGTTCCCGGGATGACCCTGTTCAAGACGACACAGGGGATAAAAATTCCAGGAACAACGACAACAGGAGCACAAAGCGGCCACCAGCAGGCATTTCAGCAAATTACCCATGCCCCATACAAAGAAAAATTGACAAATATCGCCATTTGTTTTCTAGTAAACAAATGAACAGAAAAAAAATTGATCAAATTCCGAAGCCCACGAAACAGCACGTGACGAAAGGTCAAGCTCTTGATCTTTCCATTACCAGCCTCGACGAAGATGGCTATGGCATCGCAGACCATACTGGAATCAGGATCCGTGTGAACGGCGCATTTCCGGGAGAACAGGTTCGTGCGCGCATTACCTTTTCCGGCCAGCGTGACACCTTTGCCGATACATTTAAAATTATTCGCAGATCACCGGAACGCATGATAGAGCCACCGTGCGCCACGGCAATCTCCTGTGACGGCTGCCCGCTTATCCAGATGAAATACCAGGCACAACTCGACTGGAAGAAGGGCCTGGTAGAGGGTGCCTTCAGAAACTACTCATCACTCAGGGACACGAAAATTCATCCGGTGCTTCCTTCAAAAAAACCTCTTTTCTATCGATCCAGGGCAAAGCTCGTAATCGCAGGAAAGTTCGCTGAACCAAATATCGGCATTTACCTGCGCAACACCCACGAAGTCATCGACTTGGGGAATTGCCAACTCCACCATCCGCTCATCAATCGCATTGTAGCAGCCACCAGGGAAGGTATTCGAAAGGGAAAAATACCTATCTACAATCCCAAAACCGAGAATGGTTTGCTGCGCTACCTGGTTATCCGCGTCTCAGAGCACGAAAACCGCGCCATGGTTGTTTTTGTAACCAGTGAGCGCAGCTTCAACGAAATTCACCACCTGGCAAAGCATCTGCAAAAGGCGGTTCCTGAAGTGACGGTTGTCGCACAAAATGTAAACAACTCGACCGGCAACGTAATCATGGGTGACCGTGAATACTTTGTCACAAAACAGCAGACACTCACCGAAAAACTCGGAGATATCCGCTTTTCCATCTCTCCC
>Ga0209287_10001777_pt1 | contig 10378 bp, 8 predicted proteins | sample PPLLak3cmMay2015_2_FD_187255 | JGI IMG/M metagenome (GOLD analysis project Ga0209287, IMG submission 187255) | Freshwater sediment microbial communities from Prairie Pothole Lake near Jamestown, North Dakota, USA - PPLs Lake P8 Core (1) Depth... | ecosystem: Environmental > Aquatic > Freshwater... | reverse complement strand
TGGAGGAGGTGATGTGCGCGACCCTGCACACCCACACCCTGGTCCCGAAAGGCAAGTTGGTGGGAGCGACGCGGGCCATCCCCCTGGTGATGAAGCGCGCGCCGATCGAGCGTGCGGCGGCCATCGCCCGGCAGAACGGCGGGGTGCTGGCGGTGCGGCCGCTGCGCCGGGCCAAGGCCGGCATCGTGGTGACCGGCAGCGAGGTCTTCAACGGCCTGATTAAGGACCGCTTCGCGCCGATTCTGACCGGGAAGGTGACGGCGCTCGGCTCGGAGGTGGCCGGGGTGAGCTTCGCGCCGGACGACGCCGAGCTGATCCGGCAGGCCATCGTGGCGCATCTGGAGAACGGCTGCGATCTGATCCTGCTGAGCGGCGGGATGAGCGTCGACCCGGACGACGTCACGCGCCAGGCCATCCAGCGGGCGGGCGCCGGCGAGATGCACTACGGGGCCTCGGCCCTGCCCGGAGCGATGTTTCTGGCGGCCTGGATCGGGGACGTGCCGCTCCTGGGTGTGCCCGCCTGCGGGTTGTACCACCGCACCACGGTCCTGGACCTGGTGCTGCCGCGGGTCCTGGCCGGCGAGCGGATCGGCAGGAAGGAGCTCGCCTTCTTCGGCCACGGCGGCCTTTGCCAGGACTGCGCCGAGTGCGTGTTTCCGGACTGTGCCTTCGGCAAGGGTTCTTGATCCGCTTCTGGGTGGAAAGAATCAAATTTGTTAAGTGGCAGGACTCGCGCCCCAGAGTTAAACCTGTTATAATACAAGATTGGACGACCAAGAGGAGACTGAGCAAGATGAGCATTCGACGGATTGCCATTTCCACCGGCGGCGGGGACGCCCCGGGACTCAACGCCGTCATCCGGGCGATCGTGCTCGCCGCGTTGAACCGCAGTTGGGAATGTGTGGGTATCCGGGACGGCTTCAACGGCCTGCTGGCCCCGGCGGACTACCCCCAGGGCTGGCTGCTGCCGCTTGACCGCGACACCGTCCGGGGCATTACGCACCTTGGAGGCACCATCCTCGGGACCACGAACCGCGGCAATCCGCTGCGCTACCCGGTGACGATGGAAAACGGGACCGTAGTCGAAAAGGACCGCACGGACGAGCTCGTGGCCCTGTTCCGCCGGCAGGGCTTGGATGCCCTGATTTCCATCGGCGGTGACGGCTCACTTGAAATCGCCAACGCCTTGCACCGCAAAGGTCTAAGCGTGATAGGGGTTCCCAAGACGATCGACAACGATCTGGACCGAACGGTGGTCACTTTCGGTTTCGACACCGCCGTGGACTTCGCCACCAACTGCATCGACCGTTTGCACTCGACGGCCGAGTCCCACCAGCGCATCATGGTCGTCGAGGTCATGGGCCGCTACGCCGGCTGGATTGCGCTGCACGCCGGTCTGGCCGCCTCGGCGGATGCCATCCTCATCCCCGAAATCCCCTACGACATCTCGCAGGTGGCCGCCAAGATCTCCGAGCGCGAGCGCGGTCGGCGTCATTTTTCGATCATCGTCGTGGCGGAGGGAGCGGCCCCCAAGGACGGCGGCCGCACGGTGCTGGAAGAAAAAGCCGCCGGAAAAATGGAGCGATTGGGCGGTGTCGGCCAGAAAGTCAGCGCGGAGCTGGAGAAGCTGACCGGCAAGGAGTCCCGCGTGGTCGTTCTCGGCCACCTGCTGCGCGGCGGGCGCCCCACCGCCAACGATCGGCTGATCTCGCTGCGCTTCGGCGCGGCGGCGGTCCGCGCCCTGAGCGAAGGGCGCTCCGGCATCATGGTCGCGCTGGACCCGCCGGCCGTCAATTACGTGCCGCTGGAAGCGAGCATCCGCCGAATGAAGACGGTTCCGCTGGACGGCGACACCATTTTAACGGCACGGGATATCGGCATCTCCTTCGGCGATTGAAACATTGGCTGCCGGCGCTGCAGCCGAACCCCCGCAGCGCCGGACCCCACCTCCTTGACACCCGGCCCGAGCGCGCTGGGGCCAAATACGAAATCCGCCTGCATCGATTTTCTCTCATGAAAGACTCCCTAATTGCCGATACACGAATCATTCCCACCTGATTCAGCCGGCCGGGCTTCTTTTCGAATCGGCCGAAGCGATGACATAACTTCAATCAGGCAGACGGGTTCGCTCCGGAGCGCTGCCATTTTTCCGTTCCGATGCGCCCTTAACCCGCGAGGTGAAAAATCGTTGAAACGCGCCGTCCCCCACAAAACCAAGCCACACGGTGCCGAGCGCGCGCAGTTCATTGCTGAGTCGGAAAAGCGCGCGGGGGAACAGGTGGCGGCGAGGGCCGCCGAGCAGCGGTTGCGGCTCGTTCTGGAATCCGTCAGCAACGGGATCATCGGCGTGGACAAGGAGGCCCGCGCCATCTTCGCCAATCCCGCCGCCGAGCGCATGCTCGGTTTTGTTGAAAGCGAGCTGATCGGCCGCCCCATCCACGATCTCATCCACTCGCGCCGCGCAGACGGCGGCTTCTATGCTGCGCAGGCATGCCCGCTGCACGCGGCCCTGACCCGCGGGACCGTTCAGCCGGCCGCCGAGGAAATGTTGTGGCGCCGAGACGGTTCGGGGTTCACGGCGCAGGTGTCCGTCTCGCCCTTCCGCCTGGATGGAAACGTGATCGGCGCTGTGGTGGTGTTCACCGACATCACCGAAACTCGAGAGATGGAGGAGCGGATGCGGGCCATCTACGAGAATTCTGTCGACGGCTTTGTCATCTTCGACGATCAGGCGCGTCCGATCGACTGCAACCCGGCCTTACAACGGTTGTTCAAGCTTGAATCCCCGAAAGAGTTCGTGGAGCGCTTCTTCGAGCTGTCGCCGCCCCGCCAGCCGGACGGCACCCCTTCCCAGGCCGCGGCCGCCCGCTATTTGAAAGCCGCATACGACCATGGCCTTCAGCGCTTCCAGTGGCTGCATGTCGCTGCCGACGGCAGCCCGATCCCCTGCGAGATCACCCTGGTGCAGATGATGCTGCAGGGAAAACCCGCGATCTTCGGCAACATTCACGACGTCGGCGAACTCAAGAAGGCCGAAGAGAAACTGCGTCAGGCCCAGGAGGCGGCCGAAGCCGCCAGCCGGGCCAAAGGCGATTTTCTGGCCAATATGAGCCACGAGATCCGCACACCCATGAATGCCATTCTCGGCCTGGCGCACCTGGCGTTGAAGACGGGCTTGACGCCGCGGCAGAGAGACTACCTTGAGAAAATTCACGCGGCCGGCAATTCTCTGCTCGGCATCATCAACGATGTCCTTGATTTTTCCAAGATCGAGGCAGGCAAACTGGAACTGGAGTCGGTTCCTTTCAACCTGGATGACGTCCTGGACAATCTGGCCGGTCTGATCACCGTCAAAGCGCACGAAAAAGAGGCGCTCGAAGTCTTTTCCGCACCGGCCCCGAGGTGCCGCGCACGCTCGTCGGCGATCCCCTGCGGCTGGGCCAGGTATTGATCAACCTGGCCAATAACGCGGTCAAATTCACGGAAGCCGGCGAAATCGTGGTTGCGACCGAGTTGGTCCGGGTCGACGCCGGCAGCGCCCGCATCCGCTTCAGTGTCCGCGACACCGGCGTCGGTCTTACCGCCGCTCAGATGGCGCGGCTGTTCGAGTCCTTTTCCCAGGCCGATACATCCACGACCCGCCGGTTCGGCGGCACGGGGCTGGGGCTGGCCATCTGCAAGCGGCTGGCGGCGATGATGGGTGGAAACATCCGGGCCACCAGCGAGCCGGGGCGGGGCAGCACCTTCAGCTTCAGCGCCGACTTCCGCATCGGCGGCGGGTCTGCCGCCCGCCGTTGCGCCGCGCCCTCGGAGCTGAAGGGGATGCGGGTGCTGGTGGTGGACGACAACCCGACTTCGCGGGAGATCCTGCGGGACATGCTGGAATCGTTCACCTTCAAGGTGAGCCTGGCGGCCTCCGGCGAGGAGGGCCTGCGCGAATTCGCCGCTCCGTCGGGCGGTCGTCCCTACGCACTGGTGGTCATGGACTGGAAGATGGGCATGATGGACGGGATCGAGGCGGCCCGGCGGATCAAAGCCTGCAGCGGATCGAGGCCGGCGCCGGTAATCCTCCTCACCGCCTACGGACGGGAGGAGACTCTGCGAGAAGCCGAAGCCGCCGGCCTGGAGGGGTTCTTGCTAAAGCCGGTCAGCCCATCCCTCCTGTTCGACACCATCATGGAAATCTTCGGCAGAGGGCGGCTGCCGGCCTCCGCCCGGGGGGGTGCGGAGGAAACGACATCCGTTGCCGAACGCTTGGCCGGCGCTCGGGTTCTGCTGGTCGAGGACAACGAGATCAACCAGCAGGTCGCCATGGAAATTCTCAGAGGGGCCGGCCTGGAGGTGGTGCTGGCCGCCAACGGCCGGGAGGCCGTCGAGCGGGCCGGACGGGAGGTTTTCGATGCGGTCCTGATGGATGTGCAGATGCCGGTCATGGACGGCTATGCGGCCGCCCGCGAAATTCGGAAGCGGGAAGCCGGAATGCGGAGCAAGGGGTTGTCGCCGATTCCCGTCATTGCCATGACGGCGCATGCCATGTCTGGCGATGCAGCCAAAAGCCTTGCGGCGGGCATGAACGACCACATCACGAAGCCCATCGATCCCGGCACGCTTCTGGAAACTCTTTCCAAGTGGATCAAGCCCTGGGGGCAGATGCACCCGGCGCCCATCGGGCCGGCGCCGGCGGCGGTCGCCCCGTTTCCGGCGGGCACCCCGCAGGAGCCCATCCTGCCCGAAGAGCTGCCCGGGTTCGACCTGACCGAGGGACTGCGCCGCCTGCAGGGCAACCGGACGCTATACCGCCGGCTGATCCGTAATTTCGCGGACCAGCACCGCCACGAGGACGAAACCCTGCGCCGCGCCCTGGACGCAGGCGACTTCGACCGCGCGCGCCAGCGGATGCACGCGATCAAGGGAGTTGCCGGCAACCTGGCGGCCAAATCGCTGCAGGCGGCCACCGTCACGCTCGAAAGACGGATTCGACCCGCCGGCCTCGGGAGGACACCGGATGCGGAAGCCCTCCAGACCGCCTTCAGGGATTTCAAGGCTGCCCTCGCGGTCACCGTGGCTTCGGCCGGGTCGCTGATACCTGCCGGCAGCGACGGCAAGAAGGGCTCCGCCGGCGGGGCCACGCCAGCGCTTGCGCCGGAGATCACCGCGAACATCACCGCCGGCTTGAGAGCGGCCGCCGAACTGGGAGATGTATCCGAACTCACCGCGTTGGCGCGAGGCATTTGCGTAGGGTCCGGCGAGCTTTCCGCGACCGGCGGACGGATTCTACAGATGGCCGAAGACTTCGATTTCGAAGGTATCCTGATCCTGGTTGCCGAGCTCGAAGCCCTGAGATGACCGCTTGGATGAAAGCTTTCAAGATCCTCATGGTGGACGACACCACCGCCAATCTCCAGGTCTTGCGCGGAACCCTGGAAGGCTGCGGCTACAAACTCTTCACCGCCAAGAATGGACCGAGCGCACTGGCGATCGCCGCGAGGGCTCGGCCGGATCTGATCCTGCTCGACATCCTCATGCCGGCCATGGACGGCTACGAAGTCTGTCGGCGCTTGAAAGCCGACGGCGCCACGCGGCCCATTCCGGTGATCTTTCTCACGGCGCTGGATGACGCCGCCGACGAGGCCAAGGGGTTGGCCCTGGGAGCGGTGGACTACATCACCAAGCCGATCCATCCCGAGCTGGTGCGGGCGCGGGTCCATGCCCACTTGGAGCTCAAGCATCACCAGGACCATTTGGAACAATTGGTGCGGGCGAAAGTCCGGGAGGTGCGGCTCACCCAAGCGGTCATGATTGAAAGCCTGGGCACGCTCGCCGAATACCGCGACCCCGAAACCGGGGGGCATATCAAGCGCACCCAGAATTACGTGAAGGCCCTGGCCGTGCACCTCAGAGACCATCCCCGCTTCCAAGGGATGCTGAACGAGGAAACCATCGAGCTGTTGTACCTGTCGGCACCCCTGCACGATGTCGGCAAGGTGGGCGTGCGCGACCACATTTTGCTTAAAGCCGGCCGGCTGGACGAGGCCGAGTTCGAACAGATGAAACAGCATACTCTATTCGGCGAGGAGGCGTTGCGCCGTACCGAGCAGAAGCTCGGCCAGAGCACCTTTCTGCGCTTCGCGCGGGAGATCGCGGGCAGCCACCAGGAGAAATGGGACGGATCCGGCTATCCGCGCGGGCTCAAGGGCGATGAAATCCCGTTTTCAGGACGGCTGATGGCGCTGGCGGACGTGTATGACGCGCTCATCAGCAAACGGATCTACAAGCCGCCGCTGCCGCACGAGAAGGCCGTGGCGATCATCCGCTCCGGCCGGGGCGTGCATTTCGACCCCGATCTGGTCGACGCCTTCATGGCGCTGGAGACCACCTTTCGCAATATTGCGTTGGTCTATGCGGATTTCGATGAGGAACGCGCAATGCTGGGCGCCGGCTGCCGGTGCGCACCACCGCCCGGCAGCGGCATCGAACGGGTGCTGCTGGTGGACGACCACGAAATCAGCCTCGAAATCATGAAGAACCAGCTGGCATCCATGGGGTTTGCGGTCGACACGGCTGCCAGCGGCCGTCAGGCTCTCTGGAAATTTAGAACCACGGGCTACGATCTGGTCCTCACCGATATAGATATGCCGGATTTGAGCGGCTTTGGATTGGTGAAAGCCATTCGATGCCTGGAGAAAAATGCCAGTCGCCGCACCCCCATTCTGGCCATCACCGCGGCCGACTTCGAGCTGACCGCGGAGGGGGCGGCCGCCTCGGGCTTTGACGGACACATGCTGAAGCCGCTCGATGCCGAGCGCCTGATGGGCAAGCTGGCAGGCTTTTTTCCACGATGATCGAAATCATGACAATGCGGAAGGCGGCGGCAAGGTGAAGGGCCAAACATCAGGATCCGCAACTGGGTTACCGCCACCCGATGGGGTCGTACCCCTTTTCGCGCAGGCAGCGATCTACGAAGTTCTTTAGGATGGGGTCGGAGTCGCCGGATTGCAGAATGCCCTTGGTCAGACCGACCGCTGCGCCGCCGGCAGCCCCCGCCGCCGCCCCACCGCCTAAATTTCCCAGAACCGCGCCGGCAGCAGTGCCTGCGGCGCCGCCGATGAGCGCCCCACCGGCTGTATCCTTGGCGACTTCCGTGCCCCTTTCCGAATCGGCGCCACCCTCCTTGGCGAAGCGGATGCACTCGTCGATATCCCTTTGAGCGGCTTCGTTACCAACCTGCTGTAGGCGGTCGTTCGGGTAAAGCACCGGCCGCTTTTCCGCGCATCCCACCATCATCACCGGTACCAGCAGAAGCCAGGCAGCCTGTTGGATCTTCATGTTTTGTCTCCTGTCCGTGACCCGGTCGGGCGTCGGCCGATTCAACTTCGAGTCTAAATTATTAACGCACATCTGAAGCGGATTCAAGGCTTCAGGGCATGATGCGCTAAAGTCCCGCAGGCAACTCACCGATATAGATCAGGTAAAAACGAGGAAATCCCTCAGCTGCCTGTGTCATCTTGCTCAGGAGAATCAGCCATCGTGGACAAGGGCAATCTCAGCCGGATCATGCGCCAGGTAAAGTCGTTTCCCGGGATGCCGACCACGGCGGCCAAGCTTCTGCCGCTGCTCCGGGAGTCGGATTCCAGCATCGGCCGGATCGAAGATCTCATCAAATACGACCCCGGCCTGACGGCGAACCTGCTTAAGCTCACCAATTCGGCCTACTTCGGACTGCCCTCGCGGATCAGTTCGGTGCGCCAAGCCATCCTGCTGCTGGGGCGAAAGCGACTGCTGCAGCTCGTCACCACCATGTGCATGAGCGGCCTGATGAAAAAATCGGTGCCGGGCTACGATTTGCCGCAGGGCGGGCTCTGGCGACACTCCGTCGCCGCTGCTGTGGCGGCCGATCGACTGGTTCAGATCTTAAACATCCCCCAGGCCGATGAAGTATTCACCGCCGCCCTGCTGCACGACATCGGCAAGATGGTCCTCGGAGACTATGTTCAGGAGGAGCTGAAAAGCATACGGGAAATGGTTGCCAAAGGGATCTCCTTCGAGGTGGCGGAGTACGTCGTGCTCGGAACGAACCATGCGGACGTCGGTGCGCGGATTCTCAAAAGCTGGTCCATGCCCGAAGAGCTGGTCCAGGCGGTGGCCTGGCACCATGACCCCGATCAGTGCGAGAATCACTGCCGGCTGAGCGACTTGGTCCATGTGGCCAATATCGCCGTTTGCGGCATCGGTTACGGTAAGAGCGCCAGCGACCCTTCCGCAGAGGCCTCTTCCAAGGTCATCGGCCGTCTCGGCCTCGCCCCGAGCGACATGGCTTCGCTGGCCGAGCAGACCCTGCAGGAAATGGGGAAGCTGGCGGAGATTCTGAATGGATAGACTGCTTGGATACGCGCCCCGGCGGCAGGCCGTTCGACGGCTCTGTCACCGGACCTCGGGGGCGCGGAGGCCCGTTGCTGCGAGGCGACCGGCCCTGCGTCGTTACAGATAATCCCGCCAGTGCCAGCGGATGCGTCCGTGGTCGCGTTCGGCGATCAGGTTTTTCTGACGGGCGGCGGCCTCCAGCGCATCCCGGATCACGGGGGCGTTTCCGTCCGTTGCCGACTGGACCCGGCCGATGAGGCGGTTCAGGCCCATGTCGGTGTCCCTTTCGTTGCCCAGCGGCCACGCGCCCACTCGTTCGATGGTGCGTTTCATCATCAGATCGTACACGCAGACGATTCGTTCTATGTTGGTCACCTGATGGGCTTCTTCATCTGAGGCCTGCCCTTGCTGCATGCGATCCTTGATATCGGCCAGATACCGGTTGAAGCGGTCCTCCCATTCCATGGCGATCTCATCGAGCATCCGCCGGCTGACGGTTTCGGTTTCGGCCACCGCCCGATTGGCATGATAGGCCGACCAGTCGGTCGTCAGAATGCGCAGGCCCAGTTCGGCGGCCCGCTCGCGTACCTCCGTGCCGGGGAAGGGGGCCAGGAGGTGGAAGCCGTAGACCAGCCCCTTGTCTTCCAGTCGCTTGCCGAACTCGATGGTCTCGCGCAGGGTGTCCGGCGTTTCCCCGGGCAGCCCTAATATGAAGGAGGCGAAGGGCGTCACGCCGGCGTTCGCGCACATGCCGACCGCGGATACGACCTGGTCCACGGTGATGCGCTTCTTGATGGTTTTGAGAATTTCGGGATTGGCGGATTCAATCCCGAAACTGACCGCCGTACAGCCGGCGGCCTGCATCCGTTGCAGCAGCCCTTCCGAAACCGTGTCAACCCGGGCAAACGAGGTCCACCGGGTGCGCAGGCCGCGCTTCAGGATCTCGTCGCAGACGGCGCTGCAGTGGAGATGATCGGCCGTGAACAGGTCATCGGCCAGATTGACCTGGTGAAATCCCAGCCCGGCGAGGTGCTCCAGCTCGTCCACGACCAGCCCGGGACTGCGGTAGCGGACCCGGGCGCCGACCATGCGGCGGCCGACGCAGAAAATGCAGGCATGCGGGCAGCCGCGGGAGGTGGTCATGCTGATGGGCATGCCCAAGGCGCGATAGCGGCCGAGCGGCAGTAGATGCCGGGCCGGCATGGGCAGGCGGTCCAGGTTTCGGATGAAACCACGGCGCCCGGTGAAACAGACGCCCTGCTCGGATCGAAAGACGAGTCCCTTGACCGAATCGAGGCGCTGGCCCCTCTCGACCGCGCGGCAGAGTTCGACCAGGGTTTGCTCGCCTTCGCCCAGCACCGCCGCATCCAATGCCGAACAGGCCGCCAACGATTCCCGAGCGCTGAAGGTGACATGCGGCCCGCCCATGACGGTGAGGATTTCGGGGGCGAGGCGTTTCACGTCCTCGGCCACGGCGAACGCCCGGTCGATGTTCATGGTAACGGCGGTCAACCCGACCAAGTCGGGTTTGAACTCGTCGAGCAGCTGCGCCAGGTCCGACTCGCTGTACGGGTAGACCACCAGGTCGAGCACGCGGACTTCGACGTTCGCCTGCTGCAATGCGGCGGCGAGATAGGCCAGCCCCAGCGGAGGGGATGGGGTTTCCGAGATGGGGTAGAACGGGTTGATCAACAGGACGCGCATGGGGATCATAGGTCCTATAGGCCCAATAAGACCTATAGGACCTATTTTAAAAAAATGGGGCCCGAAATTTCAGGCCCCATTTTCCTGAACAACTCGTGCGGTTAGAACAGGCCGGAGACCGCGCCGGTTTTTACGTCCACGTCGATGCGGCGGAAAGCCGGGTTGGAGCTCGTACCGGGCATCAGGCTGATGGTGCCGGCGCACGGGCAGAGGAACTTGGCGCCGGAGTAGATCAGGACGTCGCGGATGGGCAGGGTCCAGCCTTTGGGCACGCCCTTGATGACCGGGTCGTGGCTGAGGGACAGGTGGGTTT
>Ga0209287_10001775_pt1 | contig 10383 bp, 7 predicted proteins | sample PPLLak3cmMay2015_2_FD_187255 | JGI IMG/M metagenome (GOLD analysis project Ga0209287, IMG submission 187255) | Freshwater sediment microbial communities from Prairie Pothole Lake near Jamestown, North Dakota, USA - PPLs Lake P8 Core (1) Depth... | ecosystem: Environmental > Aquatic > Freshwater... | reverse complement strand
TTTTATCAAGAACATGGCCAGCTCGATGTCGTGTATCATCAGGTCGAGAATAACCGCGACATCGGTCCCGCGCGGATCGAATGCCGCCAGCCGGTGCGCCTCGATGAAGCGGGGATTGATGTCGTACTTTTTCAGCGCCTGCACTGCGGGATTGAATCGCTCGATATGCCCCACGGTCATGACCGCCCCCTTGCCTTTCGCGATATCGATCAATTCCTCGGCCTGGGTATTCGTCACCGCCAGCGGTTTCTCCACGAGGCAGTTGATTCCCTGCTCAAGAATCATTTTGGCGACGGTATAATGCTCGGTGGTCGGAACCACGATGGAAACGGCGTCTACCTTACCGTAAATATCTTCCAGTGAATCGAAGGCCGCGACATCGAGGTCGTCGGCGAGCTGCCTGCTTTTGTCGGAGACGACATCATACAGCCCGACCAGTTCCGATTCGGGAATGTTTTTGTACCACCGGGCGTGGTGTCGCCCAAGATGCCCCACCCCGATCACGGCTGTTCTTACTTTGTCCATAATAACTGCTAATCGATTATTCCGCGGTCGGAATCCCGGATAAAATCGAGAATGAGTTTGACCTCGGCGATCAGCGGGATTTCGGCCCTGATCTTTTCCACCGCCTGGCTGCGGTTCAATTTGGAAAAGAACAGAATTTTATAGGTCTTTTCGAGGATCTCGAGGGTCTCCTTGCTGAAGCCCCGCCGCTTCAGGCCGATTTTATTCAGCCCGACCACTTTCAATGGATAGCCGCCGACCAGCGAATAGGGGCAGACATCCTGCTGAACCCGGAATCCTCCGCCGACCATGCAATGAGCTCCGATTTTGACGAACTGATGCACCGGGACCAAGCCGCCGAGAATGGCGTAGTCTCCGATATGCACATGCCCCCCGAGATTGACCGCATTGGCCATGATGACGTTGTCTCCGATCTGACAGTCGTGCGCGGCATGGGTATAGGCCATCAGAAAACAATTTTTGCCGATGGTGGTCGTGCCGCTTTCGCTGGTGCCGCGATTCAACATGGCATATTCGCGGATGGTGGTCTTCTCACCGATGACCAGCGTGGTCTTTTCCCCTTCGAATTTCAAATCCTGCGGGACCGTCCCCAGTACCACCCCGTGGAACAAGGTGACTCCCGCTTTCAATTCCGTGTACCTCGCCACCAGGCAGTTCGATCCGATGGTGACGTTGTCGTGGATTTTGGTTTCGGCCTCGACGATGGAATACGGGCCGATCTTGACGTTGTTTCCCAGTTCGGCTTTGCCGTCGACAATCGCCGTGGGATGGATTTCATTCATCGCGATTTATAACCTTGGCCGTTAGGTCCGCTTCGGCTACGAGAATTTCCCCCACATACGCCTTGCCGCTCATTCCGCAGATCCCTCTCCTGAAGAAATTCATCTGCAGATCGAAGCGAAGGGTATCCCCCGGCAAGACCGGGCGGCGGAACTTCACCTTATCGATAGCCCCGAAGTAAACCAGTTTGTCTTTAGGATTGCCGACCGCTTCCAGAAGAAGAATTCCTCCGGCCTGTGCCATAGCCTCGATAATCAAAACTCCGGGCATAATGGGATGGCCGGGGAAATGTCCCTGGAAAAACGGCTCGTTTATTGTCACGTTCTTTATGGCCACCACCCGCTTTTCCGGTTCCAATTCAAGAATCTTGTCGATCAGCAGGAAGGGATAGCGGTGGGGCAGGATATTCAGGATAGCGTTAATATCGAGAACCGGATCGGCTTTGGCCCTTTGATATTTGCCGATCAGTTTCTTTTTCTTGTATAGTTCGCGGATCTGTTTGGCCAGCGCAACATTGGCCTTGTGCCCGGACCTGGCCGCAAGAAAATGCCCCTTGATGGGGACCCCGATTAGAGACATATCCCCCAGCAGGTCGAGCGCCTTGTGCCTGACCGGTTCGTTATAGAAGCGCAGAGGAATATCATTGATGATGCCGGTCTTGCCGACAAAAGCTTCTTCCTTTAAATTCAGGGCCTTGCGGATCCGGTCTACTTCGACCTGCCCCTGATCGGAATCGTAGATGACCACGGCGTTTTCGAGTCCGCCCCCTTTGATCAATCCCTGCCCTTTCAGCATTTCCACTTCGGACAGGAAGCAGAAAGTCCGGGCCGGAGCGTATTCCTCGACGAATTCCTTGTCGAGGTCGATCAGCGTAGTGTACTGCGTCCCCAGCGCCGGATTGCGATAATCGATCATGAAAGTGATGCGCAAAGTTTCGGAAGGGGTAACCACGATATCGACCGCTCGATCCGGTTCGGAATAGACAAGAGTGCTGTCGATTTCGAGGTACTGCCGTTCTTCCGGGAGTTCCTCGATACCGGCCTGAAGAATTTTTTCCACGAACGGCATTGCGGAACCGTCTCCCACCGGCGGTTCGTTGGAATCGAGTTCGACGATGATATTGTCGATCTGCAGTCCGGCCAGTGCGGCCAAAACATGCTCCACGGTGTGGACCCGGGCATCTCCGTTGGCCAGAGTGGTTCCCCGCGAAATATCGACCACGTGATCGATATCGGCGATTACCGAAGGCTTCCCGGGTAAGTCCGCCCGGACAAATAAAACGCCGTGATCGGCCGGAGCCGGTTTGAAAGTGAGGCTCGTGGTGTTCCCGGTATGTAAGCCGATTCCCTCGATTGAAATATCGCGCTTGATAGTTCTCTGTTTATCTACCATAATTTGCCTGTGTCGAAAATTGATAATACCATTTATTTCCGGTCAATTCAAGAAAAAAAACGGTTTGGCCGTTTATCCCTATATTTCCTTTAAGTTTTTCATCTTCCTGAACTTACGAAACAACTGAAGATACTCCTTGACCATATGCTCCTCGGCCTCCGAAATCCCCTCCATGACCGGTATCCCGATCTTTATCACGGCCCGGACAATATCGGCCAGGGTGCGCTCATGGCGGTCGGCCATGATTTGCAGCCGCTGTTTCAAGTCATAAGTGACAAATATATTCAAACTATGATTTCCCCTGACCTTTCGCGGTATATTCTTTGACATACGCTCCTCCATATCCTAAACGTGATACTTTCTGTGACTTATCAAAACCTGCGGGGCACGGATGATAATTCCGAATTTCCGCTTCAATTCCGCGAGAACCGCACTCCAGGGGACCGACGGCGCTTTGGATGCGATAATCTTTTCGATTTCTCGGCGATACCGTGAAATACAGACCGGACATGGCTTGGTTCCTTCGGTCTTGATACCGAATTCCGCTTCCACGAACCCCGCCAGGTGTTTCTTCAGTTTCTTGACTGCTTGCAGGTGAAGACCGTCCATTCGGGTCGATTTGCGATTCAATTCGGATGCAGTTTCAACCAGGTTCAAACCTCGGAAATAATAGCAGATAATAAATTCCCGTTCCTCCTCGGTTAGTTTCTCCAGGGCGGTTCGGACAGCCTCGATAATGGCAGGATTATAGCCGCCATTCTCTTTATTTAAACAGTCATACAATTCTTCCAGACGGGGATCGGCGGTTTTTTCGATTATCCAGTCCTGATATAAAAGGCGCGGTTTGGACATTTGACTCCTTTCGTTTTTAAATCAATTTGAAATGAGCCAGGGGAAATGTCGATTACATGCGGGTCACGCGCTGATTTGCGACTCTTAGCCGGATGAATCACATGAATCACATGAAGACATTGTTGAAATCGTTTATTTTTCCGATATTGAAAACAGAAGTAGGGATTGAATTTCCGTATATGTGATAAAAGTCGGAGAAGATATGAACGAACAGAATGAACAAAAGCATAAAAACGATCGCCAGGGAATGCTGATCGGAGGGATTATCATTACCGGAATCGGAATTTTGTTTCTCCTTTCGAACCTCCGGATAATCCCCTCCATCGGTGAACTCTGGCCGGTATTCATGATAATCGTAGGGATCGCGGTGATAGTCGGAGCCTTCGCGAAAAAGAAAAATAACGGGAATTAAGCCAATTGGACCAGTTTCCCATAATCCCCGATCAGACTCCTCCGGATATGCCGGAACAGCCGACTCCGAAATACATGCAATCCGAGCTGCTGCCGCAGGATTTCAAACGCAGCCGGGCCGGGTACTTCACCCTCTTTTTCCTTTTGGTATTCTGGCCGATTTTGTCGGTGATTTCGGTCGACGATCCGTCCGAAATGCTGAAACTCCTGGCGACTTCGCCGATTTTCCTGATTTACATTCCGACCATGGTCATCCAGTGGGGAATATTCGGCTTGATTTTCCTGACCCTCTGGCGCGAAAAAACCGGGCTTAAGGGTATCGGGTTCACCAAAATCCGCCTGCTGCATTTCCTGCAGGCAATCGCTTTTATCCTGGTTTCGAATGTGATTCTATCGGGGCTGGCCCTGCTCTTGAAAGAATTCAACCTCGAAATTCCGGTGGAGCTGGAATTGATTCTCCCCAAAACTACCCTGCAAAAGGTCCTCTGGATATTTCTGGCGTTGACAGCGGGAGTATGCGAAGAAACCGCTTTCCGGGGATACCTCTTGACCAGAATCAGGATGTACGGCAGGACCAAAACCTGGATTTTCCCGGTGATTCTGGCCTCCCTGTCGTTCGGTTCCGGACATGCCTACCAGGGTATGGGGGGATTTATCCTGATAACGATTTATGGTTCGATGTTCGCGCTATTGTATATCTATTCCGGCTCGCTCTGGCCGGCGATTATCGCGCATTTTCTTCAGGATGCCCTGGCCCCGTTCATTCCCTTCGAGACATAAAAAAAGCAGGAGCCTTGGTTGACTCCTGCCTTGCATGAATTTTCCAGTCGAGATTCTACTTCAGCAAAATCATCTTCCGGGCCTGAGAGCCTTCCGATGTCTTCAGCAAATAGAAATACACCCCGCTGGCGGCCTTGCCGTTTACCGACGTATCCCATACCAGCGAATGCCTCCCCGCGCCGAAAACTCCCTCCGCAAGCGTAATCACTTTTCTCCCCAGAATATCATAAATATTCACTTCGATTTCGCTCCGGGCGGGAAGAGTGAATTCGATCGTGGTCGAAGGATTGAAGGGATTGGGATAGTTCTGCATCAGGGCGAATCCCGACGGCAGATGGCCCGGCTCATCGTCGCCGACATCGGTCGGGACATAGTCCGCCTGCCGGGCATAGACATTCAGGCCGTTTTCACGCGGATCCGACCAGGCCAGCCAGATTTTGGAATTGTCTCCCGCCACCGTGGGATTCATCATGAAATTAACGTTCGCACCTGAGGCGGGGAGGTTGACTGACATCGGAGCCAGGTTCGGCTCGAATGTCTGATAGTACATTTTAGGGCGTCCCTCGCGGTGGTCGATCCAGCCCGCGATGACCGCTCCGTTCCTGCCGACCGCCAGGGTCAGCTCTTCCGGCATGGCACCGGAATCGTCGTTCACCACAAACGACGGAGTTAAAACTGCTCCGTTGATACCGAGAGAGGTCAAATAGAGATTGTCATCGTCTCCGCGCCACAGGAGATAGATGACGCCGTCGGTTCCGACCGCGGCGGATATCTCTTCGATAGCCACCCCGCCGACATCTCCGGCAAAGCCGAACCTGCCGATTTCGGAACCGGTATTGTCGAACCGCGCGACCCGGACATTCGGGCCGCCGGAATATCCGCGCGAAAGATAAACTAAAGTAACGATATCGTTGCCGTCATGACCGATGCAGAGAAAATCGTTGTCGGTTTCGACACCGGCATTACTAACGGTTATGATATCGGGATTGTCCCAGTCTACCGTTTCCGCCGTGAATCTGTATGCGTGAATTTTCCAATCGCCCGCGACGAAGTTTAACCAAGCCAGGAATCTATATCCGTTTCCGAATGCCGCAATTCGTGGAGACTTTTTCGGGTCGACATTGAGACTGGGGGTCACGTGTATCGGGAGATTATCTATGTCAGTTACAAAAGGGTTTGCCGTCCAGAATATCCTCGGCCCCACCGTCCCAAGCATGGCGACATCGTCTATCCAGACGGCATCATAGGAGTTTTCCCCGCAAGTAACGTATGGATCATACTGTTTGGTGGATATAGGATTCGGTCCGCTCAAATCCCAATTCCCTCCATACAGCTCACCGTATTGTCCAAGCAGTCGCATGTATATATCACCGGCATCCTCACGCTCATCGCGATAGATGACCACTGCCAGAGTATCATTCGCCACGGCCAGCTTTGCTTCAATCGAAGGCGCTCCCGCCGTATCGTCATTTATCTTAAGAGAACTGATCCCGAGTGCAGAACCGTCCGTCCCGAACTGCTGCAGCTTGATATCCTGCTGTCCTTCGCTGTACCCCGTCCAGAGAGCGTGGATTTTCCCGGCGTTGTCGTATCCGATAGCGGGATTGTCGTTCATATTTGAGGGATCGTCGCTAACCCGGATTCTGCTTCCGTTGGCGGTTCCTCCATTGGAAAATCTCTGCATGACAATATTAAGCGGAACATTTGTACTATACGCTTCCCATGAAATAGCGAATCCCGTCGTCATCGCGGTTACCGAAGGCTCCAGCGATTCGACCTCGGAAGAATCGGTCGAAACCGCAGTATTACTGCCCAATAGTCCCGATATGCGGTCATGCCGCTGGAAATAAATGCGATTATTACCTCCGCGGTCGTCGTTCCAGGCGATAATGAATTTATCGGTAGTATTGAACGCGATATCGGGGAAATACTGATTGGCGCTCGTGGCCGACGCCGATACCGGCGAAAAATTGTTCCCGGCGAGGCTTCCATCGGTATTTACATACTGCATATAAATATCGGGGTCGGTCCCGTTGCGGAAATCCTCCCACGCTACCGCGATGGCGGCCGTGGCCGAATTAATGGCCACCGCGGGATACCAGAAATCGAAAGAACTGACGCTGTTGACTGTCACCGGGTCGGTAAGGGGAGACCCGGTCGTAGATATTACCCGAAATTTGATGTTATTGGCATCGGAATAATCCTCCCAGACCGCCACCAGTGAACCGCTGGAATAAGCTGCGATATCGAACGGTCCGGCGTACGCTCCGCCATCGGTATCATTTATCTGGAACGGCCCGGCCGCGATTCCTCCGGAAGAATTATAATGCACTCCCATCAGCCGTCCGGTCATTACTTCCCGCCAGGCGACATAAAATCCGCCCGATCCATCGGAAACTACTTTCGGCTCGACCCGGTCAGTGTACTGGCCGGTTCCCGCGATGATAAAATTGTCACCGGCCGGATTTCCCGAAGAATTCAGAATCTGGGCGAAAATCATTTTATTGCCGTTGCGGTCGTCATCCCAGACGATCACCATTCTGCCGTCGGTCAATCGCGCGACCGCGGCATTATCCTGATTGAAACGGGCCGGAGCAACCGATTCGGAAACGAGAATATCCTCACCGGCCTGAGTTTTTTGAACCGGAAAAGCGGTCCTGAGTTCCTCGATAGCCGTTATTGTCGGGCGGGTAATTCTTCTGTAATGGTCGTTACGATGTTTGGTCAGGAAATCTTCGGAAGTCCCTGCAAGTATCACCGGAGGAATCAAAATCAGCAAGCTGAGAAGATAAAAAAGAGGCAGCAGTCTATAATATTTCATATTCCGTTTCCGTTTTAGACATTTCATCATCACCCTTCCGCGCAAACGATATGCCGACAGGACCTTTTACCGGGCCGGGCAAGTTTTCTTCGCGACGAAAACCCCCGGGGATCTATCCCGTTATGGTACTTGGTTATGCGTGCCTTTGTGAGGGACCTTAAGACTTTTACTCCTCCAGAATGCAGTTTGGCTCTTTGCGAGCGTGCTCAAATGACGAAACCATTTTCACATTTGCTGAAAACGGCCACAACGGCGGCGGAAGGACCGATATTTCACAAAAAGGGAATCTGCGTCCGTAATATAGCCGACCGGGCGAAAATGTCAAGGAAACAAGCCTCGCTTGAAATAATTCTTAATTATTTAAGAGAAAATTGAAACCGCCCGCTTTTTTCTCCGTAGTGAATGACTGAATCACTTTAAAAAGAGAGGCCTTTTTGAACGCAGGAAGCAATCACACGGCAAAAAGGATGATTCGCAGGTGCTTTGGGTTAGCCTTATTTTTGATGCCTCTTATTGTATTTTCGCCGCAGGTTCTGTTGGCCGATGCCACGGCTGATACGCTCAAAACCGCCACGGCAGTGAGGGCTGCCGGCAATATCAATCTCGACGGGGATCCGACCGAACCGGACTGGCAAAACCCACCGGAAATCACCGGATTTCGGCAGTTCGAACCGAACGAAGGGGAAGCCTGTACCCAAAAGACGGTGGTCAAGATTCTGTACGACGACGAGGCGATCTACTTCGGATGCTGGTGCTACGATTCCGAACCGGATAAAATCAGCGCCATTCTGACCCGCCGCGACCGCTGGTCGCAGTCGGATTTCATATCCATCCGGATCGATTCTCACCATGATCATCAAACCGCCTACTATTTCAACGTCAATGCCGCCGGGGTACAGCGGGATATTCTGTTATTCGATAACTCCAATGCCGATGAAAGCTGGGACGCCGTCTGGGAAGCGAATGCCAAAGTCCATGACTGGGGATGGACCTCGGAATTTAAAATCCCTTATTCGGCGCTTCGATTTGTTGAATCCGACAGCTATACCTGGGGGTTGCAGATTGCACGGTACATCGGTCGTCGCCAGGAAGACGCCCGCTGGCAGTTCACGCCCCGCTCCGAAACTCGGGGGGTGGCGCGCTATGGGCACCTGGTCGGCTTACTGGGAATCGAACCTCCCGGCCGCGTGGAAGTAATGCCGTACCTGGTCGGGACCGGGATATACGAGCCGGAAACGGACGGTAATCCCGACGGACGCAAGGCGGTTTCGGATATCGGGCTCGATTTCAAATACGGCCTGTCATCGGCCTTCACCCTCGATGCCACCATCAATCCCGATTTCGGTCAGGTGGAGTCGGACGAAACCATCCTGAATCTCACCGCGTACGAAACGTACTATCCCGAAAAGCGCCCGTTTTTCCTCGAGGGAATCGATCTGTTTCGTTCCCCCTATTTTTATCAGTTTTATTCACGGCGAATCGGGCGGGCCCCGAGCGGTGAAATCGACAGCGCTTCCTTTTATTACGATTATCCCCGCAACACCGGTATTCTGGGAGCGTTCAAGCTGACCGGTAAAACCACCGGCGGAACGGCCATGGGAATCCTCAATGCCACCACTGGTGAAGAGAAGGCTGAATACGCCATAGAGGGAGATGCCGCCCATCATAAAGGGACGGTCGAACCCCTGGCCAATTATTCGGTGGTACGTATCAAGCAGGATATCTTTGATAAATCGTATGTCGGCGGATTGTTTACCGCGGTCAACCAGAAAGACGAAATCGATTCCTATTCCGCCTCGACCGACTGGGGGCTGTATCTTCCGGACGATCGCTATAAATGGAATGGGACCGTCATCGGGACGAGAAACGGTCCCGGAACCAACGGCCTGGCCTTCATGACCGAAATCATGAAAGAAGGGGGGAAGAACATCGTCGGGAACGTCATGATGGATTATTACGACGAAAAAGTCGATTGGAATCGGCTCGGTTATATCGATATCACCGGCTATTGGGGATCCTCGACCTGGATTCAATTCCGCTCTAACAAGGAAATCGGCGTAATTAATTTCGCCAATGTAAATTTCAATCGCTGGTACAATGAATATCTCGACGGCCTGCGCTATACCAGCGGCGGGAACGTCAATTTCAATCTCCGCTTTAAAGATAATTCCTGGATGTACGGGGGAGTTTCCCAGAACGACGACCGCTACGAAAAGCGGGAAACTCGCGGAAACGGCCACTGGCTGATGCCGTACGGCATGGGATACTGGATCGGCGGCTATACCAATGAGTCCAAGCCCCTTTCCTTTTCAATGTACCACGAAAACTATCACAGCCGCGACGGCTGGGGCAATTACTACGAGGTCGGCCCCATAATTCGGCCCCGTGCGAACATGGAATTCCAGTTGTTCCTGAGTTACGAAAACAACCAGGACCAGCTGTACTGGGTCGGGTCCGGCGAAGACGATGCCGCCGTTTTCCGGAGGCTCAACCAGGAGGAATTCGACATTACCCTGCGAAGCATATACACCTTTACCCGCAACCTAACCCTGCAGTGGTATTCCCAGCTCTTTTTCTCAGCGGGCAAATACGGCGATTACTACCGTATGGTCGACCCGGAAACGCTAGAGGAAGTCGATCCTTCGACCTATAGCGTTTCCCTTTCCCGCAACGATTTCAATTACAAGGCCCTTAACATAAATTTGATATTGCGCTGGGAATTCCGGCCCGGTTCGACTCTATATCTCGTCTGGACCCAGGCCCGCGACCGTTACGATTCGGGAAATTCCGGTTACGATTACGGCTTCCGGTTCTCGCGCGAT
>Ga0209287_10001774_pt1 | contig 10384 bp, 10 predicted proteins | sample PPLLak3cmMay2015_2_FD_187255 | JGI IMG/M metagenome (GOLD analysis project Ga0209287, IMG submission 187255) | Freshwater sediment microbial communities from Prairie Pothole Lake near Jamestown, North Dakota, USA - PPLs Lake P8 Core (1) Depth... | ecosystem: Environmental > Aquatic > Freshwater... | reverse complement strand
ATCGACCGTCGATGGCACCAGCACCAGCGTGGTGATGTTCAATATTCCCGTCGCACCGCCATTTTCATATCCGACAACAGTTACGGCGTCAGCACCAAGCAAAGCCACTTTTCTGGCGTAACGCACCCCGACGCATTTGTGAATCCAGGTCATGCCGTATTCCCTGAAAAGCGCCACCAGATCTACCGGCGCCTGATAGCCTGATGTCTCGACTATTTTTACTCCCTCGGCGGAAAGCACATCGAGAAACGCCCGGTTATCGGGCGGCATCAGCTGCGGGAAAAGATTGATATTCACGGCAAACGGCTTGTCGGTCAATTCTTTGGTTTTTCGAATTTCCAGACGAAGTTTCTCCGGGTCCTTAAAAACTGCCGATGCGATAATGCCGAGTGCGCCTGCATTTGAAATTGCCGCCACGAAAGGAGCCAGCGTAATGTCCATCATGGTTCCGCCGATAATCGGATATTGAATCCCCAGCAACTCGGTTATTCTGGTCTTGAACATGACACCTCCTGTCAATCAAATAGTTTGTAATTCCTTTCATGCAGCCACCTTTGAAATTCTTTCAAAAGGCAGCCGATGAAGGTATCTTTTTAGTTTATAGTGGAAATTGGGGTCTTTCGCAAAAATATGCTTTTAAACGGCGCGAGTATAAGCAGATGCCTTTGGGGGGTCAAGAGAATATAAACAGCCGCTAAGCATGTCACCAGCAGATATTGCTTACGGCTTCAAGTGTCGGTTACCCATTAAAATCGCCGAATGCCTTGTTCCGGGAAGAATAATAGTCTCCTCAGAAAAATAATCAGGCTGTCCCACACTTGCACCTTTCAATCAGTTATCAATAGGGCTGAGCTTTGTCAAATATCAATGAAACCATTCTCCCATGCATCTACAAATCAACGGAAACAACAGCCCGTAATAATTGAAGATTAACGATCAAAAGCATGTATACCGCAACGAACTTTATAACCCGCATTCCAGTTGCTCCGGCGCTCTTCTCCAAGGTCTTGAGTGTGAGACAGAGATTCCTTCAAAAATAAAGGAATAATCAGGGAAGTACTTTGAATCCTGCCTGAGTGAAGTGTTTATCAAAAGACAAAGCCGACTCGCACCCCTGCTCTTTCATTACGATGAAAGAAATACAGTCCGCCATTGAATAGGTCTTGTCGGCATGCTGTTGGAAATACTGCCAGCCTTTGTCAAACATTCCTTTATCGATGTGAATAACCTGAACCGAACGGCTGTTCATCAATCTGTTACCGATCTCTACCGCCTTGGCGTGTCGACTGCGACTGTTGAAGAACGTGACTATCTCGCCAATGACATATGTTGTCGTAACCATCACCGGTAAGTCTTTAAGAAGCTCACTCCATAGTTGTGAAGCCTTTTCGTGGTTTTGATCCGTCACCGATTCCAGAGCAATAATAAAACCGGTATCGACAAAGATATTTCTCACGAATTGCTCCCATAAAGGTAGTGATCATGCTGCTCTGACCCATCAGAAATGCCACAATCGACAGGATTCTTTCCCAGTTCTAGAATGGGATCACGGGCAAGATTGGGTCTCACAACAACGGCATCCCTTGTCTTTTCCACATCGACCTCATCGACATCGGGAAACCAATCTCTCGGAATGACAACCCCCTGATCTGTCACAGCGATTCTCATAAGATTCTCCTTAATCATCAGAACCAAATTATCGTCTATTTGCTCATTAGCAGCTTAAATATGGCTTTATGGTGAGGAAAAGTCAAGCATCTTTGTGGGTTAATGAATACAGTATCCTATGCGTATTCTTAACGAACGAAAATTAAGCCATCCTGGCAGTTGAACATTGTCGCCTTTCTTCATGTAATCAGTTGGGCTTTTGAATGCCTTGACCTCCTTGCAGATGCGGATGATCACCTTGAGTTCCTCGATCGTCACCCGAAGTTCTTCGAGGACTTGTTCTTTATCACTCAGGTTATTCGCCCTGATGATCAGCTTGATTACTGTACGCGCTGTGCCGCGCAGATCAGATCCATGGGTATATTTGTGATACCGGGGAAAGTGCTGCACGACGGTTTCACAATTGATCAGAAATTTGAATGCCTCCCGGTATATGGGAAGATGCTCGTATTGGGCCATAACGCATACTCAGCAAAAAACCGGAGTGAAAATTTTAAAGCGAACAGGGCTCCGCCCTGTACCCGGTAAAAGAAAATAATCAAAGAACCAAATGACCAAATAATCTATTTACCGGAACGCACCGGGAGAGCCCGGAGGCCCCCGCCAAACTGGCCACTCCAGCGCTTATTGCCACCATCGAAACCGAAGTAGACAGCTTGGTCACCACGAGTTGTGGTCGACCACGGTGCGTTACACGTGAGATGAATCAATTCCGTTAAACCAACATAATGACCGCAGTCGGACTTATAGGATTTAGACCTGTCATACAATCCTGCCAGCTCATCCTGAGTCGGCATCCGCCAGTCCGTATACCCGCCGCCTCGATAATTTTCGCAATAGCTCTTGGCGTCCGGCCAATATATGTTGCTCCCATTGTCTTTTGCCGCCCACATCAGGTTAGTATTGGTGTCCAGAACTGTTCCATTATTATAGGCGATGAAACGACCGTCCCTGGCAATCTCCCCGGTTGTGGGTTGACCAGAACGCACCGGGAGCGTCCGGTAGTCGATGTCGAGTGACTGGGGATGCCAGGCCCTTACACCATTGTGGAAACCGAAGACGGCAACATCTGAACCGCGTGTTTCTGATGCCCACGCCGTAGTGCAAGTAAGACGAATCAATTCAGCTAAATGGGCATTATTTCCACATTCAGATTTATAGGTTTTAGCCGCATTATACAACCCGGCCAGCTCACCCTGCGTCGGCATACGCCAGTTCGTATAGCCACCGCCTCGATAATTCTCGCAATAGCTCTTTGCATTCGCCCAGTTTATATTGCTCCCGTTGTCTTTTGCAGCCCACATCAGGCCTGTACTCGTGTCCAGGACTGTACCGTTGCTATAGGCTATGAAACGACCGTCCCTGGCAGTCTCCCCTGTTGTGGGTTGAGAGGGGCGTTTTGCCATGGCAAGCTGCTGTCTTTCCGCCTCCAACTTGCGCCGTTCAGCGGCCAATTGTTCCCGCTCGGCATCAAGCGCCTTCTGACGCTCCATCTCCTGTTTTTCGCGCGCCATTTCCTGCTTCTCACGCTCCAGAGCTGCCTTCTGCCGCGCCAACTCATCAGCCTCAGTTTTCAAATCCGATTTTGTTGAATAGGAAGGATCATTAGTTATAATATTTACCCTGCTTCCCTGAATCACAAAATAGAAATCAATCTCCAAGGAAGACAATTCCCATGGTATCTGTCCTGTTTCTCTCTTAACCTTGCTGCGGACATTCATAAATACGTTATTTATCGACAATCCAGGTTTGGCGATGTTCTCTAAGACAGCTTGGGTGTATGGGCTGTTACGCCCTTCGCCATCCCTGGCTACGTTTCCGGGGCTGGTTGAATAGGAGACAAAAGTACCAGACGGCGCACTGCTTACTATCGCCAGACCTCTTGCAGCGTTTCTAAAGCTACGGGCGAAAGGATTATCCCTGCAAGCATCGAGCATGACGATATTCAGGCCATTATTGGCGCTTGCCATTTCATCGAGAATTTTGTTGGCATCAACAGCCTCATACTTTACGTCAGCCTCCTTGTTTATTCTTGCGCCAATCGGCAACAGATAGTTTATCCCATTGACTTGTACACCATGACCGGCATAGTAAAACAAACCTACTCCACCGCGCTTCAGACTGTTGCCAAACGCCTCAATGGCTTCATCCATTTCCCGTAGCTTGGCATCCTTCTTGAGCGTAACTGTGAACCCGAGTTTCTTCAGCATGGCGGCCATATCAGTGGCATCGTTAATGGGGTTCTTCAGGGGGCCGGAGCTGTAAGCGCCGTTTCCTATTACCAGAGCGATTCGCTGCTCAGTCGCTGCCGGCAACCAAGATGGATTGATTAGAGCAAGGATAAACAGAATAAGTAAACTTTTACTTATATGCAGCATGGTTTGCATAAAAATCCCTCTATTTGACAAATCGGTAATTCTTATACTCCAACCATCATAAAATGGCAATCAGATATTGTTGATTTCCGATTGAACGCTTGTATGTAAGGCAAAAAGAAGCCATGCAACATTACAGGAAGTAGAAAATACCCTCGGTCATCCATAAAACAAACCATCAACAATTTCATATTACAAATGATTATACTCAGTCAGGTGTTCGGCAATTTCTACGCGGTTGCGGCCTCGTTGTTTGGCTTGGTACAACGCGGTGTCGGCTAACTTGATCCATTCGTCAGCCGCCTGACCGGCACGCTGTGCGCATAAACCGATACTGATCGTAACAGGCTGGCCGGGTAACAGTTCAGCAGCCTCGACACGGCGCCGAATGTCATCGGCCGCCACTGCAGCCTGGGTCACATCGGCGTCAAACAGCAGCAGGATGAACTCCTCGCCGCCAATCCGGAACAGCAGATCGACCTTGCGCATGCGCCCTTTAATGGTCTGCACAAGTCGGCGCAACAAATCGTCTCCCACATCGTGCCCGAGGCAATCGTTAACCTGCTTAAAGTGATCGATGTCAAGCATCAGTAGCGTGTTGTTTGGCGGATGACGCCGCCCCTGCTCCACGATCAGTTCGATGCTCTGATTCATATGGCGCCGGTTGAATGCGCTGGTCAGCGGGTCTGTGATGGCCTGTTGAACTAAGGCATCATGAAGTTCGTCAATTAAGTTCAGCACGATGTTTATAATAGCAATCGTCAGCAACATGGTTGCGAAGATCCGAACTGCAAGGGCCGGCTCTATCCAGATGGCGATGGCGATGGTCAGTACGGCCATGATAACCAGGCTGAATAGAAAAGCTACACGGCGAGAGAGCACAAAGTAGCAAATCAGCACTATCGGATAGCCCCATAGCGCGCCTAAAATACCCTGATTAAACACCGCTGCAAGCATGGCTACGATCATCGGCACCACCACGAGACCATAATGGAACGGGGGCTTCCTGCCCCGTCTCAAAGCCAGCACATCAACCAGCAGCAACAGCTGTACGAGCACAATCGCAATGCCTACCCCGATGCGCCCCTTGAGGAAGTTATTGATCGCAAAAGGAATTAACAGTATCAGAGCCGCTATACCCACCGGCAATACAACCCTGGCTATGTAGCTGGCAAAGGGGTCGTTTCTGTTTTCCAGGATCTTGCGCAACCAATCGAAAAGCTGCATTGTTGTATCTTTACATTTGATTGTTTTTAGACAGGGTGGGTCAGTTTCCCCTCCCAAACCGGACCATAGATAGCCCGGATTTCGACTCACGACTTACGGACTACTCTCTTTACCTTTATATCTCAGCCTCCTGATCCGGACATCGGAACTTCGGACTTGGATATTATGATCACGATCTTGACACTGATGTCAGTTGCCGGGAAAAGAGTTTTCGCCCTGACCACTGGCACCTGATCAATGCTTAAAGCTCCTCTGTCCCGTATACACCATCGCAACATCCGCCTCGTTGCAGGCTTCGATCGACTGGTAGTCGTTATCCGATCCGCCGGGCTGGATTACACAGGAGATTTCCTCCCTGATTCCGACATCAACACCATCCCGGAAAGGAAAGAATGCGTCACTGACCATAGCGGCTCCGATCAGCCCGCCTTTTTCACGCGCCACCCTTTGATCTATCTCCGCTTTTTTATCTATATCCTTAAAGTCGTTATAGGCAATCCCGTATGTTCCAAAACAATACCTGTCGGCGAGTTTTCTGTAAGCTTTATCCCTTGCTATCTCGGCGACACCGACCCTGTCCTGCTCTCCTGTCCCAATGCCGACCGTAACCTTGTCCTTTACATAGATTACAGAATTGGAAGTAACGCCGGATTCGACCAGCCATCCGAAAAGCATATCCTCATATTCTTTTTCAGTCGGCTTCCTGTTTACCCTGTAAGTCTTCCCCTTATACGAACATTCGGCATGACGCAGGGCCTCTTTTGAGCGGGCTTCGGGGACAAAAGACCACTGGGTGACAATTCCTCCGTCTATCAGGCTCTTGAACTCTACGCACCTCTTTCCGACAAAGCTCTGGAGCCTTTCGATGTTCCTGATCCTTATCACTCTCAGATTTTTCTTCCTCGCAAAGATATCCATGACGCCCTTTTCAAATTCAGGCGCCACCACTACTTCGGCATACTGCATGTTTATCGCTTCGGCTGTATCAATATCAACAGGCCTGTTCAGCGCGATACATCCGCCGAATGCCGCAACCCTGTCAGCCATATTTGCTTTCAGGTACGCATCGAGAAGCGAATCGGATAGGGCGACTCCGCACGGATTGTTGTGCTTGACTATAACCGCAGCGGGTTGGTTTGTAAAATACCTGAGAATGTTCAGAGCATTGTCCGCATCGGTCAGGTTTGTCTTGCCGGGATGCTTACCTGACTGGAACAGTTCGACATCTGAGGCGAGATGATTGCCCGGAAGAATAGTCTGTATCTCACCAAGCGCCAGATTCCCGTTTGTGAGCTTATAAAGGGCAGCCTCCTGCCCCGGATTCTCTCCGTACCGCAATCCTTTTATTACATCATCTATGGTCCAGACTACTTTTTCGTAAAAAAGGGTCTGCCTTTTATCTCCGTCGATAAAACTAATTTCCATTGCAGGTGGAAAATGGTCATCCATAATGGTTTTATACATCTTACGCAGGTCTTCGGCCATATAACCCCCTTTTCTCAAAAACTTATCTGACAGGATTTACAGGATTATTATACTGCTTCGCGGAGACTGGCAAGTGCAACCGAACAATTTATGCATTATGTCTTCTTCCTCCACAGTATTGCCTTCCTCACCGAAGGCAATGATCTATTGCCTGACCGGCATCCGGCCGGCAGGCAAAATCCTGTCCACCCTGTTAATCCTGTCTAAATATTTCATCTATGTCCTGTAACAGCCTTTCACTTCTTCAAATGTTCTTCCGGCAAGATAATCCGCAATCTTGCCGTCATATGCAGCCGTGTGCGCAAAAGCTTTTTTCGCAAGCCCGAACCTGCTTTTTAAGGATATTTTATTATCGTTTCCTTTAAGCTCGGTTATTATCCCGCTGTAATCTCCGGGATCAACCACCGAAGCCACGCGCAGGAAATTCTTGGCAGAGGCTCTTATCATGCACGGCCCGCCAATATCTATGTTCCCTCTGGCTTCCTCCGGCGTGACACCCTGCTTCGATATCGTAGCTTTAAAAGGATAGAGGTTGACGACTACCATGTCTATGGAAACACTTTTTGTCCTCTCAAGATCCGCCCTGTGAGATTCATTATAGGTTTCGGTAAGAAGGCCGAGATATATCCTGAAATCGAGCGTCTTGACGAGCCCCCCCTGTGTTTCAGGCTGGCCTGTGTAGTCCGAAACCTGGGTTAAGCACGAAGCCATGCTTCCCAGGATCTCTTTCAGCTTTGCAAATGTTCCGCCTGTTGAAAAAATCCTGATACCCGGATTTATGCCGACAAGCTCTGGGATAAAGGATTCAAGGCCCTTCTTGTCTGAAACACTGACGAGAATATGCTTTACCTTAATCAAGTCGTCAATCTTTTCAACTATATTAATGCTCATGTTATCTACCTCTTTCCATCGTATTCTTCCAAAAACCGTTTAAAAAATTCTTCCATGAAAGCATGCCGTTCATCCGCAAGCTTTCTCCCTTCGTTTGTCAATATCCTATCCCTGATTTTACAGAGTTTGACCTTGTATTCCCTGAAACCGGTATCTTCCCTGGTATATGGCCTTGTCTCTTCAATCTTTTGTTCAGGATTATGCAGTCTTGCTCCGACCTCGCCCGCAAACAGAAATGCCCGCGCAACCCCGACTGCTCCTATCGCATCAAGCTTATCGGCATCGAACAGCACTTTCGCTTCGGGAGTCTCAGGCCTGCATTTTCCTCTGAAGCGGTGAGCCTTTATGCAGTGGATAATGTTTGTCTTTTGTTCTTCGGAAAGAGAGAGTTTCTCAACTATCGGCCAGGCCATCTCAGCGCCTCTTTCAGCGTGGCAAACCGCCCCTAATGTCGAATCCTGGCCGGCCCTTCCTATATCATGCAGATAAGCCGCGATTCGCAACACATCCATGTCCGCCTTCTCTGCCGGACCTATGCGCTCACACAGGTCGAAAACCCTTAAGGTGTGTTCCCAGTCGTGACTTCCCCTTGCTCCGTCAAAAAGCTTTTCAGCTTGCTCTTTTACAAAATCAAGCATAGTCATATAATATGTGGTTTATGGTCTTTGGTTAGTTGTCTGGATTCCCGCTTTCGCGGGAATGACAAAATAAATATTTTGTGGTTCGCTTTGTGCCTCTGTGCCTTTGCCCCTTTATTTTTCTGGCCCCTGACCACTGATTTCTGATCCCTTACCTTCGCTGTGCAATGTCCGATATTCGATATTCGATATTCGATTTTTATCCCTTCTTCTTCCCTGTCATGTATTCAATTTCAACTTTAATGGCCACGGTTCTTTCAAGCTTTTTTACATCGTATTCGAACGACCCGGCAGAATAATGAGCCATTATAACATCAAGCGCAGCTTTCATTGACTCAATATCTTCGACGACAAATGCATGCCCGAATCCTATGACACTTTTATACTTCATCCCCCAGTCGCAGGCTTTTTCGGATTTAACAACCTCATGGTCCGTATCCATTTCAAAGCAGACTTTATTGTTCTTCCTTAAAATATCAAGTTTTTTTCCCTCTTTTGCCGAATGAAAAAAAAGGAATCCATCCCTGTAGCCGAATGATAGGGGCACTACATACGGCCCACTTTCATCTGCCATCCCGAGTCGGCATACAAGCGCCTTTTTAATTATGGCATCTATTTCTTCTCTTGATTTAATTTCTCTGTCTTTTCTTCTCATATATCAAACCTTTCTCTATATCTTTCTAAAATACCTACCCCAGACTCATGAGCGATTCCCAGCATTCAAATTCAGTTGAAACAGGAAGCCCTCTTTCTTTTAAAATGGATATCATTTTTGAATCATTAAACCGTAAATAGGGATTGACCTTCAGCTCATCTTCAAGATTTGAGAAGACATGCTCCGGATTATATTTTTTCAGAAAGGTATCGATATCCCCGTTTTCGGGTTCAATAAGCCTTGCAAAAGACATGGAATACTCAACATAATCATGCCCCGCATATATGATGGTCTCCTTCGGAAAAGAGATGAGTTTTTTTATCGAATTATAAAATGCCGAGAGATCTCCTGAAAAACAGTTCCCGACTGTGCCGTTGAACAATGTATCACCGGTTACAAGAAAGCTGCCGGCATGAAAAGTCACGGAATCATTCGTATGCCCCGGGGTATGGTATATGTCGATTTTTTCGCCATCAAGTCCTATAAATCCTTTAGCAGGAAGAGAGTTATGGTCAAGGTATAAAGCGCCCGATCTGTCGAGAAGTGATTTTAAACCCAGGGTATGGTCGGGATGCGAGTGGGTGTTGGTAACAAATTCGATCTTCAGGCCGTTATACCCTGCAAATGAAATTATCTGGTCAACCGCGCCTCCGTCTATGGCAATGGCGGATTTTTTCGAATAAAGCAGATAGCCGAGATTGTCGGATGAATAACGGAATTGTTTAATATTCAAAGCTTTGGTCTTTGGTCTCTGGTTTATGGTTTATAGTTGATGGTTCGATATTCGATGTCCGATATCCGATATTCGCCTCACGCCTTTCGGCTTTTCACACTTGAACTCTTGACTCCTCGACCCCTTTGCCCCTTTCCCTGCTGCCTATTGCCTGTTCACTTTTCACTGTTCACTATTTCAGTTTTCGGGATTTCGCATTTCGCTTTGCGCCTTTGTGTCTCTGTGCCTTTGACCCTTTCTTTTCACTATTCACCGCTTCAATTACTCCGGCAGCTATAAGGGGAAGCATGACTTCATGATGACCTGTAAGGTTTATCCCTTTTCCTCCCTTTGCGGTCGGCCTGCCGACAACATTCGTCATCGGACGGTATTGCCTGATAAAATCCATGTTGACTGCCGTAAAGGTGTCGATATCATGACCAAGGTTTCGGGCAAGAGTCGTTGCTTTCAGAAAAACTTCCGGGAGTATGACTGAAGATCCGATGTTAAGGTAAACCCCTTCACTAAGGGTTGAAACTACCGAGGCGAAAGTCAGAAAATCCCTGTATGTCGCAGCTCCCGCGGCTCCTGCATCAAAACCGGGGTGCATGTGGATTATATCCGTGCCTATCGCGACATGAACCGTGATGGGAACACCGAGCGCGGCGCCTGCCGCAAGAATGCTTCTATCCACGAAAGGAAAATCCTTTTCGGCAATCTCTTTTCCGACCGC
>Ga0209287_10001772_pt1 | contig 10396 bp, 10 predicted proteins | sample PPLLak3cmMay2015_2_FD_187255 | JGI IMG/M metagenome (GOLD analysis project Ga0209287, IMG submission 187255) | Freshwater sediment microbial communities from Prairie Pothole Lake near Jamestown, North Dakota, USA - PPLs Lake P8 Core (1) Depth... | ecosystem: Environmental > Aquatic > Freshwater... | reverse complement strand
TTTAGGCTATATATTTACCGGTGTCAATACTTTTTATCATGTCGTTAGTCTTTATCAAGTGATGGGTTGTATTTGCCTGCTGCCTACTTAATAATTCCCGCAAACATTGACCGGGAATGGCCCGGGACGGAGCGCAGCATGGTTTCGAGGGAGAAAATGCGGCTGGATGTGAAGTGGGCGACGCGCCAGCGCCTGCAGTACATCGAGGTCATGGCGTTCTATGGCGGATTGGTGACGCGCAGCGACGTCGCCCGGGCATTCGGCATGTCGGACCCGGCAGCGACCAAGGACCTCAAGCTCTACAGCGATCTTGCCCCCGGCAACCTGCAATACAACCACGCGGTGTTCGGCTTCGTGCCGGGCGAGGCCTTCGCGCCCGCCTTCGCTGACCTGAGTCCGGCGGTCGTTCTGCCGGTGATCGCCGCCAATCTGGCGGTCGCCGGCGGACCGTACGGGGGCGAATTGATCTACGGCCTGCCCATGGCCTCCCTGCCGTTCCCGGCCCGCCTGCCCCCTGCGCAGGTGTTGGCGCAGATCACCCGGGCGATCCGCGGCCGCAGGAAGCTCGTTGTGAGTTACCGTTCCCTTTCAGACCGAGACAGCCAGGAGGCACGAATCATCGAGCCCCATACTCTGGTCGATATCGGCCTGCGCTGGCACGTGCGCGCCTACAGCGAGGACACCTGCGACTTTCGTGACTTCGTGCTGTCGCGTTTCGTTGCGGCCGAGTGCCTGAACGATCCGGCCGAATCGAACGAACAGTACGACGATGACTGGGTGGAGACGGTGAACCTCCTGCTCGCCCCGCACGCCGGGCTCGACTCGGCCAAGCGCCAGAGCCTGCTGCTGGACTACGCCGCCAGCGGCGAGGTGATCGAGATCAGCGTGAGGCGGGCGTTGCTCGGCTACATGCTGCAGCGTCTGAGGGTCGACACGACGGCCGACCACTCGATGAACCCGAGCGCCTACCAGTTGATGCTGTTGAACCGCGACGAGATCGAGCCGTTCGCGGCGTGGGCGTTTCGATAAGGGAAAGAATTGTGGGAGGGCCGCCTCGGCCCGAAACGAAACGCTGCAAACCGACCACCACATTCAGGCCGAGCGGCCCGCACCAAGGTGCCCTTACGCTTCGAACCGCGCGCTGCGCCGCCGCGTGACGAAATCGATCAGGTTGCGATAAAACGGGGCGGGCAGGAGGCTGGCGAGGAGGTGCTTGAGGTCGCCGGCTTTCCAGTCGGACTTGCGGAAGGCGCGGCGGAACAGGCGGCGGGCGGAGTCGGTGTCGTTGCGCCAGTGGCAGCGGTAGGCTTCGCGCAGCAGAGGGGCGTAGATCAGTTCGTTGAGGCGGGCGGGGGTGAAGCGGGCGACGAGGTCAGGGTGATGCAGGGCGAAGTCGCGGCGCACGGCAACGGCATCGAACACCTGCTTCCAGCGCGGGATGTGTGACCGGCCGCGCGGATAGCGGCGATAGTAAGCGAGCACTTCGGGAACCCGCACCAGCCTCGGCTGGCGCGCCAGCATGCGCAGCCACAGGTCGTAGTCCATGGCGGTCGGCGCACGCTCGGAAAACCCGCGCATCTCGTCGATCAGGGGTCGGCGCACCAGCACGCTGTTGATCGGCCACGGGCAGTGGTCGAGGAAGTGGGCCACCGCCTCGGCGGCGTCGAGCACCGGCGGGATCTTCGGGTTGGGGTCGGTGGCGGCGACGCCGATGTTCTGCCAGCCGCAATAGGCGATGTCGGCGGGGACGGCGTCGAGCGCCTCGTGCATCAGGCGCAGGGCGTCGGGGTGCCAGGTGTCGTCGGCATCGAGGAAGGCGATGTAGTTGCCGCGGGCGTGCGATAGCGCCAGGTTTCGCGCGGCGTAGGGACCGGCGCGATTCTGATAGACGAGGGTGATGCGATCGGGGTTTTCAGAAGCCAGGTGCTGCAGGATTTCCGAGGAGCCGTCGATCGAGCCGTCGTCGACGATGATCAGTTCGACCTGCGGATAGCTTTGGCCAAGCACGCTGGCGATCGCTTCCTCTACATGCGGCGCAGCGTTGTAGCAGGGCATGACGACGGAGATCAGCGTGGGGTCGAAGTTGTCCATGGGTGGATTATCGGTTGACTCGGGTGGTATTCAAAGCGTCCCGGCGTGTTACCGGTTATTCGCTGGCCGCCATTGGTTACAATCAGCCATCACGCTCAACCACCGTTTACCCATGCAAACCCTCACCGTCGACCTCGGCGATCGCTCCTATCCGATACATATCGGCCCCGGCCTGCTGTCGCAATCCGGACTGATCGCCCCGCACCTGCTGCAGAAGCGCGTGATGGTGGTGACCAACACCACGGTGGCGCCGCTCTATCTGGCGCAGCTAACGGCGACGCTGGAGTCTGCCGGGGTGAAAGTGGCCAAGGTGGTGTTGCCGGACGGCGAAGCCTACAAGAACTGGGAGACGCTGAACCTGATTTTCGACGCGTTGCTGACCGACCGCGCTGAGCGCAAGACCACGTTGATCGCTTTGGGCGGCGGCGTGATTGGCGACATGACCGGCTTCGCCGCGGCGTGCTACCAGCGCGGCGTGCCCTTCGTGCAGATCCCGACCACGCTGCTGTCGCAGGTCGATTCGTCGGTGGGTGGCAAGACCGGCATCAATCATCCGCTCGGCAAGAACATGATCGGCGCGTTCTACCAGCCGAAGGTGGTGCTGGCCGACACCGACACGCTGAAGACGTTGCCCGCGCGCGAACTGTCGGCGGGGCTGGCCGAGGTGATCAAGTACGGCCTGATCTGGGACGCCGAATTCCTCGCTTGGCTGGAAGCCAACATGGCCAAGCTGCGCGCGCTCGACGCCGCGGCAATCGCGCATGCGATTTATCGTTCGTGCGAGATCAAGGCGCAGGTGGTGGCGCAGGACGAGCGCGAGGGCGGCATCCGCGCCATCCTCAACCTCGGCCACACTTTCGGCCACGCGATCGAGAGCGGCATGGGCTACGGCAACTGGCTGCACGGCGAGGCGGTGGCGGCAGGCATGGTGATGGCAGCACAGACCTCGCAGCGCATGGGCTGGATATCCGAAGCCGATGTGGCACGCAGCCGCGCCCTGATCCGCGCCGCCGGGCTGCCGGACGTGGCGCCCGACCTTGGCGTCGACACTTGGCTGGAATACATGGGCCACGACAAGAAGGTCGAGGGCGGCAAGATGCGCTTCGTGCTGCTGAAAACGCTGGGCGAGGCGGTGATCACCGGCGACGTGCCGAGGGATGTGCTGGCTGCCGTGCTGACTTCGCCGCGCTGAAGGATTGATGATGGAATCGCTCGCACCACAAGGGTACTCCGATCCACTACGCGCCGAAGCGCGTGTGGAGTCGTATGCTCCGTACGCCGCCCATTCCGCTCAGTCCCGCGGTCGTGTACACCCCGAGCCGCTGGCCGCGCCGCGCTCGGAATTCCAGCGCGACCGCGACCGCATCATCCATTCCACCGCGTTTCGCCGGCTGGAATACAAGACCCAGGTGTTCGTCAACCACGAGGGCGACCTGTTCCGCACGCGCCTGACCCACAGCCTGGAAGTGGCGCAGATCGGCCGCACCATCGCGCGCATCCTCGGCCTCAACGAGGACCTGGTCGAGGCGGTGGCGCTGGCGCACGATCTCGGCCACACACCCTTCGGCCATGCCGGCCAGGACGCGCTGAACGAATGCATGCGCGAGCACGGCGGCTTCGAGCACAACCTGCAGTCGTTGCGCGTGGTCGACAAGCTGGAGGAACGCTACGCAGAATTCGACGGACTGAACCTGACCTTCGAGGCGCGCGAGGGGATCCTTAAGCACTGTTCCTTGACCAACGCGGAGAAACTCGGCGAGCTGGGTGCGCGTTTCATCAACAAGCAGCAGCCTTCGCTCGAGGCGCAGGTGGCCAATCTCGCCGACGAGATCGCCTACAACAACCACGACGTCGACGACGGCCTGCGTTCCGGGCTGATCACGCTGGAGCAGTTGATGGGTGTGCAGATCTTCGCACGTCATCTGGCCGAGGTTCGGGCGAAATATCCGTCGCTGCAGGGCCGCCGCGAGATCACCGAAACCGTGCGCCGCATCATCAATACCCTGATCCTCGACCTCGTCGACACCACGCGCCGCAACATCGAGAACAGCGGCGTGGCAAACCTCGACGAAGTCCGTGGCGCACCGCCGCTGGTCGCCTTCAGCCCGGCGCTGCTCGACGAGCACCGCGAACTCAAGCGCTTCCTGCATCGCCATCTGTACCGCCATTACAAGGTCGCGCGCATGAGTGCCAAGGCCGGCCGCATCGTCAGCGACCTGTTCACTGCCTTCATCGGCGATGCCCGCCTGCTGCCGCCCGAACACCAGGCTCGCGAGTCGCTCGAGGGCGCGCGCGCGGTGGCCGACTACATTGCCGGCATGACCGACCGCTACGCCATGCGCGAGCATCGGCGGATTTATGCGGTGGAGGAGATTCTCGGCTGAGGCGTCGGCGACTGCATGCCGGGATTGGGGTGGTGGGAGCGGCGCCTCGCCGCGCTAAGGCCGGCGGCATATCGAAGGCCAACGCCATAGCCAGCTCAGCAATCGCCCCGAGCACCCTGGCCGGGCATAAAGGCGGGGGAGCGAGGTTGTTGCCGCTTCAGTGGCTTACAACCACGGCCTCCCCCTCGCGGGGACAACCACGGCCTACCCTTTGCGGGTGCTGCCACGAAAATCACGCCTTTGTACGCCAGTGCCTCATTTGGCTCAGGCCGGAAACCAGCTGATTAAAAAGATACCGGCCTGCGCGGGTATGACGAAAAGGCTCAGACCACTTCGCCGTGCGGCAGCGTCCGCGCCACCACCCAGGCTTCCACTTCCGTTGCACCTGCATGCTTCAGCGTCTTCGCCAGTTCGTCGAGGCTGGTGCCGGTGGTCATGACGTCGTCGAGCAGGGCGACGCGCTTGTCGGCGACATCGCCGTTGCAGGTGAAGGCGCCGCGCACGTTGTGGCGGCGTGCGTCGTAGGCCAGCGCGACTTGCGGCGGGGTGTCGCGGATGCGTTGGCAGAGGTTGGTGGTGAGCGGCAGACCGAAGTGTCTGGCGACATAGCGGCCGATTTCGCTGGCATGATTGAAGCCGCGCTCTCGTATGCGCGACGGGTGCAGCGGCATCGGGATCAGCAGGTCGGGGCGCGGTGCTGATTCGACATGGTGGGCGAGCAGGTCGCCGAGCACCGGCGCGGCGGCAAGGCGTCCGTTGTACTTCAGGCGCTGGATCAACTGGTCGACGGGGAAACGGTAGCTGAGGGCTGAGCGGGTGCGGTCGAAGGCCGGAGGACGCTTGAGACAGGCGCCACAGAGGTGGCCGTCGGCAGTTGGAAGCGCGCATTGCGGACATTGAGCCATGCGGTGCCAGGGAAGGTCATCGGTACAGCCGCTGCAAAGGCGATCGCTGCCGGCGTTGCCACCGCAGAGCAGGCAGGTGCGCGGGATACGCCGCTTCAGGAATCTGAGCGCCATCTGCCGCATGAATGGAGACTTGGCGAAGCCGGAAAGATGTCCGGCGGCAGCACGAACCGGGACAGGGCTTTTTCCGCCAGGAGCTGCGCAAAAAACAATCGGATGTTCAAAATCGCGCCCCTGTTAATTTGACAGCAGGCCGGCCCGAACCGGACAATCCGCCCCCATGAAAGCCAAACGCGTCATCACCGCCGGTTCGTCACGCTTTGCCGCGCAGTTGTTCAACATTATCACGGTGGCGGTGCTGATGATTTCGCTGACCGCGCTGCTGCTTGGCAAGCTGCTCGCCAGCCACAAGATCGGTTTCCTGCCTTTTGTGCTGTCGTTGCCGCCGGTGATGATCTGGCTGGCGGCGTCGATATTCGTCTATGCCAGCATCGCCCACCACCCCAACCCGCGCACTACCCATTACAACAAGTGGGCAGGCTACCGCTTTTACGGTGTGATGGGCAGTCTGGTGGTGATCGGCCAGCCGATCTACGGCCTGCTCGGCGGCTGGCAGGGTCTGATGCTGGTGATGGGCATCGCGGTGGCGATCATCGTTCCGTGGGCGATCGTCGATATCGTCAAGGCCGCACGCGAACCGTGGCAGGACATGACGATCGATGTTGCGGTGTACGAGTAACGCGGACCGATGCCGCACGGCCAGCCAAGGCTGCGTGACTAGCCAGACGTGCTTTTTTAGGAGCGCCGCCCCCGGCGCGATGTCGTGCTTGTGGTGTATGTGACGTGAAAAAGGTGAAAGTTTATGAGTGAGCAAGCGACGATGGTCAAGACATCCCCCCTCACCCCAACCCTCTCCCGCGAGGGGAGAGGGAGCGAACGTGGGCAGCGCCCGCCCAAGACGGTTCATAACATCGAGGCCTTGTTTGCGCTGCCGTTCGCCGACCTGATGTTCCGCGCGCAGACGGTGCACCGCGAGCATTTCGACCCCAACAAGGTGCAGCTCTCCACCCTGCTATCGATCAAAACCGGCGGCTGTTCCGAGGATTGCGGCTACTGCCCGCAGTCGGCGCGCTACGACGCCGGCGTAGAAAACCAGGGTCTGCTCGATATCGACGATGTGCTCAAGGCTGCCCGTGCCGCCAAGGCCGCCGGTGCCTCGCGCTTCTGCATGGGTGCCGCCTGGCGCGGGCCGAAGCAGCGTGACCTCGAGCCGGTGCTCGACATGGTGCGCGAGGTGAAGGCACTGGGGCTGGAAACCTGCGCCACGCTGGGCATGCTGAAGGACGGCCAGGCCGAGCAGTTGAAGCAGGCCGGGCTCGACTACTACAACCACAACCTCGACACCGCGCCCGAGTTCTACGGCGACATCATCACCACCCGCGAATACCAGGATCGACTCGATACCCTCGAAAGAGTCCGCCACGCCGACCTGCACGTGTGTTGCGGCGGCATCGTCGGCATGGGCGAATCGCGCACCCAGCGCGCGGGCCTCATTGCCCAGCTGGCATCGCTCGATCCGCAGCCGGAGTCGGTGCCGATCAACCTGCTGGTGCGGGTCGAGGGCACGCCGCTGGCCGGCATCGAGGCGCTCGATCCGCTGGAGTTCGTGCGCACCATCGCGGTGGCGCGCATCTGCATGCCGCAGAGCTTCGTGCGGCTGTCGGCAGGCCGCCAGCAGATGAGCGACGCGGTGCAGGCCTTGTGCTTCCTTGCCGGTGCCAACTCGATCTTCTACGGCGAGAAGCTGCTCACCACCGGCAACCCGGAATGGGAGCGCGACCAGCGGCTGTTCGACAGCCTCGGCCTGACGCCCTTGTGAGCTTCGCCGGGACATGACTTTCGCGGCGCTGAGCCGTCTGCAGCAGGGGCTGGCTGAGCTCAAGGCCGATCACCTCGAACGGCGGCGCCGGCTGCTCGATGGCGCGCAGGGTGCGCATGTCACGATCGACGGCCACCGCGTCATCTCCTTCTGCAGCAACGACTATCTGGGCCTCGCCGCCGATCCGGCGCTGCTGGCCGCCGCGCATGTCGCGCTCGACGTCTGCGGCGTCGGCGCCGGTGCCGCGCATCTCATCACCGGCCATCACCGCTATCACGAAGACTTCGAGCGTGCGTTCGCGCGCTTCGTCGGCAAGCCGGCGGTGCTGCTGTTTTCCACCGGCTACCTGGCGAACCTCGGCGTGCTGACCGCACTGCTGACCAAGAAGGGCGAAGTCTTCGCAGACAAGCTCAACCACGCTTCGCTGGTCGACGCCGCGCAGTTGTCGGGCGCGACTTTTACCCGCTATCGCCACGTCGATCTCGCGCAGTTGGAAGGCCAACTGGCAGCTAGTACAGCGCGCGACAAGCTGATCGTCTCCGACCTCGTGTTCAGCATGGATGGCGACATCGCGCCGGTCGACGCCCTGCTCGATCTCGCCGAGCGTTACGACGCCTGGCTGTATCTCGACGACGCGCACGGCTTTGGCGTGCTGGGCGATGGCCGGGGCGGAATGACCGAGCGAGCGCGCGCCAGCGAGCGCGTGATCTATCTCGCCACGCTGGGCAAGGCGGCCGGCGTGGCGGGCGCAGCGGTGGCGGCACTCCCGGACGTGATCGACTGGCTGGTGCAGAAGGCCCGACCCTACATATACACCACCGCTGCACCGCCGCTGCTGGCCGCCTGCCTGCTGGAAAGCCTACGCCAGATCGAGGCGGGTGAAGCGCGGCGTGAGCGTCTGCGTCAGCATATCGAGGCTTTGCGCGAGGGACTGGCAGGGCTGGAGCACGGCACGCTGATGGATTCCGACACGCCGATCCAGCCGCTGCTGATCGGCGCCAATGCCGACGCAATGCGTTTGTCAGGTGCGCTGCTGCAGCGCGGCCTGCTGGTGCCGGCGATCCGCACGCCGACGGTGCCGGCCAACACCGCGCGGCTGCGCATCACCTTGTCGGCCGCGCACAGTTCGGATGATGTCGCGAAGCTGATAGAGGCGCTGCATGCCATCGCCTAGCCCCGTCCTCGCGTTGGTCCACGGCTGGGGCATGAACGCCCGCGTCTTCGACACGCTGGCGGAGTTGCTGACCGACAACTTCGAGGTGCGCGCGCTCGATCTGCCGGGTCACGGTGGGCGCGAGCCGGTAATGAACAACACGTTGCAATCCTGGGCCGACGACCTCGCCCAGCAGCTGCCGGACGGCGCCACGCTGCTCGGCTGGTCGCTCGGCGCGCAGGTAGCGATGCGCGCCGCGCTCGATCATCCAGACAGGATTTCCCGACTGATCCTGCTGGCGGCGACGCCGAGATTCGTCGCCACCGACGACTGGCTCCATGCCATGGCGACGCAAGACCTGAACGGATTCGCTGCCACTTTGCTGGCCGATACCCAGGCGACGTTGCTGCGTTTTCTCACGCTGCAGACACGCGGCATGGAAGGGCAGAAAACGATGCTGCAGCAGCTGCGGAAGACGATGCTGGCGGCGCCGCAGCCGCAACAAGATGCACTGTCCGCCGGGCTGGAGATGCTGCTCACGACCGATCTGCGTGAAGCGGTGAAGCAGTTGCGCCAGCCAGCCCTGGTTCTGCACGGCGCGCTCGATACGTTGTCCGCGCCGGCCGCAGGTGCATGGCTGGCCGCTGCGCTGCCGGATGCCCGCCATGTCGAACTGCCGCGCGCCGCGCACGCGCCGCACTTGTCGCACGCCGCTGAGGTGGCGGCCGAAATCAGGAGCTTCGTCCATGGCTGACGAACGCGAAGGCATGTCTTCTCCGCTCAAGGTCGAGGAGGCGAGCGTGATGCCCCAACCGATTAATTTACTTGACCGCGACGAAGTCCGGCGTGCCTTCGATCATGCCGCCGCCACCTACGATGCCCACGCGGTTTTGCAGCGCGAGGTCTGCGACCGCCTGCTCGAGCGACTCGACTACATGACGCTGCAGCCGCAGCGCGTGCTCGACGTCGGCACCGGCACCGGCTACGGCTGCGAACGACTGCGCGAACGCTACGCAGAGGCGGAACTGTGTGCGCTCGATATCGCGCCGGCGATGCTGGCGGCGACGCGCGCGCGCTTTCCGCGTGAAGGCTGGGCGCAGCGGGCGCTGTCGCTGTTCGGCCCGCGGTCAGCGTCGCCGCTGAATCTGGTGTGCGCCGACATGGAGCGTCTGCCGCTTACCGCCAGCAGCATGAACCTGGTCTGGTCGAGTCTGGCGCTGCAGTGGGCGGTCGACCTGGAGGCGACCCTGCGAGGATTCCACCACGTGCTGGCGCCGGGTGGATTGCTGATGTTCGCCACCTTCGGCCCAGACACGCTGAAGGAACTGCGCAGTGCTTTCGCCGAGATTGACGACGCGCCGCACGTCAACCGCTTCACCGATTTGCATGACATCGGCGACATGCTGATCAACGCCGGCTTCTCCAGCCCGGTGATGGAAATGGAAATGCTGACCCTGACCTACGCCGACCTCAAGGCGCTGATGTGCGACCTCAAGGGCATCGGCGCACACAATGCCGCTGCGACCCGCCGCCGCGGTCTGCTCGGCAAGTCGGCCTGGGCGAAACTGGAACAGGCCTACGAGCAGTATCGCCAGCATGGTCGCCTGCCGGCGACCTTCGAAGTGATCTACGGCCATGCCTGGGTCGGCGACAAGACCCGGCGTGAAGACGGCCGCCAAGTGATCCAGTTCAACATCGGTGAGCGTCGCCGCAAGCTCGGTCTGGCATGACGGGCGTGTTCGTCACCGGTACCGATACCGGCATCGGCAAGACCCGTGTCAGCGTGGCGCTGATCCACGCACTGCGCGCGCAGGGATTGCGCGTGGCGGCGATGAAGCCGGTGGCGGCCGGAACCGAGCTGCGCGAAGGCGTGATGATCAACGAAGATGTCGCGGCGCTGACGGCGGCGGCCAACGTCGACGCCGACCCCAAGTGTGTCAATCCCTATCTGTTCCCGCCGCCGATCGCGCCGCATATCGCCGCT
>Ga0209287_10001768_pt1 | contig 10400 bp, 7 predicted proteins | sample PPLLak3cmMay2015_2_FD_187255 | JGI IMG/M metagenome (GOLD analysis project Ga0209287, IMG submission 187255) | Freshwater sediment microbial communities from Prairie Pothole Lake near Jamestown, North Dakota, USA - PPLs Lake P8 Core (1) Depth... | ecosystem: Environmental > Aquatic > Freshwater... | reverse complement strand
CAAATTATCTACGCTCGCCGCGTATATAATTTTCCTACAGTATCTAATCTGTAAAGCTATCAATTTATTAAACTACTTTTCAAATCAATCGATTACGATTACGAGCACGAGCAGGAGCACGATTTAAATGCTGATTTTAGGTTTAATATGACTGAAAGATATGTATACCTCACCTTAAAACCTGTCTGATAGTATCCGTAAAATATGAAACTATTCTTTTCAGGGATATTCCGTGCTGACACCCTTATAAAATATTCCCCATCCATATCCCAAATCTTAAATCTTAAATCTTAAATCTTAAATCCTAAATCTTAAATCGTACATACCCTGCTCATCTTCAAATTCCAGTCATGCATGACCGGCTGAAAACCGAGCGCCAGAAGGTCGCGTTTCATTTCATCGACACTCCGGTGGTCAGCGATGTCAAACTGCGTTGTTGAAGGCATGTCACTGTGCCCGCCCACTGCCGTAGAAACGCCCGCGGATACTTTCGTGACGCCCAGCGGCAGGATACCGTCGCGTATATGCGCGTGCTCTCTGGTCGTCATGGTTATGCCGAGGGTGGGGAACAGCAACCTGAATGCGGTCACTATCTGCACGAGCTGTCTGTCGGAAACGGTGAAAAGCGGTTTGAAGTTATCAACCAGGGGGCAGATGCGGGGAAACGACAGACCAACTTCTACACCAGGATATGTTTTTTGTAAATACCGGGCATGAAGCGCAAGATGCAGAGCCTCCCGCCTGAAATCATCCAATCCGAGAAGCGCGCCTATGGTTACCGCCCGTATGTTCTGCGTGCAGGCCCGGTCCGGAGTCTCCAGCCGGTAGAAATAATCCATCTTCGGGCCGCTCTGATGATAATCCGCATACAATTTCTGATTATAGGTTTCCTGATATATGGTAAGCGAATCTATCGAGCCGAGGGCGATAAGTTCCCGGTATTCATCTTCGCTCATAGGGTACATCTCAATGGCAACCGACGAGAAATGGTCCGCAATGATCCGCAGGCTCTGCCTGATATAATCGAACGTCGCGATCTGCGGAGCTTCGCCGGTGAGTACCAGAATGTGGCGTATCCCGCTGCCGGCTATGGTGCGGCACTCCCTCTTTACAGCATCCGCATCAAGCTGCTGACGGTTAATCGCCAGATTATGCGCAAACGAACAATAGGTACATCTGTTTGTGCAATAGTTGGAAATATAGAGCGGCGTGAACACCACAACAGCATTGCCAAAATGTTTGCGGGTGAGAGCAGCGGCTTTTGCAGCAATGGGCTCGAGGTAATTCAGCGCGGCGTCAGACAGTAATACCGGTAAATCTTCAATACTCAGCCTCTGCTTGTTCAACACCTGCTCGACGCGGCTGGTATCGGCAGCGGCACACAATTCCAGCACCGGATAATCCCGGTATGACTCTATAATTTCCGCAAACGACATAGCACCCTTTTTATGTGTCGAGAAATCCGGTGAGGGGCGACGATGCCTGGGCATGTTTCGACTCGCTGCCCGGACCTGCCAGATACGCAGCACGCCCCGCCCTTACCGCAAGTTTAAACGCCTCGGCCATGCGCACCGGGTCCTTGCTTGTAGCAATAGCCGTGTTCAGAAGAATCGCATCAACACCGATCTCCATTGCATGTGCAGCATGAGACGGCCTTCCAATACCCGCGTCAACAATAACCGGCAGGTGTATCTCTTCGACCAGAATCTCGATCAGCTCCAGTGTGCGCAACCCCCGGTTCGTGCCTATGGGCGCCCCCAGCGGCATGATTGCAGCGGCGCCCGCATCAACCAGACGCCGGGCGATTGAAAGGTCGGGCGTCATATACGGGAAAACGACAAACCCCTCTTTTGCCAGTATTTCCGTTGCTTTTACGGTTTCCAGCGCATCGGGCAGCAGATATTTCAGGTCGTTGATCACCTCTATTTTTACCCAGTTCCCGCACCCGATCTCCCTGCCAAGCCGGGCAATCCTGGCCGCCTCCTCCGCAGTCCGTGCGCCCGACGTATTCGGCAGGAGCGTCTTACCTTCAGGAATATGCCGGAGAAAAGAGTCCTCCTTTTTATCAAAATCAACGCGCCGCACCGCCACGGTGATAATATCGCACTCCGCAGCAGCCAGAATATCGCGAATCATCCGGTCATCCGCATATTTCCCCGATCCGGTTATCAGCCGGGAACGGACCTCTTTCCCCGCAATAACGAGCGTATCTTCCGCCATGAAATTTTCTCCACGCTTCTGTTTGGTTTTTCTATAAAATATGTTTTATTAATGAGGTTTTAAAGGTTTAATTACCAACAAAAGCTTCTGCACGTTGGCGAAGGTTTTTTCACGGGCAACTATTTCAGCGCCCTTTTTAGTTTTGTGGTCGCAATGAGAGGGGCGGCAAGCGAATCCGTCGGCTAAATTTCTGCTTGGCATTGAAGGCAAACTATAGTTGGTTCATTCATTTATTGCTCCCCGCAAGATTATTATTTATAGAACTGGTGCGTCACTCCGGTTTCGGCTGCTGGTCCTTTCCGATCCGGGGGTGTTCGGGTTTTTGTTTTTTATCGGGCATTGCAGACACACTTCAGGATCGTTGATCGATGCGCCAGATTTTCGTTGCCTGGTTGGCCATCCATTTCTGGCGATTTGCTATTCTTGCCGCGTTCCATTCGGCATTCTCTTGCGCTAATTTTATTGTAATCGCGTAATTTGACGATTGATATAGTATGCGTTTTTGAGCATAATCGCAATTGCCAAGGTCTTTATTCTGGCCAGGTTGAAGCAGGGTCATATTGCCCAGACGGTATACCATATCTTCTATCTCGTTGTCTTCAAACATATCCCAGCCGGTTTGAGGGTTCTCGGGTAATATATGCTCGATAGTAAGTAAATCGCTTTCCGAGTCTATTGGATTCTGCGATTCCCTTTTTTCAAGCTCGCATAAAATATAACGGACGATTCTTTTATTTCTGGTTTGGGTGGTTCGTATGCTTTTATCCATAAAAGAAGCTTTAAATGCCGTGTCATTGGGATATATGGAGGCAAGAGCATTGATTATCTCCCGGATGGTTTTAATCTCATTATGCGCTACTTTATTTGCAATGACATTATAGGTTCTCTCCTGCTCACCAGTGTGCATGTTTCCAATTACATTATAACGAAATGAAATGATAACACAAACACGCAAAAGGTTTTCAAAGTCATTAGGAGATAAAATTCGATATGAGGCGATTAAAAGAGGCAAGGGCTGTTTAACGCTGAACATCCGGAGCGTCTCGGAATAATATTTTTGTTTCTGCGGCCAGTTCGAATTCTCCGGGTGAGTAAGACCAAGAAAGGTATCCATGTCCTGTTCCATCTCGGTCAATAACTTGAACACATGTTCCGGCGAATTAACTATGGTTCTGATTGTCTTGAACAATTCCGTTTGCCTGACAAACGATTTACGGCTATTCCAATGAATGCGCAAAAAATCCGGAAAACTTTCGCTACCCAGGCGGCCTACCATCGATTCCCATCGATTCTCAAGCGATTGTATTTCATGGTCATGACGGCCCTTCTTATGAAGAACCGAAAACAGATAATTCTTGAGCAAATCTGTTGCAGACAATCGTACACCACGCGCATTGAGCGTTTCAAAAACCTTGTAAGCATTCAATTCGTCGGTAACTGTTATGACGGTAAAAAAGAGTTTGTCGCTCATTTCCTCAACAAGTGTGGCAAGCGAAAATCCTTGTTCATTAACTTTTCCAACAAAGTCCGCGACTTTCTTTTCAAACCACTCAAATGCTTTGCGCAAATTATGTTCAGATACTTTAAAGCCACGTTGTGGCAGATGATCCAATAAAGGAACGATGTAGGTTTGGTAATATTGATCGTTGTTCCGGTTTAACGTCAGTTTAGATTTGGAAACGAGAGTAATCGGATCAAGATACCCGATATACGTCTGGCGAATCTGTTCCAGCCTTTTTCTGTTATTGTCCGGATCTACTCCAGTGTTCACAAGCCCGGATAGATTTTTCAATGCGGCTAACACCAATATCGAAAGCGTTGTCAGGCGCTGCTGGCCGTCTATCACATCAAATGTCCTGTCGTTATCGGTTTGCAGAACAAGGTATCCCATATAATGCGCCGGCTCTCCGCCCTTTTTTAGTGTACCGAGGATGTCCATCCATAAGTCTTCCCATTCGTCCTCAGTCCAACTATAGTCACGTTGAAACCGAGGGATGCGGTAGGTCAGACCGTTTCCCATAAGTTTCCTGAATGTGTCGTTTCGAGTGTTAAAATTGGCAGCGGACATTTTGTCTTCCCTTTGTTAATAAATTCCAGAAAATCATTTCTTGCTTAAAAGGAATTCGATTAATGCTCTGGTTTTAATCATAGGTTCAAACAACCATGTCATTTATTAAAATATATTTTTTAAGCATTAATAACAGGTCTTTGTTGATCCAGATCGCTGTTCTATGCAATTTCGACGTTTTTTCCAACATAGGGATCGTTTTGCTGGCATCAGCAAAATGATCCTCAACGGTCTGGCCGCTATTTTTACAAGCAATTTTTGCCTTTTCAATAACCTGCTTAAAATTTTTCCATTGCGTAAAATCCAAACAATATTTGCAAATCACGCGCAAGCCAGTATTCCACCCCGTTTTCTTCATAAGCAGAATCTTCAAAATTTATCAGGAGCTTTGCAACTAATTGTTTTTCCATGACCTGTCTGGACGGGTGGCCTGTGTGAATTCCTGTTTCCAAAACCGTGTGCCTACGTTCCCCCTCTCCGGACAGTGTCTTTTTTTACTTTCATACAACACTAATCCGGCAAAGCTGGAAATTATGGAAATAGTTTTGTATGCTTTGCGGCACTTTAGTCCTTTAACCTTTTAGACAGAACAACAGGATAAGATACTGTACGTCAAATTATACACGCTCGCCGCGCATATAATTTTCCTACAGTATCTAAGCCGTTCTGCCTGTGCGTTAGACAGCAAAACCGGTGTGGTAAAAACATCAGGCATATTTTAAAATACAAAGAAACACTGTCCGAAGGAGGGGGAACAGTGGCACACAGTAGTATTACTATTCACATGAGTTCCATGCAGGCCACCCGTCCGCTCCTAATTTCACTCAATGTACGGCAAGGCAGAAGTGCCCGCTATTACACCCGTTCCCCTGGTCAGCGGGCATTTGGGCGAGTTTTCGAGCCTGCCGTGCCGTTTTGCTTGCTGTACTCGGCCTGGCTTGTGATCCCGCGCGCATTCTTCGCTATTCTTTTTTTATTTATCCATTTTTCAAGGGATTGTGCATCGGCCAAATCCTGAATTCGTCCGGTTGCTCTTTTGTTTTGGATCAAATCTTCTCTCGAAATAACCGAAATATCTGTCCCCTTAACAGTGATGATCATGCGCCTTTTATAACATTCCCTTATATTTATTCCAGCCGCATCTGTAATAATATCGATTTGAACAGGTGAACGTCCCATTCTGAAGAAATTTCCCGGTTTCTTAAAATGTTCCATATCAATCGTAGGTGCATGAAAATCATACAATGCCTTTTTCAGCTTTTTCAGGTTATTCTTATCAACAGCAACAAGAAAATCGATATCCTTTGTTGCACGAGGATATCCATGCAGGCCGACAGCCCATCCGCCAACTAAAAGATAACAAACGTTATTTGCGTTTAGTGTCTGTAGCTGAATTGTCTACGCAATACGAGTAGATAAATTCAAAGCGTAGATAAGTCAGCGTACAGACACTTATGCCGCAAAGCCATACAATACCTATACCTTAATTTCCGGCTTTGCCGGATTAGAAAATCTATAAACTCTTTGAAGTCTTCCGGTAGTGGCCTTAGTGCCATAAAAACACTCCCTCAAATATGTTATTGTCTTCAATTTTTCTTCATAACCAGCTTTTCTTAAATACTCTTTTTCCCTCTTATCATGTTCTTCTGCCGTACCGAAAAATACGACAGTTCTATCCATTCTTTCCTTCATAGTTCTTTCCTTTGTATTGCGCGCGGTCTTTTTTTTCTTCAAGCCAGGCCGAGTATTGTCAACGTTAAGGATTTTATCTGAAGTGCGAGAAAGACGGCACTAAAAAGCACTGAACCATTATTTCATTTCAGATAAAATTCAGTTGAACGAAGCCGTGTTAGACTCTGTAGCTGAATTATCTACGTTTTTTGCGTAGATAATTTAGCGTACAGAGTCTTATCCCAAAGCCGTACAATATGTTACAAAAGTTTCCGGCTTTGCCGGATTAGCAGCACAGTGCGACTTTATTATCCCTCCGGTTTGATCCTGCGGGATAATGCTGCGTAGGAACAGATGGCTTGAGTACAATCCCTCTGTTCAACGCATCATTATATGGGTTTTTTATTGCTGCTTTTCAGGCAAAAATATTCTTTAAATGAATATATATATTCTACGGGCAGGTGACTAATAGAAAAATGAAAATCGGCACTTGTATACGACAGGTAATTCATTGATTTTGTTCTCATTTTTGGCAATACTCCTTCCGGTGCTCCAGTGCTGGGTCTGCAGACACTATGCCGGGCGTATAAGTATCGGTCAGCCGTTGGCCGCCATTGTAGAGACATTTTGGACAGCTTCTACCTCAATAAATAGCATACACGCATTATCATCAGCAAGGCAATCAGCCCTTCGATACCATGAAAATGTTAATTCATGAGCATGACCCGGAACATTCCAATGATGAAGCTTTTTAGTGTCTGTAGCTGAATTATCTACGCAATTAGAGTAGATACATTCAAAGCGTAGATAAGTCAGCGTACAGACTCTTATCCCAAAGCCGTAAAATATCTTACAAAAGCTTCCGGCTTTGCCGGATTGGATACGGTGCGAAAATTATATACGCTTCTTGCGTAGATAATTTGAGCTACAGTATCTTATTCTGCAGTTTGGCATAAAAGGTTAAAGAATTTTAATCCTACGCTACGGTAAAATTTTTCTAAAAAAAGTAGGACTAAAGTCCCAAAGCCGTAAAATACCTTACAAAAACTTCCCCCCATAAAGGGGACGTTGCGGCTTTGCCGGATTTGTGTTTTTATCAGGCATATTTTAAAAAATACAAAGAAACATTGTTCGGGGGAATCCCGCTGAAGCGGGAGTACGCAATATTATTACTATTCACACAAGTTCTATGCAGGCCAACCGTCGCTTACATGAATAAAGGGGATACCCCCTATTTATATATTTACCTCCGGGGTGAACACCGAAGGCTGGCCGTCAAAAATATCCACGACTGCGGAAACCGCATCAAGTTGATATTGTTGTTTGGAGTCAAATTGAATTTTCATAGCTATTTCTTTGCCGCTGTATAGGCTTGGTCTGGTCGGTTCGGAGCGTCCGGGAATCGGAGGACGATAATTCCCTCTTTAACCATTGGTCTGATGTGTTGGTTACGTAAGGCAGTTGCATTTCGGTTTAGCAGTTGAGCCAGTTGTTCCAACGAGAGATATCTATTGGTACATAACTCTTTGATAATATTGCGCATCTCATGGGCATCAATCCGACGACGATGGGCAGATTTAGCTGCCAGAGCAACGACTTCGGGACCAATTGATTGTATGGAGTCCCCGGCCAAATGTATGGAGTCCGTGTTCTTATGTATGGAGTCCCCGGCCAAAATTGGCGCGTTCCGGTCGATATGTATGGAGTTACCTGACAAATGTGCCGAGTCCTTTGTGATTTGTGACGGAATAGGTTGCCCATCTTTTACGACTATATCAAATTGTATGGTGCTATCAGCGGTACGGACAGCGCCATTTTCAGCAAGTGTGTTTTCCTGACCCGATAATCCCTGCGATTTTTTTGGGAGGGGTGGTTTTTGAGGAGTGTTTTGCAGTGTAAGGAATATTTTTAAAAAACTTTTTCCCGAACATAATAATAAACGATACACCAGAGTACCGCTGGTTCAGGGATAGCAGCCTGAATGATTTTATTTGCCCCAAAGAATGGGGAATACTGAATCCCGGGGAAGTAGTTATACATGATGATTTAAACTATGATTCCACCGTATTCCCTGTTCAGTATTGGGGGATAATTAATTATTCAATCTTTCAGGATGAAACTCTTCATTGTATTGAATGCGACTGCTGGAATATAAGCAGCTTAGAAATGAAAAATATGCGGTGGTATACTGAGAAGTTTGGTATTGTGTTTAGATAGTATAACGTGTGCGGTATGCTTGCCCGTAACCATCTATAATATTGTAACTACAAACCCAGTGGTTATTGCAAGCTACCGTTGGTGGCTGTAAATTTAAACCTACCATAGTGTAATGTCTTTCGGCGGCGGCTATTATGTCTTTTTCTTCTGTCTTGAAAACTTGCCCGTCTTATCAGCCGGAGCCATGACGGCGGAGGCTGATTGCTTTATGCCATTATCTTGTCTTTCAATGAACTATAGGAATCTATAACGTCGTATTTAATGTCTTTGTGTCCTAATGCTTCAAAGTGCTTTTTTGCATAGCTGATTTTCTTCTGTTCTATTTCTTTCAATTGTAAAGTTTCCATGCTTCCTTTTGTCTCTGCAATGAAATAGACGTATTTGAATTTGTTCGTATCAAAAACTATTGCCCAGTCCGGATTGTAATTGCCGACAGGCGTGGGTATTTTAAAACCGGAAGGGAGTTTTGCATAAACAAGAACCTCCTCACACTCTAAATCTGTTGCGAAAGTTCGTTCTGTCTTTGAGTCTGTTTTTAGGTAATCGTAGATATGCTTTTTAACTTCGAGGATATTTTCTTTCAAAGAACCCTTGAAGTTGTTGATTGTAAAAATATCATCATCATAGGTTTTATCTGTCTTGGAGTAGGTGATATTATTTATCAGTGTGGCGGCCTTCTCGCTGTTTATCAGGTCAGAAACGCCTTTTATAAAACTTTCCGGGTTAACTCTAAAATTAGAGAAAGTGCTTGAACGCAAGCCCTGCAATATTTTGACAATTGATTTTCTGGTCAGATTTGTTTCTTTAGCAATTTCGGCAATTAAGTCATATTTCAAAGAACCAAGCAGTGAATCTGCCTTTTCGGTAATGTTCTTTAATTTCTCCATGCTGCTGCCTGATTTCAGGCTTTCTTCATCAATCTTATCTTTCTGCTCACCATCCGAAATATTTATCGTAACTTTTTTTATCGACAGATTGCTTTCGATTGCTCCTATACTCTTTTTAATGAGTTCTGTGCTGTCAAAATCAACTTCGTAAACGGTTTTTACCTTCAATTTCTTCCACAAATCCTGAAATTCCTTCTTGGCGAAGTTCTCATTGGGCTTGAGTATGGCTTCATTGATATTATTTGCCTTTTCATCATCAGCAGCTTTGTAATTAGCTGTTGTATAAATGCTTTGAACCAATTCTTCCACGCATGTTTGGAAGCCTTCAAGTTTTGCAGGCACTTTGTAAGAATGATTTTCAATAGCTTTGATTAGGTCTTCGGTTATATGGTAGTTTTCGTCAACATACCCTTTCATCTTGAAATCAAATATCAAATCCATTGAAGATTGATTATCGAAAACGAACTTTTCGCCTTTTTCGTTTGTAAGAACTCGATCTACAAGAACATCGTTGGTTAGTTTTACCGGTCGTTCAGAAAGGGATTCAACAATTTCGCGCTGTAAATCACGGGCAAAGCTTTCATAGGATTCACTGGCAATAACGGTCAATTTATTAAAGTCAAAAAACTCGTTTTCCAGAACAGACTCATCCATCCGTTCGCCATGTTCATTTACGCAAATACGCAATCCGCGGCCTATTTCCTGTCTTTTGCTGATATTTGATTGGCTGTGTTTAAGAGTGCAAATCTGGAATACATTTGGGTTGTCCCAACCTTCACGCAGTGCTGAATGAGAAAAGATAAAGCGGGTAGGTTCATTGAAACTCAACAGCTTTTCTTTGTTTTTCATGATTAGATCGTATGCACTCTCATCGTCACTGCCGCCTTCACCTCTTTTCTCGCTTGAATCTACGAATTTTCCCTTTTTATCGATTGAGAAATAACCCTGATGCACTTTGTCTGCGGGATGTTTGGCTAGGTATTGGTTATATTTTTCCTCAAAAATGTTCTGCTCGGCAATTGCATTATTGTATTCCTGCTCAAATATTTCTGCGTATTCACCTTTGAGCTGGTTATTGCTCTTATCATAGATACGGTATTTTGCCACTTCATCAATAAAAAAGAGGGAAAGGACTTTAATGCCTTTGGGAAACATGATTCGTTCTTTTTCGATGTGGGATTTTACTGTTTCCCTAATCTGGATTCTGCGAACATGTTCCTCGTCCACATCGCCAACGGTCTGCCCAACATGAATTTCTATACCGTTAGTGAAACTGACGGTGTTCTTCAGCCCGTTGATTTCTTTAACCGTAAAGCCTTTGTATTCCGGCAACTCAT
>Ga0209287_10001767_pt1 | contig 10401 bp, 11 predicted proteins | sample PPLLak3cmMay2015_2_FD_187255 | JGI IMG/M metagenome (GOLD analysis project Ga0209287, IMG submission 187255) | Freshwater sediment microbial communities from Prairie Pothole Lake near Jamestown, North Dakota, USA - PPLs Lake P8 Core (1) Depth... | ecosystem: Environmental > Aquatic > Freshwater... | reverse complement strand
TCGATGCGTGCTGTTTCGTCATGGAACCTGACCCGGTAGGTGTGGAAGCCAGAGTTCTTCAGGTACTCCTCGCAGCGCTCGATTTGGGCAAGTTTCTCGACCGTTATTTCCGTTCCATAGGGGAAGCGGCTGGCGAGGCAGGCAAAGGGTTGTTTGTCCCACGTGGGCAGACCCAGTTCGCGACTCAGAAGGCGGACTTCTGCCTTTGTCAATTCTGCCTCCAGGAGTGGACTGCGTACGCCCAGTTCTGCCGTTGCCCGGCGCCCGGGGCGGTAGTCGCCTAGGTCGTCGATAGTACTGCCGTCAAGCACGAAGGACAGGCCCAGTTCTTCTGCCTTGGCGAGACACAACTCGAAGAGTTCCTTTTTGCAGTGATAGCAGCGATCGGCAGGATTGTGCGAGAAGCCGGGGATGAGGAGCTCGTTGGAGTTAATGACAATGCGCGAGGCCCCGATCTGTTCGGCGAGCTGTTCGGCTTCGCGGAATTCGGATTGCGGGTAGGTGGGTGAGGTGGCCGTGACGGCCCAGGCCCTGTCTCCCAGCACCTCATGGGCAACCTTGAGCAGGAACGTGGAGTCAACGCCGCCGGAAAAAGCAACCAAGACGGAGCCCATGTCCGCCAGGGACCGGCGGAGAGTTTCGTATTTTTTGTGGAGCAGGTCCATGATTGAGTCCTTCTCAGACCTCACCCCCGGAGCTCGCTCTTCGGGGTAAGGGAAAACAAAACCCTCTCCTTGCGGGAGAGGGTGGTTCGCGTTTTATTCCATTTACAATCAAGATGACACGAGATGCCTTCTGGATCGTAAAATGGTTTTAGTCGAAGATCCCGGTGGAAAGATACCTCTCACCGGTGTCACACATGATGGTTACGACATTCTTTCCCTTGCCGAGTGTTCTGGCAAGCTGGAGAGCTCCAAAGAAGTTGGCGCCTGCGGAAATACCGACGAGAAGCCCCTCCACCTTGGCAATCTGTTGTGCCGCTTCAAAGGCCTCGCTATTGGTCACCCGGATCACTTCGTCGTAGATGCCGGTGTTCAGAACATCCGGTATGAATCCTGCTCCGATGCCCTGAATTTTGTGTGGGCCAGGCTCACCGCCTGACAGAATGGGGGAGTCTGCCGGCTCAACTGCGGCGATCCGGACAGCCGGGTTATGTTTCTTGAGTACTTCGCCAACGCCGGTAAGTGTTCCGCCAGTTCCGACCGCGGCAACAAAGCCATCGATGGACAGTCCTTGCATAGCCTCGATGATCTCGGGCCCGGTTGTCTTGCGATGAACTTCCGGGTTTGCCGGGTTTTTGAACTGCTGTGGCATATGGTAGCCATGTTTTGCGGCCAGTTCCTCCGCCTTCTGCACGGCTCCACGCATTCCCTGGTTGCCGGGAGTAAGGATCAATTCGGCTCCGTAGGCGGCCAGGAGTCTTCTCCGCTCGATGGACATGGTATCGGGCATTGTCAGGATCAGCTTGTAGCCCCGCACGGCACAGACCATGGAAAGGCCGATCCCGGTGTTGCCGCTGGTGGGCTCGATGACCGTTGCTCCCGGCTTGAGAAGTCCGTCCTTTTCTGCTGCGTCGATCATGGCAAGACAGATGCGATCCTTGACACTGCCGCCCGGATTGCTGGATTCCATTTTTACATAAATAGTCGCAGCATTCTTTTCTCCAAGCTTGGTGATCCGGACGAGCGGGGTGTTGCCGATCAGATCGAGGACAGAATCATATTTGTGTGCTGGCATAGCTGTCTCCATTGTCATGCTATTGAAAGGTTGGAGCGGCGCAGCGAATGGCAACTGGCGCTTTGTCTCAGGTCTGTCCTATGACATAAACAATCTGTTCTGGCTCGGGAAACAAGAGAATAAAGTCGCGGAGCCTGATTTCAAATGTAGTAGGTGAAACGGTGGTCCTGCTCCCTTTTCACACCGAGAGACTGGCCGCGCTCGCAGAGTGTTTTCAGGGTCATATCGGAAAAGAGTTCATGGAGTTTTTCGCTGGCTTCCTGCCAGACCGTCTGGGTGACGCAACTGCCGTCAAATGGGCATTCTCCCTTTTTTCTAGGTTTCTTCTTACTGGTGCACTCCACAAGGAGGGTATCCCCTTCCGCGGCTTCCAGAATTTCCCGGACGGTAATCAATTCCGGTTTCCTGGCCAGGATGTAGCCACCCTGCGGCCCTCGCTTGCTCTTGAGTATTCCGGCTTTTTTAAAGCTCTGGAATATTTGCTCCAGATAGCGTGGAGATATTTCCTGTCTTCGCGAAATGTCTTTGATCTGCGAAGGAAGGGTGCCTGAATTATAGGCTATGTCGAACAGTGCCCTCAGGCCGTAGCGGCTTTTTGTCGATAATCTCATGAGCGAACTCCTCTGAAGCATACCCTGTGGCGGATCTGCCGGTAGCAGCCGTTTTGCCGGCAGCATTTTTCATAAATTATTGCAGATACTCTATAATATACACATCAATCTTGTCAAGAACGCAAATATATGGTTCGCATATTCTTCATAGATATGCTGAAGATTCCGGGAGTTGTTCTCCGCATGATTATCTGCTACGATTCGCTGAACACTATGAATAGTTTGGGGAGGAACCAATGAAAAAAAGCATCAAGAAGGGGACGTACCTTTTCCCGACGCCCACGGCAATGGTGTCATGTGCTGCAGGGGACGGGGTGCCGAACATTATCACGATTGCCTGGGTGGGTGTCGTCTGTTCCGAACCACCGATAGTTAGCGTGTCGATCAGGCCGGGCAGGTATTCCCATGGTCTGATAAAGAAATCCGGAGAATTTGTGGTAAATATTCCCCGTGAAGGGCAACTCAGGGAACTTGATTTCTGCGGGATGGCCAGTGGCAGGGAGGTAGACAAGTTCAAGGAGCTCGGGTTAACCCCTGTGCCGGGGAGCGAGGTTGCGGCACCCCTGATACTGGAGTGTCCGGTAAATCTCGAATGCCGCGTCATTGACGTCAAAAGCTTGGGAACCCACGACCTGTTCCTGGGCGAGATCGTGGCAGCTCATATGGACGAGGAGGTTATGAACGAAAAGGGAACCATCGATATCGCAAAGCTGAGTCCCATTGCCTATTGTCCACAGGCTTCCCAATACTGGAGTCTGCGGGAAGCGATCGGAACCTATGGCTTTACCGCTGGAAAGAAATAAGGGTTTCGGCAGGTACTGTGGTTGACAGGATACGCGGAATACCCGCTCCTGCCTACTTTTCACCGCTCTAACAGGGGCTGGGCTGGAACTTCCCCGAAGCCTCTCGTAATCGTTCGCCACCCGAGACACTGATCGGGCAACCTGCCGGCATCAGGCGCTTTCCTTACTGTCGCTGTTGTGCCATGAAGCCGTACGAGAGACTCCGAGAAAGCCCCAGCCCAACGGTGGATAGCACTATTTTGGTGTTTCCGGATGAAAACTAAATAGGAATATCAGAGTTTTCCCGTGTTATCTCAGCATCCTTGACGCAGAAGGCATCTCCATATCTGTTGGTCCAACGGTCGCCTTCCCGGAGCGGGAAGGGGACTTCCCTTTGGCCGAGAAAGACTGTTGTATTCCCCAGATATGCAAACCACTCCAGGTTGCCGTTCATCCATAGCCTGTTTTTCAATTCCATTGAGATATCCTCAGGCCGCCAGTTCCGCGGGTTTCTTATCGCTGTTTGGGTAGCCCCCATTCTCCCGTATCCGGTCTGTTTTGGCAAGAAAATGAACGGCACTGCCTTGAGATAAATACCCGCAGTTGGCACAAGTGGTTTTTGCCGTACCGCTCATGGGGACATTCTCCCGGTTGTTTCCGTCGTCGTATTGCGGTAGAGTAGTGTCCAAATCGAAAATGATGGTTTAGGAAAGGTCTGGATCTCGAGTGGTAAACATTGTCCTTTTGACAAATCAGGAGCGACTGATCAGGCTATTCAGCGATTCCGGTATGCAGAATACCGGAAAAATTCGTGTAGCGAGCGGGATTCACGAAGCACTTTCCGCAATTTCTCCCATGAGGCAGAATCTGATTTTTATTCAGGAACGTCTGGGAGAGATGTCGGGAGAACTCCTTGCCTACCGCATGGATGCGGAACTGAAGGGCAAAAAGGTAAAAATATTTCTGTTCGGTGACCCGGAAGCTATTCCGGTGTCTGGCAGAAAGCCATTCAATGCGGTTCTTGACACAGCTTTGAGCGATAAAGAGCTTAGCGCGGCAATTCTCGAAATCCTTTCCGCACCTGCTGCAGGGACGAGAAAAAAGAAGTTCGCAGCAAAGAACAAGCTGCCGCAAAACGCAAGTGAGAGGAAATCTGTTGTTTCGGGTTCGCCTGATCTTGCGGAGACCATTGAAGATGTGGTTGAAATCCAGGGGGCCTCTTCTTTTCGAGCGGTTGATTTTTCCCCGGGGGAACCGTCCCCAGCCACTGATTTGCCCAAGACTCCTTTTCAGGTGAAACTCGAAAGTGCTCTGGACGATGCAAACGGCGCGCACGTTGTGCCGCGGCGGGAGATGCCCCTTTTGCCAGCGGATCCTTTTGCCGGACCGCTTCGGGTTACCTGGGGCAAACCTTCTCTCCTGGAACTCATCCGCGAGCGCGTTTTCCGGCCGAGGTTTCTCATAATTCTTGGAGCGGTGTTTGCTTGTTGCATGGGACTGATGATTTTTCTCTTTTTCCACCAACAGAAACCGGCCGGGACAGCGGCTGCTCCAGGTTCCCTGTCTTCAAAAGCCGGGGAAGAGAGGAGCGAGTCATCCCGTCCCTTTCAAAATATACCCGGTGCACTTCCCGCATTTCTGCCTCGCCAGGCTGCGGACAGCGACTACGGCAAAGCGAATCCGGGCTGGGAGCGCTACCAGGGTCCCTTGACCGAATTCCGGATTTTCCGGGAAAAAGGGCTGATTCGTGCCATCCAGATTATCGACAGGGGTGGGCAGGGAATCAGCCCCGGCCTGCTTTCCTCCGTCTTGAACGAGATAGCCGGTTCCCGCCAGTATGTGATAGAAACAACGGAGCAAAAAGGGACGTACCTCATTGAAAAGGGCAGCGTTATCAATGGAGACCGGATCATTTTCTACCGCAAGGAGCCGGAGCGGTCTGTGAAGGCTTTTGTCCTCGATCTCAAGTAATCACTGCCGGTTTTCAAAAATAGTTTTTTACCACCCTGTCAGAAACGGAGAATTCATGCCAGCTCGAACAGAACAGCATCCCGGCGTTCCGATTATTTGTGGATTGCCTGTTGTGCTTTTTCTGCTCTTCATCCTTGGAAGTGCCGGATGGGTCTTTGGCGCCGGATCGTCATTCGAGATTGATATTGGTGATCTGGACCGGGGGGACGCCGCTTCGAAAGAGGTACAAAAGCCGCAATCACGGCCTTCCGCGAAGAGCCGCGGCACCAGGGCGGTTCCCGAGCCGAAGGTGAAAGGTGCGGGCCGGCAGGAGGGAGAGTACGTAAGGTATACGATACGTTCCGGTGACAACATTTATACGATTCTGACGACACGCTTCGGCATGACAGCAAAGAAGGCAGAGCGCCTGATTCCCGAGATCAAGAGAATAAATGGAATCAGCGACACCTCCGAGCTTCAGATCGGTCAAATCATCTTTCTTCCTCTTACCAGGAAGAAAGTCGATGTTCCTCAAAAAACCGCCCCTGCCCCCGCCCCTGCCCCTGCTCCTGCTCCTGTACCTGCTCCTGCTCCTGTACCTGCCCCAGCAGCCGCAACGGAAAGCCCCGCTCTGGAGACTTCTCCTGCCCCTTCTCCAACCGTGGACGAAGGGATGTTGCGGCGGGCCAAAGAATTCTGGGCGCGGCTCTTTCCCGAGAGGAAGTCGGTAGAACTGACGCCAGAGACGGCAGAGGCCGGTTTGGAAAGCTACCCAGTTCTGGCAGGGATAAACGGCAAGGAAATCCGTATCGTGCCTCCTGGAATAGCGCCCATTTTCGGGAACCTGTCAGGGGTCGAAGTGGAGAAATCGGAAACGGTTGTTGCTGATCCCGCCAATGAGAGGGGTTTTGTGAAAGAGCTTCTCCAGGCAGCCGGGTTTGCTACAACTGACGAGGGAACTCCCCTGGAATTCGGAACCGAACCGAAACTTACGCTGAAGGTGGACTTTACCGCGGCACGACGTACACCGGGAGTGGAGATCCGCAAAACAATCCTGGTGCTATTGGAGAAGAATGGCTGTCTGGTACTCCCGGAAAGTTTTGTCTCCTATCTGGCGGCCAAGAATTTTCGCTTGGTTGCGTGGTGTGACGTGTCAGAAAAACCATCGGCAACTGCAGCTGTCCAGGTAATTTCCCTGCCACCCGGCAAGCCTGAGGTACTAGCGGACGCTGTTCTCGATGCCCTTTCCCTGAAAACGAGTAAGGACCATCCCATCGAGATCGTGGTTGGCCAGACCGGGGCAGCCTCTCTGAGTGTTACCGTTGACCGTTATTTCGAAGGAGGAGGAAAACGCTACTTTCTCGATTTTGGCAATGCAGCCCCGAATCGGGCTACTCTCTTCCGCCTCCTTGAACTGGCGGGCTACCAGAGGATAGCAGTTGGAAGTGCTGATGATTTCCGGACAGTGGCTGCCAAAATTTCCACGGCAGTGAATATTCCGGCGGAATATCGGAAGCGGCAGTTTTCTTCAATTCCTGATGGACGATATACTCTTGAAATAGCTGGCATTCTCTTCTCACAACCGGGCAGTGGCGGGGGAAAAATCTTTCTGACCGGTATTCCCCTGGAAGCACCTTTTTTCGATTTGCTGAAAGCCGTTCCATGGAGTACACAATAAAGAATGGTTTGCGGTTTGATGAGTAATCTTCACGAAGATCTTTCGTTGTGAGGCCATTCGAGTTTTATCAGGCAGCTGAACAGTGTTTATCCCACATAGATAAGGAGTTAGGGCATGAAATTCACCAAGATGCAGGGCGCAGGCAATGATTATGTGTATATGAATTGTTTTGAGGAAACAGTGGAAAACCCTGCTGATCTGGCGCGAAAGGTCTCCAACCGCAACTTTGGCATTGGCTCCGATGGTCTTATCCTCATCATGCCGTCGACCGTTGCTGACGTGCGGATGCGCATGTTCAACTCCGACGGGTCGGAATCAGAGATGTGCGGAAACGGAATACGCTGTGTCGCGAAATATGCCTATGACCATGGTATTGTCGCTGCGAAGGAGATTTCAGCTGAAACCGGTGCCGGGATTCTGACTCTGCAACTCTTCACGAATGCCGACAACAAGGTTGACAGGGTGCGGGTCAATATGGGAGAGCCCCGCCTGATTCGTTCGGAGATTCCCATGGTTGGTGATGGTTCGCACAGGGTTGTCGATGAGCCGCTCAATATCCTCCATTCAACCTTCAGGATTACCTGTGTCTCGATGGGCAATCCGCACTGTGTCATCTTCGTTGACGATCTAGAACATTTTCCCCTTGAGAAGTATGGTCCGCTGATTGAAAATCATGAGCTGTTTCCTCGGCGTACCAACGTGGAATTCGTTCAGGTTATTTCCCGGACCGAGGTGCGTCAGCGAACCTGGGAACGGGGCGCGGGCGAAACCCTTGCCTGCGGGACCGGGGCAAGTGCGGTGACCGTGGCCTGCGTGCTGAATGGACTGACCGACAGGCGGATCGTCAACCATCTTTCCGGCGGCGACCTGGAAATGGAATGGCCGGAAAACGGTCCGGTATATATGACCGGGCCGGCGGTAGAGGTGTTCAGAGGGGAAATCTCGCTGTAGAGATTTCACGGATTCGGATTCAGGAAAGGAATACTTTTATGGACTATCTCGGAGCCCACATGTCAATCGCCGGAGGGCTCTCCAAGGCCATCGACCGAGGCAGTGCGGCCGGTTGTGCCGTGATTCAGATATTTACCCAGAACTCAAATCAGTGGCGCGGCAAAGCGGTAAGTGACTCGGAGGTTTCCTTGTTTCGGGAAAAACGGGAAGCGGCCGGCCTCTATGACATCGTTTCCCATGACATCTATCTGATCAACCTGGCGGCTGCTCCGGGAGAGGTGCGGGAGAAGAGCCTGGCCGGTTTTCTGGAGGAGATGGAGCGCTGTGCCCGCCTTGGTATCGACAAGATCGTCATGCACCCCGGTTCTCATGTGGGAGAAGGAGAAGAAACGGGAATCAGTCGGATCGTCGAGGCTTTCGACTATCTCCTGGAGGAAGGGAAAGACTTTACCGGCAAGGTTCTTCTGGAGACCACGGCCGGACAGGGGACCAATATCGGCCATCGTTTCGAGCATCTTCGGGAAATTCGCGACCGCTCCGCATCTCCCGAACGGTTTGCCATTTGCTTTGACACCTGTCATACTTTTGCGGCCGGGTATGATTTTACCAGCGAAGAGGGATATCGACGGGTATTTGATGAATTCGACCGGATTCTTGGCTTGGAAAATCTGCTGGTTTTTCACTTCAACGATTCCAAAAAAGGTCTGAATAGCCGTGTTGATCGACATGAACATATCGGCCAGGGAGCCCTGGGCCTTTCCGGATTCCGCTTTCTCATGAACGATGAAAGGTTTGCCTGTGTTCCGAAGATCCTGGAAACACCGAAAGGGGACAATGACGAGATGGATGCCATTAACCTGAAGACACTGCGGGATTTGGTAAGGAGGTAGGCCGTGAAAGAAAAGATTGAGATCATCCAGGGAGACATAACCAGGCTGGCAGTGGACGCCATTGTCAATGCCGCGAACAACTCGCTCCTGGGCGGTGGCGGGGTGGACGGTGCCATCCACCGGGCGGCCGGACCGAAACTTGTGGCAGAGTGTGCAACCCTCATGGGCTGCCGGACCGGAGATGCAAAGATTACCGCAGGGTACAGACTTCCCGCGAAACACGTAATTCATACGGTCGGCCCAGTCTGGCATGGCGGCGCCAAGGGTGAGCCAGATCTGTTGCGGAGTGCCTACCGCCGTTGCTTCCAGGTAGCCGACGAAAACGGCTTGAAATCAATCGCTTTCCCGGCCATCAGTGCCGGAGTGTATGGCTATCCCATGGCCCAGGCCTGCGAGATTGCCCTGCAAGAGGCAAAGGCAGCTCTGGAAAGCTATTCAGAGTTGGAGAGAGTCGTCTTTGTCCCCTTCAATGAGCAGGCCTTGCGGATCTACCAGGAGACCTTCAAGAGGATATTTCCATAATGGGGAGGGGGCCGTTCTGGCCCCCCTCTCATGCCTATCGATAGTAACCGTTATGATTCAAGCGCCAGATATCCCGGTTGGCAACATTCAAACGGTGGTGCAATCTCAGCCGTTCCCGGGATGTCAAATGGCCGTCGGCCTTCATCCGTGCTTCCATAAATCGGATGCGAGTCTGTTCTCTTTCCAGCGTCCGGGTTTCCCACGGGGTGAGTCGTCCGCTTGCAACTCCTTGTTCAATCCTTCTTTCCTGTCGCAATTCCCTTCTGTCGACCCGTGGATCGCAGGTAGATCCGGCGCTGGCGATCCCGGCACCCATTACCAGTAAAACACCTGCCAAAATTCCAAAAACGAGACTTTTTTTCATTTCCATACCTCCAGTTGATTTCATGGGAAGCTTCCTGCTGAGCGCTCTGTTGATTGAGTTCTTCCTTTCAACGCGTGAATTAGCTTCGGGTTGACAAAATTCAGAATACCGGGGTGATTGTTTTGCCTGGAGTCCTGCTACCCGGGTATGTATCTGCATACGAAAAAGGTTTCTGAGAGGGGAGCTATGGAATATGGCACAGGGGTAAGACTCAATTGTGAGGATTGAAGAGGGAAGAGCTGGTACTAAAAATTGAAGGCGGCCATTGGCCGCCTTCAGTGGTTTTACTCTACGTGTTTCTCTAGCAGTTTTCTACTGTCTGCTAGACTATCTCCACCAGTTCGATTTCAAAGGTGACGTCTTCACCAGCCAGAGGGTGGTTGGCGTCGAAATTGATTTCGTCGTCGCTCACCTCGACTACCAGGACTGCAAGTTCTTCATCTTCCTCATTAACCAGCACGATTTCGTCACCGACTTCAGGCTTCAGGTCTTCGGGGAGATCGCTGCGAGGAATGGAAAAAACCCGCTCTTCGTCGTACTCACCAAAGGCATCTTCAGCCGGGATGATGACCTTTTTCTTTTCGCCCGTTGACATGCCAACCAGCGCCTCTTCGATGGCGGGGAGGAATTCGCCCTTGCCAATGACCAGCTCCCGAGGGCCGTGTTCACTGCCGCAGCCGCAGTCATCGGATTCACAACCCTCGGATTCACAACTTTCGGATTCACAGTCTTCGCTTTCGTACGTGGAATCGAAAATCGTTCCGTCTTCAAGCAGCCCCGTATAATTGATTCTTACCTTGTCGCCGTTTTTTGCCTGTGCCATGCCTGTACCTTTCTATTCCTTCTTCAGCGTAATGTGACGGTCTTTGGATACCGTTAGTGTACATAGGGTACGGTCGAATGGGTGTATCAGTCA